>Ga0193706_1000800_pt1 | contig 15866 bp, 15 predicted proteins | sample U3c1metaG_FD_160130 | JGI IMG/M metagenome (GOLD analysis project Ga0193706, IMG submission 160130) | Soil microbial communities from a riparian zone of the East river system, Colorado, United States - U3c1 | ecosystem: Environmental > Terrestrial > Soil > Riparian zone | place: USA: East River... | reverse complement strand
GTGAGGGATCAGGGTGGCCAGCGGCACCCCGGCCCGCTCGGCCGCCAGGGCCGGCGCCAGCGTGAGGATGTCGCTGACGGCAACGTGGGGGCGCATCTCCTCCAGCAGCGGCAGCAGCGCCCGTGCCGCCTCGGCGGCATGCTGGCCGTCGGCCGAGTCCGGTTCCGGCGGCGGGAACATCCGGTATTCCTCGGCCGCCGCGAAGCCCAGTCCGGCGCCCTCGACCGCCGCCCGGCGCTCCTCCCAGGTCTCGACCACGACCTCGTGCCCGCGTCCGGCGAGCGCGCGCCCCAGGGATATGGCTGGAAAGACGTGTCCGGGATCGCCGAAGGCGGCGACCAGGATTCGCAAAGGTTCGTCGGCGCCCCGCCCCGACTCACCGCTAGGGAGTATCGAGTCCCTCACCTGGGCGAGTAAACACAATCTCCGGGACGTGGCAGTTGCGGGAGGTCCGCAGCAGGAAGCGCACCGCCTCGCCCAGGTCGGAGGGCTGGATCATCGCCTCGGCCGGGACCTGGCCCTTGGCGAACTCGGTCATCGGCGTGTCGACGAAGCCCGGTGCCAGCGCCGTGCACTGGATCCCCGCGCCGCCCGCCTCGCGGTGGGTCGACTGGGTGAAGTTGATCACCGCGGCCTTGGTCGCGGCATAGATGGAGAGCCAGGCCTGGCCGCCTTTGCCGGCGATCGAGGCCGTGTTGACGATCAGCGCCTTGCCGTGCTCGGCACCGGCCTCGCGCAGCAGCGGCAGCCCCTCGCGGGTGCCGAGGATCAGCGCCCGCAGGTTGACCGCGAGCTGCATGTCGAGGTGTTTGGTCTGGATCTCCTCCATCGGCGCGCCGATCCCGACGCCGGCGTTGTTGACCAGCGCGTCGAGGCGGCCGTAGCTGGCCCGGTGGGCGGCGAAGATGGCCAGGACGTCCTCCTCCTCGGCCATGTTGGCGGCCACGGCCTGGACCTCGAAGCCGTCGGCGCGCAGCCCGGCGGCGGCCTCCTCGAGCTTCTCGGGGCGGCGTGCGGAAACCGTCAGCGCGTGCCCCTCTTCGGCCAGGGTGCGCGCGATCGCCAATCCGATCCCGCTCGAGGCCCCGGTAACCAGTGCAGCTCGCTCCGCCATCTCCCTCTCCTCCTCTTTCGAACGCCGCCGCGCACCTTATATGCCGTCCAGACGGGGCGCCGGGGCATGCCGGTCCTGCCTCCGCTCTCAATAACATGCCGCCGATGCGCGCTGCCCCTCGCTTCGTCCTAGCCGTCGCCTGCCTGCTTGCCGTCGCGGCGCCGGTTGCCGGCTGCGGCGGCGACTCCGACTCCAGCTCGGACTCGGGCGAGACCGCGCAGAGCCGACCGGCGCCGCCGAAGAGCGAGTTCCCCAGCCCCGAGGGGCGGAGCTTGCGTCAGGTGCTGAAGGGCGGAGACGGTCCGGCCGAAGTGGTCATCTCGCCGGCGGCGATGGTCTTCTACGAGGGCGAGAACCGCTATCCGTTCGGCGTCTTCGAGCATGACCGCACCCAGGTGCCCGACGCCGAAGTGGCGCTCTACTTCGCCAAGACGCCGGCCCCGGAGCCGAATGCGAAGTCGAAGTCGGGCAGCAAAGGCTCGGCCGCGAAAGCCCGGGAGCAGGCACTCGACGCCCCCGCCATCGGGCCTTTCCCGGCCTCGATCGAAAGCCTCGTCACGCAGCCGGCCTTCCGCGCCAAGACGACCAGCGACGACCCCGACGCGGCCAGCGTCGTCTACTCGACCCAGATCGACTTCCCCAGCGACGGCGAGTGGCGGGTCGCGGCCCTGATCAAGGAAGACGGCGAAATCAAAGGGACGCTGCTGCCGAGCGCCGTCGTCGGCGAGTTCAGCAGCATTCCGCGGCCCGGTCAGCCGGCGCCGAGGATCCATACGCCGACGCCCGCCGACGCCGGAGGGGACCTTTCGCAGATCACCACGCGCATCCCCCCCGACACCCAGAACCGGGTCGACTACGCGGATGCGCTCGGAAAGGAACCGATCGTGCTCTTGTTTGCAACCCCCCAGTTCTGCCAGAGTCGGGTTTGCGGACCCGTCGTCGACGTGGCCGAGCAGGTCAAGCAGAAATACGGAGACGAGGCGGCCTTCATCCACATGGAGATCTTCAACGACAACGATCCCGGCAAGGGCGTGCGGCCCCAGGTGCGAGCCTTCAGCCTTCCCAGCGAGCCGTGGCTGTTTACGATCAACCGCGGGGGCAGGGTCCGCTCTGCGGTCGAGGGCGCCTTCGGCCTCGAACTGATGACCTCTGCGGTGAAGAAGGCGGTAGCCGAATGAGCAGCAAAAAAGAGAAAGCCAAGGAGAAGGAGCCCTCGAAAGAGGAGGTCGCCTCCAAGGAAGAGCTGCGCGCGTCCTTCGCCGCCGAGGCCCGCCGTCGCTGCGACGTGATCGCCGCCGGCCTGGCAACCGAGACGACCGACTTCGAGACGATGCGGGCCGAAGCCCACGCCCTACGGGGGACTGCCGCCGTCGTCGGTCTGCGCCGCCTCGCCGAGCTGGCCGGCCTGATGGAGTCCGACCTCGCCGAAGCGAAGACGACCGGCGTCATCCGCGGCGGCCGCGCCCACCAGATCGCCGATGCCGCCAAGGCCCTCGCCGAGGGCGCCTCCGCCGCGGCCGAGGGCAAGGAAGAGCCGCCCGACGTAGGCCGCTCCCTGGCCCAGCTCTTCAGCGCCTAGAGCCCCATTCCCGCGCTAGGCTCGCCCCTTCCGGGGCGGTAGCTCAGCTGGTTAGAGCAGCGGACTCATAATCCGTCGGTCGAAGGTTCGAGTCCTTCCCGCCCCATTAAGAAGGCCAGTTATGGATATTGGATCGTTCCGCAGAGCCATTGAGCCGGTTTGCCCATCCGTTGCTCAGCGAAGCATCTTTGCGAGCTGCGCGGCTCGCTAGGCCGAGTCAGGCAACGAACCTCCGCGACGCCCAGAGCGAACCCGCTCCCAAGCTGCGCGCAGCAGCAAGCCGACGGAAAGGACCGCCGCCTGCAAGGCGATCCCGACAATCACGACCAAGACGTACAGGACAGGCTGATCGGAGAAGTCGAAGGTGCCGATGGCATCTCCGTGCCAAGGTTCCACATAGTCGGTCATGCTCTTGAGGTAGACGATGACGGCGGCAGGCGCAATCGCCGGGAGGAGAGCCCACCACCGATAGACCAGGAACACACCGAGGATGGCAAGCCCGTCAATCATCCAATTGCTGTGGTCCCAGATGTCTTGAAGGACACCTGGCAGGCTGAGGTCAAATGCATATCGGTAGGTGGAAGCGCCGAGCACGAGCGCGGTTGCCAAGGTGATGGCTACGCGGGAGCGGTTGGTCATCAGGTCTTATACCCCCTTACCACGATCGGTTTCACTCGGACCGAGAGTCTCTTCGCAAGGGCTTCGCGCAAGTCGCGGGAGCTGGTGACGGAAGCCTCCTCGAGCTGGTCTGAGGTGCCGGAAAACTTGGTCCCGAAATTGGTCCCCGACTCCACCGAACTCAGCCGAACTCCTTGGACATAATTCGCTCTATCGGGCCAGATTCAGCTCTATAGACGGGTTCCGGCGCGACTCATAATCCGTCGGTCGAAGGTTCGAGTCCTTCCCGCCCATGGAAGTATTCCGCCCACCCCTACGAAGAGTTCTTCAACGGGCTCTGCCGTTTAGGGGCTCGCCATCGAGTACCCAAACGGTGGGAAACTACGAGGGCGCGATGAGAGAACGCACGATAATCGCGGGTGCGGGGCGGCGGGTGCCGCTTACCCCGCTTGTGTGCCTGACGGCGGCGCTGTGCATGCTGTACGCGCTGCTATGGCTCTCCTTCACCCTGCCGTGTGGTTGGAGCTTCGATGCGAGCACGGGCAATCGATGCGCAAGGAACCCATCGGTGGCGCTGCCCGTCCTCGCCATCGCAGTGATGCCGGTCGGGGCAATCGTTGCTTTCCGGAGGCAGCGCTGGTGGCCATTTGCGATCGGATGCTGCCTTGCGGTGCTTGTGCCCCTCTCCCTCGTCCTCTCAGATAATCTTTAGCTATCGACAGGGGTTGGCCTAGAAACACGAAAGTGGGGTGGTCGTGTGTTGGTCGCGTTTGATCAGAGCGCGGACAGTGATGCTGCGGCGTTGCATGTAAGGCGGGGGTTGCCCAGATGAACTTCATCAGTCTGTCCGAGCGGGCGCGGGAGGCGGATGGCAGCTTCGAGGTGGTGGTTCGGTTTGAGGACGGCGGCGAGCATGTCGCCAAAGTGGCCGACCCGCTTGCCTCCGACCCGACCGGCGAGCGGTTGTTGACGTGGTACTTCGAGGAGCATCTGCGTTATCCGTTCCTGGACCAGGACCAGCAGCGGGCCGCCGTCGCGCTTCTCGAGAGGTATGGCACCGAACTGTTCGACCAGGTGTTCGGCGGCGACGGCGATTGCGCATATGAGTTCCGCCGGGTGCGGAACGCCGGGTTCGACGGCCTGCGCTTGGAGGTCGTCGGCAGCACCGATTTTCACCGTCTGCACTGGGAGTCGTTGCGGGACGACGGGCCGGGGACGCCGCTTGGGGCGCGCATCCCGATCACCCGCCGGGTCGAGAATGTCGCCGTCGGCTTCGACATCGCGGCGCAGGGCCCGACCCTCAACGTCCTGGTGATGACCGCACGGCCCAACGGAGCGCGGGATGTCGGCTACCGGACGATCTCACGGCCCCTCCTGGCGGCCCTACGGCAGGCCCGCATCCCCGTCTCGGTCGACCTGGTTCGACCTGGCTCGTGGCGGGCGCTCGAGAGCCATCTCCAGGCCGTGACTTCGGAGAAGGGATCCGGTTGGTACGGCATCGTGCACTTCGACGTACACGGGGCGGTCACGAACGTCGACGGATCGAGCGGTGGAAGCGACTATCTGCTCGGGGAGTCGGGACCGGCAGTCGACGACCAGGATGCCTATCTGTTTTTCGAGACGTCCGAGATAGGGGTCGCCGATCCGGTCCCCACCTCGAAGGTGGCCAATCTCCTGGTTGAACACCGGGTACCGGTCGCGGTGTTGAACGCCTGTCAGTCGGCGATGCAGTCAGGGGAAAGCGAGGCAAGCCTGGCACAGCGCCTGGTCGAGGCTGGGGTGCCGGTCTCCGTCGGCATGGCCTACTCGGTCACGGTGAGCGCCGCGGAACTGATGATGCCCGTGATCTACAAACAGATCGCCGAGGGCATGGAGATCCTCCAGGCTGTCCACGCCGGGCGGCGTGAGTTGTTCGACGTGCGTGGCCGGCGCGCCTATTTCGACCAGGAACTCGACCTCGAGGATTGGGTCCTGCCGGTCGTCTTCTCCCAGCGCCCGGTCGAGCTGCAGCCGCAGGCTCAGACCCCGGACGAAGAGCAGAACTACTACACCATCCAGGTCGGCCAGGTCGATGAGCCAGCGCCGGAGTACGGGTTCGTCGGCCGCGACCTCGACGTGCAGGCGATCGAGCGGCACCTGCTCGGGGAGGGCGCCCAGAACGAGCTGCTCGTCTGGGGCATGGCCGGCGCCGGGAAGTCGACCCTGCTGGGGCACCTGGCCTGGTGGTGGCAGGCGACCGGCCTGGTGAAGCGCGTCTTCAGCTTCAGCTACGAGAACCGCGCCTGGACCCTCGACCAGATCCTGCAGGCGGTCATCGCGGAGCTGCTGGACGGGCACGAGCAGGTGCTTGCCCAGGCCCTGCCCGCCGACGCGCAGCTGGAGCGTGTGGCCACTCTCTTGCGAGCCGAGCGCCATCTGCTGGTGCTGGACAACGCGGAGTCGATCACCGCGGCGCCGGCTTCCATACCGCACTCGCTCCCGGAGGCCGAGCGGGCGCGACTGGGACGGTTTCTCTCCCGCTTGCGCGGCGGCAAGACGCTGGTCCTGATCGGTTCGCGGGGGCCGGAGAAATGGCTCGCCGCCGATGCCTTCGGCCCCAACGTGTACGAGCTCGGCGGCCTCGACCCGCAGGCCAGCTCGATCCTGCTCGAGCGCATCATCACCCGGCACGGTGGCAGCCTGCCCGACACGGCCGCCGAGCGCGAAGCGCTGGAGGAATTAGTCACCGTCCTCGGCGGATACCCCTTGGCCCTCACGGTCGTCCTGCCCGCGATCGCCTCGACTCCGCCGTCCGACGTGCTGGCGGAGCTCAAACGCGGGGGGGAGGGCACCGACCCGGCCAAAATCATCCAGCGCGCGGTGGAGTTCAGCCACGGGCGCTTGGATCCGACCACCCAAAGCTCGCTCATCGTGCTCGCCCCGTTCACCGGGGTGGTGCCGAAATTCACCCTCGACCTCTACGGCGAGCTGCTCGGCAAACATGAGGCCGTCAAAGCGCTCGGCGCCCTCGACCTGGAGGCCGGCCTCAGCCAGGCGATTGACGTAGGGCTGGCGACGGCCGAGGCACGGTTTCCGGGCCACATCCGCCTACAGCCTCTGTTCCCGTTCTTCTTACGCACCCGCCTCGCCGATCAACCGGACCTCGCCGCTGCGGCGGCGCAAGCCCACCATGACCTCTATCAGCAGTTTGGCCCGTCCCTTCACGCCCTCCTCCTCAGCCGTAAGCCCGACGAGCGCACCACCGGCAGGGCGCTGATGCGGATCGAGTACGCGAACCTGACCAGCGCTCTCGACCACGCTCTCAGCTTCGGCAAGCCTCTGCCGCCCCTGGTCGAGCCGCTGGAGGAGTACCTCGACCAGACCCATCAAGAGCACGCTCGACAGCGGCTCTTGGAGCGGGTGATCGCCGCCATCGGCGATCCCTGCCCCAAGGAGCGCCGCTCGGAACTGAGCGGAATGCACAACCTCGCCGGCGTCGCGGCGCTGGCGCGGCACAGGCTCGCCGACGCCCGCGCTCACCACGAAGCAGAGCTGGCGCTCGACGAGGAGCTCGGCGACCGTCGCAGTGCCGCCAGCGCCTACCACCAGCTCGGTAGGGTCGCGCAGGAGGAGCGCCACGTAGAGGAAGCCGAAGCTCACTACAAAAAGGCCCTCGAAATCAAATTCGAGTTCGACGATCGCCACAGCGCCGCGGTCACCTACCACCAGCTGGGCAGGATCACGGAAATGCAGCGGCGCTTCGACGAGGCGGAAGGCCACTACAAAGAGGCGCTGAAGATCTTCAACGAATTCAGCGACCGTTACGAAACGGCCGACATTTACCACCAGTTGGGGATTCTCGCGGACGAGCGGCAGGACTTCAAAGAGTCCGAGGCCAGCTACAGGAAGGCGATCGAAATCTTCCGCGAGTTCGACGATCGCCATGGTGCGGCCAGTAGCTATCACCAGCTCGGCAGGGCCGCACAGGAGCAGGGGCGCATCGGGGAGGCCGAAGCGCACTATAAGAAAGCGCTCGAGATCAAACTCGAGTTCAACGATCGACATAGCGCGGCCAACAGCTACCACCAGCTCGGCAGGGTCGCGGAGGAGCAGGGGCGCTTCGAGGAGGCCGAAGCTCACTACAGAAAGGCGATCGAAATCAAGGTGGAGTTCAAGGAACGCTCGAGCGCGGCAGCCAGCTACCACCAGCTCGGCAGGGTGGCGGAGGAACAGGGGCGCTTCGACGACGCCAGAGAGCGCTTCGAGGAAGCCCTTGAAATGTTCAACGAGCACGACGACCGCCACAGCGCCGGGGTCACCCTGCACCGGCTCGGCCGGGTCGCTGAGGAGCAGGGCAACGTCGAGGACGCCGAGGCCCACTACAAGGAGGCCGTCGAAATCTTCCACGAGTTCGGCGACCGGCGCCGCGAGGCCAACAGCCAAAGCCAGCTCGGAGCACTGCTGACCCGACCGGATCGCATACACGACGGGATCCGGTACTCCCTCACCGCATTGCTGGCCTGGTTCGAGATCATCACGCAATGGTCCGAACCCGATCTCCGCTGCCTGAAAGCGCAGCGTGAGCTGATCGGGCCGGATGGCTTTCGCGCCGAGGTGGTGGGCTTCGCGGACGAGGAGCTATTCACCCGCCTGACGGCGCTGCTTGACGGGCTCGACGACTCACAAGAAGGCATAGGCGCCCCCTAGCGTCCTCGCGGCCGATCCGTTATCTTCTCTCTCGCCAGTACGGAGAAGCTGAATGATCGATGATCCTTAAAGCGTCAGAACGGCTTGGGGGACGGCAATGAGCGTGCTTGCGAAGGAGATAGCGGACGACTGGTACCGAACCGCGTTCGCCGATACGGCCGACATGGCCTGGACGGACCGCACCGCGCCCGAAGTCGAACGGGCGATGCGGATGCTGAAGCCGCAGGGTGGCGAGCGGGTGCTGGATCTCGCCTGCGGCTCGGGGCGGCACTCGGAGCTGAAGCGGCAGGGCTTCGAGGCGGTTGGCGCCGACATCTCGCCGGAGCTGCTGGAGATCGCCAGGCGCGACGCCGAGAAGGAGGGGCTGGACGTCACTTTCGTCGAGGCCGACCTTCGTGAGCTCGATTTCGATGCCGAGTTCGACATCGTCCTCAGCCTCAACGACGGCGCGATCGGCTATCTGGAGACCGAAGCGGAGAACCTCCGCACCTTCGAGGTGATCTCGCGCTCCCTGCGGCCGGGCGGGCGCCATCTGATGCAGCTTCCCAACGTCCTCTACGCGCGCGAGCACCTGCCGCAGAAATCCTGGATCTCGGGCAACGCGATGATCGAACTGGTCGAGCACCGCTGGAACCGCGGCGACAAGTACATGGAAGGGGCGATGATCCCGATCCGCTTCGGTGAGGTGCTGGACGAGCTAAAGCCGATCGAATTCCGCCAGCGGCTCTACACCGTCGAGGAGCTGACCGGGATCATGTCCTCGGTCGGGATGGAAGTCGACCGGGTCTTCCACGGCAACGGCAAGGTCCGCGAGCCGACCCCCAAGCAGTTCGAGATCTTCGTCGAGAGCCACAAGGCGTAGGCCCCGCCGCTGTTCAACGTCCTTTTCGTTTTGCCTTCAACTCGCGGCTCGGAGCCAGTCCCCGGCGGGAACGGCGCCGCTGGGGTGGCTCGGTGGCGACCCCGGCCGGCGTTATCGCCGTTCCCGCCGGCTAGCTAAGGCAGGTACCTTTCGGCCTGTTCCTTCGCTTCTTCAATGCCCTTTTCGGCCTGGGCCTTGCCTTCTTCAATGCCCTTTTCGGCCTTCTTGGCGCCTTCTTCGATGCTCTTCTTGGCGGTGCCGTTGCCGTCTTCGATCTGCTTCTTGGCTTCTTCGAGGCCCTTCTTGGCTTCCTCGGTGCCTTCCTCGACGCCTTCTTCGGCCTTCTTCACGCCTTCTTCGACTTCTTCCTTGGCGGTGGCGGTGCTGTCGGTGGTGTCGTCGCTGCTGCCGCAGCCCGACCAGACCGCGCCGCCGGCGAAGATCGCCAGCATGGCGAGGGCCGCGCTCAGCCTGCGGAGCTTGTTGTTGCCTGGTTGTGAATCGCTCATCTAACTCTCCCGGGGTGGATTCTCAGGTTGGATGACTTTACCGTTGGCCCGATGAAGGACGACGCTGAGATGGAAGAGTTCGAGGGGCTGGTCGCCGACGCGATCGACGCCCTTCCGGAGCAGTTCCAGCAGGTGCTCGAAAACATCGCCGTGGTCGTCTCCGACCTTGGCACCGCGCATCGTGCCTACGGCGAGTATTTCGGCGACGGAATCGCCCGCGAGGGCTTCGAAGACCGAATCGTCATCTACCGCGACACCCTGGAGCGGGACTTCGGCCACGACCGCGACCTGCTCGCGCGCCAGGTCGAGCGAACGCTGCGCCACGAGCTGGCCCATCACCTCGGCTGGGACGAGCGCGGCGTCGGCGGCCTCGGGCTCTAAGCCGCTTCAGCGGACGCGGCAGTCGCGGGTGAGGGTGACGGCGATCTCCTTGCCGTCGACGAAGTAGAAGCTGCCGCGGGCGAGGGAGAAGACGGCTCCCGGGAACCCGGCAGGGGCAGGGCAGCTGGCGCTGATGAAGCTGCGGCGCTGGCCGCGGTAGGTGTAGTTGCGGCCGATCCTCAGGTCGATTTCCGTAACCGAGCCGACGCCACCGGCCAGAGTCGGGATCCGCGCCGAAAGCACGGTGCCGAATTCGCCTTTGGCTTTGTGCGAGATCGCCAGCGGCAGGATGAAGGTCGCCTGCACCGGGGTCGTGGCATAGAGGTGGAGCCAGAGCACCGGCCCGCCGCCCTTCCTGCCGAAGAAGGCAAGCATCGTGCCGGTGGCGGGGACCGGGCCGGCGCTTGGGAACTGGACGTTGGCCTTGAAGCTGCCCCGCCCGACCAGCGCCGGCCGGCAGCGCTTCAGCGCGGTTTCGGTGTTGGTGGACTGCAGCAGCGGGCCGGTGCAGGCCGGCAGGCCCTGGGTGGAGAGCTGGCCGTGGCGGTTGAGCGCGATCTCGATCCGCCGCACCGCTGGCGGGTGGCTGCCGTCCGTGGTGGCGATCGCGCCCTGGACGTCGACGGTCAGCGGCGCCGGCCGGTCGCGGGGCAGCGAGCGGGGGGCGAAGTCGCCCTTGAAGGAGATCCGCAGGTTGCCGTCCTGGCTCAGCTCAGCCCGCGCCAGGCTGGCGGCGAGCAGGCCGAGGAGCACGGCGACAACGGGGATCAGAAGGCGTGACGGCATCGGCAAGGTCCAGTCTAGGCGCCGGATTCTGCGGCTAGGGTTGAGCGATGGTTGAGGCCCCCGGCTGGATCGAGCTGTCCGACGGCGACGAGTTCGCCGGCTACCGGATCGAGCGCAGGCTGGGGCGCGGGGGGATGGGGATCCTCTACCTGGCGGTGGAGCCGGGCCTGGACCGGCGCGTGGCGCTGAAGCTGATCGCCCCCGAGGCCGCCGCCGACGAGGTCTTCGCCAGGCGCTTCGCCGAGGAGTCGCGGATCGCCGCCTCGATCGAGCATCCCAACGTGGTCCCCATCTACGCCGCCGGCGAGGAAGGCGGCGTCCCCTTCATCGCCATGCGCTACGTCGCCGGCTCGGACCTGAGCAGGCGGCTTGCCCGCGAGGGGCGGCTGGGGCCCGCGCGGGCGGCGGCGCTGATCGCCCAGCTCGGCAACGGGCTCGACGCCATCCACGCCGCCGGCCTGGTCCATCGCGACGTCAAGCCGGCCAACGTCCTGCTCGCCGGCGAGGACGGGGACGAGCATGCCTACATCACCGACTTCGGCGTCGCTCGCAACGTCGCGACCCAGTCCGGCCTGACCCAGACCGGGCGTTTCGTCGGCACCCTCGACTACGTCGCCCCGGAGCAGATCTCCGGCGGCGAGGTCGACGCACGGGCCGACGTTTACGCGCTCGGCTGCCTGCTCTTCAAGTTGCTGACGGGAGAGGTGCCCTACCCCCGCGACGGCGAGGCGGCCCGGCTCTATGCCCATCTCAACGACCCGCCGCCGGCGCCGTCCTTGTATGTGCCGGAGGTCTCGATGGCACTCGACGACGTCGTCATCCGGGCGATGTCGAAGCAACCGGAGGATCGTTTTCCGTCGGCCGGGGACCTCGGCCGGGCGGCGCTGGCGGCACTCAGCGGCGGGCGTGTCTCGATTCCCGAGCGGACCGTGGCAACTGGCGCCGCCGCGACCCGCACCGCGGAGACGGTGCAGCCGGCCCCGACTTCCTCGGCTTCAGAAGCGAGCCCCCCGCCGAGCGTGGGGGGCCCATCGCCCGAGCCGCCGACCGAGAAGCTCACCCCCGACCTGCCCGGCCAGCCCGCCACCCGCCGCCGCAGGACCCTTGCGCTCGCCGCTGGCGCGATCGCCTCGATCGCGATCGTCGGCGCGATCGTCGCCCTTGCCGGCTCCGGCGGGGACAAGGATGGGGATGCGACGGCGACCACCGCCCAGGAGGGAGGGACGGTGGCAAAGCAGGCCAAGGATCCGGGGCCCAAAACCCTGACGAGGTCGGAGCTGATCGCCCAGGGCGACGCGATCTGCAACGCGAGCCGGGCGACCTACCTCGGCTACCGGGGCGAATTCCCCGACGGGGAGTCCGAACCCAGCGTCGGCTACTCGCGCCTGTTGGTCGGGATCTCCACCAAAGCGGTGAGGCGGTTCAACGCGCTGGTGCCGCCGCCGGCGCTGCGGCAGCCCTACGGGAGCTATGTCAAGGCCCAGGAAGAAGTGGCGAAATGGGACCGGGAGGCCCTCGAGGCCGCCGAAGGCGAAGACGAAGCGGCCTATCTGGCGGCGCGGGAGGATCGCAACGGGACCGAACCGGAACGACAGCAACTGGCGGAAGCGGTCGGCTTCACCGTCTGCAGCAACAGCCAGCTCTGAGGAGCGGGCCGCCGCCCAGCTGAGCGACGTCGCATCCGACTTTGACCACAGCCCGGTGGGGTCAAAGTCGGATACAAGATTCAGTCGTCCTTGCGTTTGCGCTCGGCCGCGTGGGTGACCTGTTCGGCCCGGTGGCGCACTTCTTCGGTTGCTTCGCGGGTGGCGGCGATCGCCTCCTCGCGGGCAGCGGCGACGCCCTCGCTGGGCTTGCCGCCGACGATGTCGCGGAAGGCTTCCTTGAAGCGTTCGGTGCGGCGGCCCGGATGGAAGCGCTTCTCCGCTTTCGCCTGTTTCTTCGGCTTGCGATCCCCGTAGCGCCGCCGTGCCCAGGCCGAGTCGGGCTTGCCGATCCGGCAGGCGCCGTAGAGGGCGATCGGGAAGATGAAGAAGCCGATGATCCCGTGCAGGCGCCGGCCCTTGAGGAAGCAGGTCGCCACCACCAGGAAGAGCAGCAGGCCGGAGACGATCACCGCGGCCCAGCCTTCCGAGTCGGAGCCGAGGTCGAGCGGATTGATGCCGAGCACGACCAGGCCCATCGCCGCTGCTGCGATCACGGTGGCATCGATCGAGCTGCGCCCCTCCTCCGCCCAGTAGACGTCATCGAGGTAGACCCAGAGCGCGAACTCGTCGATCGTCAGGCCGGCGCCGACGCCGAAGAGGAAGCCGCAGATCTCCGCCCAGGGGCTCTCTCCGTGGGCGGCGAAGCCGAGCGTGCCGGCGATCATCATCGTCACGATCCCGAAGACCAGGTGGTGGAGATGGACGCCGCTGTCGCTGACCACGCTGCCCGGCCACCACGGGACCTTGGGGCTGCGCATCAGCCGCGTGCTCATGCGGATGAAGGCGAAGGAGAGGATGAACCCGACCAGGACCAGGAAAACGCCCTGGCGGTTGTTGGCGAGGATGTGTTCGCTCCAGAAATCGTTGAAGATCGAGGCGGTCATGCGGAAGCCGCCGCCGGAGCCGGGTTCAGCTGCGGGCCGGTGCCGTCCTTCTCGGCGATCAGGTCGAGGGTGAGCAGGACCGCGGCGACGGCGAAGATCGGCGTGAGGAAGACGTTGGCCAGGGTGTCGGCCAGCCAGATGGCGAGGAACGAGTCGCCCAGTGCCCCGTGGACAAGGCTGGCCAGCGCCTCGCCGATCGCGTCGCCGACGATCTCGATCGGGATCAGGACCAGTGCCACGATCCAGAAGCTTCCCCGAACCAGGCTCCAGCTGCGCCGCAGGGCGCCCCCGATGCCGCGCTTCTCGATCTCGACCACGGGGCCGGCCAGCCCGAACCAGACGAAGGCGAGCGCTCCGGGCACGAAGAACACCAGCAGCCCGACGAGCACCATCGCCACGTAGACCAGATCGACCGCGATCAGGCGGCGGTAGTCGATCTGGTGGGCGATTGCCAGCATCGACGGTGGCCGCTCGTGTTCGGGGTGGGTGAGCGAGATCGCGACCGCGCCGCTGTAGAAGACCTCGCCGACCAGGCTGGTCGCGGTCAGCGCGCCGATCGCCCCGAGCAGCGCCGCGATTTTGATCCCGCTGTCGAGGTCGAACGAGTCGACCTCCAGCTTCATGGAGAGCGCGTCGAGCAGTCCCAGCGGCAGGAAGACGATCGCCGCCAGCGCCAGCAGCGACGGCGCCCAGGCCCAGTAGGTCCGGGCGATGCGGCCGTAGATCGACGCCAGCTTGCGGGTTCGGCTCACGCTAGTTGCGCCGGCGCCCGGACTTGTACTTGCCACGGGTCTCGAGCTTGGACTGGCTGGACTCCGAGGCTGGCACCCGCTTGAGGCTGCCCAGGTCGGGAATCAGCAGCTCTTCGGCGCAGCGCCGGTGCCAGTGGTGATGGTCGGTGCCGCCGAGTCGCCGCACGTACTGGACGACGGTGTGCTCGGCGCCGACGTCGATGTCGCCGTGGCAGCCGGGGCAGTGGTAGAGCTTGCGGGCGATGCCGCGGATCAGCCAGGCCTCGTCGCCCTCTTCGTTCAGCCCCCGCAGGCTCCAGCGGATGCTCGGCTGGCCGTCGAACTGACCCATCTCATCGCCTCGACATCCAGGCGAAGCCGGCCGCCATCGCCAGGTTGGCGGCGCCGGCCAGGCGCAGGCCCAGCTTCGCGCCCGGCCTGCCGAACGCCGGCGAGGAGGCCCAGAGCGCGTCGGTTGCGATCTCGGTGCCGCGCAGCCAGGCCAGCGCCTGCCAGTCGCCAGAGGCGCCGCGACGGTCGGCAACGGCATGGGCGGCGGCAAAGGTGAGCCAGATCGGCCCGCAGCGGCGGAACAGATGGGTGGCGTCTGGCGAGGGCTCGTCGTGGCCGAGCAGCTTGAGGGTGGTGGCCGGGGCTGAGATCGCCGCGGTTCCGAGCAGGAGGTCGAAGGCGATCATGTTGCGATTGGTTAGGCGCAGAGCCTCGGCAAGCGTCATCGCTGTGTCAATCCAACCAGATCGGCGGCGCAATACGCACACGAGTGTGACTTCGCAAGAAGGGAAAGGGTGAGGTTCGGCGAAATCGACCGCCGTGACCAAGACTGCGACGAAGTCCCCCCAACTGAAGAGCCTTTCCGACTACATCCAGGAGCGCTTCGACGAGTTCTCGCGCTCCCAGAAAGACGTCGCCCGCTACATCGTCGATCACCTCGACGAGGCTGCCTTCCTCACCGCCGAGGAGCTGGCCCGGAGAGCGAGCACCTCGTCATCGACGGTGGTGCGCTTCTCCCAGGCCCTCGGCTTCGAGGGCTACCCGGAGCTGCAGCAGGCGGCGATCGAGGAGTACCGGACGACGATCGCCGGCGCGGCCAGCAACGGGGGCGCCCTCTTCTCCTTCGATCACTCCGAGCTCGAGGGCTCGCTCAGCGCCGACTACGCCAATCTCGAGGAAACCGCGCGCAAGCTGACGCCGGAGCAGGTCGACGCCTCGGTTGCGGCGCTTGCCACCGCGCAGCGCATAGTCATCGTCGGCGTCGACCAGATGGCCTTCTTCGCCAGCTACCTTCGACACACTCTCAGCCTGCTCGACATCCGCGCCGAGATCGTCGCCAGCACCGGTGGCGAGTCCCTGCAGCGGCTCGGTCGCATCGGCGAAGACACGCTGGTGATCACCCTGTCCGCCGGCCGCGCCCACCCGCTTTTGCTGCGGGCGATGAAACTCGCTCTGCACCGCGGCGCCCGTACCCTGGCGATCTCCGACGCGACCATGTCGGAGGTAGGCGAGCACGCCGAGCTGACCCTCTACTTCTCCTCCAACAGCCCCTCGTTCGCACGTTCGAACACGGCGCTGATGGCGCTGGTCCAGGCACTCGCCCACGGTCTCTACGCCCGTGACGAAGCGGCCCACAAAGACCGCATTCGCGCTTACAAGCTCAAGTAACGCCTCGGCACACCTTGCGAGAGACGCGAGGAGGAACGCCTGCGGGCGAGGTTTACGTTCTCGGCGTCCCTCCTCGCGTCACCCACGAGGCCACCGCGATGGGCACTTCAGGCTGACGAGCGCTCCACGTAAGATGGCGTTACATGACTGAGCGCGCGACTTTCCGACTGAAAACCGGCCTTGCGGAGATGCTGAAGGGCGGGGTGATCATGGACGTGGTCACGCCCGAGGAGGCGAAGATCGCCGAGGACGCGGGGGCCTGCGCGGTGATGGCGCTGGAGCGCGTCCCGTCCGACATCCGCCGCGACGGCGGCGTCGCCCGCATGTCCG
>Ga0193706_1000799_pt1 | contig 15877 bp, 9 predicted proteins | sample U3c1metaG_FD_160130 | JGI IMG/M metagenome (GOLD analysis project Ga0193706, IMG submission 160130) | Soil microbial communities from a riparian zone of the East river system, Colorado, United States - U3c1 | ecosystem: Environmental > Terrestrial > Soil > Riparian zone | place: USA: East River... | reverse complement strand
GCGTGTCTGGCTCGCGCCGGGTCCGAATTCCCTGCGCGCCGAATGCAAGTCCGCGCCAGCGGCCGTGAAGACCGTGGGCCTCGATCGCCTGCTCGGCCGCTTCGAGCTCGAGGTGCTGCGCTGAATCTCCGCGCGCTCCGTCGGTCGCTGGTCCTCCTCGCCGCAGCCTGTCTGGTCGGCTCGCCCGCGCGCGCCGCACAGGACGCGGTCGACCTGGTCTTCGGCGACACCCTGCAGGGCTACTTCGGCAGCAGCGTCAGCGGCTTCTCGGATTTCGACCGCGACGGGACCGAGGATTTCGCGGTGGCGATCCCCTGCGACAACCAGAACCGCCTGCCGCTGTCAGGCTCGGTCAAGATCTTTCGCGGCAGCCGACCGCCGGTCGAGCGCTTGAATCTCCAGGGCGAGAATCCCGGCGATCTCTTCGGCAGCGCGGTCGCGCGCATCGGCGATCTCGATTGCGACGGCATCGACGAGGTGCTGGTCGGCGCACCGGGAGCCTCGACGGTGGGTCGCGGAAGCGGCAAGGCCTACGTTTTTTCCGGGACCGACGCGCGCATCATTTTCCGGCTGCTCGGCGACGAGCCCGGCGACGAGTTCGGAGCCAGCGTGTGCGACGTCGGCGATTTGAACCACGATTTCAAGCACGAATTCGCCGTCGCCGCTCCCGGCGCGCGCAAGAACGGCCGCAACTCAGGCACGGTGCGCGTGTTCGACGGCGCCGACGCTCACGTCGTGTACTGGTTCCACGGCGACGCCTTCGGCGAGCGCTTCGGCACCAGCCTGGCCGGACCCGGCGACATGGACGGCGATGGAATCCCCGAGCTCGCCGTCGGCGCGCCCTGCCCGCGCCTCGATCGACCGGGCTACGCGCGGATCCTCTCCGGCGCCGATGCGACGATCCTCTATACGTTCGGCGGCCAGCACACCTGGGAGCTGTTCGGCGCTTCCCTGGCAGCCGTCGGCGACAGCGACGGCGACGGGCGCGCCGACCTGTTCGTGGGCGCGCCCGCGTCGCGATCGGGCGCGATGGACCTCGACGCAGCCGTCGACCACGCCTGCGGCGCGGCGACCTTGTTTTCCGGCGGAACCGGCAAGCCGATTCTCTCCGTCGCGTCTGAAGTGAGCGAAGACCGCCTGGGCAGCTCCCTCGCCCTCGGCCCCGACCTCGATGGAGACGGCGTGCGCGATCTGCTGGTCGGCGCGACCCAGCGGCTGCGGCCGCGCAACGGCTGCGTGCGAGCCTACGGCGCGCGCAGCGGATCCCTGCTCGGCACCTGGATCGGCCTGAACCCGGGCGAGCAGTTCGGCTCGACGATCGCCGTGCTCGAGTCGACGAAGGGACCGCCGCTGCTGGTGGTCGGCTCCCCCACCGATGCGCAGCGCGGCGGATCGGGAGTGGGCCGGGTCTCGCTGATCGTGCTGGACGGCGCGAAGCGCTGAGCGCTCAGCGCGCCAGGCGCAGGATGTCGAACACCACCGCGCCGCTGGGAATCAAGGCGTAGCGCAGCACGAGCTCCGCGCGTCCATCGCCGTCGAGGTCGGCGGCTTCGAGGCTGGTGATGCTCGCGTCGGTGCGCGAGCGCAACGGAAACTGCGCCGTGCTCGGCTTGCCGCCGGTCAATGCATCGGTGCGCCGCTCGGCCAGCCCGCCGAGCCAGGCCGCGATCCGATCGACGTCCCACACGCGCTCGGGATCCTCGAACAGCAGCTGCGCCAGCAGGGCTTCGCCGTCGAGCGAGCGCGAGCCGGCTTCCTCCGTCTCGTCGGAGAGCCACAGCTCGACCTGCAGACCGTCCTCCGTGGCGAGCACCACATCGCGCACGCCGTTGCCGTCGAAATCGCCCCACACGCTGCGGCGGAAACGCGCGCCGATCTCCTCGAAGCGCTTGAGGAAGGATTCAGGATTCTTGATCAGGCGCAGGATCGAGGGCAGGCGCACGGCGAGCTCCGCGCGTTTCGACGGCGTCGATTCGAACACGCGCCGCTCGCCGCCTGGAGAGGAGGCCTGGCCTGCGCGTTCGCCTTCCTTCGACAGGTAGCCCGCGGCCGTGACCTCGACTTCCCATTCGCTGAAGACTCCGCGGACGAAGGCGGCGATGGTCGGGATCTGGACCTTGATCAGCAGGAGATCGGGATACTTGTCCGCGTCCAGGCGCACCAGCTGCAGCGCCGTGATGTCGTCGGAAGTCTTCAGGATCGCGGAAGGCTGCTTGAATTGCGGCCCTTGCGAAGTCCCGTGAAACACCCAGACCTTGCGCCGGTGCGCGATCACGTAGTCGGGGATGCCGTCGACGTCGAGGTCGCGCACCTCGTAGGTGGCCTTGTCGCCGATGGCGAGCGTGTGTCCAGCGCGCAGCTGGGCCTTCTCGATCGTGTCGCGGAACACCGACAGGTCGATGCGCACGCTGGGCACTTCGGGAAAGGTCGTGTCGGCGGCCTGCAGGTGGAAAGCGCGCACGGTCCCCTGGCTGACCAGCAGATCCGCGCGGCCATCGCCGTTGACGTCGCGCGCCACGATCGAAGGGATGGAAAACGAGGCCTCGAGGACGTCGGAGAGTTTTCCCGCATCCGTGTCGTGGCTCTTCGAGACTTCGACGGCCAGGGTCGCGCCCGGTGTGAACTCGGGCCAGGGCGAAGCCGGCGTGGCCGCGGGTGCAGCTCCGAGCCACAGGCGCAGCGACTCGCTGCTCGGCACGACCAGGTCCGCCCGGCCGTCGCCGTTGACGTCCTGGACCACGTCGACGAAGCGCGGCGCGCCGACGCGCAGGCCGTGGGTCGCGCGCTTGGCGAGCACCACGCCCTCGGCCGCGAAGCCCGCACCCTCGCGCGGAAACACGCGCGTGTCCTTGGGCCCGATCACGACCAGGTCCAGGCCGGCGCGCTCTCCGAAGTGCGCGAAATCGACCAGAGCACGCGAGGAATCCGCGATCCGCGTCGCGCCGAGCGGAGTCGGAGCGAGGATCAACTTGCCCGGATCCTGCGTCGCGCGCGCGAAGACGCGCACCTGTCCGGTTGAGCCGAGCAGCACCAGCTCGGTCGCGCCTTTCTCGGACTCAGCGTCGAGGTCGACCAGGCGGTGATCGGAGATCTCGAAGTCCGGCGAGAGCGACTGGGCCAACTCGAGGCGCACCAGGGCCTTCTGCTGCGCGAGCACCAGCCATGCGATCGCGAGGTGGCTCACGGGAAGCGGATCAGCATGACCTGGGAATCCTCGAGCACGGCGATGTCGCTGACCGCGCGATCGGAGCGCTCGAGCAGCAGGATGTCGGATTCGGTGTTGATCGCCGTCTCGTACAGGGGCTTGGGATCGAGCTGCCAGGCGTCCTTCGCGCGCCGCATCGCGAGGATGCGCAGGCGATCGGGATCGGAGCGCACGGCGAGATCCGCCATCTTGTCGCCATCGAGATCGCCGATGAATCGCAAGGTCAGGTCGAAGTTGCGGATCGGGATCCCGACTCGCCACGAGAGCGCCGGTTGCTTCGACAGCTCGCCTTTCACGTTCTTGTAGACCAGCACGTCCGCATCGACGGTCTCGCTGGAGGCCGAGCGCAACTGGTCGATCAGATCCGGCCGCACCGTGCGCACGAACAGATCCGGATTGCCGTCGCCGTCGAGGTCGTCGAAGTAGGCGCCGATGGCGAAGCCGCCGAGCACCAGGAGCTGTTGCGGCAGTCCCTTGGGTCCGAAGAGCGGCGCCTCGGGAGTCTTCGCGGCGTCCCCGCGGCCCTTGCCCTGCACGAAAAGCAGGAACTGGGTGCGCACGTCCTTGGATCGCTTGTCCCCGGCGAGGATCGCGATGTCCGAGTGGCCGTCGTGATCGGCGTCGAGCACGTGCGACGAATACGAAGCGTCAAGCCGCCGCTCGCGGTCGGCGGGCACGGGAAAAGGAAACGTGAGCTGGGGCAGGACCTGGAAACTGCCTTCGCTGGATTGCAGCCAGACCCACAGGGTGCGCACGCCCTGGGCCTGCACGTCGAGGCGGCCGTCGCCGTCGAAATCGGCGAGCTGCGGCGCGGGAACTTCTTCGTCGACGGAGAGCAGCGTCCGCGCGCGCGATTCCGAAGTCCCGAAGGAGATCTCGATCGAGCCCGACTTCTCGTTCCCGCGGACCGAGCTGCCGATGCGCGCCGTCTCGGTCTGAGGCAGGGCGGCTTCCGCCGGCACGCGCAGGCGAACCAGGCCGGGAAAGCTGCTCGCGCCACCCGCGGCGGCGCGCACCTGGCGCGCGATCGCGTAGCCGCCGGGCTCGGGCAGGACCAGATCGCTCGCGCCGTCGTGGTCGATGTCCGCGAGCGCAGACGGATAGGCGAAGCAGGTGTCGTTGTCGGCGAGCTGCCACAGGAAATCGCACTCGGCCAGGCGCGCGAAACGTTTTTCGCCCGCGGCGAAGGGCCGGCAGAGGAATGCGCCGCGCGCGCTGAACAGCACGAGCTCCTTGCCGGGATTTTCCGCGTCGACCTCGCCGATCGCGAAGGCCACGACGTCGGCCGTCAGCTCGACCGTGGCGTCCGCGGGCGCGGAGAAGCGCGGCAGATTCGGATCCTTGCGCGCCTTGAGCACCACCAGCTCGCGGCCGCCGCCCTGCTTGGAGAGGGACAGGGCCAGGTCGTCGGTGCCGTCGCCGTCGAGATCGCCCTCGAGCCCGTCACGGACGACGCGCTCCGCGCCGACGTTGAACACGCTGACTTGCGCGGCGCGCCGCGGCTCCTGCACGGCGAACGACACCGCGCTGACCAGTAGGGCGAGGGTCAAGAGCCGACCTCTTCCAGGCGATCGGCATCGCCTCCGGAGAAGCGCATGAACCACAGCAGTCGCAGCGACCAGGCCGCGCGCGTGCGCTCGAGCTTGAAGAGGCCGAGCAAGACGCTAGTCTCGCTGGAATTGCGCGTGTGCTCGTAGCTGAAGAGCAAGGGGATCGAGATCTCGCTCATGTCCTGCTCGCGGTGCGACAGGGGCGCGGAGATGTGCATGGGCGCGCCCTTGCGCAGGAGATCGAGCTCGAGCTTGGCGTCCTTCCCCGCGCCGCGGATCTTCTCGATCAGCACGTCCGGCGCGGCGATGCGCTCCGAATCGACCGCGACGATCAGGTCCTCGAAACGCAGATCGGCGTGACGCCAGGGGCTGTCCTTGGAAAGGCCGACGATCACCGCGCCCGCGCCCGGCGCGAGACCTGCCTTGCGCGCCTCCACTTCGGTCGCGCCGCGCACCACGATGCCCGCGCGCTGGTCCTCGCGCAGCCGCGCGGCGGCGACGCGCTCGGCCGGCTTGAGGCGAGGAACGAGAGCTATGCGCGCGCGCTTGGTCACCCCCGCGCGGTCGAGCGAGACTTCGATCTCGGTCCCCGGAGGCGTGTTCAATTCCACGTCGCGCCAATCCGAGGGCCAGCCGAGCGTGGTCTCCGCTCCATCGGGCAGCTTGCGCACCGTGAACAGCACGTCGCCAGGTCCGATGCCGGCCAGGGCTGCCGGAGAATTCTCGACCACGCGCGCGACGGAAAGCCCATCGGGAGCTTCGAGCAAGGCGTCGAGGCTCGCGCGCGCGTCGACCACCTCGATCCCCGTGAAGGAACCCGGGTCGAGGGCCGCGCGCTCCAGCTCGTCCGAGGGCTCGCCGAGCAGGGCCGGCGGCTCGTTCATCCCGACCAGCGGCGGCGCCTCGGTCGGAATCGAGCTCGAGCCGAACAGCGAGCAGCCGCTTGGGAAAACAAGGGCCGCGGCCAGGCAGAGTTTCAGGACGGTGGATCGGATCATGGCAGGCTCTTGCGCCGAAGGGCGAGGATCGAGATCAGGAGCGCCAGCGCGAACCAGGCCAGGGGCGCTGTCCATTGGGTTGCCGCATGGACGAACTCGGCGTTGGAGATGCCTTGGGTGATGTCGGAGTAATAGTGGATGAACGAGGTGTCGCCCAGCGGCGAGGGCAGGTGGGCGGACAATAACCAACCCTCGGCTCCCGTGCCGCGCGCCACGGCACGCGCGAGGTCCGTGAACACGAAAGTCCCCAGGCCCAGGGCCAGGGCCAGGGCACCGCTGCGCGCGAGCGCCGAGACGCACACGCCGACGGTCGACCAGGCGATCAAGGGCGCGATCGGCGCGAGCAGGGCAGGCCACAGGCCGCGCCAGAGATCGGTCGCTCCGAAATCGGACAGCTCCATGCGCTGGCCGTCGGGCAGGAGCTCGGTCAGGCCGCGGAACTCGAACCACAGCGAGGCACCGAGCAGCGTCACGCCCGCGAGCACGAGGTAGGCGAGCAGCGTGAAAAGGGCGAGCGCCGCCACCTTGCCGATCACCGCCTGCCAGCGCAGCACCGGCCGCAGCAGCAGATTGCGCAGGGTTCCGCGCGAGTATTCGCTGGCCAGGGTCTGGCTCGCAATCCCGACCACGACGGCCGCGCACAGGGGCAGGCCGGATTGCAGAGCTTCGGCGACGGCCTGGAACGCGGTCACGTCCGTCGTCGTCTGCAGCTCGCCGCGCGCGACCATGGCTTCGGCCTGGGCCGCCTTCGAGTGCGTTCGCCACAAGTCGATCCATGCGAGCAACGCTGGCAAGACGAGGGCCAGCGCGAGCGAGCCCTTGGACCAGGCGCGCGCCAGCTCGTAGCGCACCACCCGCGCGATCGGCCCTTTCGGCGCGCGCCGCTGCGTCGGAGCCGCAACGGCGATCGGCGCGCGCGCGATCGGCTGCGAGCGAGTCACTCCCTGCGTTGGCGAATGGGCGTAGCGCAGGTACAGCTCCTCCAGCGTGACCGGATGGGGCGCGAAGCAGGTCAGCTCGGCGCCCGCCGCGACCAGTTTCCGCAACACGCCCGCCGCATCGCGCTGCCCCAGCTCGAAGACCAGCGCGTCGGGCGCCATATTCAGCGCCGCGGCGCTGTCGGCGACGCGCACGTCGGGCCGCGCGACGAGGTTCAGCTCGGCGGCCGCGCGTCGCAGCAGGTCCGGATCCTTGGCGGCGATCAAGGTGCGCCCCGCGGTGTCCGCGAGCAGCTCGCTCGCGCGGCCGCTGACCAGGAGCCTGCCGCGCTGCAGCACCGAGATCTTGTTGCACAGACCGGCGAGCTGGGCGAGCTGGTGGCTCGACACCAGGACCGTCAAACCCTCCTCGCGGGTCAGCCGCGCCAGCAGGGCTCGCACGTCGGCGATGCCCTCGGGATCCAGTCCATTGGTCGGCTCGTCGAGCAGCACCACCGAGGGCTTGCCGATCAGGGTCTGAGCGATACCCAGGCGCTGGCGCATGCCCTGCGAGTAAGCCTGGACCGGCTTCTTCGCCGCCTGCTCCAGCCGGACCAGGACCAGCAGCCTGCGCGCCTCGACCCGCGCTTCCCGGGCACCCATGCCTCCCAGGCGCGCGAGCCAGGCCAGGTTGGTTTCGCCGTCGAGCGCGCCATGGAATCCCGGAACCTCGATCAGGCCGGCGAGGCGCGCGCGAGCTTCGCGCGGATAGCGCAGGGCATCGAAGCCGTCGACGCTGACCGTGCCCTCGAAGTGCGGGTCGAGGCCCAGCGCGATGCGCATCGTCGTGGTCTTGCCCGCGCCGTTGTGGCCGAGGAAGGCATGGCAATCGCCGCGCTCGACCGAGAGCGAGACTCCATCGAGCACCGTGGTCGCTCCGAATCGGCGCGTGATTCCTGCCAGCTCGAGCGTCATGGGAGGCGGAGATTCTGGCACGCTCGCCGGAGTGAATCCACGCGTTGCCTGGGTAAGGCTCAGGGCTGCTCAGTAGACTGCGCGCCCTCAAGGCCCCATCGCGATCCGCATGCAGCGCATTCTCTCGATCGGACTCGGGCCTCTGGGCCTGCGAGTCGCCCAGGATCTTTGCGCCGGCGTCAGCGCAAAAATCGTCGCCGCGGTGGACTCGAGTCCGGCGCTGGCGGGCCGAGCCCTGGCCGAGCTGGTGCCCGGAGCGCCCGCGGAGCTGCGCGTGCTGCCCGGCCTGGTGGCGCTCGATCCGTCGATCGGAATCGACTGCGCGATCCTGACCACGGCCTCGGACCTGCCGAGCTGCATGGCCTCGCTGCGCGGACTTCTCGAGCGCCGCATCAGCGTGGTCTCCTCCTCCGAAGAGCTCCTGTATCCCTGGATGCGACATCCCGGCCTCGCGAGCGAGCTCGAGGAGCTGTGCCTGAAGCGCCAGGCGCGCGTGCTTGGGACGGGAGTCAATCCCGGCTACCTGATGGACGCCCTGCCGGCCTTCGCGACCTCGGTCTGCCGCAGCGTGGAGCGCGTGCAGGTCTGGCGCATCCAGGACGCGAGCCCGCGCCGCATCCCGTTCCAGAAGAAGATCGGCGCCGGGCTGGACCTCGACGCCTTCGAAGCCCGGGTGCGCGACGGCACGCTGCGCCACGTCGGCCTCGGCGAATCGCTGCACTTCCTCGCGGCGGCCTTGGACTGGGAGATCGAGCGCTGGGAAGAGACCCTCGAGCCCGTGATAGCGACCCGCGCGATGAGCTGCGGCCTGGGACCGATCCGCATCGGCGACGTCGCGGGCGTGCGCCAGGTGGCCCGCGCGATCGTGCAGGGCGAGGAGCGCCTGCACTTCGAATTCCACGCGGTAATCGGTCAAGAGAATCCGCACGATCGCGTGCGCATCGAGGGCGAGCCGGTCGTCGACCTCTTGCTGCAAGGCGGCGTGCACGGCGACATCGCGACCAGCGCGATCCTGGTCAACTGCGTCGCCGCCCTGCTCGCAGCGCCGCCGGGGCTGCACACCATGGCCACGATTCCGATCGCATCCTGCCGCTCGAGCGCGCGCCGAGCATGAGTCGCCCCGCGGGAATCGCCGAGCCGGCCACGGAGTCCGAGCTCGAGCCGCGCGTCGCGATCGAAGCGTCCAGCGCGCGCACGATCGTGGTCGGGTCGATCGAGTACGTGTACTTCGGCGGCTGCAATTACCTCGCTCTGGCCCACGAGCCGCGCGTGGTCGCGGCTCTGCGCGAGGGAGCGGCGCGTTACGGAATCTCCAGCGGCGCGGCGCGCGAGACCACGGGCAATGTGCGCGACCATGAAGAGCTCGAGCGGGAGATCGCGAACGCATTGGACTTCGAGGATGCGCTGCTCCTGCCCGAGGGAGCCTGCGCGAGCCTGGCGCTCGGCGAATCGCTGCAAGGAGAGTTTCCGGCCGCGATCATCGATCACGAGTCGCATCCGACGCTCGTGCACGCGGCGCGCACCAGCGCGACGTCGCTCGCGATCTACACGAGCGTGGACGCCGCGGTCGCCTCGATTCGAGCCGCGGACGGAACCCTGGCCGTGTGGACCGACGGCGTGTTTCCCTCCGCTGGCCGCGCCGCGCCGCTCGGCGCGCTGCTCGCCGCGTTGCCCGCGGGACGCGGCCTGCTGGTCGTCGACGATTGCCACGGATTCGGGGTGCTCGGTCGCCGCGGCCGCGGATCCGTCGAGGCCGAGGGCCTGCGCGATCCGCGCCTGGTCGTGATCGGCACGCTGTCGAAGGCCCTGGGTACCTATGGCGGATTCGTCGCGGGCACTCGGGCCGTGATCGCCAGGGTCAGGCGCCGCTCCGCGGTCTACGCAGGCACGACTCCCCTGCCCCCGGCCCTCGCCGTCGCCGCGCGCGCTGCGCTGGCGATCCACGTCGGCGAGCCCGAGCGACATGCCGCCTACGCGAAGTCGGTGCGTCGCTTCCGCGAGCGGATGGGCCAACTCGGCTTGTCGATCGGCTCGCTGGAATTCCCCGTGTTCGCCTTCGAGCTCGATCCGCCCGAGCGCATGCGTCGCGTGCACGAGTTCGCCTTGCGCGAGGGACTTTTCCTGCCGCTGATCCGCTACGCCGGTGGCGGAGCCCACGGATTTTTCCGCATCGTTTGGAACGCTGCCCACACCGAAGCGGACCTGAATCGGCTGTCCGACGTGCTGCGGCGCGCCCTGGAGTCGGCGTGAAAGAGCTTCCGATCGATGCCGAGCGGCTGAGCGCCCTGGCCCGCGCGCACGGCACGCCGCTCTACGTCTACGACGCCGCGACGATCCGCGCTCGCGTGCGCCAGCTCTCCGACTTCGACGTCGTGCGCTACGCGCAAAAAGCGAATTCGAACCTCGCGATCCTCCGACTCATTCGCGCGCTGGGCGCCAAGGTCGACGCGGTCTCGCCGGGAGAAATCCTGCGCGCGATGAGCGCCGGCTTCGCCGCGGACGAGATCGCGTACACGGCCGACGTCTTCGACGACGAAGCCCTGAAGTCCGTGGCCGAGCAGGCGCTGCGCGTCAATTGCGGCTCGCTCGACATGCTTCCGGCGCTCGCGAACGCTCGCCAGGACTCCGAGCTGACGAAGCAGGTGACCCTGCGCGTCAACGCCGGCTTCGGCCATGGCCACGACGCGCGCGTCGCGACCGGCGGCGAGAGCTCCAAGCACGGGATCTGGCACGCGGACCTGCCGCGCGCGATCGGGATGGCCAGGGACCTCGGTCTTTCGATCACGGGCCTGCACGTGCACGTCGGCTCGGGCAGCGACCTCGAGAATCTGATGCGCGCCACGAGCACCTTCGAGGCCGCGGCTCCGCGGCTCGCGGCGACGCTGCACTCGCTGTCGGCGGGCGGAGGCCTGCCGATCCCCTACCGCGACAGCGAGCCCGACTTCGACGTCAAGGCTTACTTCGAAGCCTGGAACGCGTCGCGCAATCGGATCAGCGAGCTGGTCGGCCGGCGCCTCGAGCTCGAGGTCGAGCCGGGCAGATTCCTGGTCGCGGAGAGCGGCGTGTTGGTCACGAGCGTTCTCGGAACCAAGCGGAACGGCGAGATCGACTACGCGCTGGTCGACGCGGGTTTCCACACGCTGCTGCGGCCCGCGATGTACGGTGCCTACCACCGCATCGAAGCCTTGACTGCTTCCGGCTCCGCCAAGCCCACGATGGTCGCGGGTCCGCTGTGCGAGAGCGGCGACGTCTTCACGCGCGCGAAATCCGGCGATCTCGATCCGCGCCCGCTGCCTGCGCTCTCGCGCGGCGATCTGCTCGCGATCCGTGACGCGGGAGCTTATGGAATGAGCATGGCCAGCCGCTACAACTCGCAGCCGCTGGCGGCCGAAGTGCTGATCGAGGACGGCGCCGCGCGCTTGATCCGACGCCGCGAGACGTTCAAGGATCTGCTCCAGCACGAGCTGGAGCTTTGAGGCTCACGCGCGCTCGCTCGGCACGCTCGTTCCGCGGTCGAGCAGGTAGCCGAAGACGATCGCGACCAGGCTGCCGAGCAGGACGAACCAGACCCACGAAACTTCGGTCGACAGCTCGGTCTGCAACCGCGCGGCAGCCAACAGTCCGGCGGCGAGAAACCAGGTCCTCAGCCACTCTTTCGGATCCGCGAAGCCCTTGTTCACGAGGCGCAAGCCGATCCAGGCCCCGAACAGTGTGATCGCGGCGATGCGCAGCATCTCGACCGCGAGCTCCCCGCGCCAGGCCAGACCGAAAATCGTCAACACGGCAATCCCCGCGGCCCACGGATAACCGTCGCCGCGCAATTTCAGCGGCAGGAACGCCAGCACGAAAGCTCCGAGCACCGCTCCTTGCGTGTAGGTCGGCATGGCCAGGGCGAGATTCAAGATCGATCCGTACTTCTCGACCAGTCGCTCGCAAAGCACCGCGATCGCGCACAAGAGCACGCCGTACACGAGCACCAGGACGCGCGACATGAACACCGCGCGCCGCTCCGCGAGGGCTGGATCCGCGATCGCGCGCGGGCGGTAGAAGGCGGACAGGGTGGTCTGGCTCAGCGCCGCGAGGATCGAATCCAGGCTGGAGATCGCCGCGGCGAAAGCGCCGGCAACGATCAGCCCCTTGAACGGGCTCGGGATCACCGACGTGATGAAAATCGGAAAAATCCGATCGTTCTTCTCCTGGTAGGCCGCGAGCGAAACTCCATCCAGCGGGTTCTGCTTGTAGTACGCGTAGAGCGCGAGCCCGATCAAGCTGACTCCGACCGTGACCAGCATCGCGCCGTAGCTCGCGATCATCGCCTTCTGCGCCTCGCGCTTCGTCTTGCAGCAGAAAATGCGCTGAGCCATCAGCTGATCGGTACCGTACTGCCCCATGCCCCCCAAGCCCGTCGCGATCAGCGCGGCCCAGAAGGTGTAGTCGCGCGACAATCGCGTGTCGAAATCGAGGAAGCGCAGCTTGCCCGCTTCATCCGCGACGCGCAGCACGTGCGAGATCCCTCCGTCGATGTTCGAGAACAGGGTGACCAGCGCGATCACGACCGCGGCCAGGAACACGAGGAACAGCACCACGTCGGTCCAGATCACCGTCGCGATGCCACCCATCCAGGTCCAGACGACAGACACGACACCGATCACCGTGACCGACAGCACCGTCGGCGACACGTGGATCGCCGCGCTCCAGCGCCCGAGCTCCTCGTGCAGGATCACCTCGAGCAGCAGCGCCGTCAGATAGACCCGCGCCGCCTGACCGAGCACTCCTCCGACCGAAAAGAGCACGCTCGTGGTGCGCCGCACGCCCTCGCCGAGGCGCGCTCCCATGTAATCGTAGGGCGAGTAGATCTCGCGCTCGTAGAAGGCCGGCACGACGATCAGCGCGACCAGCCAGCGCGCGACGAAGGATCCGATGATCCCAAGCTGCAGGTACGTGAGGTTGCCGCCTTCCTTGAAGACCGTCGCCGGCAAGCTGATCAAGGTCACCGCGCTGATCTCGGTCGCGATGATCGAGCCCGCGACCGCGTACCAGGGCAGGCGCTTGCCGCCGAGGAAGAACTCGCGGATCGTCGCCGGCCGGCCGGCCATGCGGTGACCGATCCAGGTCGTCACCGCGAAAATCAGGATCACGACGGACCAGTCCCACAGCCCGAAGCGTCCCATAAAGGGACCTCAGTCGCTCCCGACAGCGACAGCGAGGGCGAGAGCGCCGAGCGCGGCCGCTGCGCGCAAGGGCGAGCCCATCAAACGGCGCCTGCCAAGCTCGCCCTGCACCACCCAGGCTTCGCGCACGTCGGGCGGCGCTGTCGCGAGGAGACGGCTCGCGAGGGCTTCGCGCGCGGGCTTGGCGAAACACGCCTCGAGGCCGGGATCGAGGAAGAGCTGTCCGAGGCGCTGCCCGATCACGATGCGGTCGAGCACCAGCCCGCGAGACTCGTGGATTGCAACGAGTCTCGCGGCGCAGAACTCCGCGAGACGCAAGGCGCGCGCTCGGAACAAGTCGAGGGCCCGCTTGTCGCCCGCGTGCGCAGCCACCTCGGGAAACGGCGCGCCGTCCTCGTCAGCCTCCGCGTCGCACCCGAAGTCGCGGTTGATCCCCGACGCCGACAGAAGCGTCTCGAAGCTGCGGCCGTCATCGGCGCGGATCTGCCAGGCCTTCTGGATCCGCGGCTCGAGCTCGTCGGCCGCCAGGATCCTCCCGTCCAGCTTGTAAGCCTCCGCCACGCCGCTGCCTCCGCCGATGTAATACCCGTGGCGGATGTCGACGAAGAGGCCGGCCTCGGCCAGCTCCTCGCCATGGGCGCAGGCCAGGCCGTCGGAGACCACGCGCTCGATCGGCTCGCTGAGATTGAGGCCGTCGAGCACCAGGCTCTGCTCGAGCGCGTCGACGAAATCGGGGATGCGCGGGCCGTGCAGCGAGAGCTCGATCCCGCGTCCGTCGCCGGTCTTCAGGCCCGGCGCGCAGACTCCGACGCGCAGCGTGTCGGAACCTGAGAGCACCGCCACGCGCCAGATCGCGCGCGACGCCGCGTGGATCCAACGCCCCTGCAGGGCCCGCTCCTCGTTCGTGAATTCGAACTGGGCCGCGGCGGCCTGCTCGCGCTGGCGATCGAGGACCTCGGGCACGAAACCGCTCACCGGCTCGACGTGCTCGGTCGCGGTGTGCGCGCCGAGCGCGAAGCGCGCACCGCTCGGCGTCTCGCGCACGACGATCTCGTGGGCACGGAAGCCGCTCGCGCCGCCGTCGACGCCGATCAGGACAGGCTTTTTCGTTCTTGCGACGGCGGGGTCGAGTTGCATCGATCGGAGGGGAAGTCGCTTGAGACTGCGCTGGCGGAGGGCGGTTCGCAAGCGCCTTCAGCGCGTCGCGGCTCAACGCGCGCGGATGGCCGAGAGCGATCCGTCGAGGCCGGCGACCCAGACGGTGCCTTCGGAGCCTGCGAGCAGCGGAGCACAGTGCACGCCTTGCGCGCTGGCTCGCCAGGACCACTCGGGCGGTTGCAGCCTTCGGACCAGGCCGTTTTCCTCGACGAAGTCGGCGTCCCGGCCGGAAGCCTGCAGGTGCATCGCGGGGAAGTGGGATGCGGAACCGAGCAGTGCACCCGTACGCCTGTCCAGCTGTCGCTCCTGTCCGTCGCAATAGGCGAGCTCGCCGCCGTCGACCCGCAGGCGCCCGCTCACCGGCGAGCCGCCGCCGTCGTGTTTCCAGCGCCGGATCCCGCTCGACAGGTCGAGTGCGTGGATGGTGCCGGACGAGTCGCCGACGAAGACCAGCTCGCCGTCGCCGGCCAGATCGGACAGCACCGGCTTCCCGGTCTGAAAACGCCAGCGGCGCGCGCCGTTGGAATCGAAGGCCTCGACCCAACCCTTGATGTCGCCGACCACCGCTCCCCCGTCGTCGCAGCCCAGCGGCGAGCCGATCACGCCCGCCGTCTTCGCTGTCCAGCGCAGCGCTCCGGTCCTGGCGTCCAGGACGGCGACCTCGCCGGCGCTCGAAGCGACGGCCAGACCGTCGCCGGCGCGCGCGGGAGCGCCCAGGAAGGAGCCGTTGAACTGCCGCCGCCAGAGCATCAGGACATCGGGGTGGGGCGCGATGAATTCGCGCGTCGCGACCCGCGGCGTTCCCTGGTCGTCGCAAAGCACGGCGAGCTGGTGCGCGCCGCCTTCCAAGGGGAAGATCGCGACCTTCGCGCGCCAGGTCTCGTCCGCGTGCTTCCACGTGACGGGGAGCGGCTCGCCGTCGAGCACCAGGTCCGGCGGGCCGCTCGGGGCGCGAACCACGAGCTCCACGTCCGCTTCGCGGGCTGGAGCACCAGCTTCGGGCTGCTCGATCGTCAAGGAGGGGCGCACACGGTAGCGCAGCGCCTTCTCGAGCAGCAGGCGCGGCTCGCGGCCGTCTGAGAAACGATACGCGACGCGCAGTGTGCCGCTCGCGACGGCGACCTCGAGGTACCCGCGCAGGCCGTTGGCACCGCCTGGCGAGAGAGATCCGCATTGCACGCAATCGAGCCCACCGACGCGCCGCACGGCGAGCCAGTCTTCCTCCCCGAAAAACACGGCGGCGATGTCGTGTCCGTCGCAGGCGGCGCGCAGCTCGAGATTCTGCATGGCAGAGAGCTCGCGGTCGCCAGGTCCGTGGTGGACGAAGAGGAAGACCGGCTTGCGGTCCGCGTTGCGCGCGAGATCGTCGCGCAGCCACTTCAGTTGCAGCGGCGAGAAGCAGGGACGCGGGTCGCAGGGCGTCGCGGAGCACAGCGCGACGAAGTGGGCACCGCTGCGATCGAAGGAATAGACCAGTCCGCCGAAGCGCTTGTCGAAGCCCTCGAAGACCGGGTTGGTGCTCATGTCCCGACGACCCGCGGCGGCGAACCAGGGCAGGCCGACGCTGTCGAGCAGACTTTCGGTGACGGGCCAGGATTCTCCGCCTGCGCCGGAGTGCGTCAGGTTGCCACAAACGAAAAGCAGCTCGGGGGGCGGAGCGTCGATCCCGAGGGAAGGGAAGATCTGCCGCTCGTGGAGGGCCGTGGAGAGCCAGGCGAAGGCGCGAGGCGCTTCGACATCCTGGGGTGGCACGGGTTGCTTGCCGTGCAGGTGCAGGCCCGTGTCGGAAATGACGGCGAAGGAGAGTTCGCCCGTCGATGTGGCGGGGCGGGACGACGCACTCGTGTCGGGCGACGAGCAGGCGGCGACGAGGCAGGCGATCAGGAGGGCGAGTACGGAGTCA
>Ga0193706_1000798_pt1 | contig 15879 bp, 14 predicted proteins | sample U3c1metaG_FD_160130 | JGI IMG/M metagenome (GOLD analysis project Ga0193706, IMG submission 160130) | Soil microbial communities from a riparian zone of the East river system, Colorado, United States - U3c1 | ecosystem: Environmental > Terrestrial > Soil > Riparian zone | place: USA: East River... | reverse complement strand
CCTGAGGTCCATCGGCACGATCACCACTCCGGGCGGCTGGTCGAAGTCGTCCTTCGCCACGCGCAGCTTCTGCTCCTCGAACTGCTTGAAGATGTCGATCCAGATCGGCAGCGAGACATCGGCGCCGGTCGCGCCACCGCCGAGTGACTTCGACGGATCGTCATAACCGTTCCACACGCCGACCGTGAACTCCGGCGAGAAGCCCATGAACCATGCATCGGTGTAGCCGTTGGTCGTCCCGGTCTTTCCTCCGATGGGATCGGCGAGCGTGTGCGCGGCGTAGGCGGTGCCCCGGTCGACCACGCCCTTGAGCATGTACGCGATCTCGTACGCAACCTGCGGCGAGGTGGCTTCCGAGAGACTCGGCGGATCTTCTTTCAGCACGCGTTCGGTCTGGTCGGCGATCCTGCGGATGTAGCGCGGCTGGATGTAGACGCCGTTGTTCACGAACACGTTGTACGCCGCGGTCATCTCCAGCGGCGAGATGCCGGCCGCGCCGAGCGACAGCGATGGGTACTTCGGCAGATCGGCGGTGACACCGCAGCGACGGGCGAAGTCGACCACGTGATCCGCGCCCGCCATCATGAACGTCTTCACCGCCGGAATGTTGATCGAGAGCTCGATCGCCCGCTGGATCGTCACGATCCCGGAGTACTTGCCGTAGTAGTTCTTCGGCGCGTAGGTCTGATCGCCGACCTGGATCGCGATGGGCGCGTCGAACAGCGTGTCCGCCGGAGTGAGTCCCTTTTCGAAAGCGGCTCCGTAGACGAACGGCTTGAATGAAGAGCCGGTCTGCCGCCGCGACTGTACGGCGCGGTTGAACTTCGAGTGTGCGAAGTCGTATCCGCCCACGAGCGCGCGGATCTCGCCCGACTTCACATCGAGCACGACGACGGCACCCTGCACGGTGGGCATCTGGTCGAGCATCCACTTGCGCTGCTTCGTCTTCGCGTCTTGCTGAAGGATGACGTGCACGACGTCGCCCCTCTTCAGCACGCCGTCCAGCGTCTTCTTCTTCGTCCAGGCCCACGCAGTGGGGTCGAGCTCGAGCCGGTCGTGGTGAACGCGCGCCACCAGCCGGTCCTTCGTGACGTCCAGCACCACCGCCGGATAGAGTTTTTCGACGACCGGAGGCTCGTTGCTCCAGCTCGGATCGCGATACGAGTCGGGATCGAGCCCCTCGGCGACGAGGTTGCGGGACGGGCGGCGGAACCCGCGCCTCTTGTCGAATCTGCGCAGTCCTCTCTGCAGAGCGCTCTCGGCGATCTGCTGAATCCTGAGGTCGAGCGTGGAGTAGACCTTCAGACCGCTGTTATAGAGCTCCTCGGCTCCGAACTCGTCGCTCTGTTCGATGTACTGCCGGATCTGCTCGGAGAAGTAGGCACCGACGTGCGGCGCCTCCTCCTTGTAGGTCCCGAGGACGACCGGCGAGGTGACGGCGTGCTCGTGCTGCTCGCGATTGATGAAGCCTTCCTTGAGCATGCGGCCGAGGACGTAGTCGCGGCGCATCTTGGCCCGGTCGATGTGTGTGATGGGGCTGTAGTACATCGGCGAGCGGATCAGCGCGGCCATCACGGCCGCCTCCTGCAGGGAGAGCTCTTTGGCGTGCTTGCCGAAGTAGAGGCGCGACGCGGCCTCGACGCCGTAGGCGCCGTGGCCGAGGTAGACCTGGTTGGCGTAGAGCTCGAAGATCTGATCCTTGGTGAAGTCCTTCTCGATCTGGACCGCGAGGAAGACCTCGTTGATCTTGCGGCGAAACGTCTTGTCGGGCGTCAGAAAGACCTGCTTCGCAAGCTGCTGCGTCAGCGTGGACGCGCCCTGAGCCTTCTTCCGCTCGATCACGTTCTTGAGCGCTGCGCGCACGATGCCCTTTGGATCCACGCCCCCGTGCCTGTAGAACTCCGAGTCCTCGGTCGCGATGATCGCGTTCACGAGGTCCTGGGCCATCTCCCCTTTCGGCACGACGATCCGCTTCTGGATCGAGTACTCCGCGAAGCGGACGATCGCCGGCTGATAGTCGGCCAGCTTCTTGACCGCCGGCACACGCACCGCGTGCGCGAAGAGGAACCCCGCCGGGATCCCCAGCACAGCCGCGACCAGGACGATGAGCAGCCGCGACCGCCCGCGCGAACGGGGCGTCTCGGGTACGAGCTGGTGGTTGTCCGTCACTCGACAAGTTAACCACCGGAAGGAGTGGATGTCATCTGGAGTCCAGCGAGGGACCTGGCGGTTGTGTTTCCACCGCCCATCGCTCCGAACACGCGCGTCCCGAGTGCCGCCCCTACCCGGGCGCTTCGCGCCCCACCCTCTCCCCGCCTTCGCGGGGAGAGGGGACTGAGCATCGCAAGTGCGCGACCGGTCCGAAATATCACTGCCCGATTGCCCTCTCCGCCGCGAAGGCGGGGAGAGGGTCAGGGACTCGAACACGCGCGTCCGAGTTGCCGCCCTCAACCAGGCGCTTCGCGCCCCACCGATACGGGTGTCCCGGCTCCCAATGTAGAATCTCCGGCGACGTATGTCCGCGCCCCCGATCTCCCCGCCGAAACAACAATGGGCTCGCCTCGTCGGCGACTCGATCAAACAGAACGGCCACTGGCACACCTACACTCGCCTGCTCGAGGCGCGTCGGGCCTATCCGGACGACCTTTCTCTGCGCGGCTACATCGAGATCGTCCGGAACACCATCGTTCGCGAGTTCCTGGGTCATCCCCGCGGTCTGCAGGCCGTTCCGAAGCTGAGCTCGGATTTCCTGTCCAACTTCGACCGCTTCAACCTCAACGCCCAGGAGGGTTTCCTGGTCTCGCTCATCGACGGCCGCTTCGACGTGCAGAAGCTGATCATCCTCAGCCCCTTCGACCCGTTCACCACGATCTTCACGCTGGCCAAGCTCCAGTATGAAAAGGCCATCACGGTGCCCGCATGACCTTCGCCGTCGCGCTGCTCGACCAGCTTCCCGCCAGCATCGCCGTGGTCGGCGAGAACGGCGCCGTGCGCTATCGGAACCGTGCGTTCGACACAGCCTTCGGCCAGGACGCCAGCGACTGGCTCCGCCAGGCTGCGCGAGCGGTCGCAGGCGAGCGCGGATGGCTGCAGTCCTTCTTCGTCGAGGCGGACGACCAGCAGACCATCGACGTCGAGATCGAAGGCCGCGTGTTTCGCGTCGACCGGATCATGCGCATCGACGACCCGGCCGAGGGGCGCGGCGTGGCGCTGGCGTTCGACGACGTCACGCAACAGCGCGAGGCCGAGCAGGCGAAATCGGACTTCACCGCCCAGATCGTTCACGATCTGCGCGGCCCGCTCTCCGGCATCCAGGGCACGCTCGAGTTCGTGCTGAGCCAGGAAGGCAACAAGCTCGACTCGCTCTACGCCGACCTGCTGCAGGAGGCCTACCGCGAGTCCGAGCGCATGATGAGCCTCATCAACGAGATCATGGACTTCTCCAAGATCCAGTCGGGGAACTTCACGATCGAGAAGGAGCCGATCCGCGTGGCAGGGGTCCTCAAGCGCGCCGTGCGGAGCCTCCAGTCCGTCGCCTCGCGCGACGAGATCTTTCTGCTCAGCGCCCACGGCCGCGACGTGCCGCAGATCATCGGCAGCGTGGAGAAGCTCACCCAGGCCGTCATCAACCTCATCTCCAACTCGCTCAAGTTCACGCCGAAGAAAGGCCTGATCTCCGTCGGCGCGCAGATCGTTCGCAACGGCGACGTGCCCGAGGCCATCGTAGTCACCGTGACGGACACGGGGATGGGCATCCGCGTCGAGGAAGTGGACCAGATCTTCGAGAAGTACAAGCAGAGCAAGAACAAGTCTCTGCGCGGCGGCGGTGGTACTGGTCTCGGCCTCTACATCGTCAAACAGGTCGTGGAGGCCCACGGCGGCGAAGTCAGCGTGGCCTCGATCGAAGGCGTCGGCACGAGCATGGTCCTCCGCCTCCCCGTCAAACGCCTCGGCACGATCACCACGAGCGAAGTGCGGGTGACCGAAGTCTGAGACGACGTTCTCAGTTCTCGGTTCTCAGTTCTCGGTTCGAGTACGCTCGACGCACGGGCCAACCGAGAACTGAGAACCGAGAACCGAGAACCGGCGCTCCCCCCACCCACCAGCCTCTTCCGGGAACCCCTCTTGCACTGAGCCGGGAGCGAAGTGCCCGGCTCGATCACGATCACCTGCGCCGACTGCGGACACACGCAGACGATCCCGCCGCTGCCGTCAGGCGGGACAGCCACGTGTCGGCGCTGTGGCCGGGTTCTCTCGCACCGGTCCCGCGCGGGCTTCGACTTCCCTCTCGCGTGCGCGGCGGCGTCCTTCGTCCTCCTGCCGCCCGCGGTATTCATGCCGCTGCTCGACTCGACGCTCAAGCACCTTCTCTATGAGGAGAGCCGGCTCGTCTCCAGCGTCGGTGTGATCTACACCGAGGTGTGGTTCCCGTTCGCGTTCGGCTTTCTCTTCTTCGCCTTTCTCTTTCCGGCGATCCGCGCGCTGCTGCTCGTGGTTGTTCTGAGCTCGACCAGGTGGGGATGGGCGGTCTGGCAGCGAGGGCGGATGTTCCGATGGAGCGAGGAGCTGCGCCTCTGGAGCATGACGGACATCGTCGTGTTCGCAGGCGCGGTCGCGTACTTCCGCGCATCCGTGCCCGCTGACGTCGACGTGCGCGTCGGCGCGTGGTGCTATGTGGCAGTCGCCGTGCTGGCCTTCATTACGGATCACACGCTCGACCGGCGCGCCGTGTGGAACGCGATCCTGCCCGATCACGAGGCCCATCGCGGCGGACACATCGCATCCTGCGATGCCTGCGAAATGGCGGTCGTCTCCCGCCGGCCCGGCGATCCGTGTCCGCGTTGCGGCGGAACGCTGGACCGCGATGCCTCGCGCCGCTTCACGCCCGCGCTGGGCGCCCTCGCCGCCGCCCTGCCTCTCTATCTGCCCGCGTACGGCGCCGCGGTGATGGTCAACGACCAGCTCACCGGCGTGCTCGAGCACACCGTCATCGGCACCATTCAGTTGCTCGCCGATCACGGTTACTGGCAGATCGGCGTCGTGATCCTGCTCGCCGGGATCGTCGTGCCCGCGCTCGAGATCGTCGGGCTGCTCTGGCTGCTCGCGCGCGTGCGCTTCCCGCGCCGCAAGGGTCTGGTGCTGCGCACCCGCGCCTATCGCGTGCTGTACCGGCTCGTGCGCTGGCCGATGATCATCCCCTTCATCGCCGCCATCGCCGCACCGATCGTCGACTTCCGCGGGATCGACGACATCGTCGCAGGGCCCGGAGCGACGCCCCTGTTCATGGTGATCACGCTGCTCATGCTCGCGGTGTGGCTGTACGAGCCGAAGTTGATGTGGCGGACTGCCGGAGAGGCGCAATGAGCGAATACGACGAACACGACCAGGAGAGGCGGCACGAAGAACCGCCCGAGGCGGACGTTCATGTCACGAAGTGGTCGCCGTGGGTGTGGGTCGTGCCGGTGGTGGCGATCTTCTTTGCCGGATGGCTGGTGGTCCGTTACGGCTTCTTCGGCGGCGGCGACATCACCGTGCGTTTCGCAGAGGCCCGAGGGCTCGACCGCTACAGTCCCGTGAGATTCCGGGGAGCGAAGGTCGGGACCGTACAGAAGATCACCATCGACGAGAAGCTCGACGAAGTGGTTGTGCGCATCTCCATGGACGCGTCGATGAATGGCGCGCTGCGCAAGGGTACCCGCTTCTGGATCGTGGAGCCCGGCATTGAAGGCGGTGGCCTCGGCGGTCTGCTGTCCGGGACGTATGTGGGCATCGCACCGGGAGACGGTCGCGGCGAAGAGACGCGCGAGTTCGCGGGCCAGGAGTATGCGCCGGTGCTGTTCGCTCCGGAGGCGGGCAAGACGTTCATCCTCGAGGACCGCTCGCTCGGCTCCGTGGCCGTCGGCTCTCCCGTTCAGTATCAGGGCATGCGCGTCGGGCGCGTGCTCGGCACCGAGTATGACGAGAAGCGCGGGGTGACGTCGGTCCATGTCTCCGTCGTGCAGCGCTTCGCGAACAACGTGCGGCAGAGCACGCGCTTCTACCGCGCCGGCGGCTTCAACCTCACCCTCGGCGCCGGCGGAGTGTCGATGGGCGATGCCTCGCTGTCATCGCTGCTCTCCGCCCCGCTGGCGTTCTATACGCCCGAGGTCATGGCCGGGGCGCCGGTGGCTGACGGGACGCACTTCGAGCTCCACGACTCACGCCCGGCCGCGATCGCTGCGGCGGACGGTCCGCATCTCACATATCTCACCTACTTCACCGGTCCGGTCGGCGGACTCAAGCCGGGAACGCCGGTGCAGATGAAAGGCGTGCAGGTCGGACGCGTGCGCGAGGTGCGGCTCCGCTACATTCCGGAGACCGCCACGCTGGAGACGCCGGTCATGCTCGAAGTCGACCCGCGACTCCTCGAGTTCCACGTCACCGACGCGACGACGCGCGAGCAACTGCGCGCCACGATGAATGACGCGCTGGGACGCCTCGTGCGCAAGGGCATGCGTGCGACGGTCAACCTCGACACGGTGGCTGCGCCGAACACCGGCCAGCTCGTCGTCACGCACGATCCGCCGATCATCCCCGCCGCATCGGGCGACAACGGACTGGGAAGCGCGATGGCTGCCGTCACCGACCTGGCGAACACGATCCGCAGCCTGCCGCTGCGCGAGATCGCCGGTCACATGCGCAGCACGGCCTCGCGTCTCGACTCGCTGGTCAACGACCCCCGTCTCGACCAGAGCCTGCAGCGCCTCAATCACGCGCTCGCGGAGATGGACAAGGCCGCGACCACGGCCGGACAGAACGTCGATCCCATCGCGAAGAGCATCCGCAACGCCGCGCAGTCCGCGGAGAATGCGGCGAAGACCGTCGAGACCACGGCCAACACCGCCAGCCAGAACGTGCAGCCCCTCATCGACAGCCTCCGCAACGCCGCCTCGTCGGCGGAGGCGGCGGCGAAGAGAGCGGAGCAGCTCCTCGGCACATCGCAAAAGCAGAACTACGACGTCGCGGAGATGATCCGCGAGCTCACGAGGGCCGCAGAGGCGGTACGGGCTCTCGCGTCGTACCTCACCGAGAATCCGGATTCAGTCATCAAAGGGAGGCGCGAATGAAGATCCGCCGCGGCGGCGCGATTGCCGTGACCGTTTTCCTCGCGGGGTGCAGCTTTCTCAAACGGCCCGACAACCAGTTCTACTCGCTCGACACGATTCCCTCACAGGGGGCGCCGAGGCAGTTGAGCGGAGCGCCGGTGGGGATCGATGGGATCGAGCTTCCTCCGGGCCTGGACCGGCGCGGGATCGTCCTGCGAGGCGCCGATCACCGCTTCGAGGTGCGGGGAACGCATCAGTGGGCGGCCAGCCTCGAAGAGATGGTGAACCATACGCTCGCGTTCGACCTCGCCAACCGCTTGCCCGACGGAATGGTCGTCCTCCCGGGACAGGCCAAGCCGATCGCGCCGATGCGCTCGATCTACCTTGTGTTCGAGGACCTCGCCCCCGGTCCCGACGGAGTGTTCGTGCTCGACACGCGCTGGACCGTCCGCGAGCCGGCCCGCGCCGAGCGGACGCGCCACGAACGGATCACGGTGCAGATGCCATCGATGGAGAGCCCGCAGATCGCGACGGCGATGAGCGAGGCAGTGGCGGAGTTAGCGGATAGGATCGCGGCTGGGCTGTAGCGTCGGGCGGCTTCGCGAGTTCCGCCCCTCACCCTGTCCCCTCTCCCCGCCTTCGCGGGGAGAGGGCAATCGCGCGCTGGCGATGCCGGCAATCGTGGCTCTGGCGGTGCCCTGAGGGGCGGAGCTCGCGAGGCCTCAGCTGTTCTCCACCACTGCTCACATCCCGAACCACCCTTTCCCACGCTCCTCCTCCAGGCGCGTCTCGATGTACTCCCACAGCGCGGGACAGCCGGCCCGGATCGGCTCTGCGACGCGCCCGATCACGCGCGCGTGCGTGATTCCGTTCTCCCGCCAGCTCTGTCCCTCATTCGCGAGGTTGAGCAGGACCGGCATGGCCCGGTCCACCGCGTGCGCGAAGCGCGCCTCGGGCGTCGCTGCGTCGTCGAACTCGTCCCACAGCGACATGAACCACGACCGCTGGGGCTCCTCGAGGAGGCCGAAGATGCGCGTCACCGCGACGCGCTCGGCGGCCTTCCGGTCGGCCAGTCCCTCTTCGGCGTAGAAGATCGTGTCCCCCGTGTCGATCTCCCCGATGTCGTGGACGAGAACCATGGGAATCACACGGTCCAGGTTCACCGGCGTCTCCGCATAGTCGGCCACGGCGGCGGCCAGCATCGCGAGTTGCCAGCTGTGCTCCGCTGAATTCTCGTAACGGTCGAGGCCGAGCGGCTTCGTCTTTCGCGTGACCCCTTTGAGCTTGTCGAGCTCCAGAATGAAGCGGGCGATGTGTTGAATCGTCGTGGTGTTCATGCGCGCGGAACGGTATCGCAGAAAGGGCAAGTCGCGCGTCGCCGGGTGCAGGGTGCCGCGAGGGCAACCCCTCATCCGCCTTTGGAGGATGGAGTTTCATGGAAGCACTTCGTGTACAGTTCCCGCGCGAAGATGGAGGAAGCCATGCGTCGTAATCGCCTCATCCTGGGAACGTCGTTTCTTCTGCTCTCCGCCTGCGCGTCGACCATGGTTCCTCGTACCAACACGCGCGATGCGATCGTGACCTATGTGGATCAGGCCGCGAAGGTGGTCGCGAAGAACGGCCCGTCCTGCGAGACGTTCAGCACGCCGAAGTGGACGTCGGGCGACTACTACGTCTTCGTGATCGGCCCGGACAATCGCCTGGTGTGCCACGTGAGCCGCGCGGAGATCGGCCGCGCCACCAGTGAGCTCTCCGACGCAAACGGCCGGCAGTTCGGCGATGCGTTCGTGGCCGTCGCGTCGAGCGCCGCGGGTCATGGGTGGGTCGACTACGTGTGGCCGCGGCCGGGAAAGACTCAGCCGGCGAAGAAGAGCGCGTTCGTCAAGAGCGTCACCGGTCCGGACGGTAACCGATACATCGTCGGGGCCGGCGGTTACGGGCTCTAGACAGCGTCGGTGGCGCTCAGCCTGGCGCGCGTCCGCTCGATCGCGCCATGCGGGCCTCCGGTGAGCGCCTCGACGACGACGCGCGCGGATTCCTCGGGCGCCATCCTCGAAGTGTCGATCTGAATGTCGTGGTCGAGCCACAGGTGGATGCCTCGCTGCTGCTGCGAGGCCATGCCGAGGCGGCGGTCGCCACGCGCGGCCTCGCGCTGCCGGAGCGTCTGCTCCGGACAGTCGACGCTCGCGATCAGGACTTCGTGCGCGCCGGCTGCCGCCACGAGGAGCTCCGCGTGATAGCGGGCCGTGACGGCGTGGTCGATCACGAGATCGTGACCGAGATCGAGCAGCTTCCCGACGCACGCGTAGAACGCGCGCACCAGCTCGCGGATGCGAAGATCGGCGATGTCCTCGCTGCGCGCGATCCGTTCCTGTGCACTCAGAGGAAGCGCGTACAGGATGCTGTCGATGGAGAAATTGAGGAAGAGGCGCGGTGCGAGCTCCTGAAATGCACGAGCCACCGTCGTCTTCCCCGAGCTCGACGCGCCGTTCAACACGATCACCGTCGCCACCGCTACGAAGTCTCCGCAGGCGACGCCTCGCGATAGACATCCGTGCTCAGGTAGCGGAGCCCGGAGTCGACCGCGATCGTGACGACGGTTGCATCCGGTCCGAGCGCCTTCGCGATGCGCAGCGCCGCTACCACGTTCGCGCCGGTGGACGTGCCCGCGAAGATGCCCTCCTCACGCGCGAGCCGCCGCGTCATCGCCTTTGCGTCGGGGGTGCTCACCGTCTGAATCTCGTCGACGAGCTCCGGCTGCCACAGCGGTGGGATGAAGCCGATGCCGATGCCTTCGATCTTGTGTGATCCCGACGAGCCTCCCGACAGGACGGCGGACTCCGCAGGCTCTACGGCAACGATCCGAATCGAGGAGCTCCGTTTCCGAAGAGCCTCGGTGACGCCGTGAATCGAATGCGCCGTGCTGACCGCGTGAACGAATGCGCTCACGCGGCCGCCGGTCTGTGCCCAGATCTCGTCGCCGAGCGCGTGATAGCCGGCGCTTGCGTCGTGGTTACGAAGCTGATCGCAGTACCAGTGGCCGGGGCGGGCGCTGAACTCCGCCGCCGTGCGGATCATCTCCTTGATGAGCGCCTCGTTGATCTTCCCGCCGTCGCTCTTCACGTCGATGACGTTCGCTCCGAATGCCTTCATCGTCTGGCGCTTCTCGTCGCTGAACGCGTCGGAGAAGATGATGTCGATGCCGTATCCCTTCGCCGCGCAGACGAAGGCCAGCGAGATGCCGGTCGTGCCGGCCGTGTACTCGACCACCCGTCCGCCGGGCGCGAGGCGGCCGTCCTTCTCCGCAGCCTCGACGGCCGCTTTGGCCATGCGGTCCTTCAAGCTGCCGGTGGGATTCGCGAACTCGAGCTTGGCGAAGATCCGCGCCGAGCCGCGTGGCACCACGCGCCGGAGCTCGACCAGCGGTGTATTGCCGATTCCTGCGAGCACGCCATCGTCATGTGCGGTCAAGAGTCCTCCCTGCTGAGCCGGTCGTCACCGAATCTTATGGCACCAAACAGCAGGACCGCTTGCCTCGTTCGCGGACCTGGTTGATGATTCCCGGTGAGGCCTGCCATGAAATCGCTTTTCGAGCCTGAGGATCGCAACGCGATCCTGACCCGCATTGCGGCGCTTCAAGCCGGGTCGCAGCGCGCCTGGGGAAAGATGGATCCGGCGCAGATGATGTGTCACTGCGCCATCGCCATGGAAACGGGGACGGGTGACCGCCCGATGAAACAGAAATTCATCGGCAGGATCCTCATGCCCTTCTTCCGCTCCTCCATCCTCGGCCAGAAGCCGTTCAGCAGGAACAGTCCCACCGATCCGACATTCGTCGTGGCGGATCCGCGCGACTTCGAAGCCGAGCGCAAGAGGCTGGTCGGACTCATCGGACGGATGATCGATCGCGGCGAGGAAACGGCGTCGAAGCAGATCCACCCGTTCTTCGGGAAGATGACCGGCCGCGAGTGGGGTGAGCTGATGTACAAGCACCTCGACCACCATCTGCAGCAGTTCGGCGGATGACCGGATATAGCTGTTGAGCTGTTGAGCGATTGAGCGATTGAGCTGTTGAGCAGCGGAACCGCCCGCTCGGCCGAATAGCTCGCTCGCCGATCGCGTTCCGGTACGCGATGAAGAGAGACATCTCCTCGCGCGCCGACATCGACGACCTCATGCTCCGCTTCTACGGCCGGGCCATGAGCGATCCCGTGATCGGCTATCTGTTCACCGACGTCGCGCAGCTCGATCTCGAGCATCATCTGCCAGTCATCGGCGACTTCTGGGAGAGCACGTTGTTCGGGACGGGGGTCTACAGCCGGCACGGCCGTAATCCGCTCATGATCCACGCGGAGCTCGACCGCAAGGGAACGCTCGATCCGTTGCACTTCCAGCGCTGGCTCGCGCTCTTCAGCGACAGCGTGGACGAGTCCTTCGCCGGAATGCGGGCCGAGTACGCCAAGCACCGCGGCCACGCCATCGCGCGCCGGATGCAGGAGTATCTCGTCACCGCGAGAACGTAGGGCGGGGCGCCTGCGGCGCTAATCCGCTGTAACGATGTACTGCTCCAGCTTTCCGTCCGGCATCCAGAACGTGCTGATCCTCAGGGTCTTCGAGGGCGTGACCACGCGATAGCGGCGGGCCGTCATACCGCCGCGCAGCGACTGCGCCGCCTGCGTGAACTCCTTCGGCGTGCCGAGGGGCCGGAGCGTCGCGGCGAAGTCCTGGATCGCCTCTGCGCTGAAATACGCGTTCGCGTTGGGAGTGAAGAGCGACCGGTCGACCTTGCCGCGCTGCAGGTCGGCGAAGATCGCCTTCGAGGCGTCGAGTGCCTGTTGACGGCCGGGGTCGTTCGCGGCGAACAGAGGCGTCGCGATCTTCGTCGCGATCTGCGAAGCCGCGTCGGTCGCGTCGATGTTCGTCAGCACCACGATCGCCGCGCGGTGGTCGGGATAGACCTCGTTGCGCGCGGTGAAGCCGGAGACCTCGCCGCCGTGCGAGATCACGCGCCGTCCGTCGACCGTGGCGATGCCGACGCCCAGACCGTAGCGCGTTCCCGCGCCCGACGTGAGCATGACTTCGCGCTGCATCTCATCCCACGACTCGGGCCGCAGCAGCTTGCGCTCGATCATCGCCATGTCCCACTTCGCGAGATCGCTCGCCGTCATCGCCAGCTCCCCGGCGGCGTACATCCAGCCGCGGCCCTCCTTCGGCGCGACGCGCACCGGCGCGAGGCCGTAGCGGTGATAGCGCATCGGGTCTTCCGCGCCGAGTGCGGCCTGGTCCGAGTCGCGCGCGCTCGTCATTCCCAGAGGGATGAGGATCCTCTTCTGGAGGAACTCGAAAAACGGCATCCCGGAGGCCCGCTCCACGATGCGTCCGGCGATCACGTAGTTCGTGTTGCTGTACTGCCACTTCGATCCCGGCTCGAAGTCGAGAGGTTTCTTCGCCCAGTCATTCGTGATTCGCTCGGCGGTCACGTCCTCGAGCATCCCCGGCATCACATAGTCCTGCGGCCAGAAATCCTGATAGCCGGACGTCATCGACAGGAGCTGCCGGATCGTGACATCGCCGGCGCGCGTGAGCTCGGGCATCCACCGGATCACCCGGTCATCCAGCGACACCCTCCCCTCCTCGGCCAGCAGAAGAAGCGAGGCCGCCGTGAACTGTTTGCTGATCGATCCGATGCTGTAGCGCATCTCGGAGCTCGCGGCGGTCTTCGTCGCGACGTTCGCGAGGCCGTATGCTCGCGCGAACGCGAGCCGGCCATCCTGGACGACGGCCACCGAGGCGCTCGGGGCACCGGTCTTCGCCAGGACGTCCATGACTGCGGCATCGACGCCGGCGAAGGGCTCTGCTGCGATGAGGGGAAACGTCAGGATCGCGATGAGGAGGAACCACACGCCGGTTCGCATCGGCGAATCGTATCAGGGGATCACGAAACCGCGCGGCTCTTGAACTGCCTCATCCCGAGAAGGAGCAACCCGATGTCGAAGGCGGCCAGCGCTGCCACGATCCAGAGGCGCGGGAGATGCGGGAACTGGGGAACGAGAGCCGCGCGGAAGCCCTCGCTCGCGTAAACCAGCGGATTGGCGAGCACTACGCGCTTGGATGACGAATCCCCCGGGCACCGAACGCTTCAGGTCCTGCGGCGACCCGCGAGCGATCACCCTGCCGTGATCCACGATGGCGACGCGATCGCGGAGACCGTCCGCCTCCTCCATGTTGTGCGTCGTGAGCAGGATCGTCTTCCCTCGTCCGTTGTACGCGCGAATCATGTCGCTGAGCAGCAGGCGCGTCTGCGGATCGAGTCCGGCGCTGGGCTCGTCGAGGAAGAGAACGTCCGGATCGTGCATCATCGCGCGCGCGATGGAGAGCCGCTGCATCATCCCTCCCGAGAACCCCATCACCTTCTGGCCCGCGCGATCGGTCAGCTTGAACTGCTCGAGCAGCTCGTCCGCGCGGCGCTGGCGCTCGTCCGAACGCAGTCCGAAATAGGCGCCATGAAACGTGAGGATCTCGCGCGCGGTCAGGGCGAAGTCGAGATTGGGCCGCTGCGGGACGACGCCGATCATGCGTTTGATGGCAACGCTGTCTGCGGACACGCTGATGTCGCCGATCCAGGCCCGCCCGGCCGTTGCCCGGATGCGCGTCGTGAGAATACCGACCGTGGTGGATTTCCCTGCTCCGTTCGGCCCGAGGAGACCGAAGATCTCGCCGGCGCGGACTTCGAGGGTCAGGCCGTCCAGCGCCGTGACCTCCACGCGCGACTTCGGCTGTCCTTTTCGCGGGCGAGGTGCGGGTCCGTGCCCGCCCGCCGGAGCCGCGGAGTGATACACCTTGCGCAAATCCTCAGTCCTGATCCCGATGGCCATCGCATTCATCGTATGCCACCCGAGCGCATGATCCTCGAGCTCCGAATGCGGCGACTCCACCCGGCGGCCCAAAGCATAATGGCGCGGGCGTGCTCGTTCTATTCATCGCCAGGAATCTGGCTGTACTGACTGCGATGATCGCTGTGGCGATCGCGGCCGGAACGCTCATGCTCGGATCGCGAGAGCGCATCGCGCTTCGAGGCGCAGCCGGCGTCGCGCTCTGCGCGCAGGCCTGCTTCCTCCTGGGTCTCACTGGGCTGTTGCGTCCCATCCCCCTCGCGGCGGTCGCCCTTCTTGCCGTTGCCGGCGCGACTCTCCGGATCGGGTTCGCGTCCGCCGCACCCGGCGCGGCGGCCAGGATGCCGCGGTCTCGCGAAGACTTCGCCGTCTACGCGATCTTCGGTCTCGCTGTCTTTCTGCTGTTTCTTCTCGCGCTGTTGCCACCGCTGGCATTCGACGAGACGCTCTATCACCTCCCCTTCGTCCGCGCTTTCACGCACGCGGGTGAGATTCGCCCGCTCCCGGGCTCCCGGTTCGCCGTCTTCCCGGTTCTGCACGAATTGCTCTGCGTGCCAGCCTTCCTTCTGGCCGGTGACGCGGGAACACATCTCGTCGCGCTGGCTGAGGCGATTGTCTGCGCGGCGCTGCTCGTCGAGTGGGGAGGCCGGTACAAAGCCCGCGCCGGGTGGCTGGCCGCCGCGATCTTCTTCGGCAGCCCGATCGTGACCTCCCTCTCCACGGTCCTCCACGTCGAGCTGGCCCTCGCGCTCTTCGTGGCCGCCGGCTTCTACGCCCTCGATCGCGAGCGCTACGCTCTGGCCGGCTTCTTCCTCGGCTCCGCATGCAGCGTGAAATACCTCGGCTTCTATTTTGCGGCGGCCGCGCTGGCGATCGTCCTTGCCCGCGCGGTGAACCGCCGCCGCTGCGCCATTGCGTTCCTGGCAACGCTCGCCGCTGCCGCGCTTCCGATGACGATCTGGATCGTCGTCAATACCGGAAATCCAGTCTTCCCCTTTTTCCTGACCAGCTCCTGGACGCATGCACTTCCGCCGCAGGTCAGCGCGGGGGAACGCGCGATGCGCATGCTTCGCGTGATGTGGGACGTGACCTTCGCTCGCAACCGCGTGGGTTTCCAGCCGCCCGTCACGCCGCTGCTCATCCCCATCGTGCTCGCGGTTGCGGGTGCGGCAATGCGTGACGTGAAAGCGCGATGGCTCGTGCTGCTCACGGCGTGCTATGTATTCGCGTTCAGCTTTCTTCCGCCTCGCGGCGGCGGTGCTGGTGGTGACGCGCTGGCCGAAGGCGGCAACGCTCGTGGTCATCGTCGCGATGGCACCGGGAGTGGCGTATGCCGCCTATCGGCTGAACCTGCACGGCATCCCGCCGGCGAACGCGTCCGAGCAGAGTGCATGGCTGTCCGCCCGCGTTCCCGCGTACCGCGCGGTTCGTCGCGCAGGAGCAGCGCGCATCTATTCGTGCAGTGATGAACAACTTCAGGGGTACGCCGAGGGCGAGCTCTGGGGCGACTATTTCGGGCCGTACTCGTATGAGCGGATTCTGGGCGGTGCAGGAACGACGCGCGCGCTCGCCGCGAGGCTGAGGAACATCAGCGTCACTTATTTTCTCGTGGTGAAGGACGGGTGCGCGACGCCTCCATTCGACGGCGGAATGAAGCTCGTCTACGAAGACGAGGCGGCGCAGCTATGGAGGGTGACGCAACCGTGAGCGTCGCGCGCTACTTGAACTGGGCGTTGTACTTCTTCAGGCTCGCGTCGCTCTCGAAGTAGAAGACCCGCCCATCCTTCTGCGATGCGATGACGGCGGTCGCCTTGTCGACCTGCTTGCCACTGACTGGATCGACGGCGGTGCGCTTCGATGCATCCGACGCCAGCGCCTTCTTGCACATCTCGCAGCAGCCA
>Ga0193706_1000797_pt1 | contig 15880 bp, 11 predicted proteins | sample U3c1metaG_FD_160130 | JGI IMG/M metagenome (GOLD analysis project Ga0193706, IMG submission 160130) | Soil microbial communities from a riparian zone of the East river system, Colorado, United States - U3c1 | ecosystem: Environmental > Terrestrial > Soil > Riparian zone | place: USA: East River... | reverse complement strand
AAGAACTAGGCCGACGTGACGCTGCGCAACTTGCGTCACGCGCGTAGCAACCTTCTCGACTACCAGAAACGACGGCTCGTCAGACAGGACGGTGACGAACGCTGTCGTGTGTGTGCGGGAAATGCCAGCAGTTACAGGAGAAGGACGGACAATGAATTCGCATTCGTTTCTTTTGGTGCCGTTCGCCACTTTCCTGCTGCTCACGTCGGCCGGTTCTTGCGGAGATTCCGGCGGAACATCGGGTTCCACCGGTGCCTCGGGCATGGGCGACGCATCGGGCGCCGGCGGTAACGCGGGCACGGGTGCCACGTCGGGCTCGGGAGCCGCCGCGGGCCAAGGTGGCACAACGGGCACCGGAGCTGCTGCGGGCACGGGCGGTACAACGGGCACCGGAGCTGCTGCGGGCACGGGCGGCGCATCGGGCTCCGCTGGCGCATCCGGGGGCAGTGGCGCGGCGGACGCTGGGCGTGCAGGAAACGCCGGCGACCGCGACGCGGCGGTCGACAGCGTCGCTCCGGGTCATCCGCTGAATCTCGGCACGGCCGGCACCTACGTGATCCTCGCAAAAAGCGGAATCTCGACGGTTCCCGCCTCAGCCGTTACCGGAAATCTCGGCATCAGCCCGGCCGCGGGGACCCTCATCACGGGATTCTCACTGAAGGCGGATTCGACGAGCACGTTCTCGACTTCCACGCAGGTGGTCGGCAAAGTGTACGCGGCCGACGACACGACACCGACGCCGTCCAATCTCACGACGGCTGTCGGCGACATGGAACTCGCATTCACCGAAGCGGCAGGGCGGGCGCCTGATGTCACCGAGCTCGGCGCTGGAAATATCGGCGGCATGACCCTCTCGCCCGGCGTCTACAAATGGGGCACCGGTCTCACCATTGCAACCACCGTCACGCTGACCGGTCGCGCCACCGACGTCTGGATCTTCCAGATCGCGCAAGACTTCACCATGAGCAGCGCCGCCAAGGTTCTCTTGACGGGTGGGGCGGTGCCCAAGAACGTCTTCTGGCAAGTCGCCGGCCTCGTCGATTTCGGCACGACGGCGCATTGCGAAGGAGTGGTTCTCACGCAAACGGCCGTCACGCTGCGAACGGGCGCGTCGCTGAACGGCAGACTGCTCGCGCAGACGGCGGTCAATATCGACACCAGCACCGTGGTGGCCCCCGCGCCATAAACCTCTTTTTCCAACGAGAATTCCGAGCCGAGGGTACGCGCTCGGCCAGGTAGCGAAGAACCAACCGATGTGGGTCGAAGCAATACTGTCGAAGGACAACGTGATCTCCCTGATGGGAGATTTCTTGCCGCTCAGCATCCACCTCGGCGAAAACGCCGACGACGGTCACTATCTCGAACTGTTCGAACCGCGACAGGTAGCGCTCGTCGAAGAGCAGGGATTGCGCGTGACCTGCGGTGCGCGGATCCGCTGGCCCATTCTGGGCATCGATCTTCCGGTGACCGTCGACTCGGTGACTTTGTTGCTATGCCCGTCCATTCCCGGGCCACCCGCCCAGGACGAGCTCATTTTCAGGCTCACGGTCGAGGCCATCGACTTCGCGTGGACTCCATCGGCCATCGACGACCGCATCGCGGAGAAGATCAACCACGAGCTTGCCAAGAAACATGCGCTCCTTTCGTGGCGGTTCGGCGAAACGTTGAGCCATGTCTTCGAGATGCCGCGGTTCTTGCCCCCGCTCGACGCCGTGGCCCTCGCGGTTGCGTGGGGCCAAGTCCGGGTGACGAGCGAAGCGATGGTGATCGTGGTGTCATTTCATTCGCGCGTGCTGCGTGGCGATGGCGAGCTCTCCGAGCGAGCGGGCCCGCGAGACGAGCTCGCGCTGACCGAGCTTGCTCCGCCAACCGGCGCGAAACGCGCCAACCTCGCCACCTTGGGCGCACGGCCGAACGGCATGGCGCGGTTCGTCGCGTTGGCCGGAGGTGCGGCGCTCGCGACACTGGCGGCGTGGGCAGTGGTGGGGATCGGCGCGAGCGCCTGGCGCTACGCGGCGGGACGGCGGTGAGGCGGTGGATCCGATCATGAGCGAACGCCAGAGCGCCGAGCCACTCGCGGGTCGGTCGAGGCCGAGCATCGAGCTCCGCGCTCGCCCGGCCGAATCGCCCCAGCTCCACATGGAGGGTGAGCTCAAGTTCTCGGAGGCGGCCGCGCTTTGGAAAAGCCTGACCGAGCGTTTGACGTCCATCGGGCGCGGGCAAACGCTCGATTTCGACTTGTCCCGTGTCGAGCGGATCGACGGCGGGACCATGGCGCTCCTCGTTCATCTGCGCAACGACCTGAAATTGCGAGGTGTCCGTTCGGACTTCGTCGGCGCCACCGGCACCGTGCAGGAGCTCGTTCATCTCTATCATGGCGACGAGAATCCCGTGCGCAGGCGGCGGCGCCGGCCGAAAAGCACCCTCGAGCAACTCGGAGACGGCACGGTCGGGTTTTTTCGATCGGTGCGCGAAGTGCTCGGCTTTTTTGGGGACATGATCCTCGCCTTTCTCGGCCTCTTGCGCGAACCGAAGACCGGCAACTGGAAGGAAATTCCGCATCTCATGGAGAGGACCGGGGCCGACGCGGTCCCCATCATTCTCCTCATCAATTTCCTGGTTGGCTTCGTGATGGCGTTCCAGGGCGCGGTGCAGCTGAAGCAGTTCGGCGCCAACATCTTCGTCGCCGATCTGGTCGGACTCTCGGTGGTGCGTGAGCTCGGGCCCTTGATGACGGCCATCATCGTGTGCGGTCGATCGGGAGCGGCATTTGCCGCCGAGCTCGGGTCGATGAAGGTCGCCGAGGAGATCGACGCTTTGCGCACCATGGGCTTCGGTCCTATCCGCTACCTCGTCTTGCCGCGAACCGTGGCGCTCATGCTGGTCGTGCCGATGCTGACGCTCGTCGCCGATCTGGTCGCGATCTCCGGAGGGCTGGTGGTCGGGATACTGAGTCTCGACCTCACCGTCAGCGCCTACATCGGCGAGACGCAGAAGGCGCTCGCCGTCTGGGATGTCTTTTCCGGCGTTCTGAAGAGCGTGGTCTATGCACTCGCCATCGCGCTCATCTCCTGCCAGCAGGGATTCGCCGCCAGCGGAGGAGCCGAGGGAGTCGGGCGGCGCACGACGTCGTCGGTGGTCTCCATCCTCTGCTGCCTCATTCTCATCGACGCCGGGTTCACGGCCCTCTTCTACGTGTTCGACCTATGACCACGCCCATCATCAGCGTCCGCGATCTCGCCATCGGGCACGACAACGTGCTGCTTCAGGAGAACGCTACCTTCGACGTCTTTCCCGGCGACATTTTCGCGATTCTCGGAGGCAGCGGTTCGGGCAAATCGACCATGCTGCGCTATTTGATCGGACTGGAGACGCCGCTCCGCGGCGATATCCACATCGGCGGACTGGGAAGGCCCAATCTCGAAGTGGGACGGCCTCCTTTCGGCGTCATGTTCCAATCGGGGGCCCTCTTCGGATCGATGACGGTGGGAGAGAATATCGCCCTCTCACTCGACCAGTGGACCGACCTTCCCCGTGACGCCATCCAGGCCGTCGTGCTGGCCAAGCTCCGCCTCGTCGGATTGGAAGGCGCTTCCGACAAATTTCCCGCCGAGCTGTCGGGCGGGATGAAGAAACGGGCCGCCATTGCCCGCGCGCTCGCGCTCGAGCCCAATCTCATCTTCCTCGACGAGCCTTCGGCCGGTCTCGACCCGGTAAGCGCCGCCGAGCTCGACGAGCTCATCCTCGCCATGAACCGGGGGCTCGGGCTCACCGTCGTCATCGTGACCCATGAGCTCGACAGTATTTTTCGCATCGTGAACCGCTGCATCATGCTCGACGCCGCGAGCAAGAGCATCATCGCCGCCGGCGATCCCAAAGAGCTCCGCGATACGAACACCGACGTTCGCGTGCGCGGCTTTTTCAACCGACTGCTCAAGGAGAATTGAGTGGCAACACCCAGCAACCATTGGAAACTCGGCCTGTTCGTCGTGTGCGGGGTGACCCTCGGGCTCACCGCGCTCGTTGTGCTCAGCGCCCGTAGCCTTCGGACGGAGACGGTTCAGTACAAATCGTACTTCGACGAATCGGTGCAAGGGCTCGAGAACGGATCGCCCGTCAAGTTTCGCGGCGTGACCATCGGCCGCGTCTCGGCCATCGACGTCGCGCCCGACCGACGTCACGTCGCGGTGACGAGCGAGCTCGGTGTCGACGAAATCAACCTGATGGGCATTGGCTCGGGTAAAGGGAAAAAGCTGGCCATTACCGTGCCTCCGGATCTGCGCGTGCAGATCGCGTCGGCGGGCATCACCGGCGTCAAGTTCGTGCAGCTCGACTTCTTTCCCATCAAGAGCAATCCGCCTCCCAATCTGCCGTTCCCGGTGTCGAGCAACTACATCCCGGCGGCTGTATCGACCATGAAGAACCTCGAGGACGCGGTCATCCACGCCGTCGATCGCTTCCCCGACATGACCGATGCGGCCTTGAAATTGATGGATAAGCTCAATCTGCTCCTCATCGACATCGAGGAGAGGCACCTTCCCGCGCAAGCCGCATCGGCGATTGCCAAGACCGACTCGGCGCTGACCGCGGTGCAAAGCGCGGTCACTCGGCTCGACACTGGCAAGATCGGCGCACAGGCCGACAAGGCACTGGCCGAGCTGGGCGGGGCCGCGGTGCGCATGAATCGGCTCTTGGATCGCCTCGACGGCGACAAGGGACTCATGACGAGCGCTCAACGCGCCTCGGATGCGGTGGGTGACGCGGCCCTCTCCGCCCGCGGGCTCGGCGATGATCTTTCGACCACGCTCCGCGACGTGCAAGTCCTCACCGAATCGCTGTCGAGGCTGACGAGCGCCCTCGAACGCGACTCGGACATGCTCGTCAAGGGTCGGGCGAAGGGACCGCGATGACATCCCTCCCGACCCGCCTTTGCGCACTGGCACTGCTCCTCGGGGCCGTAGCGGGCTGCGCGCTCACCTCGAAGAGCGATCCCATGATGCCTCGCTACTTCAGCCCCGACGAGTCGCGTGGCCGGAGCCAGGTCGCGGCAGCGACGTCGACCCCAGAGCGCGACCCCGGGGCGCCGACGATCGAGCTTCGGCTGGGGCGGGTCACGGCGGCGACGTACCTCGGCGAGCGCATCGTCTTTCGCGACTCGAACTACGAGCTCGGTTTCTACGAGGAGCGCCGCTGGACGGAGAGGCCGGAAGCTTATTTGCGGCGCGCCGTGTCGCGCGCCTTGTTCGAGGACCGGGGGCTCCGCCGGGTCGTGTCGGGGGCCGGGCCATCCTTGGACATCGAGCTTTCGGAGCTGGCCGAGCTGCGATCGCCTCCCATTGTGCGTGTTCGGGCGACCTACGTCTTGTACGACGAGCGCGTGGTCCGTCGTCAAGCCACGCTCACCATCGAGCGGCCGATACCGAGCGCCGCGACGGCGAGCCAAGGCGCGGAAACAGCGGCCCGTGCCATGGCCGACGCATTTGGCGACGCGGTGAATCAGATTGCCGACCGCGTCACCGCCGACCTTCGCCGGCCCGGCCCCATCGTGCCGATCAGCACGCCTTAGCTCGACGGCGTCAGCTCGTCCGCCTCCCCGATGGCTCCGACGCTCCGCGGCATTTTCCAGCCGACGCATCCTTGCGTCATCATCTCACGGGTTGAGCGGGGCGATCGCCGCTGGTAGTTTACCGGTACGCCGAAAACCTGTCCCCGGGTATGTTCCGCATGCTCAGCGGCGGGTTTTCCCGAGGACCATGATGGTGAAAGACTCGTCCGCCCAAGCGTCTGGTCCGGTCGATCGATCGTCGACCGACGTCATCGACCAAGCGATTGCCGAAAATCGACATCTTCCCGGCGCGCTCTTGCCGATCCTCCACGCGATTCAGGACCGCCTCGGCTTCCTTCCGTCCGGTGCCGCCGGGCGCATCGCCGAGGATCTCAATCTCTCGCACGCCGACGTGCACGGCGTCATCAGCTTCTATCATGATTTCCGCAGCGCTCCCCCGGGCCGTCATGTCATGAAGCTCTGCCGGGCGGAGGCCTGTCAATCGATGGGGAGCCAGGCGCTCGAGGCGCGCTTGAAAGCCCGACTGGGCATCGACTTCGGGCAGACCACGTCCGATGGCGCAATCACGTTGGAGCCCGTGTATTGCCTCGGCAACTGCGCTCTCTCACCCGCCGTCATGATCGATGGTCAGCTCAAAGGGCGCGTGACGCCGGAACGCCTCGACGGGTTCATCGCGTCGCTCGAGGAAAAGCCATGACGGCCACGGTTTACGTGTCGCGCGATGCAGCGGCGCTTTCCGTCGGCGCCGAGGAGGTGGCCCAAGGCATCGCGCGTGCCGCTGCCGCTCGCGCCGATCAAGTCGACATCGTGCGCAGCGGTTCGCGCGGCATGTTCTGGCTCGAGCCCCTCGTCGAAGTGGCGACGCCCACGGGCCGGATCGCCTACGGTCCTGTCGCCCCCGAAGATGTAGCTGCTCTCTTCGATGCGGGGTTTCTGAAGGGAGGCGCGCATCGATTGTCCCTCGGTCCTACCGAAGAAATCGCCTACTTCAAGAAGCAGGAGCGACTCACTTTCGCGCGCGTCGGTGTGACCGATCCGCTGCGTTTGTCGGACTACGAGGCGCACGGCGGTTTTCGGGGATTGCGCGCGGCGCTGGCGATGGCTCCACGCGACATCGTCGAAGAGGTGGTGCGATCGGGTCTGCGCGGACGCGGAGGTGCGGCGTTTCCCTGCGGCATCAAATGGCGCACCGTCCTCGGTGCCGAAGCGCTTCCGAAGTACGTTGTCTGCAACGCCGACGAAGGGGATTCGGGCACGTTCTCCGATCGCATGATCATGGAGGGAGACCCTTTCGTCCTGCTCGAAGGGATGGCCATCGCCGGGCTCGCGGTGGGAGCGACCAAGGGCTACATCTACCTGCGCTCGGAGTATCCCGATGCGGAGCGCACGCTCGCTTTGGCCATCGCCACCGCGCGCCAGGCCGGACGCCTGGGTGACGATTTGCTCGGCAGCGGGCGCGCGTTCGACGTCGAGGTTCGCCGCGGCGCGGGAGCGTACATCTGCGGCGAGGAGACCGCCCTTCTCGAAAGTCTCGAGGGCAAGCGGGGCATGGTGCGCCCCAAGCCGCCACTGCCCGCGCTGGAGGGACTGTTCGGACGACCGACGGCCGTCAACAACGTCATCACCCTCGCCTCGGTGCCCATCATCCTCGACAAGGGGGCCAAGTACTACGCCTCCTACGGCATGGGCCGGTCGCAGGGGACGCTCCCCTTCCAGCTCGCCGGCAACATCAAACACGGTGGGCTCGTCGAGAAGGCTTTCGGCGTCACGCTCCGCGAGCTCCTCTACGACTACGGCGGAGGTTCCGCGTCGGGACGACCGATTCGCGCGGTTCAGGTGGGCGGGCCGCTCGGTGCCTTTCTCCCGCAATCGCGTTTCGACACGCCGCTCGACTACGAAGCATTCGCCGCCGTGGGGGGGATGATCGGGCACGGCGGGGTGGTCGTGTTCGACGACACCGTCGACATGGCCAAGATGGCCCGCTACGCGATGGAGTTTTGCGCCATCGAGTCCTGCGGCAAATGTACACCCTGCCGCATCGGTTCGACGCGCGGCGTCGAAGTGATCGATCACATCCGTGCCGGCCGAAAGCCGGCGCAGAACCTGGCCTTGCTCCGGGACCTTTGTGAAACGATGACGCACGGATCGCTCTGCGCCATGGGGGGACTCACCCCAGCCCCCGTCTTGAGCGCACTCGAGCATTTTCCCGAGGACTTCGGCGCTTCGCCCGCGGGCAAGGTATCCTAGTCGACACGGCCTCAGTTCGCCGGAGGAACCCATGTACTCAGTCAAGGAACCCGACGGCGGCACGCCCCAGCGCACATCCGAGCCGGTGGTCACCCTCGAGATCGACGGCGTTCGCGTGGTCGTCCCCGCCGGCACCTCGGTGATGCGCGCCGCAGCTGGCATCGACGTGCGCATCCCCAAGCTGTGCGCCACCGATACGCTCGAGGCTTTCGGATCGTGCCGGCTTTGCCTGGTCGAGATCGAAGGGCGCAAGGGTTATCCGGCCTCCTGCACGACCGTCGCCGAAGCCGGTATGAAGGTGCGCACGCAGTCGGACAAGCTCGCCAAGCTGCGCCGCGGAACGATGGAGCTCTACATCTCCGACCACCCCCTCGATTGCTTGACCTGTCCCGCCAATGGCAATTGCGAGCTGCAAGAGATGGCCGGCGTCGTGGGCTTGCGTGAGGTCCGCTATGGGTACGACGGCTCGAATCATCTTCGCGTCGCTAAGGACGAATCCAATCCTTATTTCACCTTTGATCCCAGCAAATGCATCGTCTGTTCCCGCTGCGTGCGCGCCTGCGAAGAGACGCAAGGGACGTTCGCGCTGACGCTGCTCGGCCGCGGCTTCGAATCCACCATCTCTCCTGGCAACGCGGATTTTCTCTCGTCGGAGTGCGTGTCGTGCGGCGCGTGCGTCCAGGCCTGCCCCACGGCCACGCTGATGGAGAAGTCCGTCGTCGACAAGGGGCAGCCCGATCACAGCGTCGTCACGACTTGCGCCTATTGCGGCGTCGGATGTTCGTTCCGCGCCGAGATGAAGGGGTCGGAAGTCGTGCGCATGGTGCCCAACAAGGACGGGGGAGCCAATCACGGCCACTCCTGCGTCAAGGGGCGCTTCGCGTGGGGCTACGCGACCCACCCCGATCGCGTCAAAAAGCCGATGATCCGCCAGACCATCCGCGAGCCCTGGCGCGAGGTTTCCTGGGAGGAAGCCATCGGGTATGCGGCGTCGGAGTTCAGGCGCATCCAGGCGAAGTATGGCCGCGATTCCATCGGCGGCATCACCTCGTCACGCTGCAGCAACGAAGAGACGTACCTCGTTCAGAAGCTCGTGCGGGCCGCGTTTGGCAACAACAACGTCGACACCTGCGCCCGCGTTTGCCACTCGCCCACGGGGTACGGCCTCAAGACGACGCTCGGCGAATCGGCGGGCACGCAGAATTTCGACTCGGTGCGCGAAGCCGATGTGATCGTCGTCATCGGCGCCAACCCCACCGAGGCCCATCCCGTGTTCGCTTCGCAGATGAAGAAGCGGCTGCGCGAAGGGGCGAAGCTCATCGTGGTGGACCCGCGCCGCATCGATCTCGTGCGCATGCCACACGTCGAGGCGTCGTACCATCTGCAGCTCCTTCCCGGCACCAACGTCGCCGTCATCAACGCGCTCGCCCACGTCGTGGTCACCGAGGGGCTGCACGACGAGGATTTCGTGCGGCGCCGCTGCGACCCGAGCGAGTACGAGAAATGGAAAGCCTTCATCTGCGAAGAGCGCAACTCGCCCGAGGCGACCGAGCGCGTCACCGGCGTCAGCGCGGCGGATGTTCGCGGTGCGGCCCGTCTCTACGCCAAAGGCGGAAACGGGGCGATCTACTACGGCCTCGGCGTGACGGAGCACAGCCAGGGTTCGACGATGGTGATCGGGATCGCCAACCTGGCGATGGTCACCGGCAACCTCGGACGCCCGGGGGTGGGGGTGAACCCCCTTCGTGGCCAGAACAACGTCCAGGGGTCGTGCGACATGGGATCGTTCCCCCACGAGTTTCCAGGATACCGGCACGTGTCGGATCCCATCGTGCGCGCGTCCTTCGAGCAAGATTGGGGCGTGCGCCTCGAGGCGGAGCCGGGGCTGCGCATTCCCAACATGTTCGATGCCGCGCTCGATGGCTCGTTCAAGGGTCTCTATGTGCAAGGGGAGGACATCGCCCAGTCCGATCCGGACACCAAGCACGTCATGGCCGCGCTCGAGGCGATGGAGTGCATCGTCGTGCAGGACATCTTCGCCAACGAGACGGCGAAGTTTGCCCACGTGTTTTTGCCCGGCTCGTCCTTCCTCGAAAAGGACGGTACTTTCACCAACGCCGAGCGGCGCGTCTCGCGCGTGCGCAAAGTGATGCCTGCGCTGGCCGGTCTTTCCGACTGGGAGGTCACCGTGGCGCTCTCCAACGCGCTCGGGTACCCGATGCATTACGATCACCCGTCGCAGATCATGGACGAGATCGCGCGGCTCACCCCCACCTTCCGCGGCGTCAGCTACGAGAAGATCGACCGCCTGGGCAGCATTCAGTGGCCCTGCAACGACAAGGCGCCCGACGGCACACCGGTCATGCACGAGGAAGAGTTCGTGCGCGGCAAGGGGCGCTTCGTGGTGACGCAGTACGTGCCCACCGACGAACGAACCACCCGCAAATATCCTCTGCTTCTCACCACCGGTCGCATCTTGACCCAATACAACGTGGGCGCCCAGACGCGGCGCACCGCCAACGTGGCGTGGCATCACGAGGACGTCCTCGAGATCCACCCGCACGACGCCGAGCAACGGGGCATCCGCGACGGCGAGTGGGTCGGCGTCGCGAGCCGTGCCGGCGAAACCACGCTGCGCGCCGACATCACCGAACGCGTGCAGCCAGGTGTCGTGTACACGACGTTCCATCATCCCGAGTCGGGGGCCAACGTGGTGACGACCGAGAACGCGGACTGGGCGACGAGCTGTCCCGAGTACAAGGTGACGGCAGTCCAGGTCAGCCGCGCGGTCGAACCGTCGACGTGGCAAAAGCGCTTCGAGGAGCAGCAGCGCGCTCAGGCCGATCTACTCCCCGGGCACGCCCGTTCCTAGCGGCGATCGCAGAGCAGCGAGGCCACGTGGACGCGCACAAACTGGTGAAGATGGTCAACGAGATCACCGCGTTTTTCGAGTCGGACCCCGATCGCAACGTGGTTATGGAAGGCGTGGCCGGCCACCTCAAGCGCTTTTGGGATCCGCGCATGCGTCGGGAGATCGTTCAATACGTCGATGAACAGGGCGGCGAGGGGCTCACGGAAACGGCGCTCCTCGCGATACGCACCCATCGAGCGAAGCTGCTGCCCCAAGTGACACCGGACTAGCCGGACTGTCGCGACGCGATCGTGGTTGCGACGAGCTCCCGCAGACGCTGCGTTTCGATGGGCTTGTCGATGCACGGATTGGAGACGCGCCGTACGAACTCGCGGGAGCGCTCGGTGAATGTACCGCCCGTCATGAAGATCATCCGCTCCGCGGTGGCGGGGCGATTTTCATTGAGCTTCGAGTGAAGCTCCATGCCGGAGATGTCCGGCATGTGCAGATCGCACAGGATGATGTCGAAGTGCTTGTCATCGGGTTCTTGCATCAGGAGCGCGAGCGCTTCGCCGCCGCTGGTGACGATTTTGGTTTCGTGGCCAATGCCGAACATGTCGCGCACGGCTTCGGCGACCTTGGGCTCGTCGTCGATGATCAGGATCCGACCGCGGACCTGAGGGATGGGAGAGGCGAACGGCTGAGGCGTGGACAGTGTGTGCTCGGGCGCGGCAGGAAGAACGACGCGGAAGGTGCTCCCGCGCAAAGACTCGCTCTCCACGGTGATGCTGCCTCCCAGCGAGCGGACGATGCCGTGGCACACGGAGAGCCCGAGCCCGGTCCCCACTCCGATGGGTTTGGTCGTGAAGAACGGGTCGAAGATGCGCGGCTGCGCCTCGGGGGGAATGCCCTTTCCGGTATCGGAAACTTCGATCACGACCTCGCCGCTCGATCCCATCTTGGTGGCGACGCGGATGATGTTGGCGTCCGGTTCGTCTTTTTCGATGGCGTGGGCCGCATTGAGGAGCAAGTTCAGAAAAACCTGCCCCAGCTGGCCGGGATTGGCGAGCACGAGAGGAACGTGGTCGTACTCTTTGACCAGCCGCGCCCGCTGACGGATTTCGCTGGTCACGACCTTGATCGACGAATCGAGGACGCTGCGCACGTCGACGTAGGCGCGGTGGTCGTCGCTGGCACGCGAGAACGTCTTGACGTTGAGGACGATTCCGCGAATGCGCTCCGACCCGTCGAGCGCGTCGCGCAGACGCGCGCTGATCTCGTTGAGGCGCGCCACCACCGTCGTCGTCGGCCGGTCCGGGGTGCGCGACGACGCCGGGGCGCGCTGAACCGCAATCGTATACTCCTGGATGAGGCGCGGGAGCTCTTCCTCGATGAGCTCGAGATTGGCAATGACGTAGGTGAGCGGATTGTTGATCTCGTGAGCGATGCCGGCCGCCAGGGTTCCGAGCGAGGCCATGCGATCGAGATGAGTCAATCTCTTGGTGTCGATGACGCGGCGAATGGCGTCGAGCAGCGCCGTATATTGAAACGGCTTCTTCAGATACATCTCCGCGTCGATGGCGACGGCCTTGGGCGTGTCGTCGGCCGAGATCGCCAGGACCGGAATGGACGAGATGTTCGGGTCGCGCTTTTGCTCGATACGGAATTGCCAGCCGTCTTTGACCGGCATCATGAGGTCGAGAAGGATGAGGTCCGGAGCGGGCGCTTGCCTCAGGTATTCGAGCGCCTCGGAACCGTTGGCAGCACCGACGACGTCGTAACCGTCGCTTCGTAACAGTTCTGCAAGTGAGCTCCGCAGCTCGCCATCATCCTCTACGAGAAGGAGGCGCCGCTCTCCCAACGCGGCCTGTACCTGCATTACTTCCAAAGATACGGCACTCGTTTCGGCCGTTCAACCGCAGCTCGTGCTTCGTTGGACCGAGACGGGCGAACGTCCGATACACAGCGTTGTGTATGCATTCGTAAGTACAGTCACGAGACGTGTGGTCAACACGGGCGCCGGTCGACGGCCACCCCGGTAGCGTTTTGACCGGGCCCTCCCCCCCGCAGAGGGACCCCAAACGACCTATTCCTCGTTCACGACTGCCAGCGGTTCCTCTCGTCGCGGCCGCTCGAAGGACGCTCCTCCTGTTTCCTCGCCTTCGACGATCACGTTGAGACGCTTGTAGGCGGGTAGACCGGTGCCGGCGGGGATGAGCCGCCCCATGATGACGTTCTCTTTGAGGCCGCGAAGATCGTCGGTTTTTCCGCAGATCGCGGCTTCGGTGAGGACCTTGGTGGTCTCCTGGAAGCTGGAGGCCGAGATGAACGACTCGGTCGATAGCGACGCCTTGGTGATACCGAGCAGCAGCGGCTCGGCGATGCCCGGGCGGAGCCCCCGCTCGAGTACCTTCTGGTTCTCGCGCTCGAACAGGTATTTCTCGACCTGCTCATCGACGAGGAAGTTCGTATCGCCGACATCCTTGATGCGGACGCGCCGCAGCATTTGGCGAACGATGACCTCGATATGCTTGTCGTTGATACCTACACCCTGAAGGCGGTAAACCTGCTGGATTTCATTGACGAGCCAGGCGGCGAGCTCCTTCTCGCCCTTGACCCGCAAGATATCGTGCGGGTTGGCCGGGCCGTCCTGCAGAGGATCACCGGCGCGCACGCGGTCGCCGGGCTGCACCTGGATGTGCTTGCCCTTGGGAACGAGGTACTCGCGGGCGAGATCGGGCTGAGCCTGTCCTTCGGGTGATAGCGGCGTGATGACCACCTTGCGCTTGCCCTTGGTGTCCTTGCCCATCGAGACTTCGCCGTCGATCTCGCTGATGATGGCGTGGTCCTTCGGTTTGCGCGCCTCGAAGAGCTCGGCGACGCGCGGAAGACCGCCGGTGATGTCCTGCACCTTGGTCGTGTCGCGCGGGATTTTTGCGAGAACCTCGCCGGCGTCGATGAGGTCACCTTCCTGCGCAACGATGTTGGAACCGACCGGCAAGAGGTAACGAGCGTCGAGATCGGACGTGCCCGGGATCTTCCGAGTCTCGCTCGTCTGCGGGTCTTTGATCGAGATGCGCGGGCGGAGATCCGCAGCGCGCGACTCGATGACCACCTTGCGCGAGAGGCCCGTCACTTCGTCGAGCTTCTCGGTGATGGTCACGCCTTCCACGAGGTCGCCGTACTTCACTTGGCCGGCGACTTCGGTGAGGATCGGCAGGGCGAAAGGGTCCCACTCGGCGAGGTTCTGGCCGTTCTTCACCTTGTCACCCTCGGCGACGCGCAGCTCGGCTCCGTACACGAGGCGATGGTGCTCACGCTCGCGACCGGTGTCGTCCATGATGACCAGCTCACCGTGACGGTTCATGACGACCTGGCGGCCGTCGCGGCGCTTGGCGAGGACCGCATTGCGCAGCCGGACGAGGCCTTCGGTGCGCGCCTCGAGCGAGCTTTGCTCGATCTTGCCGCGCGCCGCAGCGCCGCCGATGTGGAAGGTGCGCATGGTGAGCTGCGTACCCGGCTCGCCGATGGACTGAGCGGCGATGATGCCCACCGCTTCGCCGATGTTGACGCGGTAGCCACGGGCCAAATCGCGCCCGTAACAGCGCGCGCACACGCCGCGCTTGGTCTGGCAGGTGAGCACCGAGCGAATGACGACTTCTTCGATGCCGGCTTCCTCGATCTGCTTGACGGTGGCTTCGTCGAGCTCGGTGTTGTGCTGAACGAGCACTTCCCCGGTGAGCGGGTCGACGACGTCGTCGAGCACCACGCGACCGAGGATGCGGTCGCCGAGCGGCTGAATGACTTCGCCGGCCTCTTCCAGCTTGGCCACGCGAATGCCGTCGAGGGTGCCGCAGTCGTACTCGCTGATGACGGCGTCCTGCGCGACGTCGACGAGACGGCGCGTGAGGTATCCGGAGTTCGCCGTCTTGAGCGCGGTGTCGGCCAGACCCTTGCGCGCGCCGTGCGTCGAGATGAAGTACTCGAGCACCGAGAGACCTTCGCGGAAGTTGGCAATGATCGGGTTCTCGATGATCTCGCCGGACGGCTTGGCCATGAGGCCGCGCATGGCGGCCAGCTGGCGGATCTGCTGGGTCGAACCGCGGGCTCCGGAGTCGGCCATGATGTAGATGGGGTTGAAGGAGGGCTCGATCGATTCGGCGCCCGTCTCCGGGTCGACGACTCTCTCTTTGCCGATCTCCGTCATCATCTCGCTCGTCACCTTGTCGGCAACGCCGGCCCAGATGTCGACGATCTTGTTGTAGCGCTCGCCGTCGGTGATGAGCCCTTCCTGGTACTGGTCGACGACGCGCTCGACCTCGGTCTGCGCTTCCTTGAGGAGCTCTTTCTTGGCCTGCGGGATGACCATATGCTCCATACAGATCGAAACGCCGGCCTTGGTGGCGTACTCGAATCCGAGTGTGCGCAAACGGTCGGCGAGCAGAACCGTGGCCTTGTTTCTGTGCTTGCGGTAGCAGATGTCGATGAGGCTGGAGAGCGCCTTCTTGTCGAGCGTCTTGTTGACGTAGTCGAACGAGATCTCCTCAGGGAGGATCTCCGAGACGAGCACGCGTCCGACGGTGGTCATCACCATGCGGGTGCGCTTCTTTCCCTCGTCGTCGAGGTCGGTCACGCGCACGCGAACACCGGCGTGCAGGTCGACCTCGCCGTTGTCGTAGGCCATGCGCACTTCACCCGTCGAAGCGAAGACGCCGCGCAGATACCCTTCCAGCTTCTTCGTGTTCTTGTCGTAGGTGAGCGAACCGTCGCGGAACGAGCCCTTGACGAACTTGCGCTCGCGCGTGGCGTAGTAGAGCCCGAGCACGATGTCCTGCGTCGGGTTGATGATGGGCTTGCCGTTGGCGGGGGAGAGGATGTTGTTGGTGCTCATCATGAGCACCCGCGCTTCCATCTGCGCCTCGACCGAGAGCGGCACGTGCACCGCCATCTGGTCACCGTCGAAGTCGGCGTTGAACGCCGCGCACACGAGCGGGTGCAGCTGGATCGCTTTGCCTTCGATGAGGACCGGTTCGAACGCCTGGATACCGAGCCGGTGCAACGTCGGCGCGCGGTTCAGCATCACCGGGTGCTCGCTGATGACCTCTTCGAGGATGTCCCACACCTCGGGACGTTCCTTTTCCACCATCTTCTTGGCGCTCTTGATGGTGTTGACGTACCCGCGCTCTTCGAGCTTGTTGTAGATGAAGGGTTTGAAG
>Ga0193706_1000796_pt1 | contig 15898 bp, 13 predicted proteins | sample U3c1metaG_FD_160130 | JGI IMG/M metagenome (GOLD analysis project Ga0193706, IMG submission 160130) | Soil microbial communities from a riparian zone of the East river system, Colorado, United States - U3c1 | ecosystem: Environmental > Terrestrial > Soil > Riparian zone | place: USA: East River... | reverse complement strand
CGAAGCCCAGAAGCTTTTCCTGGTGCACCGCGACCATCAGGAACAAGAGCGGCGTCGACATGAACAGGTTGTGCCGCGAGCGGACTCCGGCGCGGTCCAAGTCTTTCGGATCCGGAGCCTTGCCTTCGCGCGTCGCGGCGACGATGCGGCGGAAACAGGGGACGATCGTATTCCAGGCGTTGGCGACCATCGCCGTGCCGAGCAGACCGCCGATGTGGATGAAGATCGCGCGGTGGGACATGTGCAGGTACGAATCGAGGTAGCAGCCGTAGCCCACGGCGACCGCGGCCCACAAGAGGTATCCGATCTCGGCAAACTTCGCGGTGGCGCGCGCGATCGCGTCGTAGACGATGAACAACAGGAACATGCCGCCGAAGGCCTGGCCGATCAGGCTCCAGGGCATGTGCTCACCCGCGTGCTCGCTGGTCGCGGCGTAGATGATCGGCGAGGATTTCGACGAGTAGTACAGCTTCATCAGGAGCGCGATGCCGGTGAGCCAGGTCAGGAGCGAGCCCCACGCGAACCAGAACATCGTGCGCGGCACGTATTCGGGCACGACCTTGCGCCGCACGTCGGCTTCCAGCGCCGCGACCGCGTTGGCATGGATCAACGTGAAGGAATACAGCATCGACAGCCAGACCACGCCGGCGATCAGGTGCACCCAGCGGTAGACCAGCTGGTCGTAGTCCAGTCCGTTCTGCACCTGTGTCGCGAGGGACGCGAAGACGAGCGGAGTGTGCTGCATGGGACTATTCCTTCTTCTTGTACGTGAGGCAGATGCGCGCGCCGGCATCGCCAGCGAGGGTGACGCTTGCAGTCAGTTTCCCGAGCACCTCGTGCCAGGCGTGCAGGTGGTATTCGCCGGGCGGCAGGCCCGCCAGCGTGAAGCGCCCGTCCGCGCCGGTCACGGCGTAATACGGATGATCGAACACGCCGACCCAGGCTTTCATCCACGGGTGCAGATCGCAAAGGATCGGCAGGGGATTTTCCGCGGTGGTGAAGACGGTTTCGATCGCCGGCGCGCCCTCGGCCTGGCTGATGTTGAAGTCCGCATTGCGTCGCGGCAGGGCGTGCACGTTGTGCCGCGCGCGGTCCTCGTTGGTGATCTCGAGCTTCTGTCCGACGCGCAAGGCCAGGGCGTGAGGGCGGTAAACGCAGCCGCGCTGGCGCAGCACCAAGGCCTCGGATGGAACTTGCGCCTCGTGCGCGGGCGGATTGTCGAGCCACACGAAGACGTTGGCGAAGCGAGCTTCGTGGATCACCCAGGTTTCGGTCAGCGCCGGCTCGTTGGGATCGAGGCCGCAGCCGCCCTCGGCGGAGGTGTTGATCGGTACGCGGTCGGGAGGAACGCCGTCGAACACGACCAGGCCTTCGATCGTTCCCTTCGCGGGAGCGACGGCCTCGAAGCTCGCCAGGGTGCGCGACAGGTCCGAAGTGCCCGCGGCGGCTTCGACAACCACCGGCTTGGGCGGCGCTTCCTTGCTGCACGCGGCTGCGAGGAGCAGCAACGCCAGGAGTCCTGCCTGCTCCATTCCGCTCATCAAACCAGCTCGAACATCAACTGCAAGCGCAGGAAATCGACGTCGACCAGGCGCACGGCGATCGGATAGCCCTCCGTGAACGAAAGCGACTTCTTCCCCTGCCGGATTTTGATCGTCGCTCCGCTGACCTCGACGCGATCCCCGATTTTCTTCGCCGGCAGGAAGCCGTTGACGTTGAACTCGCTCAAGTACAGCTCGAGACCCGCCGGCGAGACCCGCGCGACTTTCGCGTCGAGCTTCTCGCCGATGTGCGGGTGCATGAACTGACACACCTTGAGATCGCCGATCGCCGTCTCGCACATCTCCGCGACCTCGCTCTGGGCCGAGCAGTGGCTGGCGATCTCGTTCAAGTCGGCGAGCAGGGCATCGGCCTTGAGCTCGACCGCCGCTTCGTCCCCGCGGCTCTCGACGCTCCACAGCCAGCGGTGCACCAGGAGATCGGGATAGCGGCGGATCGGGGACGTGAAATGCAGATACGCCTTGCGCGCCAGACCGAAGTGCGTCGCGACGTCCTCATGGTCGTGGACTTCGTACACCGCGCGCTCGATCAGGCCGAGGATGCGCTGGATCAAGGCCTCGGCGTTGGGTTTCTTGCGCGCGGCGCGGATCAAGCGTCCGATGTCGCGGCCGGTCAGGCGCTCCTTGGTCGGCACGTGCATGCCGTGCTCTTCCAGTTGCTTGGCGACCGCTTCGATCTCCTCGGGACTCTTCTCGGGGTGCACGCGGTAGATCGTCGGCAGGCCGCGCTCGCGGAACAGATCACCCACGGCCTGGTTGGCGGCGAGAGCGGTCTCCTCGATCAAGGTCATCGAGAAGTAGCGCGGGTAGTCGACGACCTTCACGACCTCGTGCTTCTCGTCGAAGATGAACTTGCGCTCGCGCGAAGGCATGCGCAGCGAGCCCTTCGCGTCGCGCAGCTTCTGCTGCACGAGGGTCCAGCGCTTGAAATGCTCGAGCGGGACGCGCAGGTCCTCGAGGCCGCGCGCTTCGTCGCTCGCGGACTTGTCGAGAAGCTCCTGCACGCCGCGGTAGGTCGTGCGCCGGCGGCTGTGAATTACGCTCTTGTGCACGCTGGCCGCGGTGCGCTTCCCGGCGGCGTCGAAGCTCATCAGGACGGTGTACGTCAATCGATCGCGGCGCTCGACCAGCGAGCACAGGCCGTTCGAGAGTTCCTCGGGCAGCATCGGAACCACCTGGTCGGCGACGTACACGCTCGTGCCGCGCGCCAGGGCTTCGGCGTCGAGCGCCGTGCCCGGCCGCACGTAGTGCGCGACGTCGGCGATGTGCACGCCGACCTGGTAAGCGCCGCCGGGCAGGGCCTCGATCGAGATCGCGTCGTCGAAGTCCTTCGCGTCGTCGCCGTCGATCGTGAAAATGACCTTGTCGCGCAGATCGAGCCGGTCTTTCATATCGGCCGCGGACGGATCGCGCGGCAGGCTCGCGACCTCGTCGCGCACGTCGCGCGGAAAAATCGTGCGGATGCGGAAGGAAGCGAGGATCTGCATCTCCTCGGAATCTTCCTCGCGGTAGCGCTCCGGTCCGTGGGTCATCGGACCGAAGGCCCGCGGCCGGGCCGCGATACGCTCGCGCGCCGTGCCGTGCTTCAAGGCCTCGACGTCGTAGGCCTGGTCCGGATCACCGGCGCCGTCGAAAGTGAAGCCGCGCTCGCCGTCTTTCGGCGCAGCAGCCGGCTTGGGCTCGATGCCGCGCGCGCGAGCGAGGTCGCGGAAGTTCTTCAGCGGCTTGTCGCCGGGGCCGCTCATGTCGCGGTCGTCCCAGCGCGACGCTTCGCGATCAGCGCGAGGACCAGGGAGGCGGACAGCAAGGCAAGCAAGGGATCGATCGGGAAACGATAGCGCTCGGACACGTGCGTCACATAGTACGCCAATCCGAAGCAGGCGAGCGATCCAAGGAGCAGGACGCGCTCGCGCCGCGGGCCGCGCCAGCGCAAGGCGCCGATCCAGCCCAGGACGCCGATCGTCGCGAACGAAAGGAATTTGGCCCAGGCGAGCGGATCGAAAGGCGAGCGCGCATTCTGGCTGGTGCGCTGGTCGACGATCGGCGGATCGCCGATCCAGAAGTACTGCACACGCCACAGGCACAGCTTAAGGAAGCGCGCAGGCTCGGCGTGGATCCACGCGAAGGCCCGCGCCATGCAATCCGCGGAGTAGGCCTTCTCGCCCAGCGACTTGTAGAGCGCGAGCTCCTCGGGAACGTGCGAAGGATGGAACTTGAACGGTTGCGGATGGCCGTTGGACTCCGGATTGTTCCCGACGCGCAGCTCGACGCCGAAATTCGGCCGAAGATTGCGCGTGCCGAGCACGCGAGCGTTGCGCATCGACCAGGGCGCGCACACGGCGAAGATGCCGATGAGCAGCAGCAGGATCGTCCGCGCGCGCGCGCGGCACTCGCCGCGGCTGAGTGCGACGTACGCGAGCACCGCTGGAAGCAGGGCCAGGGGCGCGGGGTTGAGCAGCGCGAGGGCTCCCCAAGCGAGACCGAGGCCGATCGCGCTGCTCGATTTCGCCAGGGCTCCCGGTCGGGTGAGAGCCGCCAGGCACGCGACGGTCCCCAGAGCCACGAAGCTCGTGTCCCACACCACGTTGATCGCGTTCCACACGCTCGGCGGATACAGCGCGAAGAAAATCCCGCCCCACCAGCCTGCGCGTGCAGCTCCCAGGTTCGCTCCGAGGCGCACGATCACCACGCAAGTCGCCGCGCTGGCAAGCGCCTGAAGCGCGAAGAGACAAAATGCCATCGACGGATTCACCCCGTCGAACACAGCCATCAAGCTCGCGATCAAGGCCGGATAGGGCGGCGTGAGCCAGGCGCTCGGCCCGGTTCCATGCGCCCACGGATCCGCGAGCCCGTGCCCGAGCCAGATCGACTGCCCGAGGCAGGCGGCCTCGTGGCCAAAATCCCAGGCGCTCCTTCCATCCGCTGCCCGATGGGGCGCGAGCACGAGGAGCGCGACGAGGCGCAGCGCGAGGGCCGCGAGGAACAGCCAGAAAAGACCTCGGCGTCCGCGCATTCCTGCGACCGGACCTGGCCGTTCGCCGTTCACGCGACGAAGTTCACTTTGCGGAAGCGCGCCGGCGCCGCGCCGTGACTCATCTCCGCGATCTGCATCGGGTTGCCCTTGCCGCAGTTGGGCACGCCCCACAGGCGCCAGTGGCTCGCGTCGCACACCGCGTCGCAGGAATTCCAGAAATCGACGGTGCGGCCCTGGTAGGTCGGGCTGCGCAACAACCGAGTGCGCACGCCGTGCTTGATCTCCCAGCCCAGCTCAGTCGTGAACTGGAAGTTGACGCGCTGCTGGTCGATCGACCAGGTCTTGACCGTGTCGCAGAGCACGGCGTCCTCGGTGTCGGCGATCAAGGCCTCGAGCTTCCAGGTGCCCGGCATCAACGAAAGATTCGTGATGCGCACGATCGCGGGATGGAACCAGCTCTCCGCGCGGGCAGCGCCGCGGCTCGCGGCCTCGCCGATGCGCGCGGCCCAGGCGCGGCTGGTGTGGAAGCCGGAGAAGCGGCCGCGCTCGACGATCGGCCAGCGCCCGGAAGCGACGCCTTCGTCGTCCCAGCCGCGCGTGTCCAGGCCCCCCACCGCCGTCGAATCGGCGACGAGGTCGACCAGCTCCGAGCCGTATTGCAGATCGCGCAGCATCGCGGGCTGGGCGAAGGAACCGCCGGCGAGATCGCGCTCGGCGCCCAGGGCGCGGTCGAGCTCGGTCGGGTGCCCCACCGACTCGTGGATCTGCAGCATCAACTGGTTGCCCATCAGGATCAGGTCGCGCTGGCCGGCCGGGCAGGCGGGCGCGCGGCACAGGGCGATCGCTTCGTCGCGCACGCGTTCGCCGTGGCTCGCGAGCTCCATCTCGAGCACATGCTCGTAGCCGCGGCCCGCGAAGTCGCCGCCGAAGGAAGCGGGATAGCTACGCCGCTCGCACTGGCCGGCGTCGATCGCGGTCGCGGCAAGCCCCGCGCCGGTGCGCGTCAGGACCTGGTGCACGTCGAGCCCGTCGCTGGAGACATGCCAGCGCTCCTCGCGCCGCAGCGACAGGGCCGCTTCGCGCACGACGACTTCCGGACGGCCCGTCAAGCTCTGCTCCGCCGCGCGCAGGAGCTCGATGCGCTCGCGCAGCGGCACGTTGAAGGGATCGATCGAAAGCGGCGTGCGGAATTCGCCGCGGTGACCGGGCTCGCGAGCGTATTCGAGCGGGCTCTGCATCGCCTTGGCGAGCTCGCGCGCGCTGGCGACGGCGCGCGTGGCCGCGGCGATCGCCCGCTGATCGTCGTCCGAACCCGTCAGCGGCAAGGCAGCGAATCCCACCGCTCCCGCGACATGCGCCGAGATCCCCAGGCCGAATTCTTCGCGCGCGTTCGACAGGGCGAGCTCGCCGTTGCGCACCAGCAGGTCCTCGACCGAAATACGCTCGACGCGCGCGTCCGCGAAGCTCGCGCCTTCGCGCATAGCCGTGTCGACCGCGAGCTTGGCCAGCTGGTTCATGGATCTCAGAAATCGGTCGCGGAGGTGAATCGGAAACGTTCCAGGCGCAGCGAAGGCGCGACGATCTCGCCATCGAACAAGGCGCCGGCCACCGCGGACTCGCTGCCCACGCCGCTGAGACCCGCGAGGGCTTCGACGAGCGATTGCGTGAAACGCAGATTCTTCACGGGGTGTCGGACCACTCCGTCCTCGATCCAGAAAGTTCCGTTGCGCGTCATGCCGGTCAGCAGGAGTTCCTTGGGGTCGATCGCATTGGTGTAGTGGAACTGGCTGATCAGCAGACCGCGCTCGATGCCGCCGAGCAAGCTTCGATACGTCTGATCGCCTGCGGCAACCACCATGTTCTGCGGTGAAGGCCCCGCGTTGGACGGCTGGGCCTGGGCATGGCCGCTGGAAGTCTCGCCGCGCTTCGCGGCGAAGTGGCGATCGGTCACGGGCTTGCCCAGACGGCCGCGATCGACGAGCACCATGCGCTGCTTGGGCGTTCCTTCGCCATCGAAGGCCAGGGCCGGCATCAGCGGATTCGTGGGATCGTCGGCGATCGACAGACTCTCGGGCCAGACCTGCGTGCCTTCGCGGCCGCAGAGGAAGGAGCTCTGCTCCTCGACCTCGCGCGCGCCAAAGCCCTGGTAGGCCGCGAACAAGAGAATTGCGCTGACCGCCAGCGGTTCGAGCAGCACGCAGTATTCGCCGGGCGCGAGCGCCACCGGATCGCGACTGCGCGAGGCCTTGTCGATCGCGCGGAGCATGACCTCCCGGTGGTCGACGATTCCGGGCTCCGCGCCAGAGGCCTGAGCCGTTCCCGCGCCGCCCCCGCCCGAAGCCGAGAGCGAAAAAGCGTGCCGGCCGGTCTGGCCGTAGACGGCGCGACCGCGCGAATTGACGATCGCCTTGGCGAGGGCGCTGGATTGGATCAGGCCGGCGGGCTCGAGCTGCGCGATCTGACAAGCTTTCAGCGCCGTGAGAATGACGCGCGACTTGTCCGCGAAACTGTGGGCGAGCACCGCGGGGTGGACCAGCGTGTCGCGCACGACGACCGAGCCGCCCAGGGGAACCAGCTCGGGATTGGCCGGCGCGAAGCTCGCGAGCTGCATCGCGCGCTCGAGAGCTCGCCGGCCTTCGGCGATCGAATTCGCGGCGACCGACGCGCGCGACTCGCGCAGGCCGCCAGGACCGTCGAGGCGCACGCGCACCGCGAGCTCGAAGCGCTCGCGATCCGCGGACTGGGTCGGACCGCCGGAAGCGAAGCGCGCGAAGCGCTCGATGCCGTGCTCGAACGTGACCTCGGTCTCGTCCGCGGTGCTCTCGCGCACGAGTCCTTCGGCAATCTCCAGCGCCTGCTCGCGCGAAACGAGGCTCATGCGGAAGCGCGCACTCAGCGCACCACGAAGTTGACGAGCTTCCCGGGCACCACGATGGTCTTGACCACCGTCTTGCCCGCCAACCAGGATTCGACCGCGAGGGTCGCGGCCTGGATCACCTCGTTCTCCGCCGCGGCCTTGGCGAGCTTCGCGCGCCCGCGCAGCTTGCCCAGGACCTGCACGGCGTACTCGACCTCGTCGTTCTCGAGGAAGCTCGCATCGACGCGCGGCCAGGCGCTCTTGTGCACCGAATCGGAGTTGCCCAGGCGCTGCCAAAGCTCTTCGGCCATGTGCGGCGCGAAGGGCGCCAGCATGGCGACGAAACGCGAAGCCTGGCCGCGATCGAAGCTCGCACTGCGCGGCTGAGCCACGTTCAGGAACTCCATCATCGCCGCGATCGCGGTATTGAAATTCAACTGGCGGAACGAATCGTCGACGCGCGCCAGGGCGCGGTTCAGCTGGCGCTCGATCTCCAGGTTGTCGCCGCTGCGCGATTCGACCTGCTGATCGATCGCGAGCGTCGGCCGCAGGGCCCCTTCGGTCTTTTCGTCGACGTACAAGCGCCACACGCGCTCGACGAAACGGCGGCAGCCGGGAATGTCGCGCGTGTTCCAGGGCTTCGAATCGGCGAGCGGCCCCATGAACAGCTCGTAGAGCCGGAAGGAATCCGCGCCATATTCCGCGATGATGTCGTCGGGATTGACGACGTTCTTCAGCGACTTGGCCATCTTCGTGACGATCTGCGCCACGGGCTCGTCGCTCCCGCGCCGCACCCAGCCGTCGCCGCGCGCCACGATCTCGTCGGAGGCGACCAGGCGTCCGCTCGGATCCTGAAAGGCAAAAGCCGTGATCATCCCCTGGTTGAACAGGCGCTGGAACGGCTCCTTCGTCGACACCAGGCCGAGGTCGAAGAAAACCTTGTGCCAGAAGCGTCCGTACAACAGGTGCATCACGGCGTGGGCCGCGCCGCCGACGTAGAGATCGACTGGGCCCCAGTACTTCTCGGTCGCCTTGGAGAAGGGCTCGCGGTCGTTGTGCGGATCCATGAAACGCAGCCAGTACCAGCACGAGCCGGCCCAGCCCGGCATGGTGTCGGTGTCGCGCAGGGCCGGCGAGCCGCTGGCCTTGTGCGTGGTCTTGATCCAGTCCTTGGCGCGCGCCAACGGCGCCGAGCCATCGGCGGCCGGCTTGAAATCGGCGAGATCCGGCAGCACGACCGGCAATTCGCTGTCGTCGACCGCGACGATCTTGCCGTCGGGCAGGTGGATCAACGGAAACGGCTCGCCCCAGTAGCGCTGGCGCGAGAAGAGCCAGTCGCGCAAGCGGTACGTGGTGCGTCCGGCGCCGACCTTGCGCTCGCCGAGCAGTGAGAGGATGCGCTGTTTCGCCTGGGCCGAAGACAATCCGTCGATCGGCGCCGAATTCACCGCGACGCCCTCGCCTGCGAAGCAGGTTCCCTGAGCCACGCCGCTCACGCCGGCCGGCGGCTGCACCACCTCGACGATCGGCAGGTCGAATTTGCGCGCGAATTCATGGTCGCGGTCGTCGTGGCCGGGCACCGACATGATCGCGCCGGTGCCGTATCCCCACAGCACGTAGTCCGCGACCCAGACCGGAATTCTTGCGCGCGGATCGCTCGGATCCGCCAGCGGATTCAAGGCATATAGACCGGTGAACACGCCGCTCTTGTCCTTGGCGAGATCGGTGCGCTCGAGATCGGACTTCGCCGACGCGGCGCGCACGTAAGCCTCGACAGCCTCGCGCTGCGCCCCCGCCGGCAAGGACTTCAACAAAGGATGCTCCGGCGCCACGACCATGAACGTCGCGCCGAACAACGTGTCCGGCCGCGTCGTGAACACGCTCAAGCGCTCGCTGCCGCGGCCCTCCAGCGCAAAATGGATCTCCGCGCCCTCGCTCTTGCCGATCCATTCGCGCTGCTGGCTCTTGATCGATTCAGGCCAGTCCAACCCTTCGAGATCGTCGAGCAGCCGCTCCGCGTAAGCCGTGATCCGCAGCATCCACTGCTTCAACGGACGCCGCACGCAGGGATGATTCCCGCGCTCGCTGCGTCCATTGATCACTTCTTCGTTGGCAAGCACCGTCTTCAATTCCTCGCACCACCAGACCGGCACGTCGGCCTGGTAGGCGAGCCCGCGCTCGAACAGGCGCTTGAACAGCCACTGGGTCCAGCGGAAGAACCTCGGGTCGGACGTGTCGACCTCGCGCGACCAGTCGAAGGACAGACCGATCTTCTTCAGCTGCCGCCGGAAGTTCGCCGTGTTGACCGCGTTGCTCTCGCGCGGATGCTTGCCGGTCTGGATCGCGTACTGCTCGGCGGGCAGGCCGAAGGCGTCCCAGCCCATGGGGTGCAGGACCTGGAAGCCCTCCATGCGCTTCTTGCGCGCCACCACGTCCGTCCCGACGTAGCCGACGGCGTGGCCGACGTGCAGGCCCGACCCCGAGGGGTAGGGGAACATGTCGAGCACGTAGTACTTGGGCTTCTTGGCGTCGAAACCCGGCTCGCCCGGGTTGGGCGTGCGGTAGGTCGCGTCGCGTTCCCAGCGCGCTTGCCAGCGCTCGTCGATCGCTCGCGCGTCGTAGGCGTTCTCGTTCAAGGGGGTGCTGCTCGTTCGCCGTGGCGGCGTGGTCGGGGGTTCGAGCGCACCAAGATAGGGGCCGGGAAGGTTTCAGACCAACCGCATGCTCACTTCCAGCCCCGGAGGATTGACGGACAAGCGAGCGCTGGTCATGCTCCTCGCCCGTTCTCTCGGGGGATTAGCTCAGTTGGTAGAGCGCTACAATGGCATTGTAGAGGTCAGGGGTTCGAACCCCCTATCCTCCACCACACACGCGGCCGCCGGCTCGAAGGAGCTGGCGGCCGCGCCTCTTTCCCGGCGGATCACCGCGCTCGCGGGCCCCGGTTCTGTATCTTGCGCGGCCCCATGACCGAGCTCGCCCATCCCGACCGCCTGGCGAAGATCGAAGCGATGCGCGCGGAAGGGATCGATCCCTACCCGGCTCGCGGCGTGAGCGCCGAGCCGATCGCGAGCCTCCTGGCCGAGGTCGGCACGCCCGAGGCGCCGGGAGCGCGGCTGGGCAGCCAGGCGACGATCGCCGGCCGGCTGCTTGCGATGCGCGACTTCGGCAAGCTCGTGTTCGCGCCCGTGATGGACCGCAGCGGCCGGCTGCAGATCGGTCTCGAGCGCGATCGCCTGGGCGTCGAGTGGTGGCCGAAGCGCAAGCTGCTCGACGGCGGCGACCTGGTCGGCGTGACCGGCGTCCTCGGCCACACCAAGAAGGGCGAGCCGACCTTGTGGGTCACCGAGATCCGCCTGCTGGCCAAGGCCGTCGCGCCGCCGCCCGAGAAGTGGCACGGCCTGGTCGACGTCGAAGCGCGCTACCGCCGCCGCTACGTCGACCTGTGGGCGAGCGACGGCGTCGCCGAGGTCTTCGTCAAGCGCTCGCGCATCGTCAGCGCGATCCGCCGCTTCCTCGAAGCCCAGGGCTACATCGAAGTCGAGACGCCGACCCTGCACCCGATCCTCGGCGGCGCGACGGCGCGGCCCTTCGTGACCCACTACAACGCCCTCGACCACGATTTTTTCCTGCGCATCGCGCCCGAGCTGTACTTGAAGCGCTGCATCGTCGGCGGGCTCGAGCGCGTGTTCGAGATCGCGCGCAACTTCCGCAATGAAGGGCTTTCGCCGCGGCACAATCCCGAGTTCTCGATGCTCGAGCTCTACGAAGCGCAGGGCGATTATCGGCGCATGATGGAGATCGCCGAGACGATGATCGAGAGCGTCGCGCGCGAGGTGAACGGCACGACGGCGATCACGTTCCGCGAGAAGGGCTACGACCTGCGCGCGCCCTTCGAGCGCAAGAGTTATCGCGAGCTGTTCCTGTTGCACGCGGGTTGCGCCTACGACGACGAGCCGCGCGTGCGCGCCAAGGCCGCGGCGCTTGCGATCCCCGATCCGGGCAGCTTCGCGAAGCTTTCCAACGACGTCTTCGAAGCCTGTGTCGAAGATCATCTGCACGGTCCGGTGATCGTGTTCGACTATCCCGTGGAGATCAGCCCGCTCGCCAAGCGCAAGCCGGGCGAGCCGCGCATCGCGGAGCGCTTCGAAGTCTTCCTCGGGGGCATGGAGCTCGGCAATGCGTTCAGCGAGCTCAACGATCCCGCGGATCAGTATCAACGATTTGCCGAGCAGGTCGCGACCAAGGATCCTGAAGCGCCGGGCGAGATCGACATCGACTACGTGCAAGCGCTCGAGTACGGCATGCCGCCCGCCGGCGGCCTTGGGATCGGCATCGATCGCCTGGTCATGGTGCTGACGAACCAGGACGCGATCCGCGACGTGCTGCTGTTCCCCGCGCTGCGGCCGCGAGCTCCCGAGACACCCGGCGACGCGCCGGAGCCGGCGAAGAGCTGATGTACCGCTGGTTCTTGAGCCTGCGCTACCTGAGAGCGCGCAAGACCAACCTGATCGGGATCGGCGGCCTGTTCGTCGGCGTCGCGGCCTTGATCATGATCCTCTCGATCATGACCGGCTTCCTCGAGGAGACGCGCATGTCCGTGCGCGGGAGCCTGTCGGACATCGTGATCACGCCCTTCTTCGGCACGAATCCGAGCAAGAAGGTTCCCATCGACCCTGCGAAAATGCTCGCGGAGGTGCGCCTCGACCCGCGCGTCGCGGCCGCGACGGCGCATCTGGTCTGGTACTGCCAGGTCACGAAGGTCGGCGCCGACGCTCAGGACATGGTCTCGCTCCTGTCCAATTCGCAGATCGGCAATCTGACCGCGGTGCAACTCGTCGGCGTCGACATCCCCGACGAGTATTCAGCGACCGAGTTCAAGGCCTCTCTAGAGCGACTTCCCCTCCAAGGCGCCCCGGTCGACAACGTCGAGGATCCCTTCGCGATCCCCGAGAGCATGCAGCCGAACGGCTTGGAGCGGGGCGTGATCGTCGGCGAGAAGCTCTATTCCAACCTGAATCTGCGTCGCGGAAACCGCATCAAGTTCGCGACCTTCGTCGAGGATCCCAAGCGCAGCAGTCAGTGGATCAGTCAGTCGCGCGACTACGTCGTCGTCGGCACGTTCCGCTCCAAGGAAAACGAGATGGACATGTCGCGCGTCTATCTCGACCGCGCCGAGCTGGTCGATTTCCTCTCGAGCCCGAGGTATTTCAGCGAAGTCCTCGTGAAGTTGAAGGACTACAAGCGCGACGGCGAAAAGCTCCGCGCCGAATGGGGCGGTTCCTATGACCCAGGAAGTCCGCCGGGAAGTCTGGGCGCCAAGGAATTGGTCTACGGCCACCCGAGCGAGGTGAAGACCTGGGAGCAGTTCCGCCACACGCTGCTCGGCGCGATCAAGAACGAGCGCGTGCTCATGGGCATCATGCTGAGCCTGGTGCTGCTGGTCGCCGGCTTCACCGTCTTCGCGATCCTCTCGATGATGGTCACGGAGAAGCGCCGCGACATCGGCATCCTCACGGCACTGGGCGCAACTCCGCGGGGCGTGATGACCAGCTTCCTGATGATCGCCTTCTGGGACGCGCTGATCGGAGCCCTGCTCGGCGCGGTCGTCGGCACCTGGGGCGCGCTCGAGATCGACGGAATCGAGCGATGGCTGTCGAGCACCTTCGGCGTGCAGATTTTCGATCGCAACGTGTACCTCTTCGACACGATCCCGAGCGTGGTCGAGGTCGTCCCCGTGGCGCTGATCGTGCTCGGCGCCTTCGTCTGCGCGATCCTGTTCGCCGCGATCCCGGCCTGGAACGCCGCCAAGCTCGACCCGCTCGAGGCCTTGAGGCACGAATGAGCAAGCCCGCACAAAAACCGGCCCCGTTCGCGCGTGCGGACGCGATGCTCAGCGCGCGGGGCATCCGCAAATCCTTCAGCATCGGCGACCGCACGCTCGAGATCCTGCACGGCGTCCACATGGACCTCTACCGCGGCGAATTGCTGGCCCTGACCGGCACCTCGGGCGCGGGAAAATCCACGCTGCTGCACATCCTCGGCCTGCTCGACCGACCGAGCGAGGGCACGGTCACGATCGACGGAGTCAGTGCCTGGGACCTCTCGCTCGCCCAGCGCGCGCAGATCCGCAACCAGAAGATCGGCTTCGTGTTCCAGTTCTATCACCTGCTGCCCGAGCTCGACGCGATCGAGAACGTGCTGCTGCCCGCGATGATCCACGAGTCGCGCGGGACGTTCAGCAAGCGCCGCCGCGAGCACGTCGACCACGCGCGCGAGCTGCTCGCGACCTTCGGCCTCGCCGACCGCGACGCCCACCGTCCGAGCCAGCTCTCCGGCGGCGAACGCCAGCGCGTCGCATTGGCCCGCGCGCTCTTCCACGACCCCGCGATCCTGATCGCCGACGAGCCCACCGGAAACCTGGACAGCAACACCGGCGAAAAAGTCCTCGACCTGATCTTCCGCGAACAGGAACGCCGCCAACTCTCCCTGCTCCTCGTCACCCACGACGAACGCCTCGCCGCCCGCTGCCAACGCCAACTCGTCATGGCCGACGGCATGATCGAGCTCGACACCGCGATCAAAATGCCGGACTAGCAGGTACCCGGTATTCCACCACCATCCTGAACACTGCCGAAACCAGCCGCGGGCCGATCTCCTTCTGGAACGCCAGCGCGCTAGGCTTGCGGCATGGACTCCAAGGAAAAGCCCGAGCCCAAGTGGGTCGGCAACATGGGCGCCTACCTAGCCTGGCCGGTGATCCTGATCGTCATTGCAGGAATCATCTTCGTGCTCTTGTTCGTTGGCTTCTGACAGGGCCTTCGGGCGCGAGGACGCGTGCTCCAAAGCGAAGATGCCCCTTCTCTCGGACACTCCTCGCTGCGGGGCCATGTGCGTACACCCGGCGTCGAGAGCAACGCATCGTCCTTGAAGGTCACTGACGCGCATTGTTGGCTTGGCGCCGCGGGTTTACGATGAATCCATGACGAAGGGTGTCGACGAGGTGCTTGCGGAGGCTCTGCGGTTGGACTTGCGGGCTCGAGCGGAGATCGCCACGGAGTTGCTCGCAAGCCTCGACGGTCCTCCAGACGCAGACGCACAAGTCGCTTGGGAAGCCGAAATACAGCGACGTGTCGTGGCGATCGAGGCTGGAGAGATGCGACTCGAACCGTGGGCCGAGCTCAAGCGAAGGATCGAGCAGGAACTTCGACACGGGTGACTAGGTCGGTCCGCAGCAGCCAGCGTGCATCCGAGGAGCTCGCAGCCGCCGTGCGCTGGTACGAACTCCAGCGCGCCGATCTCGGGTTCGAATTCCTCGAGGCGATCAGTGCGGCAGTCTCCCTAATCGAGGAGAGCCCGGAGATTGGATCCCCGATCGGCGAGGATCCGCGGACTCGCCGCGTGCTGGTGGCGCGGTTTCCGTATCAAGTGATCCACCGCGTGCGTACAACTGAGATCGTGCTCGTTGCTTTCGCACATTCAAAGCGACACCCTGACTACTGGAAGTCGCGCGAGTAGATCTCTGGCTCGCCTCAGGATCAGCATCCGTGCCCTGGCCCAAGATCCGGCAGCGAACTACCCATCGACGCGATTCGAATGGTGCGAAGACCCACGAACTCAGATTCGAGTTCCGGTTCTCCGTCTTCGAGGAGCAGCCCGATGACCTGCTGGAGATTCTTCTCGAGCTTCTCGACGCTGGATCCTTGACTGTGGGCGCCGGACCAGCCGGGTACTGAGCCCACGAACAAGCCTGTCTCAAGATCGCGTTCCACGATCACGTTGAATGCGTGCATGAGGCTCTCTTCGCTTGTCGGATGATCGACTCAATTCGAGATCATGTGGCCCAGGGCGAAATGCATTCGTACCCAACGGGACTCCTCACGAGTCGCTCTCTCTTCGGCCCTAGAGTTGAGTTTTCAGGTCGAGACTGCGCGGACCGTCGACCCTTTCGATCGAAGGAACCTCTCCAGTCACCACGCCAATATTGTTGTTGATGCCGAAGATGAGGTAATGAACGACCGGACCCGTCCCACCGCGAAGCCTCATCTCTCCCCAGCTCTCGTATCCAGCTGAGTGCGGCGAATCCATCCAGATCCAAGCGCAACTCGACCCGAGCTTCGAGGGATCCGTGGTGCTGAGGAAATCCATGATTCCGCCACCTTCTTCCTCGGATGTGAACGCGTAGACGGCTGAGAATCGGATCAGGTACTTGGGATACCGGTCCGTGCCGTTGGGCGCCACGACGACCGTCGAGTCGAGTCACCGTGGGACTCAGAAAACAGGAGAACGCTGGCTAGAGTGCGCCGTCGTCTCGGGTCAGCGTCGTACTCCGTGCTCGAAAACGGTGTTTCCCACGCCTTCAGCTCCACGTTCTCAGCTATCGCTCCTGCATCGGAAGGCGGGGGAAATGTAAGAAATGGCGGTGGAATACCGGGTACCGCTACAGACCGCGATCGTCGTGCGGCGCGTCGAGGGCGGGGCCGATGCCGCGGGGTTCGCCGGGGACTTTGC
>Ga0193706_1000795_pt1 | contig 15906 bp, 12 predicted proteins | sample U3c1metaG_FD_160130 | JGI IMG/M metagenome (GOLD analysis project Ga0193706, IMG submission 160130) | Soil microbial communities from a riparian zone of the East river system, Colorado, United States - U3c1 | ecosystem: Environmental > Terrestrial > Soil > Riparian zone | place: USA: East River... | reverse complement strand
CCCTCATGCTCGCCGAGGGCGTCGCGTTCATCGCGCTGCGCAAGCGCTCGCTCTACGAGGCGCAGCTCCCCAGCAAGCGTGAGTCGCCCGCGCACCGGCACGACCTCGTTTTTCATGCGCTCGAAGAGATGCGCGCCAAAGACATCGTCGTGCGCGATCGCCCCTACGTTGCCTTCGAGCTCGCCACGCCCGCCCAGCAAGTGATTCACCATCTCGCCGAGAGCTCGTGGCAGGACGTGTTTCCAGTCGTCGGGCAAGACGGAGCCATGGTGGGGATGATTCAGGCCGAGCTGCTTCGTACTTTCGCAAGTCAGCCCGATTTCGAGCAGGTCACGGTGGCCGCCGATCTGATGGAGCCCCCTTTGTCCGTCCCGATGTCGCAGAACTTGCACGAGGCCATCGATCAGATGCTGCGGCACAACTTGCGCGAGATCCCCGTCGTCGACGAATTCGGCAAGATCGTGGGCTTCCTCGATGAGACGGACATCACACGCGCTTACCTTGCCGCGACCACGCCGGCGCCGAGCGAAAAGTGACATCGATGTCATGATTGGCGGCTCTGCCCACCCACAAGCGAAGGTCGCCACGCCGCGGTCCGGCGAAAGTTGGGGGTCCGGATTGCGAACATGGTTGCAGAGCGCTGCGGTCTTCCGCATGCTGCGAGAGCGAGTGAATGGGATACGGGCGGACGGCAGGCACGGCTGATGCATTCAACAGTGTTCTATGCGGGTGAGACTCATGGACTGGGAACAGAATGACTACATCCTCGTCATCGAGGATGACGACTCGACCGTCGAAGGTCTGACCGAAATGCTGCAAGAGCACGGGCATCGCGTGGTCGCCTTCGACGATGGGCATCTGGCGCTCGACTACCTCCGGCAGAAAAGCATCTTGCCGCGGGTCATCCTCCTCGATTCCGCCAGGCCCTCGGTTCGTGGGCGCGAATTTCTCGCTGAACGACGCAAGGATGCGCGGCTCACGACGGTTCCCGTGGTCGGCATTTCGGCTGGCGACAACAGCCAGCAACAGCCGGTGTCGTCGAGCCTCGCGCAGATGCTGACAAGGCCCGTCTCCCTCGACGCCGTCCTCGGCGTGGTTCAGCGCTGGGCGCCGGTCGAGGCGTAAAACGCGATTGGCGCGCCCGGCGGGACGCGACGCGAACGAGCTCGGGTCGCGTCGCGCTCTTGCTCGCAAAGGGCGCCGTTGCGCTTGGCGCGGGCGCTCTGTGTGTCGGGGCGCTCGGATGCCATCGAGAGGAAGAGCGCGCCACGCGCGCCGCCGCTTCCGTACCGGTGCCCGATGCGCAAACGCCGGTGCGAGTGAGCGCGGACACCGCGCCAACGGACGTCGAAGCGGTGAGTCCACGGGACGCAGCGGACGAGAACCAAACCGAGAAGGCATTCGACCCCGCCAACAAGATACGGCCGCCGCTCGTGAGCGCAGACCTCGAAGCGCGCGCCGCGCACTTGCTCGAAGCCATCGCGCAGAACGAGCCGGGAACAGCGGATGACTTTTTCTTTCCGCGGGCGCCCTTCATTCCGTTGAAGGATGTGAGCGACCCCGGACGCTACTTCGATCAACTGCTAACGACTTACCACCGCGACATTCGCTCCCTCCGCGCTGAGCGCACGGAGTGGGAGGGCGTCGCGTTCGTGTCATTCGAGCTCGGTACGACGCCGACCTGGGTGGCGCCGGGCAAGGAGTACAACAAAATTGGTTATTTTCGGACTTTCGGCGGCAAGCTCCGCTATCGCATCGGCGACAAAGTCAAAGAGCTCGCCGTCAGCACCATCATCTCCTGGGACGGGCGCTGGTACGTGACGCACCTCTCGCCCATTCGGCACTGATCCGCGCCCAGCCGCCGCGCATCGCCCCTAGACGCGCAGGGTGGTTTGCACGAACGCTTCGATGGCCGCAAGCACGCGTGCGTCGGAATCGGACTGCTTCTCGCCTGCGGCGCGAAGCGCGGTGGCGCTGACGTTCAAAGAGTGATCGCCGCCCTCGACGAGGTGAAGCGTCGAGGGCGCCTTCATCTTGGCGCGCACGGCCTCGAGCAGATTCACCGGACAGAGCGCATCGCGCGTGCCCTGTAGGAACAAGATGGGAACGCGCAAGGCGAGCAACACTTCGTCGCGCACCTTCGCCTCCTTTCCAGGCGCCTTGAGCGGGTAGCCGAAACAGATGAGCGCACGGACGGAAGGCTCTTCGATCGAGAGGTGGCATCCCACACGGGAGCCCATCGATTTCCCCGCCAGGACAGCCGGACCGGAATGCTGTGAAGTCGCAGCGTGCAGTGCCTCGCGGTGAGCGGAGATCAAGTGGGGCAGTCGGTCGGGGGCGCGTCGCCGCTCGCGCATGTAGAGGTAATCGAATGTGATCGTGGGTCCGACGGTCGCGAGGCGTTTTTTCCACCCCATCATCCAGGCGGAGCTCGACGGGGCACCCGCGCCGTGAGCGAATAGAAAAAGAGGGCGATTGTCCTTTTCCGAAGCCATCGCGCAGAGCGGTACAAGATCACGTCACCCGCGTCCACGATGCTCACGGCTTCGCTCGCACCAGCGAGAGCGCTATCGTTTTTACGAAGGCCCACGTCTCGCGCAGGATCGCCCATTGCAGTCGCTCCATCTTGGGCTCATCGCAGACGAATTCGTCGAACGCGTTGTTGGGCTTGCGGCACGCATTCGACACGACGACGCGGTCGTTGCAAAGGAATCCTTCGACGACGGTATTGGCGCGACCGCAGAATCCGTCGCCCCGCGGATCTGCGACAGTGTGCGGAGTGTCGCTGTCGCTCGCTTCACGGAGCGGTTCGGTTAGCGCGATTAGATGAGCTCGCTCAGCCGCGCATGAAAGCTCGCGCGTTTCGTCGCACGTGAGCGGCTCGGACTCCGCGCGCGAACTTTCGGAGCAGGTGAGTTCAGCGCCCGGCCAGCGCGCACTTCTCGAAACAGGTTGGGTCATGCAATCTGCTTGTGGAGAAAAAGGTTCGGGTGGCCCAAAACCCCGTTCGGCCTCCTCCTCGACGGGTTGCGCGTTAATCGCGCCTCGTGACGCGCGCGAATGGCATCGACCGCACGCATCGATCGCGCGACGTTTTCGAAGTAGCGCCAATGTCGGTCGCGGTCAGCGATCGAAAAATGAAGCGCGCGCCTATAGGTCTTTCGAAACCCGCCGAGTAATCATCTTTGCTACGGGCAAGACGAGGAGACGAGTCGCGCGTCTGTTCTCGCCGAAGAAGCCTGTCTTTCTCGCCGCGCTACGCGCAAAACCATGTGGGTCGATCGGCGATAAGCGCGCCATCAATCGATAAACTGCTCTCATCGGCATCGCGTTATAATGGCAAACGGGCACTCCATGTTCATCGACGAGGCAATCAGGTGAGCATCTTTTCACGCCTCTTCAACAAGAACGCAGAGGGTGACGGCAAGGAACCCTCCGACGACGAGTCGGCTGCGTCGGAAAAGCGCGACGAGAAGCGAACGCACAATTCCAAATCTCCCGCGACCGAGGGAAAGACCGGGACGATGCGTCCCGTCGCGCCGTCACTGCAGATCAATCCCCCAGTCGCCGAGCGCGATGCATCGGCCGGCCCGGTGGTGCAGGTGGGCGAGGTCAGCAAAGGCGGGCAGCGCGCCGCCTCTTCGGACAAGTCGGGGTCGAGCGCTGCGCGCGGGGCCGCATCCAGCGCCAAACAAGGTGGCGCAGCGCAAGCCGATCACGCGAAAGCGCGCCCCGTGGGCAAGCAGACGCAGCGACTCGGCAGCAATGTCTCGGCGCCCGCGTACGCCGCGCCGCCCGCGACAGGCACTTCTCCGCGACGTTCATCGCGTCCGCCGAAGCTCGAGACCAACGCGGCCGCGACTGCCGCGGTGGGTGGGGGGCAACGCACGACGGGTTGGGGCGACAAATCCCCGCCCGATCACAATGCCGGCAAAGCGGTCGTGCCCCGCTCACCCGTGCCGGCCCACGTCGAGGGCCAAAACGGCCCTCTCACGCTCGATCTAGGTTCGTCGTCGATGCACGGCGAGGCGAACTTCAAGAACTTCAAATTTCAAGGGGCCCCCATGAATCCGCAACCGCAGCAGGCCGCGCCGCCGGCCGCACAGCCGAGGACGAGTCCCATCCACGAACCCGAGATCGATCAATCGTGGAGCGTTCCGCCGGCCAAGCAAGAGCCCGACGCGACGAACAAGCTTCTCAGCGATCTCGACGAGGCGTTCGGCGCCATCGTCGACTCTGCCAACGGCTCACGCCGTTCGCTCAGGCCGTCGGCCTCTCCTCCTCCCAACGCATCCATCGCCGAGCTGCGCGAGCTCTTCAGCTCTCTTGCCGCCAACCACATGCAGCAGGTGCGCGACTTCATGATCGGCGTGCGCTGGGGTGAGGCGCCGCGCGACTGGATCCCCATCTGCGAGCCAGCGGTGGCGTCGCTCTTGCGGGCGGCCAAAGAGATGGAGCTCGTCGATCTCGCCAAGGCGCTCGAAGGCTATCGCGAGTCACTGAGCCGCGCGGCCGACGCGACGGGGACGACCATCGCCGGTGATACCCGGGATGGACTGAACGCCGCCTACGCCAAGCTCTCCGATCTCATGCCAGAGGCCTTTGGCCTCGACGGCGAACGCGGCCGCCGCGAAGCGATCATCGTGCATGCGCTTTTGCAGCAGGTTCCCGAGGTGCGCAAGATCACCATCGACAAGATCTACGCGGCGGGTTTAGCGAGCCTCGACAACTTGTTTCTCGCGAAGCCCGACGAGATTGCCGCCACCACCGGCATGAGCGCAAGTCTCGCCGAGCGCATCGTCGAGAAGGTGCAGCGCTATCGCCAAGAGATCGCCTCGCTTTCCGACGCGACCCGTGCCGCCGAGCGAAACCATCTCGCCAAGCTCGCCACCGAGTTGCGCGAGTTGCACCAGCAGTTCGAATCGGTCGCCTCGGCGTGGTCCGACGACGGGCATGCCAAGAAGAAGCACCTCCGTCAGGCGCGCGCCGTGGCCCTCCTGCAGGTCAAGGTTCTCTTGGCGAGGCTGGGCGAGGTCGATCGTCTAGCGCAACTCGAGCGCCTTCCGTTCGAGCGCAAGATCGAACAGCTCGAAGGATATCTGCAAGAAGCGAACGGCCAGAAGGCAGCCGTTCCGTAAGCGCATCGTTCTCATATTTCGTGTGGAGGATCGTGTCCCATGGCCGATTTCACAGCTGACGACATTCTGAAGAAGGTCCGTAAAGGCGAAAAGGTCGAGCGAGCGGATCTTCGTGGCGTGGACCTTTCGAAGGCGCTCCTCGAAGGCGCGCGCTTCGGTCGGTCGGACCTCGACGGTGCCAACCTCGAGGGTGCGCGGCTCAAAGGTGCCAACTTCAAGAATGCGAGCTTGCGCGAGACTTACTTGGCCGGTGCCGATCTCAGTCAGGCCAACCTCGACAACGCCGATCTCGAGGGCGCCAATCTCGAGCGCGCCGTACTGACGGGCGCCAACCTCAGCCGCGCCAACCTCGAGGGGGCCAACCTTACCGGCGCCAATCTCGTGGGGGCCAAGCTCACCTACGCTCAGATGGAATCGGCGTCGCTCGGCGGAGCCGATCTTTCCACAGCCGTGGTGACGCACGCCGAGCTCGAGGAGTGCGATCTCAGCGGCGCCAAGTTGAGAAAGGCGGATCTGTCGAGCTCGAATCTGACGGGCGCCAACGTCGAAGAAGCGGATTTCACCGACGCCATACTTTCGAACGCCGTGCTCGAAGGGGCGCGCGCCAGCCGCGCAAAATTCGTGAAGGCTTCGCTCCTCAAGGCCAACCTTACCTCCGCCGTATTGCATCGCGCCGATCTCACCTCGGTCGACGCGCGCGACGCCAATTTGACCCGTACGGATCTTACTGGCGCGACGCTCACCGGGGCGAGAGTGGCCGGCGTGATCTCGGGGGGCGCCATCCTCGCCGATATCAAAGCCGATTGGCTCGACGCCAGCGCCGAAGGCGACGGATCGCGCCGCGTGGTGGCGGAGAAAGTTACGGCAGTTCTCGGAAAAGAAGGACCCATCGAGCCGACGGAAGGTGTGGCCAATCGCCGCTACTTCGGTCGGGGCGACGTCCTCCGCAATGCGACTCTGGAATTCGACGCCGGCGCGTTCGTAGAGATCGAGAGCCTTTTCGAACAGTGCTCGATCTCGCTCGGCAAGGGGACGGAGCTCATCGTCGGAAAGGCCGGCGTGCTCTCCGATTGCCAAATCAAAGGCGGCGGAAACATCACCATCAATGGTCACTTCTTCGAAAGAAAGAGTCCCGGCATCGTCGGTGCCGATCAGGTCGTCGTGAGTTCGGGCGGAGCCTTGGTAGGCGCCGTCGAGCAGCCAGCTACCTCCACGCGGTTTGCCTTCGAACCCGGGTGCAAGCTGCGGATGAAGATTTTGCAATCAAAGCAGGCCAATGGCCAAGGCAGGAGAGATTAAATGGATAACCTCAAGAGTGGGGACGCAGGCGGCAAGAAAACCCTTGTAGAGGAGGGAACCTCGTTCAAGGGGTCGCTTTCCTCGACCTGTCCGGTCGTGGTCAAAGGACGAGTGGAAGGGGACGTATCCGCCCCCTCGCTGCAAGTCAGTGCCAGTGGCGCGGTGCACGGCAAAGTCAAAGTCGGTGAAATGCAGTCGCACGGTGAGCTCTCGGGCGAGTTCGATGCCGAGACCGTTCAACTCTCGGGCAGCGTCAAGGACAACACCATCGTCCGTGCCCGGTCCCTCGAGGTGAAACTTGCCCCGACCAACGGCAAGCTGCAGGTCGTCTTCGGCGAATGCACGCTCGACGTGGGCGAGGCGCCCTCCAAAGAGGCAGCCATCAACCCGCCCAAGAATCAGCCCGAGAAGGCCGTAGCAGTCGCTAAGGCCAACGGAACGTCGGTCCCGCCGCCCGCGATGGAAGCCCTTCACCGCAATGGCAGCGTGCCTCCTCCCGCTCGCGTGGAAGACCCCGGTAACAAAGAAGCGATGCAGGCGGTCGGCGCCGAGAGCATGAGCGAAGCCAGCGAGCCGGGACGAAAACACAAGCGGTAATCGAACGCGATGGCAGGCGTCGCGTCGAGCGCCTCGTGATGTTGTCCGCGAACCGCGCGCAGTGCTAAGCAGCGTCACGAGCGGGAATCGATGAAAGAACTTGCCATCGTGACAGGGGGGACAGGCGCGCTCGGCGTTGCGGTAGCGCGCCGGTTTGCGGACGCTGGATACGAAGTCCACGTGACGGCGTCGCACGAGCCGGAGCCAAACCACTCCGGCCCCGGCGTAGTGCACGTCGTCGATCTGACGAACTTCGACGCCGTACGCGCGTTCGCGGCGAAATTCGCGCGCGTGCACGCCATCGCGCTGGCGGCCGGCGGCTACGCAGGTGCGAAGCTCGACGCACTGACGGCGAGCGGTCTCGAACAAATGCTCGATGTCAATTTCAAGACCGCTACTTACGCACTCGCAGCGTTCGCGACGAAGCTCGGAACAGGCTCGGCGGCCGTGGTCGTAGGCTCGCAGTCGTTCGAGGGTGCGGCGAACATGGCGGCCTATGCTGCGTCCAAGGCGGCGGTGGTGAGTCTCGCGCGGAGCGCCGCTCTCGAGTGGAAGCCTCGCGGAGTTCGCGTCAACGCCGTGCTGCCCGACGTCATCGATACGCCGGCCAATCGGCGCGCCATGCCCGACGCCGACGTGAGCCGTTGGGCCAAGCCCGAGCAGGTTGCCGAGGTGATTGTGTGGCTTTGCTCACGAGCAGCGAGCGCCGTGTCGGGCAACGCCATCCTCGTTGGCGTCTAGCGGCAGCGACGGCCGCCCCGCCGTCAGTTCGAGAGCACGCGCTCGTCACCGCACGATGATATTGGGACGCGGGGGAACCGCCATCCCGTCGCCGATGTGGAAGCTCGGGTGCGGCGGCTGATTGTAGGCGACGTTCTGCCAAGAGATCGCGACGCGATATTGCGGGTCGTGCATGAGCGTGAAGATGCGTCGCGCCGTGACGTTCGTCGTCGTGTAGAGCCGGAGGGCCGTGCTGTCGGTTTCCCTCCAGATGATCTCCTCTCGCCAGTCACCGAAAAGATCGGCCGTCAGCGTGGGCGTCGATTTCGTTCCGTTGTTCGAGCTGCACTGCGCGCAAGTTTGAAGCGCGCCGCCTCCGAACTTGGAAATGGTCGTACCGTCCTCGAGCTCGCGTGACTCGTCCGCGTCCCACCAGATCACGAAATTGATCGAGGACGGGGCACTCCCGACGTTCTTTCCGGTGGCCGTATCGAGCAGCGGTGTGCCTCCTGCCGCCCACATTTCTGCGCCGGGGTTGCCGGGCGAGATGTCGGCGGCGACGGCGCGCCCTGTGTCCTGCCCGGCCACGATCGGCCCCTCGGTGATGATGGCGCACGTGTTTGGATCGCGAAGGTGGTAGGTCGGGTGCAGGCCGTCTTCGTTGGGCATGAAGGCTTCCATCCCCGGACGCGAAGGGATGAAGTCGCTGACGTGGAGCGCGTCGCCGTGGTCGTAGCCGGTGGAGCACTTCCCCTTGCCATCGTGATCGATCGCCATCGCGCCATAGATGATCTCTTGGCCGAGATCGGCGTCGATGTTGGCGACCGATAGGCTGTGCGAACCTTGTCCGGTGTAAGGTTTGCCATTGGCGTCGCTCGGCGTCGTGTTGCTATCGAACTTCCACAGTTGGCTGAGCTGCCCGCCGCGGAAATTCCACGCGGTCAGCGTCGTGCGCGTGTAATAACCCCGCGCCATGACGATGCTCGCGTACCCGGTGTTGTCGAGGTAAGCGGCGGCGCCGAGAAAACGGTCGACGCGGTTGCCGTAGTCGTCGCCCCACGCGCTCACGGTTCCGCGCGGCACGTCGAAGGCGACCGTTGCCATCTCCGCGCCCGTCTGCCCATTGAACACGGTCAAATATTCGGGGCCCGTCAGCACGAAGCCGGTGCGCCCCCCGGTGTTGCTGACCGAACGGTAGTCGGCATTGTCGTCGTCGTTCGCCGCCGGTCCGAGCTTCAAGAGTTGCCCCGTGCCGTCCAGGGTGCCGGGCGCCGTTTTCACGGCCATCTCCGCCTTTCCATCGCCGTCGAAGTCGTAGACGATGAACTGCGTATAGTGGGCGCCGGCGCGGATGTTACGGCCGAGGTCGATGCGAAAAAGGCGAGTACCGTCGAGTTTGTACGCGTCGATGTAGACGTTGCCCGTGCATCCGGATTGCGAATTGTCTTTGGAGTTCGACGGATCCCACTTGACGAAGATTTCATATTGCCCGTCGCCATCGACGTCGCCGACGCTCGCGTCGTTGGCGCTGTACGTATAAGCTTCGTTGGCCGTTGTGCATTGCGGCGACCCCGGTGTCGTCCCTGCGGGGGGAACCTGCATCGGAATGCGCAAGTAGTTCTGCGCCCAAGCCTTGGCGTCTTCCGACGCGCTTTGTTCGACTCCGTTCTTGACCGCGCGGACCGAGTAGGTCGACGTCGCGGTGCCGGCGGCGTCTTGGTAGTTGGTGCTGTCGGTCACGGTCGCGATTTTCGCGCCGTCGCGATAAAGGTTGTAGGCGATGGCCGTCGGATTGGCGGGGTCATGCTCGTCGCCGAACATGCGCCAGCCCACGTAGACGCCGCCGGTTGCGACGACCGCGACGAGACCACGGTTCAGCCTCTCGACGCGGTAGAAACCGCCTCCTCCGTCCGTGGGCGGCGGGGCGATGACGTCGATGCTGCCGTCGACCGTTGCGCCTCCCGCGCCCGCGCCGCCCTCCCGCGAAACATCCGCCGACGTATCGCGCGCCGCGTCTGCGGGACCGGCACCTCCGTTGCCAGATGCGCCGCCCACACCCGCGCCGCCGCCGGCGCCGCCGGAGCCCCCAGTACTTGCACCCGCGCCACCGCCTTTGCCAGCCCCGCCCGTCGGACCTCCGTCGACACCCGCCGCGCCGCCCGCTCCCGAAGGACCGCTATCCGGACCGGCGCCGGCGCTGCCGCCCGCGCCGCCGCTGCCCACACCGGAACCCCCTTGGCCGCCGGCGTTCGTTCCCGTCGTGCTGCTGTCGTCACCGCCGCAGCTCGCGATCGAGACGGTCGCGAAGAGGATCAGCGCACCGAGCTTCGAGTGCTTGGTGAACCCTGTCAAAGCGCAAGTCGTCACGTCGTGACCTCCGAAAATTCTGCAGTGACCGCATTATTCTTTTGGGTTTACAATCCGCCTGGGAGCTACAGCAAATGGGTAGGAGTGGCTCTTCGGGAAGGCTCATGAAAACGACGCATAAGCGCAACGTCACAGGCCCGCGCGCGATCGCTCGGTGCATGACCCCGCCGTTGGCGGTGGCAGCTCTCTTCGGCTGGTGCTCGTGCGGCGGTTCTGCGCCGCAGCCGAAGAGCGGCAGAGAGCCACCGTCGACGGCCGTTTCTTCGGGCGCACCCGCAAGCTCTCCCGCGGCGACGGGGCCGTCCCTGCCCACCTCGGAGTTGGCGGACAATGCCGCCGTCGCCTTCCGCGCCGATTTCTCGTTGCCCGAGCTCGGGCAACCTTGGAACGTCTTCGGCGCGCAGAACGCCAATCGCCAGGTGAAGGGCGGGCCCGACGGTCTGTGGGTGAAGATCGCGCAAGCCGAAAAGGCGTGGGATGCGGTGGGCGCGCGCACGGCGAAGATCAAGATCGACGGCGATTTCGATCTCCGGGGGCGCTTTCGCGATTTTTCCGCGCGCGGCAACGGTTCCGCCAAGCTCATCATCGTCGATGCCGCCACCACCAAAGGGGAAGCGGCCTACGTCGAGCGCATTCAGATCGACGGCAAGAACCTGTTCAAGTTCGGCGGCGACGTCGGGGGCTCGCTCGAGAACTGGGGGTTCGCCCCGACCGACGTCGATCGCGGCGATCTACGCCTCGTGCGTCAGGGCAACACGTTGCACGCCTACACGCGGCCGGACGAGCGTTCATCCTGGACTGAGTTCGCCCCCGCCCAGCCCGCGCCAAAAACAATGCCCCGCGTGGTAAAATTCGGGATCAAGCTCTCCTCGGAGACGAACCTCTCCGCGCAAGTGCGCTGGATCGATCTCACGATGAATGGGCAGCTCATTCGGACCGAGTGACGCCGTCCTACCGTTTGCGCGGTGCTCCGCCCTCTTTCGCCGCGAACTCCTCGTAGGTTCCTTTGAAATCGACGAGCCCCTTGTCGGTGAACGCGAAGAGCCTCGTCGCGAACGACTCGATGAGATCGCGGTCGTGCGTGACGACGAAAGCCGTGCCTTCGTAGCGCGTCAAGGCGTCGCCGAGGGCGACGATGGACTCGAGGTCCAAGTGGTTGGTCGGCTCGTCCAGCACGAGCACGTTGTCTTTGGTGAGCATCAATTTGGAGAAGATGAGTCGCACCGCTTCGCCCCCGGAGAGCGCGTCGGTAGGCTTTTTTCCCTCGTCCCCCTTGAAGAGCATCTTGCCGAGTAGCCCGCGGATATCCTGCTGGCTGGCCGTGTTGTCGAACGAGTAAAGCCAATCGGCCACATTGGTTCCGTTGGCGATGCCCTCGCGGTGGTCCTGCGCCAGGTAGCCGGGCCTGGCCTCGTGGCCCCAAGTGATGTTGCCGGCGTCAGGCTTAATCTCGCCGACGAGCATGCGACAGAGGGTGGTCTTGCCGACGCCGCTGCGTCCGATGATGGCCACCTTCTCGCCCTTGGTGACGAGGGCCGAGAATCCGTCGCAAACCGTGACATCGGGCCAGCGTTTGGTCACGCCCTCGAGGGTGAGCGTTTGCTTTCCGGAAGGCTTCTTGACGAGGAACTGGATGAACGGCCGCTCGATGTTCGATTTTTTGAGATCGCTGAGAGCAAGCTTCTCGATCTGTTTTTTGCGGCTCTGTACCTGCGACGCGCGCGTGCCGGCCGCAAAGCGCGCGACGAAGTCGCTGAGCTGCTCGATCTTCTTTTGCCGCTCGGCGTTCTCCTGCTCGACCTTGCCGCGCACCTGGCTCTTGGCGACGACCATGTCGTCGTAGCCGCCCGTATAGGTGATGATCGTTTCGTAATCGATGTCGGCGACGTGCGTGCAGATCTCGTTCAAGAAGTGTCGATCGTGCGAGATCGTCACGAGGACGCCCTCGTAGCTGGAGAGGAACTTCTCGAGCCAGCGAATGCCGTCCATGTCGAGGTTGTTGGTGGGCTCGTCGAGGAGCAGTGCCTCGGGCTTGCCGAAAAGCGCCTGTGCCAAGAGCACACGCAGCTTGTAGCCGCCGGCAAGCTCCTTCATCGGCTTGCCGTGCTCTACCTCGGCAATGCCGAGCCCCGACAGGAGCTGAGACGCGTCGGGCTCGGCGGTATAGCCGTCTTCTTCGGCCACCGTACATTCCAGCTCACCGAGCCGCTCGCCCTCTTTGTCGGTCAGATTGGCGCGCGCGAGAAGCTTCTCTTTTTCCTGCATCGCCGCCCAGAGCTTCTTGTTGCCCATGATGACGACGGACAAGACCTGCATGTCCTCGTAGGCAAACTGGTCCTGGCGGAGCATGGAGGTCTTCTCGGGGCGCGCCACGTCACCGTTGTCGGCTTCGATGTCACCGGAGAGGATCTTGAGGAACGTCGACTTACCGGCGCCGTTCGGCCCCGTGAGACCGTAGCGGCGTCGCTCGGTGAAGTTCACCGTGACGCTTTCGAAAAGGCGCTTCGAACCGTAGGATTTGCTGACAGCGACGACCTGAATGGACGGCATGACGCCGGCTAGGTAGCAGAGAAGGTCAATGCCGGGTAGGGCTTCGCATGGCCTGGGCCCCCGAGACCGTGGGGGGGGGATCGCGTGGCGGCAGCGCCAGGACGAGCGATTCGATGATGGGAAGAGCCTGCGAGATCGCGTGCTTGGCTCGGATCTCGTCGAACGGTCCCGGAAAAACCACGACCAACACGTAGATGGCCGCGAACGAGCGCGCGATGAGCGCAAACGAGGGTTCAGTCACGTTCCGAGCGAGATGACCCCCCTTGTGGAGCATCGCGATTTCCGGCATCGCCCGCACCAGCTGGATGGCATGGCGGATGGCGAAGTGGCGCCCCCACCGGTCGCACACCGTCTTGGCGAGTGCTTCGCGCGAGCTCAGCGTTTCGGGGTCGAGCGCGCCCACGACGTCGCCATGGGTTCGCTTCTCGCCGGCGTGGTTCCAGGCCAAAACGAAGCGGATGAGCCGCTCGTTGGCGAGGCAAGGCTCCACTTCCAGCCCCGTGGCAAGCACGGCGCGCTGAACACCGGCCAAATCGGTGGGGTCGGCCATGGCGAGCAGCAGCCCGGCCCCGACGCCGAAGAGTGGCACGAAGCAATGCGCCTCGCAGAGCTCGCGCGGAATCAGTTGCATCGCGCGCGGATCGATGGCGAGCGCCTCGAACGCACGGATCCCGAGCTCGCGCGCTCGGTCGATGAGCTCCGATCGTCGCGCGGCGGGACTTTGTCGATCGATGCGGATGACGTTGTCAGGCTCTCGCGCCGGCTCGTCCTCGATGATCTCGGGCAATTCGAGGAAAGCGCCGCCCCAGATGGCGGGAGAGTTGGCGTCGATGACGACAGCGTCGAGCGCGCCCGCTCGCCCGACGAGCGCGGCGAGCTCGTGATGGAGAGCGTGCGCTTTCGTTACAGCGCTATGCGGCTCACCTGCGGCCGACAACGTAGACGCGAACGCGCGCACGAGCATCTCGAGCCTTCGACGCGCGCTATCGGGGTTGGCCGGACGATCCTCGAAGAATACGGCCATCACTTGCCCGGTAGGCAGCTCGCAAGCAAGCATCTGTTCGGAGGAAGGCGGCGTCTCACCTTCGCTCAGGATGCGAACATCCTTGGCAGCGAGGCTCCGCTTCACGACCTCCATGAACTCCGAAATTGGAGGCGCGGCCATCCGGCTGATTGTGCCTGAAACGGATGGCGTTACAAGCGCTACTCGGCGGGCTGGCACGAGATCGACTGGTTCCAGAGCGAGAGGACGGGCGCCGACGCGAGATCGGGCGACGCGAAGAGATGCGCTCGCAGCCTCATCGCCTTACTCGTCCGAGCTCGCAGCTTGGCACGTAGGCTCGAATCGACGACCGTCCCTCCGGTCTGCGTGTCGGGCGTCCCGGAACGCGCTGAAATGGGCTGCCCTGCCAGGCGGACAGGTCCCGGTGGGTCGGAAAATTGGAGCGGATCGATCGGCGCTGTCGCAAGCTCCGCCAAAGACCCCGCCACCGCGACATCGAAATCGATGCGCGAATCACCGGGCGTCGTTGCGTTCCAGGCAAAAAAACTCCAATAGGGGACCGTGCCGGTCATGCACGCGTCGCTCGTGTCGTAGTCGCGGATGAACCACGCGTCGGCGCGCGATACTTTGCCGCTTCCAGGCACGAGGATGATGACGGGGGTCTCGGCGAGAATCGTCGTTTTGTCGCGCATCGTCCGCAGGACCAGCGTGAAGATCTGATCGTGCGCCATCCTGGGAAGGTCGGCCGGCGGCTGGAATCGAACCGAGAACGTCGCGCGTGTGCCCGGTCGGCAACCGACGAAGCGATCGGGGAGCATCGCCTCACAGTTGCCTTGGGTGTCGGCATTCGGCACGGCCGCGATCGACGCCAAGAAGGTGGCATCGTCGATGTTGAGGGGCGTCAAGTTCGTGCGGCCTCCGGGCGGGCCGTCGAAGTCGATCGCATCGTCGGCGTCGACCGCCACGACACTCAAGTCCATGCGTCCGCGTGAGATACCGACGATGGCGTCTGCGATCTGCGCTTCGAGCGGCGGATCGCCCGCGTGACACGCACCACTTCGCGGATCCAGGGAGACGCGCTGGGGTGCGCCGGAGCCATCGAGGCTGAACGTGTCGAGCGCCACCTTGTCGAGAGCGTTTCCGGTGTTGCGCTGCACGAATGACGTCGGTCCGGCGTCACACGCGTAGCCAGACATATCGACGGCTACGATCTTTCCGCCGATCGTCTGGTACGCCGCCATAGCTTCGTCGTAATTCGGTTCGGCGATCGCGTGCATGGCCGCGCGATCGGGCATGGCGCCGACGTGCAACATGTAATCCCCCGCCGCGCCAGCAAGACCGTCCACGACGAGGATGTAGTCGCCAGGTTCGATGACGCCGTCGATGCTCGACGGCTGTGGAGCCGTGCTCACGCCAAAGTGGCGCGCGTTGCAAGCGATGCCGGTGCCGCTCTTTTGATAAAGATAAAGCGCGGTGTCGAAGGTCGATGCAAGGGTGTCGAAGTGGAACCAGGTTCGTTCGCCGACGTGGAACTGAAAAAACACGTTCTTTGCGGCAGCGTAGGCGCCCGCACCGCAGTCGTCGAAGGAGGGCCCATCCCACACTCGGTTGGCGACTCCGTCGCGTGCCGTGCTGCCCGTGTAAGCGGCGTACGCCGCGACGCTGTCGATCGTATGCGCGGTGGCCTCCGTGCCGTTGCCGCTCACGGCGACGGGCGCTACTACGCTCCAAGCCGTCGCACCTTCGACGCCGAACGGACTGTTTCGCGCATAGGCATATTGCCCGCCGGGCCCATTGTTGGTCGGAGCGTCCGCGAGAAGCACCGTCACCGGGAGCGCCGATGGGCGAAAGCACGGATACCCGATTCGTCCGGTGGGACAGGGCCCGGATTCGATATTCTGCCGGCTCGACCAGGAGGCGCGAGGGACGACCCAGAAGCTGCTCGTCGCGGCGAGCCCGCCGGTGGTCGCCGTCGCGAAAAGCGCGGGGATCCACGATCGCGGTGAGGCAAACGCGCTCTCGAAAAATTTCGCGTGCGTCCACGTCAAGGCAGCGCCGGCCGCCTCCACGTCCGGCGTCATCGACAGCACGTGCTCGAAAACGACCGTGCCATGGTCGTCTTGGTTCCATGGGCGCCACTCATATTGCTCGTAGCGGCCGACGCCGAACCACGCCTCGGGGATGGAGCTCCGCACGCGATCGATGACGCCCCCTGGCGCATGCAGTGCGTTT
>Ga0193706_1000794_pt1 | contig 15908 bp, 14 predicted proteins | sample U3c1metaG_FD_160130 | JGI IMG/M metagenome (GOLD analysis project Ga0193706, IMG submission 160130) | Soil microbial communities from a riparian zone of the East river system, Colorado, United States - U3c1 | ecosystem: Environmental > Terrestrial > Soil > Riparian zone | place: USA: East River... | reverse complement strand
TCAATTACCCGTTTGGCCTTCTTTTTAATTTCTCAACCGAATTGTATGGTTCCGAAGGAATGATCTCGAATGAGCTGGGAATGGAAGGAAGCATTCCTTTCGACCCTAAAGACCTGTTGCTGCCGGAATCGACCGAAATTGCCCAGATAGATTTTGGGAAGGAAGGAGCGGAAACAAAGAACTATTTAAGGTCGAAACCTTTACTGTTACTGGAAGCTGGCACCAAAGGGCAGGCGAATAATTTCGCTTACTTTACCTTGCCGCTTACCCCGTTGGCTTTAAATGTATTTGGCGCTAACCTCACCGCATTGGTTGGCCTGGACGAAACTTCTAATGTAAAATCGAGGATCTCTGCAACTTATGATCCTAATGATAAGGATGGAGAAAAATTAATGGTGCAATTAAAGCTGTTTACCAATACTGGTAATGAGATCACCAAGCAGATCATTTATAAAGTAACGAGGGACTCGATCATTGGCCAGGACATATTGATATGGCCAAATTTTATCTCGAAGCAATGGAACAGGTATTTTATGTTCTCGGAAATAACGCATAATGATGCGAAGTTCCAGGCCACGCCTTTTATAGGGAATGTGAATGATGATTTTTTCAGGATCATTCTGAATGAAAAAAACGCCCCATTGTATTTGGCAAATAATGGCAAAGCTGCCATCATCCCGGAAAAATATGGCAACATAAAAGTAGAGCTGCATATCGCCTCGAACAATGCAGTGGCCGACAATAAATACAAGTACGAGATATATGAAAGCAACCAGCCTTTTAAAGGTATCAGGTTTGCGCATGCAGGAAAGGATTGTGGCTTCGGTATTATCAGGTATGATGGTACGGGTAATAATAAATACTTACCCGCCAATATGCTTAAAAACCCCGTTGTTGATTTAGCCCCCGCTTATTTAGGTGTTGATTTTGGAAGCACTAATTCGTCTATTGCTTATTTTTCGGGGAGCACTAACGAGGTTTGCAAAAGCCTGAAGTTCAATAACCGGAGGATCTCATTGCTTTCAAATGATGCAAAAAATAATGATGAGAGACCGGCTATTGAAGACGAGATCTTCTTTTTCCAGAATGACGAGATCATCTCCAATTCTATCAAGTCGGTCTTAACCATCCATGACTCCCGCCGGGTGGTGAATACTGATAATATTTCAAACGATTCTTTGTTTGCCCAGGTAGTAAAAGGAGGCTTTCCCTGTTTTGAAAAGAACCTGCCCATTGAAAATGCTACCGCCAACAGGTATATCCTGGGCTATAACAGGGTAGGTAAGGCCGAGCTGGTGTACAATATGAAATGGTCAACCCAGCGTATTGATAAAAGTTACAAGAAAGCTTATTTAAGTTCCCTGCTATTGCATATATACGCCCAGCTGTTCGTGGAGGGACACGAGCCGCATACTTTAAAATGGTCTTATCCCTCTTCAATGGGTAAAGGATTGTTAAGTGAATACAGGGGAATCTGGGATTCGCTTAAAGAAATAAGCCCGATCAAGAGTAATGTTAATTTAGAAATTTACCCTCCTTCTGATCTTGCGGATATTGGCGATGCCGGTGGTAGTTCCTGGGCCAGTGCAGAAACCAAGACCGGTTGGGGAAACAATGATGCTACAACAGATTCAGCATGGGGTTCAGGTAATGATGACAAAGGTTGGGGAAACAGCGGCACCAACACGCCTGCTGCAGGATGGGGCGATGACAATGCAACGAAGAATAAAAAAGTGATTGATATCGCGACCGAAACCGCCCCTGTGCGTTTTGACTTCAAGCCTTTAAGCAATAATGAATCCTTAACTGAAGCCTGTGCTGTGGCCAATTATTTAGTCAATTCCGGATATTCCGTAAGGCCCGGTGAACTGGTGCTTTGTTTTGATATAGGGGGCAGCACAACAGATATTACTGCCTTATGCCAGATGGACGGTGGCAAGGCGATGATCAAGCAGAACTCTATCCGCTTTGCCGCACAACGGGTTGCCCAGGCTACCAGGTCCGCTCCAAACTTCAAGTCGGTTTTATTGAAAGTATGTGAACGAAAAAAAATAAAGATACAAGGATTGAATGCCGGTGAGAATAAATTCAATGAGAACACGGCGCCTTATTATTTCGAACAGGTGGTTGACAGGCTCGAGACGGCAGATTTTGATGATTTTTATCGCCTGATTGCGGCAGAGTGCAAGGAAATGATGAGCGTGAATTTATATGTTACCGGTTTGATCATGTACTATGCCGGCCAGTTAGCCTATAAGCTCAGAACGGAAATAGTGAAGTCTGAAGATGCGCCACCGGCAGTAAAAAATCTGTTGCCAAAAATAAATATTGCTTTTGCCGGTAAGGGCGCCAGGATATTTGACTGGTTCAATGCCGTTAATCCTTCTGCCGCAAATGACTATTACACAAAAATGTTCATCAGGGGCATTGGTGGCGAAGCGGTGGCAAAGCAAACAATCACCCCCATTAATTTCCCCAGCCAGATCATCAACATCAATACACAAAAGAAAGAAAATAATGCTGATGTAAAATACGAAGTATCCAAGGGTCTGGCCATCCCCACACATATCACCCCCATTTTGGTACCCAAGAATAAAGAAGCGATAGAAATATTAGGCGAAGAAAATTTCTGTGTTATTGCTCCATCAGGCGAATTGAAATACCTGGATTACGGCAATTCTATTACAGCAGAAATGCTGGAGTATATAGGCGAATATTTTATCAGCTCGCCCCAGCAGGGACAACAACCATGCCCGAGGTTTATGGACTTTGCCGACCTGTTCTTTAAAGTGTCTTCTTCCATGTTCGGGTTAAAAATGAGCCAGGCAGATTTTATGAACGGTTTCCAGGATATGAATATCGAGAGCTATGTAAAAGAAGACCCGGATTTCATAGAAGCCCAGCGAAGGAAAAAAGAAGAACAGAAAAAGTTCGACTATATCGTTCCCATCATCATCCTGGAAGGCATGAAATTTTTTGAGAAACATTTACTGAAAGGAATTCAAAAAGTATAAGCTGTTATGAATTTTTGTGTGCTGGTAAAAATTACAAAGCGGATGGTCTCATTCTGGTATCAAACAGAAGGGAACTCCTATATCCCGCTGGTAATTAAAGAGTCGAACGAAATTCCTTTATTCTTCTATGTAAACGGCAATGATTTTCTTTTTGGAGGTATTGCCAGGGATCGATTCTATTCAAACGACCCGAATGCTTTTGGAAATTATTTTGAAGTTGTAAAAGACCCCAGCCTCCATTTTACCATTTCAGGTAATAAGAAACCGGTAAAGCAGCTTTTTTATTATGGTATAGAGAAATACTTATCTCATTTTATCAATACCGTACTATACAAAAGCGATTCTATTGAAACCTACCGCAATCTTTTCCCGCTTCGCTTCCTGTTTGAACCGGATATGGAAGAAAAAGAAAAAGCATTGGTGGAAGCCTTGTTCACGGATGCAGGCTATACCAATGTGCAGCGGGTGGAATACAATGAAAGCCTGTTTGAAGTGTTGCAGGAAAAAAGGATCATTACCAATAAAGCTTCGATCATTAAGCTTACCGGTATCGATAACAACTTGTATGTAGAGCTGTACAAAGATCTTTCCGAAGGTCTCGTCAGCCACACAAAAATAGAAGGACAGGGCTCTGACCCAAGGGTGAGCATTTTAGCCGACATGATCCTGGAATACATCGTTTTACAAAACCCTTTTTTGTCTATAAATAAGGAGGCGGAGATCGCCTCTATTTTACCTTATGCTTCAGGCCTCTTGCATAATATCTCGCCTATCATAAAAGGAGAAGCCACTTTATCAGACGGTAAGCCTTATTACTTCAGGGTAAATGAAAGAAACCTGGAAGAACGGCTGTTGTTCTTATCGGCCGACAGCGTGATCTATACTGCCCTTGACGACCTGGTTAAAACCTATGGTCTTGATGTTAAAACCACCACTATATTATTAGCAAGCGAAGAGATCAATACTGTTTATTTTTCCAATAAGCTATTGAAGAAATACCCGCATGTAAAAGGTATCGGAACAGCCGACGACCTGGAAACGACGAAGCTGATCTTTTCCAGGATAGCGGCTTCGGGATATGCAGTGCATGCTGTTAGTCCGGGTCATCCTCTTGTTATACCCGACAGGAATGAATTAAAAGATCCTCCTGCGGTTGCGAAGCCTGGTTTGCCGCCGGTAAAAACAAGAGAGCCAGAAAAGCCGGCAGTAAAATTGCCTCCGGCGCTGCCACCCAAAAAAAACAATGAAATCATTAATTCCCCTCCCCTGCCTTCCTGCGTGAATTTGAACATGCTTGTTGGCAGGGTGGGAATAGTAATATCCAAATTATCGCTTAGCGGCAAGGTAGAGATCAATAACAAAATATACGAAGCCATCACAGAAAAAAACGAAATCGCGGCAGGATCAAAAGTGAAAGTTATTGGCACCAGCGGAAAAAAATATGTACAGGTAGAAAAAATTGCACTGCCCCCGTTGCCACCCAAAAAATAGTAATACCGATCAATTAAAATTAAAAATTTCAATCATGGCGATAACATTAGAAAAAAAGAAACCCATTTCGTTGGTAAAAGAAAAACCCGGTATGCAGCATATTGTAGCAGGGCTCGGATGGGATGAAGCGACCATCAACGGCGTACCGGTAGACTGTGACGTAAGTGTTTTTTTACTGGGTGCAAACGGCAAGCTGGTTTCCGAGGAACACTTCGTTTTTTATAATAACCTCAAAAGTCCTGATGGCGCCGTAATGCATACGGGCGACAGCCGCGATGGCGATGGTGATGGAGATGATGAATCCATCAAGATCGATCTTTCTAAAATGGACAACCGTGTTGAGTACTTATACTTTGCCATTACTATCCACCAATCTGAAACCCGAGGCCATCATTTCGGGATTGTAGAGAACTCCTTCATCAAGATACGCAACGGTGCAGATAACACTGTTCTATGCGAGTACCAATTAAAAGAAAGCTTTGACGGACAGGACTCCCTGATCATCGCTTCTATATCACGTAATGGTGGGGCCTGGAATGTGGAAGCATTGGGACAGCCCTTTTCAGGCGGGTTAGCCACATTAATTGAATTGTATCAGTAAAATAAAAACAAAAAATATGGGAAGTTTTAATTTAAGTAAGGGAGAGAGATTCTCCTTATCGAAGGCGGCGCCTGGCTTGTCAACTGTCCGTATAGGCATGGGCTGGGATCCCAATGAGGAACCTGGCGGGCCTGACTTTGACCTGGATGTATCTGCATTTGCCATCAACAGCAATTTCAAAATTTCTTCCGACAGCTATTTTGTTTTTTACGGACAGGTGCGTATGGGCAACTGCGTGGAAGATAAAATGGAAAAAGGATTGTTCCGGCCGGTTACCGATGACCGTTCCATCTTAGGCGCCATTGATGACCCGGATGGAAAGCGAAGCGATGGCGAGGATGACGAGGATATGATCATTGATCTTACCAAAGTGAATGACAAGATAGAGCAGATCATCATATGCGCTTCGATATGCAAATACCCCAATGATAATAAAAAGGACAGAAGAACACTGGACCAAAATTTCGGTATGGTAGACGATTGTTATATCCGCATTGCAGATGAAACAACAGGGAATGAAATACTCCGGTACGACCTGGCGAAAGAATCTAACAATAATGATGCCATCGAGTTTGGAAGGCTATTCCGTGTGGGCAACAGCTGGGAATTTGAAGCCATGGGCAGAGGGCATACCGGCAGCCTACAGACACTCGTAGATATGTACACTTAATTTTTAGTAAACCATAAACCGATCATCATGGCATTCAATCTTAATAAAAACGAAGGAGCAAACTCATCATCGAAGTTTGATCTTTCAAAAGACAATCCGTCAACTATAGCCGGCGCTGAACAGGGAAAACGAAGGTCTAAAGCCTGGCCTTTTGTTATAGCCGGCTTACTGGTTGCAGGCATAGCCGCTTGGTATTTCTCGTCAAGCTCCGGCCCGCATACAGAGAACACTACAGCTACAATAGCAACAGCGGATTCAAACGTGGCTAAGACCAATTCCAGCGATCAAACTGAAGTAACACAAACTACTGGAGATACTGTTGCTATTATGAAGCCAGAAAACACAAACATTGCAAGTACTACAGAAAAAACCGCTAATATCGCTGCTCAACCTGTCAATGATAACAATGCCGGTCAACCAACTACTATTTCCTCCACCGGCCTTAACAACAAGACGCCTGCAACATTTGCGAAAGGGTCGAATGCGATCAATAACCTGGATCAGTCTTTAGTAAAAGACATTATTACCTTCCTGCAAAAAAATTCCGGTTCGGTGATCAATGTGCATGGGTATGCCAGCAGCGAAGGCAACTTGGCCGTTAATCAACAAATATCGCAGTTAAGGGCCGATGCTTTTAAAAGCTACCTGGTTTCAAAAGGCATCGCCGCCGCCAGGATCAACGCCACCGGTAAGGGTATCGGCAATCCGATCGGTTCCAATGATACGGAAGAAGGGCGCATAAAGAACAGGCGGGTAGAAATAGTATTTCAATGATCATTTAACGCGGCATCGTGGGAAAAAAGAAGAAAAGGAGTACGGGCCTTAAGGCTATCCTGGTTTATATGGGCATTGTATTTACCGGCATGTTGTTTATCCTGAAAATATTTTTAAAAAGCATAGGCTGGCTGGATGTATTTGCACCGCTGCTGGCAGCATTCCTCATCATTTTTTTACTATCGGCTGTAAAAGCCGTGATAAAAAAGATATAGATAAACAAAAGCTATGAACGATATACTTCATCAATTCAGCGTACTTTGGCAGGATATTGTAAGCCGTCCCGGTGCATCCATGGCTGTCATCGGTAACCTCATCATTATCGAGAGCCTGCTATCTGTTGACAATGCAGCCGTACTGGCCACCATGGTGATGGACCTGCCTGAAAAGCAGCGAAGCAAAGCATTAAAATATGGAATATGGGGTGCATACATCTTTAGAGGGTTGGCAATGGTATTCGCAGCCGTTCTGATAAAGATATGGTGGCTGAAACCGCTGGGGGGGCTATATCTTTTGTACCTCGTGTATGATTGGTACAAAGGAAAACAGACAGAAACAAAGGAAGATGATTTTATAGACAAAAAGGGCAACTGGCTTTACAAGATTACCGTTGGATCGCTTGGAAATTTCTGGGCAACCGTTTGCCTGGTAGAGCTGATGGATATGGCATTCTCTATCGACAATGTTTTTGCAGCCGTAGCTTTTACGCCTAATATCATCTTGGTGTGTACGGGCGTTTTTATAGGCATCTTAGCAATGCGCTTTATTGCCCAGTGGTTTGTGAAGTTGATGGAGAAATACAATTTTTTAGAAACAGCTGCTTTTATTGTAATAGGGGTTTTAGGGGTAAAACTTTTACTTTCACTGTACGAGCATTTTTTCCCTGCATCACCCACGAGCAAATTTTTAAGCAGCCATGCTGCCGATATCGGCATCTCTGTATTGACAGTAGCTATTTTCTTTATACCTATTATAACCAGCTGGCTATTGAACTGGCCTAAGAAAAATGAAGCATAATTATATAAAACCTGTTACCCGGCTATTCTTTTCCTTCCTGCTTGCATGGTTGCTAAGCTGCGATCATCACGATGGTAAAAAGGATACAAGTCTTAAAATATTTGCAGGCAGCATCCATACAAACAAGACAGATCAAACAGTCTGTAAAGTTATTGGCATAAAGGACGGAGATACTTTTGTATTACTTGTAGATGGTAAAGAACAGGTTATAAGACTGGCTCATATTGACTGCCCCGAAAAAAAGCAACCCTTTGGCAATAAGGCAAAACAGTTTGCGGCTGACCTGTGTTTCGGAAAGTATGTTAGGCTAGTTCAAAATAATAAATACGACAGGAACAAACGCCTGATCGCCGAAATAATTTTACCCGATGGCAGCAACCTAAATAAGCGGCTTGTTAAAAATGGATTGGCATGGCACTTTAAAAAATACTCCAGCGATGCAGCATATGCACAATTAGAAATAGTAGCCAGGACTAATAAGGCCGGGCTTTGGAGTGAACCAAATCCGATTGCCCCTTGGAACTGGAGGAAACATTAAAAAGCTATAATGATGCAAAAGTTCGTCCTTGTAGTTGTTATAAGCCTGCTAGGCTGCAGCAGCAGCGACATGGTCTATCTCTGCAACGGCCCACAGTCAAAAGTATACCACAAATCAAGTCATTGCCAGGGATTGAGAAGGTGCTCTACAGATATTGAAGCCATTGATATTGCAACTGCAAAAGCCAGGCATAGACGGGAATGCGGGTATTGTTACCACTGATCAACTGGGATCATGCTTTTAAAGGGTTCCCGTAAAATTTTGGACTCTATAACAAATATTTTTGATCATACTAAAATTTATAAGTATGAAAAAGTATTATGTTAATGATAACGCCCAGAGCAACGGCGATCATGAAGTTCATCATGAAGATTGCATATATCTTCCTAATTCTCAAAACAGAAAATTTTTGGGAGAGTTTTCCAATTGCAAGCCTGCGGTAATTGCAGCGAAAAATCATTATGACCTGGTTAACGGGTGTAAGACTTGTTCACCAGAATGTCATACCCAATAAATTCTTAATCTTTTTATTTACTAACAAAAACTATTAATCATGCCAGAAAAAATTTTAAATGAAGATTGGTCGGAATATGACAACAAAAAGAAAAGATATATGGACCGTTTTTTCTTTTCCTGCGAAGAAGCGTGGGAAGTTGACTATTTGGCCTCCAGGATCAGGAAAAACTATCCATCAAAATCAGAGTCGGCCATCAGGGTAGCTATTACATCATGTTGTAGGGAAATTCCGGCTCCAAGGCCCAGGGATAAATTTGTTCGTTGTGTTATGAGCAAAAGCTAGAAAATTATCTTTGAAACGCTCAATATAGTGGCCCAAAAAGTAATAAAGTTGTAGTAAATTTAATCCGCACCCTTTTTAAAGTTTCTCATAACGAAGTTCCTCTTCATAATTAATATTACGCTATGGACATGGTCTTATACTTGCTTGCCGGTCTAGCAATCGGAACACTGATCGGCTGGGTGCTCGGAAAATCAAATGGCCGCACTGCATGGGAAAAGAAAAATGCAGTGAATCAACAACAATATATTGAACTTGAAAAGGAATTCGTTGGTTATCAGGCCACACAAAATTCCCAACTGGAAAATGTACGCCAACAACTACAAATCCAGGCGGCTGAGTTAACGGCCTCGTTGCAATCAGCAAAAGAAATCCAGGGCCAGCTTGCTGAATCGGGCGCATTGCTTGCCGGCGCAAAGGCTGACCTGAGGGCAACTAACCAGGGTGTGCAGGATAAGAACACGGAAGCAGAAACACTTAAAGAAGAACTGCGTTCAATAAAGCAGGAACTCTCAACAGCTTTGCAACGACTTGCCAGTCAAACTGCAAACAATGACGCCCTTGGGGAGAAACTTACTACCCAGAAAAACGAGATGGAGCTGTTAAACAAGAAATTCAACCTGGAATTTGAGAATATTGCCAATCGTATTCTTGAAACAAAGACCGAAAAGTTTACCGAGTTGAATAAAGCAAACCTGAACCTGATCCTGGAACCTCTGGGTAAAAATATCACTGAGTTTAAAACCAAGGTTGAAGAAGTTTATCATAAAGAATCACAACAGCGATTCTCTTTGGGCGAACGTGTAAAAGAACTTGCCGAATTGAATCGAAAGATCAGCGAAGAGGCTAATAATCTTACCCGTGCATTGAAATCAGAATCCAAAACCCAGGGGGGATGGGGTGAAATGATACTTGAAAATATTCTTGAACGTTCCGGGCTGGTAAAAAACCGGGAGTACTTTATGGAACATCAGTTATCTGATGAACAGGGAAATCCATTACGCTCGGATAACGGGGAGAAGAAAATGCGGCCGGATGCTGTGATCAAGTACCCGGATAACCGACATGTTATCATTGACTCAAAAGTATCGCTGAATTCTTTTGAAAGATGTGTAAATGCAATGGATGACGCCATCAGGATGAATGAGCTGAATGAACACGTTGCCTGTATAAAAAAACATATCAGCCTGCTTAGTGCTAAAGGATATGATGATTATAATAAAAGCCTGGATTTTGTAATGATGTTCATCCCAAGTGAACCGGCTTATATTGCTGCACTACAGGCTGACCCGGAACTCTGGAATTATGCTTACGATAAAAGGATATTGTTATTGAGTCCGACTAACCTGATCACTTCATTGAAACTGATAGCAGATCTTTGGAAACGCGAATACCAGAACCAGAATGCGAATGAGATCGCAGAGCGGGGTGCTAAGTTGTATGATAAATTCGTGAGCTTTATCTCAAACCTTGAGGATGTAGGCGATCATTTACAAAAAGCTCAAAACAAATATGGCGAAGCTTTTAAGCAGCTGGCAACGGGAAATGATAACCTGGTTACACAGGCAACCAAATTGAAAGATCTTGGATTAAAAACCAAAAAGAGCCTGCCGGAGAACCTGATAAATTTATCGAGTGAAAAAATTCTCTCAGGTGATCAGGAATAAAATTGAGGTATTAAAAAAATGCTTGAAAATATTTGTGCCTCCTGCTTGGGAACTAGATAACCAATTGATTTACCTTGCAAATATTCCAAAACTAACATCGGCTTCATTTAATGGACAAGCAAAAAAAAGCAGTAAAAGAGAAAAGCATAGAAGTAACCCTGTGGGAAAGCGCCAATAAACTCCGGGGCAGTGTTGAGCCTGCCGAATACAAACACGTAGTACTTGGATTGATCTTCTTAAAGTTTGCCAGCGATAAGTTTGAACTGCATCGTAAAAAACTAATTGCCGATGGCAAAGAGAAGTACATTGAAATGCCCGACTTCTACAATAAAGACAATGTGTTTTATTTAGATGAGAACAGCCGGTGGAGCTATATCATTAAAAACAGCAAGCAAAACGATATTGCTTTAAAGATTGATACCGCCCTGCACCATATTGAAAAGAACAACAAAGCTCTTAAAGGAGCCCTGCCCGATAATTATTTCAGCCGCCTGGGTTTGGATATTACTAAACTGGCTTCGCTGTTGGATACCATCAACGATATGGATACCCTTAAAGACAAGGCACAGGATATTGTGGGCCGGGTGTACGAATACTTCCTCAGTAAGTTTGCCCTGGCCGAAGGAAAGGGCAAGGGAGAATTTTATACCCCTAAAAGTATTGTAAACCTGATAGCCGAAATGATAGAGCCTTACAAAGGCATTATTTACGATCCCGCCTGTGGCTCGGGTGGTATGTTTGTACAATCCATTAAGTTTATTGAGAACCACCACGGCAACAAAAAAGAAGTATCTATTTACGGACAGGAATACACCAACACCACCTACAAACTGGCCAAGATGAACCTGGCCATACGGGGCATAAGTGCCAACCTGGGCGAAAAAGCCGCCGATACATTTGGCGACGACCAGCACAAAGACCTGAAAGCCGATTACATAATGGCCAACCCGCCCTTTAACCAAAAAGACTGGCGGGCCGATAAAGAACTGGTTGACGACCCCCGCTGGCGTGGTTACGATGTGCCACCTAAAAGCAACGCCAACTATGCCTGGATACTGAATATGGTAAGCAAACTAAGCGATAATGGTGTGGCTGGTTTTATATTGGCAAACGGCGCATTAAGCGGCGGTGGCGAAGAATATAAAATACGCAAAACCTTAATAGAAAATAATCTGGTGGAAGCCATTTTGGTATTGCCCCGCAATTTATTTTACACCACCGATATCAGTGTTACGCTTTGGATATTGAATAAAAACAAAAAAGCACAAAGCAAAAATGTAGGTGATGAAAAACGCCAGTTCCGCAATAGGGAAAAAGAAATTCTTTTTATGGATCTGCGGCAAATGGGCGAACCCTTTGAAAAAAAATACACCCAGTTTTCGGATGCTGATATTAAAAAAGTAACTGCCACTTATCACCAATGGCAGGCAGAAGCTATTGAAAACATTCCGGAGTTTTATTGCACAGCAAAATATGAGGAAGTAGTAAAGAAAGATTATTCACTGGTGCCAAGCAAATACATAGAGTTTGTAAACCGGGATGAGAATATTGACTTTGATGAAAAAATGAATGCATTAAAAACGCAATTTGTTGATATGCTGAAAGCCGAAGCCCAATCTAAAAATGATTTATTAACCGTATTTAAAGAACTGGGTTATGAGATCAAATTATAAGCCTTTGGGAAAATATATAAGCCTTGTTGAGGAACGAAATATTAAATTGGAGGATTTGCCTTTAATGGGATTAAGTGTCTCAAAAGTTTTCTTCCCAACAATTGCCAATCTTGTAGGAACAGATATGTCTACTTACAAAATTGTTTCCAAAAATCAGTTCACTTACATAGCAGACACATCTAGGCGAGGAGATAAAATTGCTATTGCGCTTTCTGAAGATTTTGATAAGATGCTTGTGTCGCAGGCTTATACCCCCTTTGAGGTAAAAGACACCGAAAAGTTATTACCGGAATATTTGATGATGTGGTTTAGAAGACCAGAGTTTGACAGGTATGCCAGATTTATGAGCCACGGCAGCGCCAGAGAAATTTTTGGTTGGGATGAAATGTGCAATACACTTTTACCGGTTCCTTCTCCCGCCAAACAAAAAGAAATAGTAAAGGAATACAATACTATCATAAACCGCATTAACCTGAATAAGCAACTGATACAAAAACTGGAAGAAACTGCACAGGCTATTTATAAGCATTGGTTTGTTGATTTTGAATTTCCGGATGAAGATGAAAAGCCTTATAAGAGTAGCGGTGGGGAAATGGTGGAGAGTGAATTGGGAGAAATACCGAAGGGTTGGGAAGTAGGTACATTAAAGGATGTTTTAAATTATTCTAATAATAGAATTTCAGTTAGTAAGTTGAATTTAGACACTTATATTTCTACTGAAAACATGAAACAAAATCGAGGTGGAATTTATCAAGCTGCAAATCTACCTTCTGCTAGTACAGTTACAAAATTTGATATTGGCGAAATCTTAATTTCTAATATTAGACCTTACTTCAAGAAAATATGGATGGCTGACTTTACAGGTGGTTGCTCAAATGATGTTTTGTGTTTTACTCCTAAAAAAGATATATCGTCAATGTTTATTTATTACATACTTGAAAAGGATATTTTCTTTGATTATGTGATGGCCGGAAGTAAAGGAACAAAAATGCCAAGAGGGGAAAAGAATTGGATATTAAAATATCCAGTTGTTATTCCTGAAAATTCGATACTTAAGAACTTTACTAAATTAACAACGAAGAGTTTTTCAATGGCAACAGGGTTAAAAAAGGAAAATAAGTTTTTAGAATCATTTTCAGAATTACTTCTTTCCAAACTTGCAACAATAGAAAAATAGAAAACTATGGCCTATTATTATCCTAATTTATTTGTAAAAGCAACTGCTATTGAATTACATTATTGGTTTAATGATAAAAGCCATAATATGGATGCTTTGCTACAAAATAAGTGCGAAGCAGAGTTTCTTAATCTAATAAAAGCAATAGCCTCATCACTTGGAGAAGATATAATTATAGAAACAGAGCCAATTGGCGAGGGTGGTTTAAGAAGGTGGTTTAGAGTCATTAGAAAATCAGAAAATAGAACCGGGATTATAACCGCAGCCATAATTACTTCAATAGTAACAACTTTGATTGTCACACCCATTGGTTCAGTTATTACAAAGGTTGCAGATCATTTAATTGAAAATGCTTTTGAGGATAAGGAGGATAAAGCAATTGAAAAAAAGGGCAAAGAACTCGATAATGAAAAGAAGGAAGCTGAGATAAAAAATATAAATCTGGACATAGAAATTAAAGAAAAGCAACTTGAAAAAAATAACACGGTAATTAAGCGAAGGTCAAATTTCTATGACACACTGTCTAAATATCCAAAGCTCACAAAAATCTCATTTAGTCTACAGGATGAAAACAAAAAGAATATTATTGGAGATTTCACTGTAGAAAAAAATGAATTTAATAAATATATAGTTGTATCAGATGAATTAGAGCCAAAGGAAATTAATGATGCGATTATTGAAATTATTTCTCCAGTACTAAAAAAAGGGAATTACAGATGGAGAGGCATTTATGATGGTGCCTCGATTTTATTTAGCATGAAGTCGAATGAATTTAAGACATTGGTACAAACCGGAGCAGTAGAATTTAAAAATGGCACATCCATAAAATGCCTTTTGGAGATAAAGCGAAAAATAAATAATGAAGGTATCGAAGAAATAACAGAATACAATATTCTAGATGTTAGCGAGTATTTTAATAACGATACTCCTGCACAAGGAATAGAAGTTAAACCAAAAAAGAAGAAACCAAAGATTGTAAAAAATCCGACACAACTTGATTTGTTTTAAAAAAATAAAATGAAAGAAACTCAACCAAATACGCTGTATATTATTGGAAATGGATTCGATTTGTATCATAAACTTGATACTTGGTACTCCAGTTTTGGTTTGTTTTTAAAACATAATCATTCTGAAATTTATGATTATTTTCTTGAATATTTTGGATTTCCTGAGTTAGATGAAGATGATGCTGAGAGCTTGAAAGACCCTTTGTGGTCAGAGTTTGAAGCGAATCTGGCAACATTAGATATTGACCAAATCTTAAGTGATCATTCTGATTATGCAGCTAATCCTGGCAGCGATGATTTTAGTGATGGAGATTGGGACACCATAGCAGTCTATGTAGCTAAAATTAGAGACGATTTAACTATAAAAATGTTGGGATTATTCAAAGAGTTTATCTTAAACATTGAATTTCCTGACAAGTCGCTCGTCGATATTCTAAGCATTAATAAAAATGCTTTGTTCTTTAATTTTAATTATTCAAAAACACTTGAACATTATTATCAAATTCCACAAAAACAAATTCTTTACATACATAATCGTGCGGAAAGTGAAGAGATGTTAGTTTTGGGTCATGGAATGAATCCTCAAAAATTTAGAAAGCAAGATGAGCAACCACCGGAAGGATTAACCTTTGAAGAATTAGACCAATGGAGAGAAAGGCAAGCTGATGATTTCGATTTTTCCATTGAAAGAGGCAGAGATGAATTAATCCAATATTTTACAAAGTCATTTAAGGCAACAGATCAAATAATTCAGAATAATGAAGGTTTTTTCCAGTCTTTGAAATCAATAAATAAGATTTACGTTCTTGGACATTCTCTTGCTGAGGTTGACAAAAACTATTTTGAAAAAATAATTTCATCAACAAAAGGAAATTTAGTTGAATGGATTGTTTCTTATCATAACCCAGGGGAATTAGAAATAAAAAAACAAAAACTACTTGATTTAGGATTAAAAATGGATCAGGTTACACTTTTAAAGATGACCGAAATAGTATAGAATGAAATTCACCGAAGCAAAATTAGAAAAGGCTTTTACCGAACTGCTGGGAAACGAAAACTTTCCTCACCAGTTAGGTATTACTATTTCCCGTTCGGCAGATGAAATGTTTTAAAAGAATACAATAAAATGAACAACGAAATAATTATATACCAAAGCCCCGATGGCAACATCAAAATAGATGTTCGCCTGGAGGAAGAAACGGTTTGGTTATCCATTGAGCAAATGGCCATGTTGTTTGGCAAAGGCAGGAGTACCATTGCGGAGCATGTGGCCAATGTGTATGAGGAGGGGGAACTGGAACAAAATCCAACCTGTCGGAAATTCCGACAAGTTCGAAAAGAAGGTGCAAGAGAAGTGGAACGGGATATTGACCATTATAACCTGGATGTAATTATTTCCGTTGGCTACCGGGTAAAATCGCCACAGGGCACGCAGTTTAGAATTTGGGCAACGCAGCGTTTAAAGGAATATATCATCAAAGGC
>Ga0193706_1000793_pt1 | contig 15909 bp, 17 predicted proteins | sample U3c1metaG_FD_160130 | JGI IMG/M metagenome (GOLD analysis project Ga0193706, IMG submission 160130) | Soil microbial communities from a riparian zone of the East river system, Colorado, United States - U3c1 | ecosystem: Environmental > Terrestrial > Soil > Riparian zone | place: USA: East River... | reverse complement strand
GGAGAATGTCGGGGCCGCGCCGAGTTCATCACTTTCTCGTTCGACGGCTCGACGGTATTGCTCAATCCGCTGAGCTGGTTCCCGTCGCTGCGCTCCGGCCGCGCGGGCGAATCGCTCCGCAAGACCAAAGGCTGACGCGCCTTGGCCCGGACCAAGCCGACTCCTCACGTGGAACGGCCCGGCCCGACCGAATTCAACGATCCGATGCTGCGCGACGAACTTCGCCGGGCGGCGGTGTGGATGGGCCTGGCCTTGGTTGTCGCCGGAATAATCGTTCTTGCCGAGCCGCTGTTGCTGATCATCGGCGGGTTGGTCTTCTCGGTCATTCTCGACGGCGGCACCCGGCTGCTCGGGCGAGTGCTGCCGATCCGGCGCGGCTGGCGGTTGACGATCGTCGCTCTGGCCGGGTTTGGCTTCATCGGCTGGGTGTTGTGGTTTGCCGGGACGACGCTTGCCGCGCAGGCCGAGGCGCTTCGGGCGGTGGTCGATGTGCAGATCGATCGGTTGATGGCGCTCGCGACAAGCCTTGGCCTGCTCCCCGAAGGCGGAAAGGCGAATATCGGATCGCAACTCCTGGGCTCGGTCGGGCGCCTGACCAGCGCGGTCGGAACGGCGATCGGCGCCTTCACCAGCATGTTGCTGATCATCGTCATCGGCATCTTCATCGCGGTCGAGCCGCGGCTTTACGACCGCGGGGTGGCGTGGATGCTGCCGCTTCGCCACCGCCATAAATTCTACGTCATCTCGAACCGCGTCGGATCGACGCTTCGCCGCTTGTTGTTTGGACGCCTGGTCGGCATGGTGTTCGAAGGCATCTTCACTTTCGCGATGCTGTCGATCGGCGGAGTGCCGATGGCGGCACTGCTTGGCCTGCTGACCGGCTTGCTCGCCTTCCTGCCCAATATCGGCGCGATCATTTCGGGCCTGCTGATGGTCGCGGTCGGCTTCAGCGCCGGGCCCAACCAGGGCCTGTGGGCGATCTTCGTCTATTTCTTCGTCCAGAACGTCGACGGCTATCTGGTCGTGCCATACATCGCTCGGCGCACGGTCGATCTTGCCCCGGCGCTGGTTTTGGCGGCGCAGCTGCTGTTCGGAGCATTATTCGGAATCCTCGGGCTTCTGCTCGCCGACCCGATCCTAGCGTCGCTCAAGGTGACTTTGGAGGAGCTCAGCAGATATCGGGTGTCGGAACGTGGGAGCGAAACCGAGCCGGCCGCGGAGACCTAATTGCCGGCGGGCTGCTGGCCCTGTTGCGCGGCCATCAGCGCGGCGTCGGGCACGACCTGGACGACATGGACCTCGAATTCCAAATCGGCATTGGGCGGGATCGGGCCCGCCGGCGGGGTCGCGCCATAGGCCAGCGCCGACGGAATGCGGATTGCGTAGCGTCCGCCCTTTTGCATTTTCTGCAACGCTTCGGCGAAGCCCGGAATGACCTGTCCGGCGATCATCGGCGCGGGGCCGCGGCCCTCGCTGGTGTCGAACACGGTGCCGTCAAGCAAGCGGCCCTCATATTCGATCATCACTCCGTCGACGGGCTTGATCAATGGCCCAGTCCCGGGCTCGATCGTGCGAAAATTCAGCCCGGAGGTGGTAGTGTCGCCGCGCAATTGCCCGGCCCCCGACCAGGCCAGCGCCAGCGCCGCGGCGACCAGCACCAGCAGCGCGAGCCACAGCTTGACGAGTGAGCCGCGGGCGATCGGTTGGAGCGGAACCTGAGTGACGGTGATGGCGAAGCCCCTGGCAGAGGAGGAAACAGCGAACGGCGTGGCTTAGCGCACGGTGCCTTCGCGCTCCATCCGCTTGCGCTCGAGCTTGCGCGCGCGGCGAATGGCGGCGGCGCGTTCGCGTGCGCGCTTTTCCGACGGCTTTTCATAGTGCCGGCGCAGCTTCATCTCGCGGTAGACGCCTTCGCGCTGCAGCTTCTTCTTGAGCGCGCGCAGCGCCTGGTCGACATTATTGTCGCGAACGATGATCTGCATAAAAAGCCGTCGAACTCCTGTTGGGGCCGGCGCTTGACCGGCAAATCCTGACCCAGCGCCCGATATCGAGCGCAAATGCCAGCCAATAAACATTATTCGCCGCGAGCGGTGCCCGCGCCGGTGGCAGGCCCATTAGCAGCGGCCAAACATGATATCAAGTCGCGCCCTAGTTCCTTGCTATGCGACGAAGCGCGTCAATCGAGCGATGAGGCGCATAAACCCCTAATCCTGGTTATCGGCGATTAAGCTTTCCGCTGGTACAAGGGTCGCTTGTTTCCGGGAGGGGTGAATGTCTTTAAATCGCAGGGAAATGTTGCGTTTGGGCGCCGCTGGCGCCGGCAGCGTGATGTTGTCGTCTGCGGCCAGTCCGGCAACCTTGCCGGCGCTGGTGTTCCGGGCGCCGCCGCTTCCCGCCGCCCCGATCGCTCAGCCCACTGCTCCAGCGGGAGTCGATCCACAGCTGTTCGCTCGCGCTAAGGCGGCGCTCGATTCGCGGCCGTGGATTCGCGATCGCAACTCGATCGGCATCGTCGACTTCTCGCTGCCGTCGCGCGATCCTCGCTTCCATCTGGTCGACCTGCTGAGTGGCCGGGTGGATAGCCACTTGGTCGCGCATGGCCGGGGTTCCGACCCCGATCATTCGGGCTTCGTCGAGCGTTTTTCGAACGGCTTCGGCTCCTATGCGACTTCGAACGGCGCCTACACCACCGGCGATTATTACCAGGGGAAATACGGGCTCTCGATGAAGGTTCACGGTCTCGACTGGTCAAACAACAATGCCGAGAGCCGGGCAATCGTCATCCACAACGCGTGGTATGCGGAGCCAGAAATGATCCCGGAGCATGGCAAGCTCGGCCGGTCGGAGGGTTGCTTCGCCTTTAGCCAGGCCAGCCAATGGCAAGTGATGAATCGCCTGGCCGGCGGACGACTGATCTATGCCGACAAATTGAGCAATTCCGCCGCGGCCTGATCCGCGCCAAATCCTACAGAATTGCAGCTTATTTCGTCGCCACCTTGCTGTCCGGGGTGCTTCCCGAGCGGTCGAGCAACGCGGCGATAACCTTGGCGTCGCGCTTGTAGAGATCGCTGTAGTTGACGATCGTGCCGTCGAGCAGCGCAGCCGCGCTGAAATAGACGATATAGACTGGCACCGGCTTGACGAAATTGGCCTGGACCGTTTTCTTTGCCGCCAGCGTCTCCTGAATTTTCTCGGGCGTCCATTCGCCTTGGTCGTCGCCGAGCAGCTCGGTCGCCAAGTCTAGGACATGCTCGGTCCTCACGCAGCCGTGCGAGAGGGCGCGGATTTGGCTGTTGAACCGGCTCCGCGCGTTGGTGTCGTGGAGGTAGATATTGTACGGATTATACATCACGAACTTGAGCTGACCGAGCGCATTGCTCGGCCCCGGCGGCTGGCGCCAGCGCTGCAGCTTACCGTCCTTGCCCTTCAGCGCGACATAGCCGGGCTTGCCGGCGACTTCCTTGGAGATGCTTTGCGGCACTTCCCACCACGGATTAAGGATCACGCCGGTCGCCAGCGCCGACAATTGCGGGGTCGGGGTCTTGATCGCGCCGGCGATCGCGCGATGCTTCCAGCGGGTGACCCCATCCTCGACTAGGGTCGCGTGGAAGGCTGGCACGTTGACGATAATATATTTGTCACCGAGATCGCGCGGCAGCCAGCGCCAGCGATCCATGTTCAGCTTAACGCGGTTGATCAGCGCGGTATTGCCCGGTTTGGCGACCGACAAAGCATTCTTCAGGGCGCCATATTGCGGATGCGTCGGCAACAGGCCGCGAAGGGCGTCGGCGACACGATGCTGAATTAGAGCAGATTCGAGAAGGGCCCTTTGGCGACTCTCGTCGATATCCTTGTCGACGACGTGCCAGTCCTGGCGATCGGCGCGGCGTACATGGCCCAAGGCGATATCGGATGAAAGCCTGTTGAAACGGTCGGTCGCCGCAGTCGAAATCGCCATCGGATCACCGGTTTGCAAGGCGTTCATCAAGCCGTCCGGATCATAATCGCGCGGGTCGAGCCCCTCTGCGCCGATACCCCGGATATAAGTCAGCAGATCCTGAACATCGCCCAATTGCCATAACAGCGGCGGCAGGACGACCGGCGGCGGCAACGGAATCGGCGGCGTTGCGGTTGCCGGAGCGGGCTGCGCACCGGCGGCCGGCGGCGGCTTGGCGGACGGCGATGGCGCAACCTGCGCCGCGGCCAGGCCTACCGGCAGGGCAGCGGTCGCCGCGAACAGCAACATCGATCGAGCATAGGCATTCATTGGGTCTGCAACCTGTTCTTTTGGCACGACAACCCTTTGTTGCCGATGCCATATTGGTCGTTCGCTTCAATACACAGGATGAACCATCCATGCCAGTGGCGCCATGGTCACACCGTCGGCCGCCAACCAATCGTTAAGTCCTTCGGGCTATACGGGAAACTTAGGTGGGGAGGGCAACCGGTGGCTGGCAAATTTGGTCTCGAGGGGGCAATGATCCCGCGCACTGTCCGCCGAGTGTTCGACGAACGCGGCGAGCCACGCGAGGACTTTGCGTCGCAAACCGCGGTTCTCGGGCTTCGCGGGCGCAATCATGTGGTTCGGGTGCTCAATCTATCCAATTCCGGCGCTATGGTAATTTGCCCGGTCCTGCCGCATATCGGCGAAGCCATGACGCTCCAGTTGCTCGACTGGGGTCAGGTCATGGGGCACATCTGCTGGGTCCGCGACGGCAAGATTGGAATCAATTTCGCAACACCTCTCGAATAGCGGCATGAAAATGGATTTTTCGATGATCAAGGCTCGGATTGCCGATGCAACCGACCATACGGATCGGCGACGCGCGAGCCGCCACAGGGTTGAGGTCGATGCCAAGCTACGCGAGCTGGGCGCCAGCGGCGTCGAAGCGCGGGTTATCAACCTATCCGCCAGCGGCTTCATGGCCGAAGCCGAAGCCGCCTTCGAAGTCGGCGCGCGGGTGTGGCTGATCATACCGGGCCGCGATCGCGCCAACGCCGTGGTCAAATGGGTTGCCGCGGGCAAGATCGGCGCCGAATTCGCGGAGCCGTTCCCGGTTGAGGAAATCAGCGCCTAACGACTAGCCGCGAGCTCTGACTTCACCAGCGGCGTGATACTCGCGACAATCGCCTTCAGGCCCTTGAAGGTGGGGTGCATGCCGTCGGGCTGGACCATCCCGGTTATGGTCGCCACTCCCTCCATAAAGAATGGATAAAAAGCCGCCCGGTGACGTTGGGCCAACCGCGGGTAGATTGCTTCAAACCGCTTCACATAGGCCGGGTCGAAATTGGGCGCCCCGCGCATCCCAACGAACAGCACTCGGGCCTTGCGCCGCTCAAGCTCGGTCAAAATCGCATCGAGGTTGCGTTCGGTCTCGGCCGGGTCGAGGGCGCGGAGCATGTCGTTGGCGCCTAGCTCGACGATCACCAGATCGGGTTTCGCGCCGAGCCCGTCGAGCGTCCAGGCTAGCCGCGCGCGACCGGCCGCGCTGGTGTCGCCCGACACGCCGCCATCGGCTACCCGCGCTGCTATTCCGTGACGCCGCAGCGTATCCTGCAACTGCGCAGCGAAGCCGAGTCCGGGATCGAGACCATAGCCCGCGGTGAGGCTGTCGCCGAACGCGAGGATCAGCGGCTTGGCTGGCGAGGCACTGGCGGGAGCAGCAGCCAAAGCGGCGGAGATGAGCAGCAAGCGGAGCATCGTCCTTAAGCTTAGCCCATTGCCGATGGACGGCAATCGCCTTAGCCCTCGCGCCATGCCCGAACCCTTAATCGACCTTCACGACATCAGACTTACCCTTGGCCGCGGCGCAGCGCGCACCGAGATCCTGCGCGGGGTCGATTTGCGCCTCGACGAAGGCGAGACGCTCGCCATTCTCGGCCCGTCGGGATCCGGCAAAAGCTCGCTGATGGCGGTGATTTCGGGGCTCGAGCGGCCGACCAGCGGAAGCGCCCGGTTGCTCGGGGAAGACGTCGTCGCGATGAACGAAGACCAGCTGGCGCGGCTTCGCGGCCGTTCGATCGGGATCGTCCTTCAGGCGTTTCACTTGCTGCCCACGATGACCGCGATCGAGAACGTCGCGGTGCCGTTGGAGCTGGCGCGCGATTCCGCAGCGCGTGACAAGGCCCGCGCCGAATTGACGGCGGTCGGCCTTGCCGCGCGCGATGGGCATTATCCGGCCCAACTGTCCGGCGGCGAGCAACAAAGGGTGGCGATCGCCCGGGCAACGGCGCCACGGCCGCGCTTGCTGCTGGCCGACGAGCCGACCGGCAATCTCGATGCCGCGACTGGCGCCGCGATTATCGACCTGTTGTTCGAGCGCGCCGGGGCCGGCGGCGCCGGATTGGTCGTGATCACCCACGACCCGGCCATCGCCGAACGCGCCGGACGGATCATCCGCATGGCTGACGGGCGGATTGCGTGAGCCAGGCGCTGCGGCTCGCGGGTCGCGACCTTCGCGGCGGGATCGGCGGCCTGGGCCTGTTGTTGCTATGCCTGGCCATCGCGGTCGCCGGGATTGCTGCGGTGACCAGCCTTGGCTCCGCCATTCAATCGTCGATCGCCGGCAATGGCCGAAGCCTGCTCGGCGGCGATCTGATGCTCAGTGTCGCCCAGCGCGATGCGACCAGCGGCGAGAAAGCGGCGATCGAGCGGCTCGGGCGCTCGTCCCGAACCGTCGCCTTGCGGGCGATGGTCGTCGGGCCCGGCGAACGCACGGTCCTGGCCGAACTCAGTGGGGTGGATGGGGCGTGGCCGCTGGCGGGCCGATTCGATCTCGCGCCGGGCGGAACCCGTCCGACAGGCGCCGAAGTCGCGCTGGGCACCGAACTGGCCGAGCGGCTTGGAGTGCGACGGGGCGAACGCGTGCGAATCGGCTCGGCCACTTTGCGTGTCAGTGCGATCATCGAGCATATCCCTTCGACCTCGGGGTTCGCGCTGGCGCCGCCCGCGGTGGTCGATGACGCCGGGTTGGCGGCAACCCGACTGGTGCAGCCGGGCAGCCTGACGACCACCAGCTATCGCATTCTGACCGCGCCATCGATCGACCCGCGCGCCGCGGGCAAGGCGTTCCAGCGGCGCTTCGCCGACGGCGGCTGGCGCGTGTCGGATCGCGGTGACGCGGCGGGCGGCAGCCGTCGGTTCGCCGATCGTGTCGGACAAATGCTGCTGCTGATCGCGCTAAGCGCGCTAGCGATCGGCGGATTGGGGATTTCGAGCGCCGCGGCCGCCTTTGCCGAGTCCCGTCGTCCGGTGATTGCGATTCTTAAATTGCTCGGCGCCAGCCGGCGAACAGTTGCGGCCATGCTATCGACCGAGGTTGCGGTGATCGCCTTGCTGGCGATTGCCCTGGGCCTGGTGATCGGGGCGGCGGCTCCGGCGATGGTCGCCGATGTCGCGGCTGGCTTTCTTCCATTGGCGCCGGATCGGTCGGTCCAGCCGCTGGCCTTGGCCGAGGCCGGTCTGTTCGGGCTGCTGGTGACAATCGCGGCCAGTTGGGGTCCGGTCGCCAGCGCGGTCGAGGAACGTCCGGCAGAAGTTTTGCGGGGGGACGTCGGCAACGGTTCGGCGCAATCGCCCCGGCGGTTGATCGTGCCGCTGCTTGCGACGGCCGCCGCGATCGCGCTCGCCATCTACGGCGCGACCGACCGGCAATTCACTGCCTTCGGAACCGCCGGAGCCGTGGTCATTGCCGGTGCTTTCGCTTCGCTCGGTCTTGGCCTGCGCCACCTGGCAAGTCGGTTGCGGCACCGGGGCGGCCCGTTGATCAGGCTCGGCATTGCGGCGCTCGATCGGCCGGGATCGGCGACGGTGCGGCTGTCGGTGGCGCTTGGGCTTGGTCTATCGTTGCTTGTGCTTCTCGCCGGGGTCGGATCGAGCTTGCTGGCCGAGTTGCAGTCGAACATTCCGCGCCAGGCGCCGGCCTTGTTCCTGGTCGATATTCCCGCCGCCGAGGAAGCGCGCTTTCGCGCGATCGTTCGCCGCGAGGTACCCGGTGCGGAACTCCGGACGGTGCCGACGCTGCGGGGGCCGGTGGTCGCGATCAATGGTACGCGGGTAGTCGACATGGCTGCGATCCCCGAAGGCGCGTGGGTGCTCCGCGGCGACCGCGGGCTGACCTTCTCCAAGAAGCTCCCACCCGGCAATAAGATCGTCGCCGGACAATGGTGGCCGGAAGACTATGCCGGTCCGCCGCTCGTTTCGCTCGACGCCGACGCGGCCGAGGCTCTCGGACTCAAGGTCGGCGACCGGCTGACGGTGGCGGTGCTCGGTCGGCCGATCGAGGCCCGGATTGCATCGTTGCGGCAGATCGACTGGCGCTCGCTCGGGTTCAATTTCGCGATCATCTTCGCGCCGGGAACGCTGGAGAAGGCTCCGTACACAATGTTGGCAACGATCGCTCCTCCGCTGGGCCAGTCGGTGAGACGGGTGGAGCGCGCGCTTACCGAGCAATTGCCGATGGTCAGCGCGATCCGCGTGCGCGAGGTGATCGATCAGTTGAGCGCGATCCTCATTGCCCTCGACCGCGCGGTGCGGATCGCGACCGGTTTCGCGATTCTGGTCGGCGTGGTCGTCCTCGCCGGTTCGGTTGTCGCCACCCGCCGCTCGCGCCAACGCGACAGCGTGCTCTTGAAACTGGTTGGCGCAACCCGGCGCGAGGTGCTGACCGTCCAGCTGATCGAGTTCGCGGTGCTGAGTTCGGCCGTCGCGGCGGTCGCTTTCCTTACGGGAATCGCGGGCGCCTGGGCATTAGTCCGGTACATGTTCGACTTGGCCTTCGCTCCAGACTGGGCGATGCTGCTGATCCTGCCGCTGGCGGCCATCGCGGTGGCGGTTTCGGCTGCCCTGATCGCGTCGTTGCCGGCGCTGTCGGCGAGGCCCGCCGCTGCCCTTCGCGCGCTATAGGGGAGGGCTAGCGGACGATCGTTCCTTGCTTGATCACACCATCGACATGCTCGAGCGCGGCGACGTCCTTGAGCGGGTCGTCGCGCACCGCGATGAAGTCGCCATAGGCTCCGGGCGCGATCGATCCGACCTCGCCCGACTTGCCCAGCGCACGCGCGGCTTCGCTGGTGGCCGACTGGATCGCCTGCATCGGGGTCATTCCATAGCGCACCATGTACGCGAACTGCCGCGCTCCGAGGCCGTAGGGATAAACCCCGGCATCGGTGCCAAAAGTCAGTTTCACTCCGGCCTTGACCGCAGCCGCAAAGCCGCGGCGCTGGACGTCGGTGGTCTCGATATTCTTGCGCAGATATTCGGCCGGCCAGCGCTGCTTCGTGCCGATGTCGTTGATATAATCGCCGTTATAAATGTCCATGTCGAGCCACACGCCATGCGCCTTGGCGAGCGCAACGCCTTCCGCGTCGAGATAGCTCGCATGCTCGATGGTGCCTGCGCCGGCGCGGATCGCCGCCTTGATCCCCTCGGCCCCGTGGGCGTGAGCGATGCAATAGCTGCCGCGCAGCTTGGCTTCGTCGCAGGCCGCTTTCATCTCCTCTGGGCTGAGCTCGAGCGCGCCGGGCTCGCTGCCGAGCGCCAGCACCGCGCCCGTCGCGATGAGCTTGATGAAATCGGCTCCATGATCGAGCAGGTAGCGCGCACGGTCGCGGGCTTCCGAGGCATTGCGGACCTCGCCGATGCGAAAGGTTTCGGGGAGCGGGATATCCGGGGCAAGCGCGTCGATCTCGCCGCCGCCGCCGGGCGTGGTGATGTAGCCGCCGGCGACGAACATCCGCGGCCCTTCGACCTGGCCGGCATTGATCGCGTCCCGCAATGCGACATCGGTCAGCCCGCGATAGACGCCGACGTCGCGAACTGTCGTGAAGCCCGAGCGAAGCTCGGTCCGCGCTGCCGCGACCCCCTTGAGGATCGTCGCCGCCTCGCTGTGCTTTAGTGGCTCGGCCGGGTCACTGGAATTGGTTTCGATCGCGCCATCGGCGAGGTGGGTGTGAAGGTCGATGAGCCCTGGGAGCACTGTGTAGTCCGACCAGTCGACCGCTGCCGTCCCGTCGGCCAGACGCCAGGGCACAACCGACGCGATGCGGCCGTCGACGATGCGAATGCGCTGATCGGTCAGGGCCCTGGCCGCCGCCGGATTGATCAGCCGCCCGGCACGGATGTCGAGCGACTGAGCGCTGGCCGGGGTGACCGCAAACAACGATGCCGTCAGCGTGAGCAGGCGCTTTGATGTTTTCATGCCATCCCCTTTTTGGCGCCGCTTGCCTCACTTCTGGCACAGACGACGCAAGCACCCAATCGCTTTCCCCGATAGATGGGATGCAACTTGCCGCCGCTTCGGTCGTTCAACTCGATCGGAAGGAAAGCTGGCAATGGCTTCACACTCGACCTTGAGCGACATGACCCATGATCTCGCGGGGCGAGGTTATCACGCCGTCTATCGCGAGCATCAAGTCAATCACTGCCCGGGCTGCGGGCGGACCCATTGGTTGATCGGCCGGATTTCGGCCGAATGCGCTTTCTGCTCGACGGCTCTTCCCTTGGCCGAGGCGAGCATGCGCTCGCACAAGGCACCGATCGTCATCCAACATCGTAATCGCCAGAATTCTCCGGCCTGGGCGGCCTGACCTCGCTATTTGGCTGGAACTCGCCGGACCGGCACCGGCGCATTGCACAGATCGACGCCGCCCGCGGGACGGATGAAGAAATCGTCCTGGCGGTTGGCGCGGCCTTTCACATAAGCGGCAAAGCTGGGGCTTTCGGTATCCATATATTGAAATGACGGCCGCTCGCCGGCGGGCAAATCGGCAGCCAAGGTCACTCGCGCGATCGGCACGTCCGACGTGCGCTCCTTGTAGAATCCCAGCGCTTCGGTCCCTCGGGGAAGCGCGCTCAACTGCTCGATGCCCTCGATCACCCGACCGACCACCGCGATCACCCGGTCGAGGTGGCGCGGCGCATGGCCAATCGCCGCGTAGAGCTCGCCGCCCATGCCGGTGTCCGGCGACAAGTCGCGGCCGACGCCGACGCTGCCGTAGCAATGGGGCAGATTGGCGGTGCGCCCTTTGGGGTCGTAGGCAACCGGCCAGCCCATCGTGAATCCCGCCCTCGGCGTGTAAGCATCGGGGCTGCCGAGCGGCCGGATCGCGAGGCCGCGCAGTGGGCGCTCATATTCGGCTGGAGGCTTGGCGACGACGTCCGCCGGGATCGGTTTGGTCGTTTCATTATTGCCCCATTGCGCGACATAATTGTCCTGCACCCGATAGACTGCCGCGCCGCTCCACCAGCCCCCCTTGGCCAGCGCACGCAGGTTGGCCACATGGACGGGTGCAAAGACCGGGGCGAGCTGGACGATCACCCGGCCGCCGTTCTTCAAATCGATCACCATCAGGTCGGTGGGATCGATCGTCCGCCATGCCGAGGCCGGAGCCGCCTTGACGATCTCGCTCGGAGTGAGCGGCTTGGCGGGCGGAGCGGCGGCAATCAGAGTCATTGCGGATAGGGCCAAGAGGGAAACGCGCATGGAAATCTCCTTTGCCCTCTTGTACCCCCGCGCAGGCGGGGGTCCAGTCTGGGCCCCCCCTTCGCGGAGATACAAAGAGGCCATGTACCTAGCCACCGTTATGCTCCTCGGATCGGGCGAGCTTGGCCGCGAATTCGCCATCGCCGCCAAGCGGCTCGGCTGCCGGGTAATCGCCTGCGACCGCTATGCCAATGCTCCGGCGATGCAATGCTCGGACGCCTCGGAAGTCTTCTCGATGCTCGACGGCGCGGCAATGCGGGCCGCGGTCGAAAAGCACCGGCCCGATGTTATCGTCCCCGAGATCGAGGCGATCGACACCGCGACATTGGCGAAGCTGGAGCGAGAGGGCTGGCGGGTTGCTCCCTCGGCCAAGGCGGTCGCGCTGACGATGAATCGCGACGGGATCCGCGACTTCGCCGCCCGAGAATTGGCGCTCGAAACCTCACGCTATATCTTTGCCGAGAACCGCGATGAGGCAGTAGCAGCCGCTGACGTGGTGGGGCTGCCGTGCGTGGTTAAGCCGGTCATGTCCTCCTCGGGCAAGGGGCAGAGCGTCGCCCGCAACGCTGAGGAATTGGGCGCGGCTTGGGACTATGCTGTCGCCAACATGCGCGGCGACCGGCCGCGCGTAATCGTCGAGGAGTTCATCGCGTTCGACAGCGAGATCACGCTGCTGACTGTAGCGACCAAGGATGGCGTGAAATTCTGCGAGCCGATCGGCCACCGCCAGGAAAAAGGCGATTATCGCGAAAGCTGGCAGCCCGCCGAGATGCCCGCGGAAACCCTCCGGTCAGCGCAGGACCAGGCCCGCAAGGTGGTCGAGGCGCTCGGCGGACACGGGATTTTCGGGGTCGAATTCTTCATCGCCGGCGGTCGAGCGATTTTTTCCGAGCTGTCGCCGCGACCGCACGACACCGGAATGGTGACTCTGATTTCTCAATCGCCCAACCAGTTCGAGCTTCATCTTCGCGCGATCCTCGGATTTCCAATCTCTTCGATCGACCCCGCCGGACCGGCGGCCTCGGCCGTGATCCTCGCTGACCGTGAGAGTGACGACTTCGGTTTCGAAGGGGTCGGGGACGCGCTTGCGGCTGGCGGCGAGCTGCGCCTGTTCGCCAAGCCGACCACGCTGCCCAATCGCCGCATGGGCGTGGCGCTGGCGCGTGCAACCGACGTGGACGCGGCGCGGGAGAAAGCGCTCGAAACTGCTTCGAAGGTACGGATCGCATATCGCTAATTGCATAAATATGCAGGATATCGTATATAACCTGCATGAGCATTCGCGTCGCGATTCTTGGGGCCTCCGGTTTTGTCGGCGGTGAGTTGCTCCGGCTTTGCGCTGCGCACCCCGATTTGCACTGCACGCGAGCCTTTGGCGCGTCGAGCGCGGGTAAATCGGTCGCGGAGCTTCATCCGCATCTCGCGCTGGCTTATGCTGAGCAGAAGTTCGCTCATTACGATGCCGCCATGCTCGACGAGTGCGACCTCGTCTTCGCCGCTTTGCCCCATGGAGAGAGCCAGCGGCTGGTCGACGACATCATCGCGCGTGGTTTGCCGCTGGTCGATCTCGGCGCCGATTTCCGGCTGAACGATGCCGATGAATATCAGCATTGGTACGGCGAGCCGCATTCGCGTCCCGATCTGCTCGGCAGCTTCGTTTACGGGCTTCCGGAATTCACCCGCGCCAAGCTCGCCGGAGCCAAGCGGGTCGCCGCTCCCGGTTGTTACCCGACCGCCGCAGCGCTTGCGCTCAAGCCGCTGATTGAGGCTGGGTTGGTCGAATCCAACGGGATCATCATCGATGCGGCGTCGGGAGTCAGCGGCGCCGGCCGCGGAGCAGCGCCCTATTGCGCAGTCGAAGGCAATTTCCGCGCTTATGGGCTGCTGGACCACCGCCACACCGCCGAGATGAAGATGATGCTAGGGGGCGAGCCGATGTTCACGCCCCACCTCGTGCCGATGAGCCGGGGCATCCTCGCGACTTGCTACGCCAAGGCCGTTACGCCGTGCGATCCGCTGGCGATCCTGCGCGATGCTTATGTCGGCGAACCATTCGTCCATGTTGGCGAGGCTCCGCCCGAAACGAAATGGGCATCGGGATCGAATGCGGCATTCGTCACCGCGCGTTATGATGAGCGGACCGGCCTGGTCGTCGCGCTCGCCGCGATCGACAATCTCGGCAAGGGCGCGGCGGGGCAGATGATCCAGTGTGCCAACCTCATGCTCGGGCTAGACGAGAGCGGCGGGCTCAGCACAATGGGAATCTATCCGTGAGCGTTACCCTTGCCGAAGGCTTTGTCGCCTCGGGCCTTGCCGCCGGGATCAAGGCCGGAGGCCGCCGCGACATCAGCCTGCTGGCCACCGACGACGGCAAGCCGGTGCCGGCCGCCGCAGTCTTCACCCAGAACAAGTTTCGCGCGCCGCCCGTCGATGCCAGCCTCGAGCGGCTCAATGTGTCGGGGGGCCATGCGTCCGGAGTGATCGTCAACAGCGGCAACGCCAATGCCGGGACGGGAGACAAGGGCCGCGCTGATGCCGAGGCGATGTGCTCGGCGGCGGCGGATGCGGTCGGATGCGATCCGCGCGACATGCTGGTGTGCTCGACCGGCCTGATCGGTTTTCGCCTGCCGATGCGCAAGATCCTCACCGCCATTCCCATGCTTGGAGAATCGCTGAGCCGCGACGGCCACGGCGATGCGGCCAAAGGCATTCTCACCACCGACACCCGGCCCAAGGAAGCTCAAGTCGTGCGCGACGGCTATGTGATCGGCGGCATGGCCAAGGGTTGCGGAATGCTGGCCCCGAACATGGCGACGATGCTCGCCTTCCTGACCACCGATGCGGAGCTTACGCCCGAGGAACTGAAACCGATATTGTTCCGCGCCGCCGACGCCACGTTCAACGAACTGATCACCGACGGCGCCACGTCGACCAACGACAGCGTCATGCTGTTCGCCAGCGCGCGCAAGGGCCGTCCCGCCGATCTCGCCCAATTCGAGGATGACGTCCGCCAGGTGTGCGAGGATTTGATGCTGCAGATGGCGCGGGACGCGGAGGGCATGACCAAGCTGGTCGTGATCCATGTCAGCGGCGCCGCGAGCGACGCCGAAGCGCGCAAGGTCGCCCGCTCGATCGGCAACAACCAATTGATCAAGTGCAGCTGGTACGGCGCCGACGCCTATTGGGGCCGATTGCTCGCCGAGGCCGGGTCGTGCGGGGTCGAGTTCGATACCGAGACCTCGGAGGTGAGCTACGGCGGGACCATGGTCGCCAAGGCGGGTGTGGAAATTCCTCATGATGCGTCGGCCGTGCTCAACCACATGAAGGGCCAAGAGATCGACATCCTCGTCGACCTTGGTCTGGGCCGTGGCTTTGGCCGAGCGGTCAGCGTCGATTTGGGTCCGGGCTACATCAAGGAAAATGCGGCAACCTCATGATCACGCCCAATGAAACCGCCAGCCTGCTGATCCAGGCGTTGCCGTATATCCGCCGTTTCACCGGCAAGATTTTGGTGCTCAAGGTCGGCGGCCTGCCGATGACCGATCCGGAGCGCGCGCGCAGCCTGGCCAAGGACGTGCTCCTGCTCCACAGCGTGGGCATCCGTCCGGTACTGGTCCACGGCGGCGGGCCGCAGATCGACGATCTGATGCGCAAATTGGGCAAAACCCCCGAATTTCGCGACGGTCTGCGCGTCACCGATGCCGAAACGCTCGACCTCGTCCGGATGGTCCTGGTCGGCAAGATCAACCGCGAACTGGTCAGCGCCTTGAACGCGCTAGAGCCGGTCGCGGTCGGAGTCGCGGGGGAGGACGGGCGTTTGCTCGAGGCTGCGCCGGTCGATCCCGATTTAGGCTTTGTCGGCAAGGTTGGCGCGGTGCGTGCTGGGCTGCTCCACGCCCTGCTCGATGACGGTCTGGTTCCGATCATCTCGACCGTCGGGTCGGATGCCAGCGGGCAGCCTTATAATATCAACGCCGACGACGCCGCGCGAGCAATCGCGGTGGCGATGGGCGCGGAGAAACTGGTCTATCTGACCGGCGCCGCGGGTCTGCTCGACGATCCCGATGATCCCTCGACTCTGATCCATTGCCTGACTCCCGCCGAGGCGCGCGCGCGGGTCGACGGGGCGGGGGTCAGCGGGGGGATGATTCCCAAGCTGATCGCCTGCGCCGAGGCCGTCGAGGGCGGAGTGGCCAGCGCGCACATGATCGACGGACGCGCCGAACATGCCATATTGATAGAATTGTTCACCGATAGAGGCATCGGCACGATGGTCCGTTCCGAGCAAGCGCTGTGACCACCACCAAGCAGCAACGGCAACGGATCATCGCCGACTGGCTGCGCGGCGGCGGCATCGGCAGCCAGGAAGAACTGGTCACCCGGCTCGGCCAAGCCGGAATTGGCGCGACCCAAGCGACCGTTTCGC
>Ga0193706_1000792_pt1 | contig 15912 bp, 15 predicted proteins | sample U3c1metaG_FD_160130 | JGI IMG/M metagenome (GOLD analysis project Ga0193706, IMG submission 160130) | Soil microbial communities from a riparian zone of the East river system, Colorado, United States - U3c1 | ecosystem: Environmental > Terrestrial > Soil > Riparian zone | place: USA: East River... | reverse complement strand
GGTTATAATGCGAAACATTTCTTGGTTTGCGAAAGCGGAATCCCTGGCCCAAATAATAATTCACTTTCATACCAAAACTTTCCTGCGGGTTCTGCGACGAATAAAAATTTACATTAAAATGTTGTGCAGAATCTATTATCGGCCCAATGGTCCTCTGTATGGTTCTTTCAGCGCCGAAAAAATACCCAAACGAAAATATCTGTAAGAGCATGATCCCGACAACGATACCCGATATCACTACCAGTATTTCAGCAGTACTCATCAGTTCTTTATCGCGGTCGAAGGGAATAAGCCGGTAAAAATAAAAAATGAGGAACAACAGCGGCAATACAGAATTGTTGATACAATATTTCAAAAAGGGTTTGGATGTAGTGGCCAGGAATTTGCAGCGCTTGCTATGCAGGATGAACGTGGTAATGTTCCAGCTCATGATAAAGACCCCGATAGCAATTCCAACAATAGCAGCCCCTAACGCATTTACAGTACCCAGGTACTCCGGTGCAAAAAATAAAGCATCAGCGCCATAGTTTTTCATAAAACCGCTATTGATGGTACTTACGAGCAGGAACCAAAACACCAGTAATACCTGGTACTTTCTGAAATGAAGTATGAATAGCTGAACAGGAAAGGAATAAAAGATATCTTTTAATAGTTGTTTCATGAATGGGTCTGTTTGCTAAAATTACTACAACTAATAATAAGATCAGGACACTGTTTGTACGGGCCTGGTTTGCAGCAGCACCGAAACGGCTTGCGTGATGCCAACAGAAGCCAGTAAAAGGTGAAGGGGCTGGGCAATAGCAGGCATATCAGCATAAAATAATACAATACCAGTGATCATACTTAAAACAATGATGGCAGCCAATAGAAAAATTTTATTCTTTACAGGCTCCAGGTTCCGGTAGTACCAGGCCATGAACAAGGCAGCAAGCAGTATCAGCCACGAAAAGCTCCGGTGGATTAAGAATGCCATGGGGTCATTGGCAAGCCAGCTTTCCCTTTGCTCATATTGCAGGGCTTTTGATACATCATCCACGTACATTCTTACCATGGTACCTAAAACACTTTGACAAAAAATTAAAATTAAAAAAAGGAATACCATTTTTCTCATCCTGGCGTCAACAATCAATGAGAATAATTTTGAATTAACCGAAAGCAATAAAGCCAGCTGTACCTGCACCAATATGATGGCAAACAACAAATGGACAGAAATGCTAAGGTGTGCAAGATTTAGCCTTACCACCATAGCGCCAAACAAACCCGTAAGTATCACTAACCCTAAAAAAGTAAGCGATAACCGATATGCTTTTCTTTCGGATCTTCTTTTAAAGAATAATAATGTGGTTTGAATGATGGCGAACAAGCCCAGCAATACGCCCAGCAGGCGGTTAAAATATTCTATCCAGGTATGATAAACATTGAACGTATGATCTATATCCTGCTTGTGTAAATATTTTTCAAAATCTGCCGGCAGTTCCGAAACATTGGTGGGCGGTATCCATTTGCCAAAACATTTGGGCCAGTCGGGGCAACCCATACCGCTTTGCGTGGTACGCACCACCCCGCCTGCAATAATTACTAAAAATGAAAGTATGAAGGTGGCTAATACCCAGCGCCTGGTGGTCAGCATAAAAAATAATTGATGCAATTTACTGCAGCAAAGGTTGTGAATATAAAATGAATTGGTTTTTTAGAATTTTGACTGATATTTGGGGCTAAGAGCAGGGAAAAGAAAAAGAGATAAGCATGAAAAGCAGGACGTATTCCTCTTTTCCTCTTTTCCTCCTTTTCTCCTTTGACCTCTTAGTAAATATTTTTAAAAAGCAGATGTTATACCCTTTCTTAAACAAAAAAATAGTGGAAGCTGGCGTTGATGAAGCAGGCCGTGGCTGCTTTGCAGGACCGGTATTTGCCGCAGCCGTTATTTTACCCAAGGATTTTTTTCATCCCCTGCTGAATGACAGTAAGCAACTCAACGAAAAGGAAAGAGACCTTTTAAGACCGGTCATCGAAAAAGAAAGCATCACTTTCTCCGTGGCGTCTGTTGATAACAATACCATTGACGAGATAAATATCCTGCAGGCAAGTTTTACCGCAATGCACCTTTGCCTCGAAGCTTTAAGAATAATCCCCGAATACATATTGATCGACGGTAACCGCTTCAGGCCATACAAGGAGATACCGCACCAATGTATCATTGAAGGCGATGGCAAATATGCTTCCATTGCCGCTGCAAGTATCCTGGCAAAGACCTACCGGGATGAATTCATGAAAAAATTACATGATTCATTTCCGCATTATGGCTGGAACGACAATAAAGGCTACGGTACAGCATCTCACCGCCGGGCCATACAGGAGCATGGCCTTTGCGACCATCATCGTAAGAGCTTTAATATTCTCGCTGCTGCGCCTCTTTCCTAAAATCTTTCATTGTACTAAACCCGGATAATTAGTGCCGGTCTATGCTATGGTTTATTCAGCTTTACTTATTTTAACCGCAGGAAAACAACATAGGATAGTTATAATAGAATGGCCTCCCACTACCCGGAGGGGTTTTTCTATTCGAGAATGATCTCTCCCTGCCCCTGCCTGGTGATCACCCAGTCATTTGTTGTACAGTCAACGATCGTAGAAGGAACCATGCTGCCGATACCACCGTCGATCACGAAATCAACTGCATCTCCGAAATTTTCATACATCACTTCGGGATCTGTGTATTCTTCCACCATCTCCCCGGGTAAGGATGCACTCAGGATGGGATGACCCAATGCATCCAGGATATGCCGGCAAATTATATTATCGGGCACCCTTAAGCCAATGGTGCTTTTTTTGCTTTGTAAAATTTTGGGAACCTGTTTGCTGGCAGGTAATATAAAAGTATAGGGCCCGGGCAAATAACTCTTCAGCATGCGATACAAAGGCGTGTCAATACTCTTTGTGTAATCACTCAGGTGACTGAGGTCGCGGCAGATAAAAGACAATTGTGCTTTCTGCGGATCTACATTCTTTATTTTACATATCCTTTCAACAGCCTTGTGCTGGGAGATATCACAACCCAAACCATAAATGGTATCTGTGGGGTATATGATCACGCCGCCGTCCTTAAGGCACTCAGCTATTTGCTTTATTAAGCGGGGTTGCGGATCCTGTGGGTGTACCTGTATCAGCATAATTTTTTAATTAAAACAGCAGCAATCCATTACTTTTGTTCTTTTCAAAAGTATCAAATAATAAACCAATAAATATTAAAATAAGATGTCAGTAATCTCCGTGGGCACTATGGCTTTTGATGCTATTGAAACTCCTTTTGGTAAAATAGATAAGATCATAGGCGGATCGGGTACCTATGTAGCCTATGCAGCCAGCAATTTTGTTACTCCCATACAACAGATCTCCATTGTTGGATATGATTTCCCCCAAAAAGAAATGGATGATCTTACCAAACGTGGTGTTCAACTGGAAGGCGTGGAGATCATAAAAGACAAAAAATCTTTTTTCTGGAGTGGTAAGTACCATATTGATATGAATACCCGCGATACATTGGTTACCGACCTGAATGTACTGGAAGATTTTAACCCCATTGTACCGGAGTCATACCAGGGCGCAGAGTTTTTAATGTTGGGTAACCTGATGCCAAAGCTACAGATGAGCGTGATAGACCAGTTAAGGGTGCGACCAAAACTCATTGTAATGGATACAATGAATTTTTGGATGGATATAGCGATGGAAGACCTGAAACAGGTATTGAAAAAAATTGATGTGCTGTTGGTGAATGACGGCGAAGCAAGACAACTGAGCGGTGAACTCTCATTGGTAAAAGCAGCAAAGGAGATCATGAAGATGGGCCCCAGGTTTTTGATCATTAAGAAAGGAGAGCATGGTGCATTATTATTTAACGAGAATCATGTGTTCTTTGCCCCGGCTTTACCATTGGAAGAAGTATTTGACCCGACAGGCGCAGGAGATACATTTGCAGGAGGCTTTATAGGCTACCTGGCCAAAACCAAGGACATCAGTTTTGAGAATATGAAAACCGCCATCATCGTCGGCAGCGCCATGGCAAGTTTTTGTGTTGAAAAATTCGGACCGGAAAGATTAAAAGAGATCACCAGGGAAGATATTGATACGCGGCTGAGCGAATTTGTGCAGCTGGTGAATTTTGATATTGACCTGGTGTAATCGTCCCGTCCCCGACGAGGATGCATGGTTTTGAGACTTAGTCTCAATTTATAACTGACGTTAAAATAAAAATATGCTTGAAATACTTGCCATCATCATGCTTTCCAGGAAAAACGGGCAGCTCGCAGTACAAAAGGGACTGAAATTCAGCACCTGGGTGTGGTACAGCGTGCTTGCCTGGATCGGGTTTGAAATATTAGGTGCAATAATTGGCATTCTTTCTTTTGGCCAGGAAAATTTTTGGCCTACCTATTTGCTTGCCTTAATACTTGCCGTGTCCAGCTATTTTTTCATCCGTTCAATACTGAATAAAAAGCCTGACCCGGTGGAAGAGGATGATATCAACCGTATTGGTGTGAGGGATCTTTATCCTTAAATAATTTTATTTTGAACCAGGTAAACTTTTTGCAGGGTTCCACTAAAGCGAAAGCCCGTACAACAACCCGTCTTTACCAGATATGAGCCAGATATGCTCTTCATCAAATACAACCTGCTGAGGTTGCCATGCGCTAAGGTCTGTTAAATGCACAAGCTTTTTTGTTTTATGGTTGTATTGCAACAGGTAGTTGTCGCAAAGCACCCATGCATTTTCATCATCAGCTTTCAATAATTTATTGCTCCGGTTATCACCAAGCTCTTCTGCTAAAGAGGAAAGGTCTACCTGGTGCTTTATTTTTATTTTTTTTGAAATTATGCTCAGCTTGTCCTCATTTAAAACATAGGTGAAATCTTTAGTCATTATCATATCAGGCAGTTCATAAAAATCCTTACCAAAAATGTCATCAGCCATTTTTCCTTTTATCTCCAGGCCATCATGTGTAAGGGCAGTAAATACTTTTACGCATGGGATCTCTTCCACATACATCGGGGGTTTGGTTGTACAGGTGGTGTCCAGCAAAATGCCATCATAACCAAGTTGTACCCAGTTACTCCCTTCGGTATTAGCCAGTATCTTCTTGTCCAGGTAATAAGGTTGTCGTGAAAATCCATGCGCAATAAAACGGCTCCAGGCAACGGTATCTTTTGCAAAATCGTACGCAAGTATGCAGCCAAAATTATAAATAGCGGTACCATACAGCATGCCGTTTTTTATTAATGGTTTTGTTGCCAGAGGCCCAAACGGAAGTTCTTTAATTAATTTACCATTTGCAAGGTTGAACTGTGCTGCCTGATGCACTTCTTTTTTTGATATGGCTGCATAAATGATATTGTCTTGTACAAATACCGGGATAGTAGATTTATAATTGGTTTCGGTGGACCATTTAAGCGACCCGTCTTTTTTATTGTAGGCATACAGCCGGTAATCGTTGGCACTAAAAATTATCAGGCTATCATGTATAGTTACAGAAGAATAAAAATTACTCATCTGCTCTTTGGTAAAAACCTGCTGAGAGCGAAAGAATTCTTTTTGTGCAAAGCCTGCAGTTGTAACAAATAAGAGGAAGACTAATGTAATCAGTTGTTTTTTCGGTTGCTGGTTCATAATTTATGGGTTGTTTCTAATGGTATAACAAACTTCATAATTTCCTTTCATTAACCCGGCCTCATTGGCTGCCGTTTTCAATTGCTCATGTATGCTTTCATCAAACAGCGTATAAAAATTTCCATCCTTTCGTAATAACAGGTTAATTGTCAACAAAAACAGATTGTTTAAAAATGGCTGACCGGCTAACAACTTGCATCATAATTCAAATTATCCTTTTTTCAGTAAGGTCTACAGTACTTTATTATTCATTAATTTCTGATATCCTCTGTATCTCTTGCAACAGGAATCCCGCCCGGATCCAAGATCGCTGCTTCCTGGATTGCGGTTTTATTTAAGCGCATCCGCTATTGCTTTTGTAAGTTGCTCTACCGAATTAACAGCGGTTTTTTTATTGTAATTTACCAGCATTGTAAAAGGTACATATTGAGCATTCCATTCAGCATGCATGGCCTTAAGCAGATCGGTATTCCAGGTTTTTTCCATGCGGTAGAAAAACTTTGCCTCATAATCAATCTTATAGCTGGTATTTAAAGCATGCACATTTTTTATCCGGCTGTCATCAGACACACTAATGAAATAAAAGTCAATCTTATCTTTATATAAATCATGCAACCCTTTTATCTGTGCCAACAACTTAAAACATGGCCCACATCCATTCATCCAAAAAGATATTACGGCAGGCTTTGGGTAATAAGTTACCAGTGTTTTCAATTGAGCATCTGTTATTAACTGAAGAAGCTGAGCTGCTGCCTGTTCTTCTATAGCTTCTTTAGGTGGATTTGCTTTATACGCTTCCTGCATCAGTAAGTATAAACGGTTAATGTACTTTTCAATATCCGGTTTATATTTTTTCCAGATATATAATTCAATTATTTTAGTAGTACCGGGTTTTTCATCGCCAGGTTTGTCGTAAGTAAAATATTCTTTTTTAACAGCTTTTTTGAAATTCAGTATTAGTATATTTTCTTTATCGCCATCAGTAGATACTATTTTATAACTCTCCAGTTGTATCCAGGGTATATCAGCATATCTTGTGATCCAATATTGATTCTCACCCCCTAATTTACTTTTTTCCTTAATAGCGATCCTGTCTTCTGAAAAATCCTGTTGTACAATAGTTCTTTTTTTAAGCATAAAGTCATAATAATCGATATCCTTGCTCTTTTGCATGAGTATGTTCAACTCAGCAAAGGCTTCCCCCTTTGTTAGTTGTGCAAATAAATTTACTGAAAAAAAGGAAAGCATTAAAGTGACGAATAGTATTTTCATTGCTTTTTAGTTTGTTAAGTTTAAAATGCTAAAGGATACCATGTGAATATTTATTGTGATCTGTTAGTTCAACATCTATAATTTTATCTTTCCACCTCCGCATTCCTTAACCTGTGTTTTAAGTATTTCCATTATTTCATCACGTCTCCGGTCATAGGTTACATCAATAAATAAGGGCATCTCTTTAACGGCTTTTGTGGCCACGTATTTTTTATCTTTAAGTTCAAAGGTCTCAAATCCCTTTTTGCCCGATTCCAGCATAATACAATTTGGCCTGCTTTTATTTTTGTCTAATCTTACATCATCGATTTCACTTAAGGGAATAATGGTTAAATACATTTGCTTTTTATCTCCCGATGTGCCTATACTCTGCAGGTAATATATAAACCGCATGGTGCAGCCCGTAACATACACCTTACTGAGTTCGTATGTATTGGAAGCGCCCTCTGCAGAGATCCAGAAATCTTTACTCCTGCTCATCGCATTTGCCAATGGCTTTAAAGGCTCGTTGGCTTCATCTATATACATCTCCTTTAGTTTGAATAAGGCGGATTGTATCTGCAAAAAATTATCCTTATCTACTTTCAGGTAACTCAGGTACACATCTTCTTCATAAGTTTCCATAAGGCCTTCGCTTTTATAATAGCTGGACCTGTAGCCTATCTTATTTGAAAGACTTATCCTGATCTGGCCAACCGGGGATTCATCCGGCATATCAACATTATAAATGTACATGATCTCAGCAGGGTTAAATTCATAGGTCCATGTAGTGTTGGATTTGCCGGGTTCAGCAAGTTCAATTCCTATTTTCACGCCCATTTCTGTTGCCGAAACAGATGCATCGGTTATGGTAAGTTTTTTTCCCGTTTTAAAAAAACGGATATTCCCCATGGCTTCCTTTGCCTTTGCATTTAAAGAAGAGATGGCTACCCGTTTAGCAAGACCAGGCTTTTGTGCGTGGAGATAACAGGAGCCTGAAAGCAGCATGACCAGGCTGAATAAAAATTTCATACGGTTTTGGTTTAAAGGTTTAATAGAAAAAAGCACGGGAAATAAAATAACCATTATCCCATTTGGTGCGGATCTTTTTTTCGGGAATCGCCCTATCCACTTCTGTGTCCTGGGCATAGATATCTTTATCTTCACTGAAGATCATGTACCATTTATCTCCTTGCTTCACTGTCTCCGTTAAATATTTACCTCCGCTACTTTCTTCATCAATTTTAGATTGCTCCCACGAATTCCATATATGGTAATGCTGTTTTGTAATGGTTGAGCCCTTGCTCAGGATGATCGTCCACCACCCGCCACCATAAACCATATCTGTTATATGGTAATCTTTTGCCCAATTCTCTTTTATAATTTCTTCAGGAAACTCCCGTCTCATCAACAGCTTTTGATAAGTGTACCCGGTGCCTTTTGAATACACCGTATACCATTTGCTATCGCCATACGCAATATGTGTTATGGCATACCCGGGATATGTATTGTTCCCCGTTTCAACAGTAGACCTTAAACTGTCAGCATGACTGTTTTTAATATATAACTGGTTTGTATATTTATTTTTCGCGGTAACCAGTAACCATTCTTTGCCATCGTATCTGTCCTTATAAATTAAGTCAGTAATATAAAAATCCTCCTTCCATTCTGCAAGTATCTCAGTGGCAGGGAAAGATTTTCTTACTTTCCACCGCTGGGTACTCATTTTTTCTCCTTTAGTATAGGAAAAATGCCATTGCTCGTCAAAACCTGCACCACTAAAATAATCAAAACTGTTTTTAAAAGCAGGCGAGACTGAAGCTTCTGCCCTGCTGTCTATTTTTTCAGCCTGTTTAAAAACAGCGGTATACCCTTCATCATCTGTACTTTCAAGATATAAATAATAAACCGAGGCTTTTTCCAGCCTGTACAAAAACCGTACTTCATCCCTGTCGTCTCCTATGTCCGCGATGATATGTGTTTTTGTAATGGTCCATTTTCCCCGTGGAGCATCTGATTCCTTTTCTGAAGGTAAATAGAAGTACACGGTACCATCAGTTTTAAAGACCCATTTCTGTCCCTGCATCTCTTTCTCTACCTCTGCTCTCTCTCCGTCTTCTTCTGTCCTGGTGATCAACCATTTGTTGCTGGTGAGTACCTTTTTGGTTTCCTCAATGCTTAGGCTTTGGGCATTTACAAAATTGTGGCAATTGATAATGATGCTTAAGAAGAATAAAAGCAATGACTTTTTCATGTTGGTTCAGATTAAGGTAAATTTTATTTAATGCTGTTTCCTGTTAATATCAGCGTCAAATAAAAAAATAAGCCGGGTTAATGATACGGAAATTTTTTACGTTGTAAGTGGTTATTGTGGCCGGGTTTCTAATGCAACATAACGTTTAAATCTGATTTTAAAGGTTGGCTAAAAGAAATCTCCGGCAAATACCTATAACTAAGTATTTTTGAAGCCTTACCCGCTTTGGATTTCACCTGTAAAAGACAGAATTTAATAAAGATCTATAGCTTATTTACATAAGATGTCTTTTTTTAACATCTGTAAAATGCCTGCGCAGCAAGAATTGAGTAAAAGTGCGGATAGTAAATAATATATCAATAAAACCCGTCACGCCTGGCACGTAACGGGTCAGTTTTTAGTCTGTATTTTATTCTGTGATCCCTTCCAGTGCAAACAAAAATGCATACTCCCTCGCCCTGTCCTTTAAGGCCTTGAACCTTCCCGAAGCCCCGCCATGCCCTGCTTCCATATTGGTGTACAATAACAGTTTATTATTATCGGTTTTCATCTCACGCAGTTTCGCAATCCATTTGGCCGGTTCAAAATATTGTACCTGGCTGTCGTGGAGTCCTGTTGTTACCAGCATATTCGGGTAAGCTTTCTTTTCTACATTATCATAGGGTGAATAGGATTTCATGTACATATAATTTTCCTTATTGGCAGGATTACCCCACTCGTCGTATTCATTTGTTGTTAAAGGAATGGACGCATCGCTCATGGTAGTTAATACATCAACAAACGGTACCTGGGCAACAACGCCATGCCACAACTCAGGGCGCATATTTACAACAGCGCCCATCAGCAATCCACCCGCACTTCCCCCACTGGCATATAAATGTTCTTTGGAGGTATATTTATTTGCGATTAAGAATTCCGCACAATCTATAAAATCTGTGAAAGTGTTTGTCTTCTTCATCATCTTACCATCTTCATACCAGTACCTCCCCATCTCCTGTCCGCCACGGATATTGGCTATCGCATAAGCAAATCCACGGTTGATTAAACTCAGCCTTACACTGCTGAAGGTTGCATCCATACTTGCCCCATAAGAACCATATCCATACAATAGCAAAGGCGCTGATCCATTCTTATTAAAGCCTTTCTTATACACTACCGACATTGGTATCTTTGTTCCATCTTTTGCGGTTGCAAATACCCTTTCTGTTACATATTCTTTTGCATCAAAACCCCCTACCACTTCCTGCTGCTTCATCAGTTTTTTTTCTTTGGTCTTCATATTATAGTCAAACACCGAATTGGGTGTAGTGAGTGAGGTATAATTGAACCTTACCACTTCTGAATTGTAGTCCGGTGTATAAGCAAGCCCGGCCGTATAAACCGGTTCATCAAAAGCAAGATGATGACCGTCATTATTTTGTGTATTGATGATGTGTACCTGGGTGAGGCCATTCTTTCTTTCAGATACTGCCAAATAATTTTTGAACACCTCGATACCCTGGATAAGAACGCTGTCGTTGTGTGCGATCATTTCCTTCCAGTTACTGCTGTCGGTCTTCTCCTCTGTACATGTCATCACTTTAAAATTCTTTGCATTGAGATTAGTGCGTATGTAGAATTTATCGTTGGCGTGATCAACCCCGTACAACACTTCCTTCATCCTCGGCTGGAATATTTTAAATGCATCAGCTGGTTTATTTGCATCGATCCACCGCAGCTCGGAAGAAAGCGTTGCCTGGGATGTGATTAGAATGAATTTATCTGATTTTGTTTTACCCACGCCGATATAATTGGTCGGGTCTGTTTCATGGTACACCGTTGCATCAGCAGCCGGGTCTGCCCCCAAAACATGCTTTTTTATTTTCTCTGACAGCAGCGTCACCGGGTGCTTTGATGTATAAAAAATGGTCTTATTATCATTAGCCCAAACCGGGTCACCTTCCGTATTTGGTATCTTGTCTTATAAACCTCCCCTGTTTCCAGGTTCTTTATATAAATATGGTATTGCCTCCTTGATAAAAGATCGATACCATAGGCCATGAGCTTATTGTCCATACTAACGTCAAACCCAATAGCAGAAAAATAATTATGCCCCTCGGCCATGGCATTTGCATCCAGTAAAACTTCTTCTTTGGCATCCAGGCTGCCCTTCTTCCTGCAGTAAACAAAATAATCTTTGCCTTCCACCAACCGGCTGTAATAAAAATAGCCGTTCTTAAAGACCGGCACCGTCTCATCCTTTTCTTTTATCCTTGCCTTCATCTCGGTATATAATTTTTCCTGGAATGCCATTGTACCCGACATCATCGTATCATAATATTTATTCTCCGCTTCCAGGTAGGCAACAACTTTTGAGCTATCGGGCCCCTTTTTAAAAAAATCATTCATCCAGTAATAGTTGTCGATACGTGTATCCCCGTGTGCTACCAGCTCCTTTGGCTTTTTGTCCGCAACCGGTGCGGCAACGCTATCCGGCCATGCAAAAGCCTTAGTTGTTGATGATGTTTTCATGTCTGTTGTATTATTGCATGAAGTTACAATTGCTGCAATTGCGAATGCAGTAAAGATCCTGGTTTGCATAATAGTTGTTTTATGGTTGAATGATCAATTATTCTCTCGTCCCCGTCTCCGACGGGGATGTAGTGGTTTTGCGACTTCGTCGCAATTGTAAGTCGAAGACTTACAACCAGCTTGTCCTCGTCTCTGACGAGGACAAGTTAAACAAACTCAATATTCACCAGACCCTTCCTTCCACAATAATCTCTTGCCGAGCTATATAAATAATCCTCCGCATTTTCTACTATACCTGCACGTACCGGGTTCTCCTGTATATTGTTTAACCTTTGCCTTGTCATTTCGGGTTTGTGCGGATCGAGGAAAATAGCATGATTACCGGCCTGCCAGAAATGATACTTTTCTATGTTGGATTTGAACTTACCAGCAAATTCAAATCTATATAACATCCCCGTCCGAACGGGTTCATCCGGGCGGGCAGTCCCTCCGGCTTTCGGGTTCATCTTCTATAGATCTTAAAATAGTATAAGCTGTAAATTTTTTAAAGTCCCTGATAATATGGGAAAGCTTAAACCCTTCCCTGGCTTCCGCCATTAAATGTAAATGATTTGTCATTAAACACCAGCTAAAAACACGAAGACCTTTCTGTGCAATACAAAAATTCAGGGAATCGGCTATGACCTGCTTATAGGCCGGGCGGATAAATACATCTACCCAATCTACTACGGTAAAGGTTAGAAAGTAGCAGCCGTTCTGGTCGGCTATGTGATACCTGTCGCCGGACATTAGAGTATTTTGGTTTTCTCGCCCCCGTCTCCGACGGGGGTGTTTTGGTTTTGCGACTTCGTCGCAATTGCAAGTTGAAAACTTGCAACCATGGCATCCCCCTCGGAGACTGGGACGAGTTAGTTTCTTCTTGCAAGCACAATAGTATTCTTAAAATGCTTTTTCCTTCCTTCCAGGTTAAACACTTCGGTATAGACGATATATATACCAACGGGCAGTTTCTGATCCTTTTCGCCCAGCCCATCCCAGCGGAAGCCACCCCGGATCCCGCACAAAGCATTGCGCTGCAGGTAACGCACCGGGCGCCCTCCTGCATCATAGATTGTTATATTGGCTACATAGCCAGGCGAAGGAAAGCTATAATCAACAGTGGCAAAATCATCCATCCCGTCATTATCCGGTGAAACTATTTCCGGGCTCACGGTTATTTCTCCCTTCACCTGCTGATCGATATGGTATTGGGAATTCTTATAGGTTGGCGTTCCGTATCCAACGCTGGTAGCCGCACTGTGCCAGTTATCCCGCTGCTGTGTTGGCGCATTGTAGTCGATGCGTTCCAAAGCCACAGCTTCCCGGTTGTCTATCAGTTTAAAATGCCATTTTTCATCGTACTTCAATTCGTCGGTTATATTTCCCTGCGCATTTAAAATAACTGCATTGCCTTCATCATCATTCAATGAAGGCATGGAAGCAATAGTTACAAACGCATCCATATTCATTGTGATAAAATCCCGCCTGATAACAGAGGGGTCTTCCGTTATAACCATAAAGTCCTGCGGAAAAAATAAATAATTATCTGTCCCCAGTTGTTTGATATTGCTGATAGATCCTGTTGAGTTTCTGTTTGCAATATAGGTTTGCTTCAGATCGATGATCTTATTACCCCGGTTATATATCTCTACATAATCTGTACTGTTCGGCTTGGGGTTAAATAATATCTCGTTGATCACGATATCCAGGCTATCGGCAACTTCGCTTAAACCCACCCTTGCTTTATTTTTCGTGCCTGCGATATTCCCCACACAATCGGCCAGGGCTGATACGGTAATGGTATATATCTTATTCCGGCTGACCGGCGTATTCAATTTTAAACTTACCCTCTCAAACGCCGGTGCAACGGCAATGGCAGATCGTGGTACCCCGATCCCATCGCTGACACTGTAATTAGCTGCTGTGCCTGCTTTCAAACTATCAAGCGGTTCATCAAATACCAGTACCAGATCTACACTGTCTGTTGCAAATGCCCTTAATAATTGTGGCGGGGCAGCATCAGCATTCAATGCCTCAACAGAATTTTTCCTTCCGGGTGTTCCTCCTTTTGTATCGTTAGCGGCTTTCCAGTTGCCAAAACCACTGCAGGGATTTTTTGTGTCTATCATTTCCAATGTCCAGCCGCCGTCTTTTTTCAATTCATTTTGATACCATGTATCCGTATAACTTACCGCATGGATGGTCCGGTTTTGCGGACTGCGTAAATAGATAACATCTCCTGTGTTATCCAAAGAAGGAAAAGCGGTAACTGAGATCGTTGGGCCGTAAATACTCATGGCGGCTACGGCACTTGCGGTGCACACGATCACAAAGCTATCGGGCAATAAAATATAAGAAGGCATGGGGCCGCTTTGTCCTGTGGCATCGCCAATTCTCCATCCTGATAAATTGAAAACGGAGGAAGAGGTATTGCGCAATTCGATCCATTCATTATTGGGCAGGCCGACCTGTGGAGTGGGATCGGCCATCAGTTCATCAATAATAATATCGTAGCGGCTGGCAACCTGTGCTGTACTGCTACCTGCAAGTGATACAATACAAAATAAGATAAGAATTATGCTGTTCATATGGTCATTTTAAATTGCTGTCCCTGAACACAGGTGTTTTAATATATAACCGTACAGGTATTTGGACGGACTGCGATTAGTTGGTAATTTCGTTGTTTAAATTACCCATTGCAGGAAGACCTGTAATGCTTTTTATCACATAAAAACCTGGGAAAAAAAATGAGGGTTGCTGTTGTTGGTGCTACCGGTTTGGTAGGGAGTAAAATGTTACAGGTGCTGGCGGAAAGGAATTTTCCTGTGGATGAACTGATACCTGTTGCGTCTGAAAGGTCGCTAGGGAAAGAAATGACCTTTAATAACAGGCAATATAAGATAGTAAGTGCGGCAGATGCCATAGCTGCAAAACCCGATGTAGCAATATTTTCGGCGGGCGGAACCACTTCGCTCGAACTGGCCCCAAAATTTGCAGAGGCCGGCATTACGGTAATTGACAATTCCAGCGCATGGCGTATGGATCCCACCAAAAAATTAGTTGTCCCCGAAGTGAATGCATCCGTGCTTACAAAGGAAGACAAGATCATTGCTAATCCAAACTGTTCTACTATACAGATGGTGGTTGTGCTAAAGCCATTGCATGATAAGTATAAAATAAAGAGGGTGGTAGTAAGCACCTACCAAAGTGTTACCGGCACGGGTGTAAAAGCGGTAACGCAATTAATGAATGAACGCAAGGGCATTACGGGTGAAATGGCCTACAAGTATCCCATCGACATGAATGCCATTCCGCAGATAGATGTGTTCCTGGAGAATGGCTATACCAGGGAAGAAATGAAGATGGTGCTGGAAACAAAAAAAATAATCGGTGATGATTTTATAAAAGTTACCGCCACCTGCGTACGCATACCAACCATGGGCGGGCACAGCGAAAGCGTGAACATAGAATTTGAAAATGACTTTGATATTAATGAAGTGAAAGATATCCTTAGCAAGGCCCCTGGTGTTGTTGTAAAAGATGACCTTGATAATTTTATCTATCCAATGCCTTTAACTGCGCATGATAAAGACGATACTTTTGTAGGAAGGATAAGAATAGATGAAACACAGCCCAGGACCATGAACTGCTGGATCGTGAGTGATAACCTGCGCAAAGGCGCTGCTACCAATGCGGTGCAGATAGCGGAATACCTTTTGGAGAAAGGAATGTTAATGCCGGGCAACAAGCAACTGCAATTGCTACCTGAATATCGAACAAGCCCGCCCGGCTGAACACCGTTCGGACGGGGAACAAGGAATTGAATATTGAACAAGGAACAAGGAATGTCGAACAAGGAATGAAAGCGGGATCCCGTGATTCAGAATAATCTCATTAATATCGGGATTTTTTCTCTATATGATGCATATACTTTCTTCTAACATTGTAATAAATATGTTTAATGAAGAAAAGGTTTGATCTTGACGAAAGACTGATCAATTTTGCAGTAATTATTATTGATATTTCCGAAACACTGCCAAAGACATTCGCGGCGTTGCATATTGCCGGGCAAATGGTTCGGAGCGGAACCGCACCAGCGCTGAATTACGGAGAAGCTCAAAGTGCCGAGTCAAGAAATGACTTCATACACAAAATGAAAATTGCTGCAAAGGAATTAAGAGAAACATATAACTGT
>Ga0193706_1000791_pt1 | contig 15935 bp, 16 predicted proteins | sample U3c1metaG_FD_160130 | JGI IMG/M metagenome (GOLD analysis project Ga0193706, IMG submission 160130) | Soil microbial communities from a riparian zone of the East river system, Colorado, United States - U3c1 | ecosystem: Environmental > Terrestrial > Soil > Riparian zone | place: USA: East River... | reverse complement strand
CCGCCGGGTATCGCGGCGCGGGCCGCGAGCGGCTCGCCGGCCGGAGGGACCGGGCCCGGCCTCGCGACCAGCGACAGGCCGTCGCGGCCGCCGAGGCGGAGCACGCCGTCCAGCGCCGCCGGCGCCGACCGCCCGGCCTTCGTCTCGAGGATCAGGAGGTCGCCGACGCGGGAGAAGGCTTGCGGCGCGCCGTGATCGACGGCGTCGAGCGTGGCCGGGAAGAAATAGGGCCCGGCGAGAGCGAGCGAGGCGGGGATGGGAATGGCGAGCCGGAGCCTGTCGCCCACGCGCTCGAACCGTCCGTCGCTTCCGAGCGGCCTCGGCAGCGCCTCGCGGTAGCGGTCGAAATCCTCGTTGCGGGCGCCGCTGCCGACCTTGAGATCGAGCGACAGATCGGCGCTTTCGGGGACGCATACCTTGTCGGTGCAGACGACGTAGCTGACATGGCCGCGTATCGGCAGCCTCGTTCCCGGCGCGAGGCCGGCCGGGACTTCGAGCGCGATCAGATGGGCATATTCGCCCTTGTAGACATAGTTCATGAAGCCGGCGACGATCAGCGTATCGGGCACCGGGAAACGGAGCGGGCCGGCGGCGATCCCTCGCGGAAGGCGCCACTCGACCTTCGTCTCTACTCCGGCGTCGCCGGGATTCTTCCAGTAGCCGTGCCAGCCCGGCTTGGGAGTCATCAGCAGAGCGAGCTCGACCTTGCCGCCGGCGGCGGGCGCGTCGGTCTCCGCGACGAGGCGGACGGCCATCGCCTTCTCGCCGGGCCGAAGCGGCGCCTGCGCGGCGGCCGAATGAGGTCCGGCAAGCACGAGCAGGGCGAAGAGCAGGAGAAGGAAGCGGGTCACGGCGCGGCTATAGCCGGTTCGCGGCGGCGGGCGAACCGCCGCGCTTTCCAAGCGCCGGGCGCCACTCTAGCAACACAGGATGGACGACGTGGGGGCACAATATCATCGCGGGGGAGGAGCAATGGCGCCCGGCCCGGCCGTTCCCGACCGGGTGCGGCTGCCGCTCAGCTTCGACCCGGACAGTCTGAAAGAGGATCTCGACCGGTTCGAGGGCGAACAATGGGTTCGGCACACCGCGCGCCAGAATTACCAGGGGCAATGGAGCATTCTCCCGCTCCGGGCGGCGGCCGGCGAGACTCATCCGCTCCGGCTGGTCAACGTCGATCCCACCGCCACGCATTTCGCCGACACTGCCTGGCTGGATCGCGCGCCTTATTTTCGCGCCGCGATCGAGCGGTTCCAATGCCCGCTGCGCAATGTTCGGCTGATGCGCCTCGCTGCCGGATCGGAGATATTGAGCCACAGCGACCTGGATCTCGACGTCGAGAGCGGAAGGGCGCGGCTGCACGTCCCGATCACCACGAACGACAAGGTCGAGTTCCGGGTGAACGGGCGCCCGGTCGCGCTGGAGCCGGGAAGCTGCTGGTATCTGAAGCTCACCGACCCGCACGAGGCGGCGAACCGGGGCGACACGGACCGGGTCCATCTCGTCATCGACTCGGAGGTGAACGACTGGCTGCTGACGATGCTCGCCGCGGGCACGGCGGCCTGACCGAAGAAGATCTCAGTCGAGATTCGGCCTCAGCCAGCGCTCGGCTTCCTGGAGCGAGACTCCGCGGCGGGCGGCATAGTCTTCGAGCTGGTCGCGGCCGATACGGGCGACTCCGAAATACTGGCTGTCGCGGTGGCCGAAATAGAAGCCGGAGACCGCCGAGGCCGGAAGCATGGCGTAGCTGTCGGTGAGGCTGATGTCGGCCGGGCTTCCGCCGAGCATTGCGAACAGGACCGGCTTCAGGCTGTGGTCGGGGCAGGCGGGATAGCCGGGCGCCGGGCGGATGCCCTCGTAGCGCTCGCGGATCAGATCCTGGTTGGTCTGATATTCCTCGCGCTCATAGCCCCAGACGCTTTCGCGGACATGCTGGTGAAGCCGCTCGGCGAATGATTCGGCGAGCCGGTCGGCGAGCGCCTTCAGCAGGATGTCGGAATAATCGTCATTGTCGGCCTTGAAGCGGGCCAGATACGGCTCGATCCCGTGGATGGCGACGGCGAAGCCGCCGATCCAGTCCTCGCCGTCGGGGTCGATGAAGTCGGCGAGGCACATATTCGCCCGCCCTTCCCTCTTCTTCACCTGCTGGCGAAGCATCGGCAGACGGGTTTCGTCGTTGCCGGCGAGGACGAAGACGTCGTCGCCCTCGCGGCGGCAGCGCCACAGGCCGACGGTGCCGCGCGCGGTCAGCCAATGCTCGGCGACGATCCGGTCGAGCATGGCCTGTGCGTCGGCGAAGAGCGAGCGTGCGCTCTCGCCGACCACCGCGTCTTCGAGGATGGCCGGATAGTTTCCGGCGAGTTCCCAGGCGCGGAAGAAGGGAGTCCAGTCGATGCCGTCGCGAAGATCGCGGAGCGGCCATTCGCCGAAGCTGTGGAGGCCGGGCCGCTTCGGCGACGGCGCCTTGCCTTCGGGATCGTAAGCGAAGCCGTTGGCGCGGGCCTCGTCGAGCGTGGCGAGCTCGTTCTGGCCCTTGTTGGCGCGGGTGTCGCGGATTTGGGCATAATCCTGCTTGGTCGAGGCGACGAGCGGATCGCATTGCGTGTCCGAGACCAGGGAGGAGGCCACGCCGACCGCCCGGCTGGCGTCGAGGACGTGGATGACGGGCCCTTCATAGGCGGGATCGATCCGGATCGCGGTGTGGACCTTCGAAGTGGTCGCGCCGCCGATCAGCAAGGGAAGCTTGAAGTCGGCACGCTGCATCTCGCCGGCGACGGTCACCATCTCGTCGAGCGAAGGCGTGATCAGCCCGGACAGGCCGATCATGTCGGCATTGTTTTCGTTGGCGGCGTCGAGAATGTCCTTCCAGGGCACCATCACGCCGAGATCGATCACCTCGAAGCCGTTGCACTGGAGAACGACCCCGACGATGTTCTTGCCGATATCGTGGACGTCGCCCTTGACCGTCGCCATGACGATCCGGCCCTTGCCCTGGGTGGCGCCGCTCTTCTCCTTCTCGGCCTCGATGAAGGGGATGAGATGGGCGACCGCCTTCTTCATCACGCGCGCCGACTTGACCACCTGGGGCAGGAACATCTTTCCGGAGCCGAACAGGTCTCCGACCACGTTCATTCCGTCCATCAAAGGGCCTTCGATGACGTGGATCGGCCGCTCGGCGCTCTGACGCGCCTCCTCGGCATCGTCGACGACGAAGGCGTCGATGCCCTTGACCAAAGCGTGCTCGAGCCTCTTCGCCACCGGCCAGCCGCGCCATTCGGCCTCGGCCTTCTCGCGCACCGGATCGCTTCCGCGATAGCGCTCGGCGAGCACGACCAGCCGCTCGGTGGCATCGTCGCGCCGGTCGAGGATGACGTCCTCGCAGGCCTCGCGAAGTTCCGGATCGATCACGTCGTAGACGTCCAGCTGGCCGGCATTGACGATCGCCATGTCGAGCCCGGCCGGAATGCAGTGGAACAGGAAGATCGAGTGCATGGCGCGGCGCACGGGCTCGTTGCCGCGGAACGAGAAAGAGAGGTTGGAGAGGCCGCCCGAGAGGTGGACGTGCGGGCAGCGCGCCTTGATCTCGGCGCAGGCCTCGATGAAATCCAGAGCGTAGCGGCGATGCTCGTCGATTCCGGTGGCGACCGCGAAGATGTTGGGATCGAAGATGATGTCCTCGGGCGGGAATCCGTCCTCGACCAGAAGCTTGTAGGCGCGCGCGCAGATCTCGACCTTGCGCTCCTTCGTGTCGGCCTGGCCGACCTCGTCGAAGGCCATGACGACGACCGCGGCGCCGTAATCGCGGACCTTTCGGGCGTGGGCGAGGAACTCCTCCTCGCCTTCCTTCATGCTGATCGAGTTGACGATCGGCTTTCCCGACACGCATTTCAAACCGGCCTCGATCACGGTCCATTTCGAGCTGTCGATCATGAACGGGACCTTGGCGATGTCCGGCTCGGCCGCGATCAGCTTCAAAAAGGTGGTCATGGCCTGCTCGGCGTCGAGAAGGCCCTCGTCCATGTTGATGTCGATGATTTGGGCGCCGTTCTCGACCTGCTGGCGAGCGACCTCGACGGCGGCGGCATAATCGCCCGCCATGATGAGCTTCTTGAACTGAGCCGAACCGGTGACGTTCGTGCGCTCGCCGATATTGACGAAGGCGCTGCCGCTCCCTCCACCCTCTCCCGTTTTCGCGGGAGAGGGCTGGGGTGAGGGTCTGACTGTTTTCTCGGCCTGCGACATCAATCTCTACGCATTCAAAAAAAGGAACAGGAAGGCCCTCACCCTATCCCTCTCCCGCAAGCGGGAGAGGGTGAGTCACGCTCAAGCCGCCAGGATCATCGGCTCGATGCCCGCGAGCAAAGTGCGCCGGGCGGGTGAAGGAAGCTTGCGCGGCGGGAAACCGGCCACCGTCTCGGCGATCGCGGCGATATGGGCGGGAGTGGTTCCGCAGCAGCCGCCGACGATGTTGACGATCCCCTGCTCGGCCCATTCGCGCACCTGCGCCGAGGTGGTGGCCGGACATTCGTCATACTCGCCGAGATCGTTGGGCAGGCCGGCATTGGGATAGGCCATGATCAACGTGTCGGCGACCGCGGAAAGCGAGGCGATATGGCTTCGAAGCTGGGCCGCGCCGAACGAGCAGTTGAGCCCGACCGAGAGCGGACGGGCGTGGCGGACCGACGCCCAGAAGGCTTCGATCGAGTGGCCCGACAGGTTTCGGCCGGAGAGATCGGTGACCGTCATCGAGAGCATGATCGGAAGGTCCGGATCGACGTTTCGCGCGGCCTGGATCGCGGCCTTGGCGTTCAGAGTGTCGAACACCGTCTCGATCAGGACGATCTCGGCGCCGCCCTCGACCAGGGACTCGATCTGCTCGACATAGATGTCGCGCATCGTGTCGAAATCGACCTCGCGATAGCCGGGATCGTTGACGTTGGGCGAGAGCGACAGCGTCTTGTTGGTCGGGCCCAATGCTCCGGCGACGAAGCGGCGGCGGCCGTCCCTGGCGGCGGCCTCATCGGCGACAGAACGGATGATCCGGGCGGCCTCGCGGTTGATGTCGGGGACGAGATGCTCGGCGCCGTAATCGGCCTGGCTGATCGCATTGGCGTTGAAGGTGTTGGTGGCGAGGATGTCGGCGCCTGCATTGGCGAAATCGCGGGCGATCTCGGCGACCAGATCGGGCCGGCTCACGTTGAGAAGGTCGTTATTGCCCTTCTGGTCGCGTTCGAGCGCGATCCCGCCGCGATAATCGGCCTCCGAGAGTCGGCGCGCCTGGACCTGGGTCCCGTAGGCGCCGTCCTTGATCAGGATCCGCTGGGCGGCTGCCGATCTAAGCTGCTGTGCGACGTTCACTGGTTTCTTCTTTCGGTCTGAGCCCGAGCAGATGGCAGATCGCATAAGCGAGCTCGGCCCGGTTCAACGTGTAGAAATGGAAGTTGCGGACTCCGCCGGCATAAAGCTGGCCGCACAATTCGGCGGCGACGGTGGCGGCGACGAGCTGGCGGGCGGCGGGAAGATTGTCGAGGCCCTCGAACAGGCGGTCCAGCCAGGCCGGGATGGCCGCTCCGCACAGGGACGCGAACTTGCGGGTCTGGGCGACGTTGGAGATGGGCAATATGCCCGGCACCAGCTCGACGTCGATCCCGGCCGCGGCGACGTCGTCGCGGAACCGGAAGAAGCAATCGGGCGTGAAGAAGAACTGGGTGATCGCACGATCGGCGCCGGCGTCGATCTTGCGCTTGAGATTGTCGATGTCGGCCTGCTTGCTGCCGGCCTCGGGATGGACCTCGGGATAGGCCGCGACCGATATCTCGAACGGAGCGACCCGCTTCAGGCCGGCGACCAGCTCGGCGGCATTGGCATAGCCGTCGGGGTGGGGCTGAAACGGCTTGCCCGGTTCGGGCGGATCGCCGCGAAGGGCGACGACGTGGCGGATTCCCGCCTGCCAGTAAGCGAGGGCCACCTCGTCTATCTCGGAGCGGCTCGCCTCGACGCAGGTGAGGTGGGCGGCGGCCTCGAGGTTCGTCTCGCCGGCGATGCGGACGACCGTATTGTGGGTGCGCTCGCGGGTCGATCCGCCGGCGCCGTAGGTGACCGAGACGAAGCGGGGCTGGAGCGGCGCCAGGGTCTGCACCGATTCCCAGAGGGTCTCCTCCATCTTCTCCGTGCGCGGCGGGAAGAATTCGAACGAGACCTGGATGTCGCCGGCCGCGTCCTCGAACAAAGGATGGCTCCACTGGCCATGATCGACGACCGGATTCATGCCACCACCTTCAAACGGGATTCGGACCGCTCGCCGGCCCAGATCGTGACGGTGAGCTCGCCGCCCTCGAGATGCTCGACCACTCGGCCCTCGAGGCCCGCGGCTTCGAGATATTTGAGCATGATGTCGTCGGCGAAGCCCAAACGGGCATGGGCGTCGCGGCTTCGAAGCTCCTCGCGCTCGTGCGGCGCGAAATCGACGACCAGGAGCCGTCCGCCCGGGCCAAGCAGGCGCGCCGCCTCGGCCACCGCGGCGGCGGGCTGCTGAGCGTAATGGAGCACCTGGTGAAGGATGACGGTGTCGGCCGAGCCGGAGGCGAGCGGAAGCGAATACATGTCGCCCTGGCGGAGCTCGGCCGAGCTCAGGCCCGCTTCGGCCAGCTTGGCCCGGGCGAGCCGGAGCATTTCGGGCGAGCGGTCGACTCCGAGCGCGTGGCGGGCCTCGGGCGCGAAAAGCTCGATCATCCGGCCGGTGCCGGTGCCGATATCGACGAGGCGCCCGATCTCGCCCCCGCCTTTCTCACCAGCGCCAAGCGCCCGGGCGATCGCGGCCTCGACCTCGCTCTCGGCGATGTGGAGCGAGCGAAGCTCGTCCCAATCCTTGGCGTGCGAGGCGAAATAAAGCTCGGCCGCGGCCGCGCGGTCGGCTCGGACGGCGGCGAGCCGCGCCGCGTCGGCGACGGTCCAGGGATCTTCGCCGTCGAGCTCGGCCCAGCGGTCGAGGAGCGCGAAGAGCGGCTCGACCCGGGCCGCGTCGGCGAGGGTGAGGAACACCCAGCTCCCCTCCTTGCGGCGCTCGACCAGGCCGGCGTCGATCAATATCTTGACGTGGCGCGACACGCGCGGCTGGCTCTGGCCGAGGACCTGGGCTAGCTCGCCGACCGAAAGCTCCATCAGCCGAAGCAGCGCCGTGATCCGAAGCCGCGTCGGATCGCCGAGCGATCGGAAGATTTCGGGCGCCCTGCTCATAGATAAGGATATAAAGATATCTTTATATGCGGGTCAAGACGATTGGAGCGAGCGATTGCCAACTAAAATAGTAGACATACACGGCCCGCTCCGATAAGTTTGAGGCCGCTGGACGCCGGAATCACTTTCGGCACCTCGCCCAGCACGCTAAACACCATCCCACCAGGAGGGACATGTCATGAAGAAGATTGCTATCGCTCTGGTCGCCGTTGCGACCCTCGGCGTCGCCGCTTGCGACAATTCGGCCAATGAGGCCGCCAACAACGCCGTCGACCTGAACGTCACCGAGAACGGTGCCGACGTCGACGTCAACGATTCGGCCGTCGATGCCGCCAACGGCGCGCTCGACAGCGTCGGCAACACCCTCGAGAACGCTGCTTCCGACGCCGGCAATGCCGTCGAGGACGCCGGCAACGCCGTCGAGAATGCGGCCGACTAAAGCTGCTCGTTAGCCGCGATTTCCGAGTCGTCGGATTATCGATCCGACTGGAAATTGCTCAAGGCTTTCACTGCGTAGCGAAAAGGGTCGCGTGCCATACCGGCACGCGGCCCTTTTTATTTTGCGCGCCGTGGCTAGACTGAAGGCAAGACCAGAGAGCGGACCGAAGGGGGGCGATGATGCGCAAAGTGATTTTGGCGACAGGACTTGCGGCGACCATGGCCCTTGCGGGGTGCGGCGACAGCGCCAGCGACGGAAGCCCGACCGCCGAGGAGAACCGCCAGCTCAACGAAGCCGCCGAGATGCTCGACACCTCGCCCGACGATCTCGTGCCGGCCGAGGAGGCCGAGCTCGGCAATGGTGACGAGGACAGCGTCGAGGAGAACGAGGCCGTGGTCAATGAAGCCGCGGGCAACGCGGCGGCCGGGAACGGGCAATAAGGCTCAGAATTCCCCTCCCGGATTTCCGGGAGGGGTTAGGGGTGGGCCCTTCCGGATTCGATGACGCACATCCCGCCATTGCTGAAGAAGCGCGCACGAGATTTGCGCAACAATTCCACGGATGCGGAGCAGCGGCTTTGGGGCGAGCTTCGTCAGTTTCGACCGCGATTCACGCGGCAATTCGTCATCGGAAACGCCATCGCGGATTTCGCGTGCCGGAAAGCGAAGCTCGTTATCGAACTGGACGGCGGACAGCATTCTGACAGCGATGCGGACGCGCGTCGGACCGAGACTCTGCAAAAACTGGGTTGGCAGGTGATGCGGTTCTGGAACCACGATGTGCTCGAGAATACCGACGGTGTGATGGAGACAGTCGTCGCGGCTGTTGCAACTCGGCTGCCAGAAGGGGCCCACCCCCGGCCCCTCCCGGAAATCCGAGAGGGGAGGATCAGGCAGGAGCGAGCGGTGGGGCAGGACTAAAGCCCCCTACCGGATTTCCGGGGCGAGGCGCGGCCAAGGCCTGTCTGAGAGACAGGCCAGCGCCTCGCGGTTGGGGGTGGGCCCTTCCTTTCCGCAAAGCAAAAGGGCCGGCGGGTTTCCCCGTCGGCCCTTCCTTATTGCCTGACTGGATGGACCGCGCGGGCAAAGCCCGCGCTGGCGTCGGACGGGTTCGTGCGGCTTCAGGCCGCACGCCCCGCCGGCCGTTCTGGCCCGAGCCCCCGGGCAGCGAGGCTGCCCGGGGCCGGACTCAGAAGTCCATGCCGCCCATTCCGCCCATGCCGCCGCCGGGCATTCCGCCGCCGCCGGCGGACTTGTCCTCCGGAAGCTCGCTGACCGCGGCCTCGGTGGTGATCAGCAGACCGGCGACCGAGGCCGCGTCCTGCAGCGCGGTTCGGACGACCTTGGTCGGATCGATCACGCCGGCCTGGACGAGGTTCTCGTAGACCTCGGTCTGGGCGTTGAAGCCGAGCGTGTCGTCATTGCCGTCGATCAGCTTGCCGGCGACGACCGCACCGTCCCAGCCCGCATTCTCGGCGATCTGGCGAACCGGCGACTGAAGAGCGCGGCGAACGATGTCGATTCCGCGGGTCTGGTCGTCATTCACGCCGTTCATGCCCTCGAGCGCCTTGGTGGCGTAGAGCAGAGCGACTCCGCCGCCCGGAACGATGCCTTCCTCGACCGCGGCGCGGGTGGCGTGGAGAGCGTCGTCGACTCGGTCCTTGCGCTCCTTCACCTCGACCTCGCTACTGCCGCCGACCTTGATCACGGCAACACCGCCGGCCAGCTTGGCGAGACGCTCCTGGAGCTTCTCCTTGTCGTAATCGCTGGTCGTGGTCTCGATCTGGGCGCGGATCGCCTCGACCCGGCCCTTGATTCGGTCCTTCTCGCCAGCACCGTCGACGATGGTCGTATTGTCCTTGTCGATGGCGACTCGCTTGGCCTGGCCGAGCATCGCGACGGTGACGTTCTCGAGCTTGATCCCGAGATCCTCGCTGATCATCTCGCCGCCGGTCAGGATCGCGATATCCTCGAGCATCGCCTTGCGGCGATCGCCGAAGCCCGGCGCCTTGACGGCCGCGACCTTGAGTCCGCCGCGAAGCTTGTTGACGACGAGCGTGGCCAGAGCCTCGCCCTCGATGTCCTCGGCGATGATCAGGAGCGGACGGCCCGACTGGACGACCGCCTCGAGGATCGGAAGCATGGCCTGGAGGTTGCTGAGCTTCTTCTCGTGGATGAGGATGTAGGGGTCGCTGAGCTCGACCTGCATCTTCTCGGGGTTGGTGATGAAGTAAGGCGAGAGGTAGCCGCGGTCGAACTGCATGCCCTCGACGACGTCGAGCTCGAACTCGAGGCCCTTGGCCTCCTCGACCGTGATCACGCCTTCCTTGCCGACCTTCTCCATCGCCTCGGCGATCTTCTCGCCGACGACGGTGTCGCCATTGGCCGAGATGATCCCGACCTGGGCGATCTCGTTCGAGCCGGAAACCGGCTTCGAGCGGGCCTTGAGATCCTCGACGACCTTGACGACGGCGAGATCGATTCCGCGCTTCAGGTCCATCGGGTTCATTCCGGCCGCGACCGACTTCATGCCCTCGCGGACGATCGACTGGGCGAGAACGGTGGCGGTGGTGGTGCCGTCGCCGGCCAGGTCGTTGGTCTTCGACGCGACCTCGCGAAGCATCTGCGCGCCCATATTCTCGAACTTGTCCTTAAGCTCGATCTCCTTGGCGACGGTGACTCCGTCCTTGGTGATTCGCGGTGAGCCGAAGCTCTTGTCGAGGACGACGTTGCGTCCCTTGGGGCCGAGGGTGACCTTCACCGCATCGGCGAGGATGTCGACTCCGCGCATGATCCGCTCACGGGCGTCGCGCGAAAACCTGACGTCTTTGGCTGCCATTTTTCTTCCTTTCGTCGCCCCGGCGAAGGCCGGGGTCTCGTGTTAACTGCTGTGACTTATTGACCTGAGATCCCGGCCTGCGCCGGGATGACGATGTCGGTTCAGCCGACGATCCCGAGGATGTCGCTTTCCTTCATGATCAGCAGGTCTTCGCCGTCGATCTTGACCTCGGTGCCCGACCATTTGCCGAACAGGATCTTGTCGCCGGCCTTGACGTCGAGCGGGATGACGGTGCCGTCCTCGGCGCGAGTTCCGGTGCCGACCGAGACGACCTCGCCTTCCTGCGGCTTTTCCTTGGCGGTATCGGGGATGATGATCCCGCCGGCGGACTTCTCTTCGGCCTCGACGCGGCGGACGAGGACGCGATCATGGAGCGGTCGAAAATTCATGCGTTCACCTCTTATAATGGCGCGGCGTCCCCCCATTGGCCGGGATGCCGCATGACGGAGCTTGTTAGCACTCGCAGGCCGCGAGTGCCAATGCGTCTGATTTAGGACCCGTTCACGCGCCGTCAAGGGACAGGAAGCGGCAAATTTCGCCCGAAAGCGGCCTTTTTGAGCCGGGGACGGCGTGCCGGATCGGGCCGCCGCCGCAACCGCCGCTCATTTACAGCCGGAAGCCGGTGCGTTAGCCCCGGTGCAAGGGACATGGGAGACGAAAATGCGTTTCGCGGGCAAGGTTTGGAAGCTGCTGGTCGGGATCAAGGACGGGCTCGTCCTCATCTTCATGCTCGGCTTTTTCGGCCTTCTCTATGCCGGCCTCTCGGCGCGGCCGACCGTCGGATCGGGCGAGCGCGGCGCGCTTCTGCTGGATCTCTCCGGGCCGATCGTCGAGCAGCCCGCCCAGGCGACTCCGTCCGAGCTGCTCGGCGGAGGCGGCGGAGTCCGCGAATATCGGCTCCGCGACGTGGTCAAGGCGCTCGAGGCGGCAAAGGACGACGACCGGATCAAGGCGATCGCTCTCGACCTCGACATCTTCGCGGGCGGCGGACAGACCACCCTGGCGCAGGTCGGCGAGGCGCTTGCGGCGGTGCGCAAGTCCGGCAAGCCGGTGCTGGCTTACGCCACCGCCTATGACGACGACAGCTACCAGCTCGCGGCCAATGCCAGCGAGGTGTGGCTCAACCCGATGGGCGGAGTCCTCGTCGCCGGTCCGGGCGGCACCGGCCTCTATTTCAAGGGGCTGATGGACAAGCTCGGGATCACCGCCAACGTCTACCGGGTCGGAACCTACAAGGCGGCGGTCGAGCCGTTCACCCGGAACGACATGTCGCCGGAAGCCAAGGAAGCGCTCCAGGCGGTCGCCGACGGCCTTTGGGAGACCTGGCAGCAGAGCGTCCGCCAGGCGCGGCCCAAGGCGCAGGTGGCGGCCTATGTCGCCGATCCCGGCGCGCGGATCGCGGCCAATGGCGGCGACATGGCGAAGGCGGCGCTTGCAATGGGCTTCGTCGACAAAATCGGGGACCGGGCCGCGTTCGGCCGAAGGGTCGCCGAGATTGCCGGCACCCGCGACGATGCAGTGCCGGAAGGCTTCCGGACGATCGATTACGATCCCTGGGTCGCAGCCAATCCGGCAAGCGAGGACGGCGGCGAGATCGGGATCCTGACCGTTGCCGGCGATATCGTCGACGGCGAGGCGGGCCTCGGCACCGCGGGCGCCGAGACGATCGTCCAGGCGCTCGAAGAAGGGATGCGCGGCGGCAATCTGAAAGCCCTCGTGCTTCGGGTCGATTCGGGCGGCGGATCGGCGCTCGCCTCGGAGCGGATCCGGCGCGCGGTGCTCGACGCCAAGGCGAAAGGGATTCCGGTCGTGGTCTCGATGGGCTCGGTCGCGGCGAGCGGCGGCTATTGGGTGTCGATGGCCGGCGACACCATCTTCGCCGAGCCGAGCACGATCACCGGATCGATCGGCGTGTTCGGACTTCTGCCAAGCTTCGAGGGATCGATGGCGAAGCTCGGGATCGGCGCCGACGGCGTGAAGACGACGCCCTTGTCCGGCGAGCCGGACATATTGCGCGGCCCAGGCCCAGAGGCCGACCGGCTCCTGCAGATGGGCGTCGAGAGCGTCTACCGCCAGTTCCTCGATCTCGTCTCCAAAGCGCGCAAGCTGCCCGTGGCGCGGGTCGACCAGATCGCCCAGGGGCGGATCTGGGACGGCGGCACCGCCCGCCAGCTCGGACTGGTCGACCAGTTCGGCGGGCTGGACGATGCGATCGCGGAGGCGGCGAAGAGGGCGAAGATCGATGCCGACGATGTCGACGTGACCTGGCTCGAGCCCAAGCCGGGCTTCATGGACGAGCTTCTGATGTCGCTCGCCAACGAGGAGAGCCAAACCGGGCGCGACGCGTTCGGGCGGATGCAGACCCGGCCGAGGGCGACGATGTTACGGGCGCTTGCCCAGGCCGAGCAGATGCTCGACGGCCCGGCGATCCAGGCGCGCTGCCTCGAATGTCCGCCCTCCGAAATGGTCCCCGCGCGTTCGCAGGCGCGGCCGGGCCTGCTCGCCTGGCTGTCGGAGATGCTGCTGGGATGAGGATAAGGGCCGCGACGCCCGACGACTCCGCGGCCATATCCGAGATCTACGCGCCCTACGTGAGTGCGAGCGCGGTCTCGTTCGAGGCCGAGCCGCCGGGGCCGGAGGAGATTGCGGCGCGCATGGGCGCGGTGGCCGATCTCTATCCCTGGCTGGCCGCCGAAGAGAATGGAGCGATCCTGGGCTATGCCTATGGCGCGGCGTTCCGGACGCGGCACGCCTATCGGTTTACGGTCGAGACGACGGTCTATCTGCGCGAGGCGGCACAGGGGCGCGGAATCGGGCGCCTGCTCTACGCGCCTTTGCTCGAGTTGCTGGAGCGGCAGGGATTCACCCAGGCGATCGCGGCGATCGCACTGCCCAACGAGGCAAGCGTCCAGCTTCACGAGCGGCTCGGCTTCCGCCATGCCGGCACCTACGGCCAGGTCGGCTTCAAGCTCGGCCGATGGTGGGACGTCGGCCTGTGGCAGCGCGCGCTCGCGCAGCCAGCGGCCGGGCCGGGGGAGCCGCTCCCGCTCGACAAAGTCGCCTGGCCGGAAGCGATCAGTCGATCCGGGTGAACCGGACGATCTGGTCGCCGGTCGGATTGGCGGCGGAGGTAGTCACGGCCTCGTAGCTGCGTTCGTCGACTATCCGCCAATGGGTCGAGAAGGCGACCTCGCGGCCGTCCGGATCCTTGTAGGTCTCGCTTCCGAAATCGAGCTTGCCGGGCGCCGGAACCATCGTGCCCCGGCTGACCCCGCCAAGCGAGTTCCAGTAGACATAGGCGACCCGGCCCGCCGCGCCGTCCCAGCTGTAGAGAGTCTCGCCGCAATAGGTGGGGCTTCCCGAGCCGACGCTCACCTCGTGCCGGTCGCGGACATGCTGGCCGTCGAAGACCGGCTCGAAGCAGTGAACGTCGTGCTGGGTTCCGCCTTTCCTCTCGCCGCGCCAGCAATGGCCGACGAGGAACCGCATCGGCTCGAGCTCGGCCCTGAGCGGCGGAGACGGCGGCGCCGAGGCCGACAGCAAGGCCGCGAGCAGAAGCGCGCTCATGGCATCAGCCCGAGGATCAGGCCGAACAAGGTGAATTGGATCGCGTGATAGCCGCCGTTGATTAGCCAATGGGCGATGGACCGGCGCTCGAACAGATAGGAGATTCCGAACGAGGCGGAGACGAAGCAGATGCCGGTCGCGGCCCCCGCGGAGATTGCCGGGCCGAGCGGCATGCCCCGGCCGAGAAAGATCGCCAAAGCGAGCGCGGCGATCACGCTGAGCAGGAAGGCGGTGCCGTAGATCAGGCCCATATTGGCCCCGGCGAGATCCTGTTCGCTCAGCTTTGCGCCGGTCATCCAGCGCTTGGCGAACAGCAATGGCGAGTACCAGATGGCGCCGAGCACCATCGAGCTGATCCCGCACAGCAGGACCGCGATCCAGTTCACGTCGGGCATCTTTTCCTCCCTCTTTATTTGCTCAGCTTTTCCTTCGACCAGTCGGTTGGGCCTTCGGCGAATCGCCGTCTCAGCATGTCGAGCGAGGCACGGTTGCCGCGCTCGAAGAAGGCGATCAGCCGCCTGCCCGATTCATCGTCCGGATAGGGGTGCGCCGACAGCCGGACGAATGTGGCATTATCGCCGCGCGGCTCCAGCTCGAAGACGTTGACGACCTTGGAGTAGGTGTCGAAATCGGGGAAGCCCTGCGGCGCCTTGACGGTTCGGAAGGCGAGCAGCCGCCCCGGGATCCGCGCGACGAAGAGCTGGCGGATGGTGCCGGGATCGCCCGCCGGCGCGGCCGGATCGTAGCTGGTCTCCAGCATGTCGGGTTCGCGCGCGACGGGGCGGGCGAGGGGCACTGCCCAGCTTTGCCACCCTTCGGGCGTGGAGATTGCATTCCAGACTTCGGCGATCGGCGCGTCCACCGCGACCGCCGCGACCAGGGTGCGGCTGCCGTCCGCCTCGGCGATTGTGCGCGAGGTCGCCACAGGCGAGGCCGAAGCCGGGGCAGCGCAGAGCGCGAGAAGGAGAAGGAAGCGGATCATGCCGGCTCCCGCGCGTGCTCGAGCTGGTCGAAATGGATCCGGAGCTGGGCGACCGCGCGGTCGAAAAATGCGACGTCGCGATAGGTGCGCGCCTGCATCACCGCGCCTTCCATCACGGTGAGGACGAACTCGGCCAGGGCCCGGCGGTCGACCTGCTCGGGCAGGCGGCTGCCCGCGGCATCGAGGCAGGACCGGATCGCGTCGACCCAGCCGGTGAAGTTCGCGGCGAGAAGCTCGCGAACCGGCGGGTCGGGCTCGTGAAGCTCGAGCGCCAGGCTTCCGATCGGGCAGCCGTAAAGGCAGTCGGTCGAGACGATCAGCTCGCGATACTTGCCGAGCAAGGCGAAGATTCGCTCGATCGGATCGTCGACGCCTTCCCAGACCGGATCGAGAAGCATCGGACCGATGCCTTCGCGATAGCAGTCGAGAACCGCGATCAGCAGATCCTGCTTGCCCGGGAAGAAGTGATAGAGGCTGCCGCTATTGACCTGGCTTCGGCTCAATATGTCGGCGATCGAAGTCGAGCCGTAGCCCTTCAGCCAGAACAGCTCCATCGCCGCTTCGGCGATCCGCTCCCTCGTGCCCTTCGATGCCATGATGTAGTGTTGATTGAACGTTCAACCAAGTCAAGTGGGATTATCGCGCCCGTATGCCGGAAGCGCCCAGCCCCGGAGCAGGGCGCCGGCGCGCAGGGCGAAGCCGGCGAGCGCCGCGATGGGGACGGCGAGGACGGCGGGCAGCCCCGCCAGGGACAGGCCGACGAGCAGGGACGCCGACAGAGCGGCGGGCGTGACGTAAAGCTCCGAGCGCATCAGGATGGACGGCTGCCCCGCCAGCACATCGCGGATGATTCCGCCCAGGCATGCGGTGAGGATG
>Ga0193706_1000790_pt1 | contig 15950 bp, 13 predicted proteins | sample U3c1metaG_FD_160130 | JGI IMG/M metagenome (GOLD analysis project Ga0193706, IMG submission 160130) | Soil microbial communities from a riparian zone of the East river system, Colorado, United States - U3c1 | ecosystem: Environmental > Terrestrial > Soil > Riparian zone | place: USA: East River... | reverse complement strand
ACACCACGCAGCCCCACGTGCGACGCTTCGGACCGGGAGGTGTGCTGGAGATCGACCGCGCGGACATGCCTCTCGGCGGACTCGATCGCGCTGCGACGACTGCTGTCGGCTCAGCGCTCTTCACGGCTCCAGGCGCGCTGCTGCGACTGGATGCCCAGGGACAGAATTCGCCCAGTCAGGCCGGCTTCGATTTTCTGGTGGATGTCACCTGTCCGCCCTGACCTGAGTCGCAGCGCGCGAGTCGGGAGAGCTACAGCGTCAGCTGCAAGCGAATCCCGTACTTGCGCATCCGTCTCCAGAGTGTGGTGCGGCTCACGCCCAGGTCCTTGGCCGCCTGATCGAGGCGTCCGGGATTGCCCGACACGGCGCGCATCACCAGGAGCTTTTCCCGGTCGCCCAGGTGTTCCGCCATCGGAGCCCAGGCGTGGGTGTCGACCAGGCCAGCCTGGCGCAAGGTCAGCTCGAGCACCTCCTCCTCGATCCGCCCGTGTGGCGAAAGCGCCGCGCACTGACCCAGGACCGCGAACAATTGCGCCACGTTCCCCGGGAAAGCGGTGGAGCGCAGTCGATCGACGGCCTCGCTGGAGATGTGCAGAGCGACACCGTGCTCCTGGCCGAAATTGTCGAGGAATCCCTCGATCAAACCGGGCAGGTCCTCGGCCCGTTCGCGCAAGGCCGGAACATCGAGAACGACGGCTTCGCCCAGGCAGGAGAATCCCCGGTGGAGAACGCCGGACGCGAGCAGCTCCGCGGGCGGCGCGGAGAGGGTGATCAGGATGCGCGCCTGGATCTTCAACTCCTCATCGCCGTCGACAGGCTGGAAAGTGCCCTGGGCGATCGCGCGAGCGAGTTCTTCCTGAGCTTCGAGCGGCAAGCGCTCGAGGTCGCGCAACACGATCGTGCCTCCGCGCGTGCGCTCGAACTGGCCGCGCTGCTGCTTGCGATCGCCGACGCGACGTCCGAACAGGTTGGCGCGCAGGTCCTCCACGGACATCCCGGAGAGGGACAGGAAGGCGAAGGGTTCCTGATTTCGCGGCGAAGAATAGTGCAGCGCCCGGCACAGGAAGGCCCGGCCGCTCCCGCGCTCGCCGCACATCACGGCGATCTCGTTGCCCATGGCCGTGCGACGCAATGCCGACACCATGGCGCTCATGCGCGGCGAGTCCGCCACGATGTTGTGGATGTGATGGCGAGCATGCACTTCGCTCTTCAGCGATTGCAATTCGGCTTCCAGACGCCGACGTGCGAGCACCGAGCGGATCCGCGCCAGCACTTCCTTGTGCTTGAGCGGCTTCATCAGATAGTCGGCGGCGCCCTGCGACATGGCCTCGACCGCTCCGTCGAGGCTGGCGTCGTCGGTCAATAGCACCACGTCGACGGAAGGCTGGGCGCGCCGGATCTCGCGCAGCAATTCGAGCCCGCCCATTCCGGACATGCCGATGTCGCACAGCGCGATGTCGCAAGGCTCGCGGCCGAGCAGCTCCAGCGCGGCGGAGCCGGATGCGACCGAGCTGACTGCGTATCCCGACCCGGTCAGGACAGCCGTAAGGGTGTCCAGGACCTGGAGTTCGTCATCGACGATCAGAAGTCGACCAAGCATGGGCTCCAATCTGGCAAGGGGGACGGGCTGGTTCAGTACCGCGGGCGATGGTGCTTTCGGGAGAAAAGCATTGAGCCAGCTCCCGCCATCGCAGCGCGACCGATCCTGTCGGTGCCTTCACGCCCGCTGGCGGCACTGCCACCGCGTGGAGTGTCCCCGAACCAGGAGAACCGACGCAAGAGCCGGCGCGGGGTTTCTTCCCCGAAAGCGCCGCGCCGTTGCTTCAGTTCGGGCCTTGACTCTCGCCTCGCCGGCGCCTCGCGGGCTCGTCCTGGCCGAGGTTGCGTTCCAGACCTGCCATGAAGGCCCAGGTCGAGGTGGCGATGTCCTGGCGGCCATTGCTCATGGCCAGATCGGCGAATTTGCGCAGGTGCCGAGCCAGCTTGGGGATCGACTTGAGCACGGCGTGGTCGGGCGCCGGCTCCTTCTGGACCTTGGCCTGGGCTTTGACCTGCAGGTCCTGGATCTTCTGTTGCAGGTCCGCGATGCGCTGTTCGTCGGACCGCCGCTCGTAAGAGCGCTTCGAGCGTGATTTCGTGCTGGTTTCCATGGCAAAGAATGCACTGTTCGCGCGAGAAAAATACCGCGCCGGCTGCAAAGACTCTGTTGGTGATTGCTCGATCCGGCGGGGCGGTCCCGGAGCCCGAAGCAGGCCCGTTCGTACCGCGTTGACCCTCGCGCTGTGCCCGCAAGCCTCATCAAAGGCATTGCACGAGGGCACTCAGGATTTCAGGAATCTAACAGTGAATCCTCGGAGATGGAAGTGCTGATGACAAAAGCATTCGTGACGGCTACGGAAAACTGTGGACAAAGCCAGAACCCCGCGAATTGCGCCCCGACCGCCCCTCGCGTACGCTGCAGGTTTCCCAATCGGGATTCCAAACCGCTGAATGGGTTCCCTGGCTTGAAATCAGGGGGCCACGCTCTCCCGCCACTGCCGTGCACGACGACATCGAACGCATCCTGATCAGCGAGCTGGAGATCCGCGCGGGCATCGACCGCGTCGCGGCCGAGGTGACGCGTGCTTACACCGGACGCGACTTCACCGTGGTCGCCGTGCTCAAGGGCTCCTGCGTCTTCGCTTCCGATCTGATCAGGCGCATTCCGGTTCCGCTGGAGCTCGCTTTCCTCGCCGCGTCCTCCTACGGATCCGAGACGACGTCCCGGGACCTGCGCATCAATTTCCTCCCCTTGGACAGCGAGATCGCCGGCAAGAATCTCTTATTGGTGGACGACATCCTCGACACCGGCCGCACCCTGTTCCGACTCAAGCAGGAGATGCTCGACCGCGGCGCGGCCGAGGTGCGCACCTGCGTGCTGCTCGACAAACCCGCGCGCCGCTCCGTCGAATTCGAAGCCGACTTCCGCGGCTTCGAGGTCCAGGACCTGTTCGTCGTCGGTTACGGCCTCGATTTCGCGGGCCGCTACCGCAATCTGCCCTACGTCGGCGCGCTCAAGACTTCCGCGTTCGAGCGCTTGCAGAGCGCCCGCTAGGATCCACGAAGCAGCGCGACCCGTGGTCGCGCAAGCATGCATTACCACCTCACAGTCGCCGAGGAGCAATCGGGAATCGTGCTCGACCAGTTCCTGGTCGGGGCCTTCCCGAACTTCGCCAAGGCATCGCTGCGGCGCGTCGTGCGCGATGGCAAGGTGCTGCTCAACGGCGGTCCCTGCGTGCCCTCGCATCGCTTGCGAAGTCACGACGTGGTCTCCGTGCTGCTCGCGGACGAGGACGAGGACCAGCTGGCGCAGACTGCCGCGGCCGTCGGGCCGGAACGGGTCGAGATCCCGATCCTCTACGAAGACGAGCACGTGATCGCGCTCGACAAGCCTCCGCACCTCGCCTGCGAGCCCGATCGCTGGGATCGCGAGAAGGCTCACCTGCTCGACAGTCTCAATGCGCAGCTGGTCAGCCGGCCGCTGCCGCCTGTTCCGCGCATCGTCCACCGCCTCGACCGCGACACCAGCGGCGTGATGCTCGTGGCCAAGACCCTCGAAGCCGAGCGCGAGCTGCGCACGGCTTTCGACGAGCACAAGGTCGAGAAGACCTACCTGGCCCTGGTCGAAGGCGACTTCGGTCTCGAGGACGGACAGAGCGAGACCATCGATCTTCCGCTCGGGCCCGACTCGCGCCGCTCCGGCAACGTCGTGGTGCGCGAGGACGGCAAGCCGGCGCAGACCGAGGTCAGCGTGGAGCAGCGCTTCCACGGTTTTTCGCTGCTGCGCTGTCGTCCCCTGACCGGTCGCACGCACCAGATTCGCGTGCACCTTGCCGCGCGCGGATTCCCGCTGGTGGTCGATCCGGCCTACGGCCGTCGCAAAGCCTTCGCCCTATCCGAGTTCAAAGTGGGCTATCGAAAGAAGCCGGGTCGCGTGGAACCGTCGCTGATCGATCGGCTGAGCTTGCATTCGGCGCGCATCGTGTTCCCGAAAGTCGGCGAGCCTGGAAGCCAGCTCACCGTCGAATCCGCCCTGCCCAAAGACTTCTCCCGGGTCCTCAAACAACTGGCCAAGTTCCGCCCCGCAAGACCATGAGGATCAAACAACGCATCGACGACTTCCGGGTCCGCGAGCTGCTCTCGCCCGACTACCTGCAGGAGCGCGGCGAGTACCGCATCTATCGGGTCACCAAGCGCAAGCTGACTTCGATCGAAGCCGCGCGCGAGCTGTCTCACGCCGCAGGCGTGCCCCACGCCGAGGTCGCTCTCGCCGGACTCAAGGACCGCCAGGGCGTGACGACCCAGCACATGAGCATCCGCCGCGGCCGCGACGTCAACCTGCGCGCCCTCGATCTCACGGTGGAGAGCGTCGGATTCGCCCGCGAAGGCCTGGAGAGCCGCCACTCGCTCGGCAATGCCTTCGAGGTTGCGCTGCGCGGATTGCAGCAGGAAGACCTCGACGTGCTGCGCGACAACGTGCCGGCCTTGCGCGAGTGCGGTGTGATCAACTACTTCGACGAGCAACGCTTCGGCAATCTGCGCCACAACCAGGGCTGGATCGCCCAGCAACTGATGCGCGGCGAGCACGAGAACGCGCTCAAGCGACTGCTCGCCTCCCTGTCCGATCACGACGACGGGCCTTCGGGGGCCTTCAAGAATGCGCTGCTCTCTGCCTGGGGCGATTGGTCCGCCTGTCGCGACATCGCCGGCCGCTTCGGCCAGCACCATTCCGTCTTCGAGTACCTGAAGCACCACGACGGCGACTTCGCCGGCGCCTTTTATCACGTCTCCTCGCGGCTGCGATTGATCCACCTCTACGCCTTCCAATCGCACATCTGGAACCGCGCGGTCACCGATTGCGTGGCGAGCCTGGTGCCCCGCGAGCAGCGCGTCGTGCTCGAAGGCGTCGAGGGTCCGCTGGTCTATCCGTCCCAGCCCCTGCCACTCGCTCCGGGCGCCACGTTCCGCTTGCCTGGCCCCGGCCTCGAGGACGTGAAAGATCCCAAGCAGCGCGGCTGGCTCGAGGATGCCCTTTCGCGCGAGCGCATGGTCGCCGCCGACTTCCAGATCAACGGCGTTCCTGGTTTCCAGCTCAAGGGCGAGGAGCGCGAGCTCTTCGTCCAACCGCGGCATCTGCGCGTGCGACCGCCCGAGCGCGACAACCTCAACTTCGATTCTTTCGTCGTCAAGGTGCGATTCGAGCTGCAGCGCGGCGCCTACGCGACTCTGGTCGTCCGCCGTCTCCTGTCGACTCCCCAGCAGTCGGCCGGCCGCGAGCGCGGCGCCGACCGTGGCGAGCACGATCCGCGTTTCCGCCACGCCAAGGGCGAGCAGCGCGAATTCCAGCCTCGCGACGAAGGCTCGCGCGGCCGCGGCGAGGCTCGCGGTGCATTCCGTCCGCGCGATCCCTCCGGCCAGCGCTTCCAGCGCCGCGAAGCTCCCCCCGAGCACCGTGAATCCGGCGAGAGCCTCGCCCTCCCCAAGCGCGAGCCCTACGGTCAAGGCAATCGCGAAAATCGCTGGCGCGGCAACGCAGATCGAGGCGACCGCGGCGGATTCCGACCCGGCGCCGATTCGCGCGGAGGATTCCAGCGAAGCAACGACTCAGGCGGAGATTTCCAACGCGGCAACGATTCGCGCGGAGATTTCCAACGCGGAAACGATTCGCGCGGAGAATTCCCGCGAGGCAACGACTCGCGGGGAGAATTCCAACGGGGCAACGATTCGCGCGGCGGATTCCAACCCGGCAACGAGCCGGGCAGCCCATTCCAGGGCGGAAGCGATCCGCGCGGAGGATTCCAACGCCGCAACGATTCGAGCGGCACATTCCAGCGCGGAAACGAATCCCGAGGCGGATTCCAACGCGGCGCCGAGTCGCCCGGGTCCTACCGAGGCGGGCGCGACTCGCGCGGGAGCTACCGCGGCGGGAATGATTCACGCCGACCTCAACAGGGAGGGAACGACTCGCGCGGCAGCTTCCAACGCGGCGGTGAATGGCGCGGACCGTTCCAAGGTGGCCAAGGCGGCCATGGCGGCAGCGACTCGCGCGCACGCCGGCCCTATCCGGATCGGCCCGATAGCCGCGGGCCTGGAAGAGGTTTCGACGACCGCGGTGGCTTCGACAACCGGAGCAGGGGTTCCGACCGCACTGGCGCCGACAACCGAGGCAGGGGCTTCGACGACCGCGGCGGCCGTGCGCAGCGTCCGGACCAGCGCGATCGCGGCGGTCCAGGCGGCGGCGGTCGCGGACCGCGCCGCGACGAGCGCTGAGCGAGCCCACTCCCGCGCGACGGCGCGTGGTCTCGCCCTCGCGCGTCGCTATCATCGCCGGCATGTCGGGAAAGCTCGTGGTCGGAGTGATCGGAGGCTCGGGCCTGTATGCGATCGACGGGCTCGAGGACCTGCGCGAAGTCTCGCTCTCGACTCCCTTCGGCGCGCCGAGCGATGCTTACATCACCGGCCGGTTGTCGGGGATCGACATGGTCTTCCTCCCGCGCCACGGCCGCGGCCATCGCATCCAGCCCTCCGACCTGAACTTTCGAGCCAACATCTGGGGGCTCAAGCAGCTCGGGGTCACGCGCATCCTCTCGGTGTCGGCGGTCGGCTCGATGCGCGAGCACATCGCTCCCGGCGATTTCGTGGTGATCGACCAGTTCATCGATCGCACGCGCCACCGCATCGACACGTTTTTCGGCGACGGGATCGTGGCCCACGTCATGTTCGCGGATCCCGTGTGCCCGCGCGTGCGCAAGGCGCTGCTCGGCGCGGCGCTCGAATTGAAGCTCGTCGCTCACGACGGTGGCACCTACCTCAACATGGAGGGACCGCAGTTCTCGACGCGCGCGGAGTCGAGGCTCTACCGCACCTGGAACGTCGACGTGATCGGCATGACCAATCTGCAGGAGGCCAAGCTCGCGCGCGAAGCGGAGATCTGCTACGCGACCCTGGCGATGTCGACCGACTACGATTCCTGGCACGAGTCTCACGAAGCCGTGACGGTCGAGGCGGTGGTCGCGGTGATGCACAAGAACGTCGGCAACGCCAGGCGGCTGATCCAGGCGGCCCTGCCCCTGCTCTCCGCGGCGCCCTGTTCCTGCGAGAGCGCGCTCGAGCACGCGATCATGACCGCGCCCGATCAGATCACGCCCCAGGCGCGGACCAGGCTCGGGCTCTTGCTCTCGAAGTACGTGAAGTAGGCCCCGTGGAACCAGCGCAATTCCCTGGAGCGATGCAGCGCGCTGCCTTCGCCCAGCTGAGTCTCCTTGCGCTGTGGTCTTGCGCGACACAGCCCAGGATTCCGAAGGAGTTCCTCGCGCCGCGACCGGAGCGAAGCGTCGTCGAGAGCGGGCGCGTCGGCCCCGACGTGATCGCAGCCGACAGCGGTCCGGCGCGCTTCGCCAAGCCCTTGTACGAGCACTTCGACGTCGAGCGGGCGATGGCCACGGTGCGCTTCGTCGACGGCTTCTACCGCAGCCCGGGCAACGACGGTTTCGAGGCCTCGCTCGATCACGTGGACGCGGCGCTGCGCAAGGCGGGCTTCGGCACCCGCGAAGAGCTGCTCATCGAAGTGATCTCGACGCCGCTCGGATCCGCCGCGTGGACACCGATCTCGGCCAGGCTCGAGTTGAAGTCGCAGGGCAAGTCGCGCGTTTTGCACGCCTTCGACACGCCCAGCGGCGCTGATCGCACGATGCTACCGGTCGGCGCGCCATCCGGCAGCGCGGAGGGACGACCGGTGTTCGCGCAGAACGAAGTCGAGCAGGGGACGATTCTCGTGGTCGACGATGCCTCGAAGGGCGATCCGAAATCGGCGGCGGAGCGGGGAGCCAGCGCGCTGCTGATCGCCTCGCTGGAGGACTACAACGTCGACCCCAGCGGCAAGGATCGACACCTGGACGCGATCCAGTACCGCGGCGTGCGCCGAGGAGCTTCGATTCCGGTGTTGCAGATCTCGCGGCGCTCGCTCGAAGCGATCCGCGCGGCGGCGAAAGCTGACCCGAAGACCGCAGTGCACGTCGACGCAGAGGTCCGAAACGACGAGCGGCCCCTGCGCACTCTGGTCGCCACCGTTCTCGGCTCGGATCGCCCCGAGGAGTGCGTGGTCGCGGTGGCCCATGTCCAGGAACCCGGCGCGGTCGACAACGCCAGCGGAGTCGGCGGCATCTGCGAGGTCGCCTGCACCCTGGCTTCGCTGCTCGATCCCTCGGGCGCGCCGAAGATCGAGCGACCCTCGCGCAGTGTGGTCTTCCTGTTCGGCGACGAGATGCGCGAATCGAGGATCTGGCTGGATGCGAACAAGCGCAAGACCATCGCCGCGGTCTCGGCCGACATGATCGGCGCCTCGCTCGCGGCCACCGGCGCCGTGCCGCTGCTCGAGCGCGGTCCGGATCCCGGCGCGGTGAAACCCTTGCCGCCCGACAAGCACACCGCCTGGGGCCAGGCCCATGTCGAGTACGCCGAGCTGCGCCCTAACGGCGTCAATGTCGTATTGCGCACGGCGCTCGCCGATGTCGGGCTGCTCGCCAAGGGCTGGGCCACCTCGGAGAATCCCTACGAAGGCGGCTCGGACCACGACATTTTCCTGCGCGCAGAGATTCCCGCCGCCCTGCTCTGGCACTTCACCGACTTCGCGTACCACACCAGCCTCGATCGCATCGACCACGTCGACCCGCAGGAGCTGCGGCGCATGTCCTGCGCGGTCGCGGCGGCGACGCTTGCCCTCGCCGACCCGCGGCCGGCCGATCTCGACCGCTATCTGCGCACGAATCTGGCCGAGAAGAACCTGCGCGTCAGCGCGGCGAAGGACGCCAAGGACGAGGAGCTCGCCCGACAGTGGGAGGCCTGGTCCGAAGCCGTTCGCCAATGGTTCCGACGCGAGTGCCTGCGCCTCGCGCCCAATCCAGAACCCGAGAAAAAGGACTGAACATGAGCGGTGATCGACAAGTGCAATCCCTGACCGAGCTCGCGCAGCGCATCGATCGACGCGCAATGCTCACCGCCACCGGCGCGGCGGCCGCGACCTTCGCCTGCGCAACGGTCGGCGCCACGCCTCGCGCTCCGGGAAGCCAGGAGTCTGGGCAGAAGCAGGCCGGCGCCCGCGCCTCGCGCACCGATTATCCCGTGTTGGTCGGCAGCGCCAACGCCCTCGCGGGCATGCAGGCTCACTACGCCGCGCTCAGCGCTGGCGGAGCGCCGCTCGATGTCGCGATCGAAGTCGTGAAAGTCGTCGAGGCCGATCCGACGGATCACTCGGTGGGCCTGGGTGGCTTGCCCAACGAACGCGGCGTGGTGCAGCTCGATGCCGCGTGCATGCATGGGCCGACGCACAACTCCGGCGCCGTCGCCTGCATCGAGAACATCCTGCATCCCAGCGAAGTGGCGCGGCTCGTGATGGAGCGCACCGATCACTGCCTGCTCGTCGGACAAGGCGCGTACGAATTCGCGCGGGCCCACGGGCACGCTCACGTCGACCTGCTGACCGACGAAGCGCGCGAGATGTGGTTGAAGTGGAAGGAAGCCTCCAGCAAGGACGATGACTGGCTCGAGCCTCCCGCGCAGCCGAAGAAATCGACGAGCACCGGCTTTCTCGAGGGGCCGAGCCTGCTCACGGCCTCGCGCCTGCGCGAGCGCGGGATCGCGCACACCTGGGGGACGATCCACTGTTCGGCGCTGGGGAAGAACGGCGACATCGCCTGCACGACCACCACCTCGGGACTGTCGTGGAAAATCCCCGGCCGGGTAGGGGACTCGGCGATCGTCGGGGCGGGACTCTACTGCGACATGGAGGCCGGGAGCGCCGGCTCGACCGGCCGCGGCGAGGCATCGGTGCTCTCCAACGGCAGCTTCGCGATCGTCGAATTGATGCGCCAGGGCGCGACGCCTCGCGAGGCGGGTCTCGAGCTCCTGCGCCGCATCGTCCGCCAGGTGCAGCGCCAGGCGAAATGGCAGCCGGCCTTGATGCGCGCCGACGGCACGCCCGACTTCAACATCCACTTCTATGTGCTCGGCCTCGACGGGACTACCGCGGGGCTCGCCCTGCACAGGGGCGACGGCGGCGCCAAATTCGCGGTTGCGGACCCGGAGCACGGGCCGCGGCTGGAGCCCGTCGAGTGCCTGCTCGACTGATTCCGGGCCAGGCCGGCTGCTCTGCATTGCAAAGCACTTGACGCCCTGGGTAGACGCTCTAGCCTGGAGTCCGTGACCCCTCCCCCGAGCGACTCGTCCAGCCGCCCCGCCGTCGCCACGCGCGCCGCGGACAACTTGCACTTCATCCGCGCGACGATGGAGCGCTCGGTGTTGTTCACCGCGCTGCCGGGGAGCGCGGGTCTGTTGCTCGGAATCGACGGACTGGCGGCGGCCTTGATCGGCAGTCGTTGCCATACCGCGGAGGAATGGCTCGCGGTCTGGATCTCCGCCGCATTCCTGGGGCTCGCGATCGGGCTGTGGTCGGTGGCTCGGCGCGCGCGCCAGCTCTCGGTGCCGCTGACTCGCGGGCCTGCGCGCAGCTTCGCCCTCGGTCTCGCCGTGCCCTTGCTCGCCGGAGGTCTGATCACCGGCGCGCTGTGGCGCTATGGAGCTTTCGGCGCCATGCCCGCGACCTGGATGCTGCTCTACGGTTGCGCCCTGCTCTCCGCGGGAACCTTCAGCCTGCGCCAGGTGCGCACGATGGGCGCGGCTTTCTTCGCGGCCGGCGCCCTCGCGCTGACCACCCCGGTGCACCCGCTCAGCCTGGCGAACACCATCCTGCTCGGATTCGTGTTCGGCGGCATGCATCTCCTCTTCGCATGGCTGGTGGCGCGCGAAGCTCGCGCGGAGGCACGGCGTGTCTAGCGCTCCGAAAGAATCCGAGACCACGCGCGACAACGAACGGCCGCGCAATCTGCGCCCCGTGCCCGGCGGTTCCTTGCGCAGCGGTCCGCCGGAGCTCGACAAGCTGATCCACGAGCGGCTGCGTCTGGCGATGATCAGCGCGCTGGCGGTGAACGAGTCCTTGTCCTTCGGCGACCTGAAGGAGCTGGTGAAGACCACCGACGGCAACTTGAGCGTCCACGCGCGCAAGCTCGAGGACGCCGGTTACGTCGCTTGCACCAAGGGCTTCGACGGACGCGTTCCGCGCACCGAGTTCCGCTTGACCGCGCCTGGCCGCAAGGCGCTCGAGCGCTACCTCGATCACATGGACGCGGTCATCCGCGCCGCGCGCCAGCGCTGAGTCTCAAGGCCGCGTCAGCGCCGCGGCGAATTCTTCCGGAGACAATTCGCCGTCGCCGTCGCTGTCGAGCGCGGCGAGCACGGCTACGGCGCCCACCGAGAGTTCCAGGGGCGACTGCAGTCGGCGCAGATCCTCGGCGGAAACCCGGCCGTCACCGTCGAGATCCAACCGCCTGAAATGCCGGACGGGGCCGTCGATCTGCGGCGGCATCGGCGCGGTCTGGAAGCCCGAGGAGCGATCGCGCAGGCCGCCGAAGAGCTCTTCGAGCGTCTGCTGCACCACAGGTCCGCTCGGGTTCGCGGCGGAAGGCGAGATGCTGGTTGTCAGAAGGCGCGCGAGGACCTCGAGCTCGCCTCCGTCGATGCGCGTCGATCCGTCGCGATCGAGCTTCAGGACGGCGAGCTCGGGCGCCAGCTCGCCGCGCTCGTAGTCGGCGAGCAGCAGAGTCATCTCCGCCGCGGACAGACCGCCGTCCCCATTCTTGTCGTAGGCATTGCGCAGCTGCTCCGCGTTGCGCGTCGGCGCGCGCACGCTCGAGGCTGCGGCGACGGGCGGCTTGAACGCTCCGACGCGCGAGACAGCGAGCTTATAGCGCACGCCGAATTCCTCGCGGCTGATCCTGCCGTCCGAGTTGCTGTCGTAGGAGCGGAAGGAGGAGGCATCGAGTCCGAGGCTGTCCTGTCCTTCGCGCAGGGAAATCCAGCCGCCGCCGTTCTGGTCGCAACGCTTGAAGAACTCGTCTTCCTCCAGGGCCTGGGCTCGCAGCTTCATCTCGGCGTTGAGCGCCGCCTGGGCCGCGTCCGAGAGCGGCGCCGGATCCTGAGCGGGAGGCTTGGGCGGCTCCTGATTCTGCGCAGCGAAAAAAGCGCCGAGGATCGCGAGGTGGAAGGGCCAGTGGCGGAGGATCATGGCGAGCTGCATTGGAACCTATGGGCGGGGCGCTGGCTACTGCGCGCGGCGGCGGTCGCTGCCGCGGCGTTTCGAGGCCTGGGCGCGCTTGCTCGCGGCGCGCCGCAGGCGACCCCGCGTCGATCCCAGCATTCCGGCGTCGAGCGTGCGGCCGGCTCCGATCCGCTTCCACAAGAGCGCATGCTGGAAAACCTCGTCGACGTGCTCGACCAGATGGATGATCAAGCCGCTGCGGACTTCCGGCGACAGGCGCATGAACTCTTCGGCGTTGCGAGCGGGGACCACGACCTCGCGCATTCCCGCGCGCGCCGCAGCCAGGATCTTGTCGCGCAATCCGCCGACGGGGAGCACATCGCCGTGCAGGGTCATTTCTCCGGTCATCGCGACGTCGTGGCGCACGGCGACGCGCGCGAGCAGGCTGACCAGCGAGGTGGCGATGGCGATGCCCGCCGAAGGTCCGTCCTTGGGCGTCGCGCCGCCGGGGAAGTGCAGGTGCAAGTCGAGCGTGTCCAGCGACTCCGGCTCGATGCCCAGATCCTTCATCCGCGTGCGCACGTAGCTCATCGCGGTCGCCACCGATTCGCGCATCACTTCGCCGATCGAGCCGGTGAGGATCGTGCGGCCCGAGCCCGGCATGGCCAGGGCTTCGATCGGCAGCGGCGATCCGCCGGACACGGTCCAGGCCAGTCCCGTCGCGACGCCGATGCGCGGACGGCGCGCGTGCAATTCCTCGTCCGCCTGAGCGGGGCCCAGCAGGGCGAGCAGCTCGCTGCGCCGCACGGTCATCGACTTGTCGCCGTTGACCACGCGCACGGCGGCCTTGCGCGCCAGGCTGTCCAGCGCGCGCTGGAGCTGGCGCACGCCGGCTTCTTCCGTGTATCGCTCGATGATGTCGCGCAACGCGGCGCGCGAAATCTGCAGCTGCGACGGCTGCAGGCCGGCTCCGCGGCGCGAGCGCGGGATCAAGTGAGCGCGCGCGATGTCGAGCTTCTCGTTTTCCGTGTAGCCCTCGAAGCGGATCACCTCGAGCCGATCGACCAGCGCCTCCGGCATGTCCTCCAGATCATTGGCCGTCGCGAGGAACACGCAGTGCGACAGGTCGTAAGGCACGCCGAGGTAGTGATCGAGGAACTCGCGATTCTGCTCGGGATCGAGGATCTCGAGCAGCACGCCCGCAGCCGAGCGGCTCTCGCCAAAGCTGGCCTTGTCGATCTCGTCGAGCAGGATCACCGGATTGGTCGTTCCGGCGCGGAACATTCCCTGGAGGATGCGCCCGGGCACCGCGCCGACTTGATTGGGGTGCATGCCGCGCAGCTCGGACTCGCGATTCACGCCGCCGACCGGCACGTGGACGAACTGCCGGCCGAGGGCCTCGGCGACCGCGCGACCCATCGACGTCTTGCCCGTTCCCGGAGGTCCGAGGAAGCACAACACCGTTCCGCGCGACTCGCCCTCGAGGTGGCGCACCGCGAGGTACTCGACGACTCGATTCTTGACCTCCGCCAGGCGCGCATGGCTCTTGGCGAGCGACTCCGACACGCGGCGCAGTGCTTCGTGTCCGGGGTTGATCTCTGGATCCGCGACGGTCCAGGGCAGCTCGAGGACCCATTCGATCCAGTTGCGCAGGCTGGCCGCCTCGGCGGAGCCGGGCGTGGCGCGCCGCAGGTGCTCCAGCTCGCGGTGAGCCTTGCGGCGAGCTGCGTCGCTGCAGGCGCTGAGATCCACCAGGCGTCCGATCTGCAGTGCTTCCTCGGTCAAGGGAGCCCGCACGAAGCGCCCGATCTCCCGGCGCAGCCGCGTCTCGACCTCGCTGGTCAGACTCTCGCCCAGCTGCTTGCGCAGCAGTGCGATCAGGCGATCCAGCTCGTTTCGCGGAGTGGGCATCAAGGGGAAGACTTGGCGTCGGGACGCGAGTGACAGGGGGACGTCCGTTCTTTCGGCTTTCGGGCGTCGGAAAACTGGTCCATCGAGCCGAATCATGGACCTAAACGATTGACCCACAAGCACTTGAACGTCCCACCTGATTCCCTGCGACCTGCGCCTGCAAGGACTTAGGGCGGCCAGGAAAAAGTGAAGATCCGGGCCCGGGTCCGGGGCCGGCGCGGCCCGAAGATCGGCAGCTCGTCGAGCGCGAAGAAAATGCAGGAGCCCGCCGTCCTGCTCGGCCCCCAAGAGGGAGGCGAAGCGGACGGCGGGCACCTTGTCGGGCGGGACTTCCTATTGCTTGGGCGGCTTGACCCCGAGCGCCTTCGCCAAGGCCTCGTCCAGCTTCTCCCCGCGCAACCCGGCGCCGATGATCTTGCCCGTCGTCCCGTCGACCAGGAAGGTCGCCGGGATGGAGTTGATCGCGTAGATCTGCGCGATCTCGGCCTGCCAATACTTGCCATCGGCAACCTGGCGCCAGGTCATCTTCGCATTGGCCATGACGTCGGGCATCTTCTCGATCGACTTTTCGTTGTCGAGCGATACGCCAAGGATCTCGAAGCCGGCCGCGTGGAACTTCTCGTAGGCGCGGACGACGTTTGGCATCTCCTGCATGCAGGGGCCGCACCAGGTCGCCCAGAAGTCGAGCAGCACGACCTTGCCCTTGAAGTCCGCGGGGAAGCTCACGGACTTGCCCTCGGTGTCTTTCGCCTCGAAGGGTGTGATCACCATGCCGACGCTGTGGTCCGGCGGCGGCAGGATCTCCGCCACGGTCTGTGCGCTCTTCACGGCGCGCAGCGATCCCCCTGCGCGCGTCAGATCGGCGAGCTCCCAGGTGGTTCCGCTCAGGTTGAAGGGCTTGCGCACGTCGTAGGACTCGCCGCGCGACTCGAACTTGCCATTGTCGTTGACGTCGATCAGCAACACGACGCCCGAGCCCTCCTTCGATTCTTTCAATTCGGGTCCCTTGCCGCGGAAATCACCGCTCGCCATCTCGTCGGCGAGGATCACCTTGTGCTTTTTCTCTCCGAAGGTCATTTCGCCTTCGTAGGCGTAGTCGCGATAGAAGAGCAGCGTGGACTTCAGCGCTTCACGCTGCGGGTCGTTCTTGTCGAAGCGGTAGAGCGCGAGGTTCACGAGCACCGGCTTGCCCGGCTCGCCGATGTCGACCATCGCATTGCCCTGGTACATCTTGCTCGGGGTACCGTCCTTGTTCTTGCCGGGACTCCACTCGGCGGCCGGATCGTCGGTCAGATTGCCGTTCGCGTTGGAATCGACGAACAACCGCGCGGGCGCCTCCGCGGGCTCATCCAGGATGAAGCACGTGCCTGCGTCAGGTCCGATGGGCAGCAGTCCGTACATCGCAGCCGACAGACCGTCGGGGACCTGCGTGATCGCCGCGGGCCGCTCCTCGCTCATCGAAGCCCTCTGCGGCATGTAGTGGCCGATCTTGGAGCTCGCGCCCTTGGTCACGAGCGTGAGTTGGACGGTCGGTTCCGCTTGCAGCGCCGCGAGCAGGGGCAGGAATGCGAAGAGCATGGACTACTCCGAGTTGGGGACGAGGGTCGATGACGACGGAAAACGTACGCGGACAGGCTATGCGATCTCGCGCGCCTTCGCAGCTCAGGCCCCGCTCGAGAGGCGATCAGTGGGCCTTGTACGGCACTTTTTCCTGCGGGAACTTCGCGAGCAGCTCCTGCGCCCGCCGGATCATGGTGTCGACGCCCTTGGCGAGGTCCTTCGCGTCATAGGAGACGATCTCGTGGGGCGAGATCCCGCGGCCCTCGATCCCGAGGCCGCCGTTGAAACGCTCCTTGTTCGAGCCCGTCGAGACGTAGAGGCCGAACAATCCGCTGGGCAGCTCGATGGT
>Ga0193706_1000789_pt1 | contig 15962 bp, 13 predicted proteins | sample U3c1metaG_FD_160130 | JGI IMG/M metagenome (GOLD analysis project Ga0193706, IMG submission 160130) | Soil microbial communities from a riparian zone of the East river system, Colorado, United States - U3c1 | ecosystem: Environmental > Terrestrial > Soil > Riparian zone | place: USA: East River... | reverse complement strand
ACTGGGTTGGGTAGAGTTTTGCCGGCGAGTTCTGACAGGCAAAGAGGCGGCGGCCCGAGTGGTGGTCGACGGCGTCCGGCATTGCGCTGCACGCGACACAATTCGGCGTCTCTTCTTGCCCGACCGCAGCGCGGTGGTCTTTTTCGACATCGACGAAACCGAGCGCGCAAGTCGCCTCAACGCTCGAGGCCGATTCGGAGATCTGCCGGCCGCTGGTGAAATGTCCGATGACCTAGTTCAATTGCGAAATGAAGCGGATCTCATCGTAGATGGTTCGAGCGACGATACGCTCAATGAGATCCTCGATTGGATCGCATCCTCGGAGCACTCGTAGCTCACGCTTGAAAGGCTCGCCAGTTTCTGCTCGCGAAGACCTCTTCGCGCAGACTTGATCGAGCATCCGAAGGTGTTTCCGCTGGCGCGACCGCGCTGGCCGTCTTCGCTCCAGACGTCGCTCGTCTCGGCCGCGCACAACCACGATCCGACCGCGTTCGTCAATGTCCAAATCACGCAAAACAACTAAACAACTGGCCGGTTTTTCACTCGCTCAGACGAGCTGCCAGGCGAGTGGTCCGCGGGGCGCCACGGGAGCGACGCCTCCTCCTTCACGTCAGTAAAGAGGGATGGCTAGTCACGTGCTGAGCCGCGGGACAAGACAAGTCGACGAGTGAGTCGAGTCGATCGGCTCACGAGCGAAAGATCCCGTTCGCATTCGCCAGTACCTCAACCATGCGAGACAAGGTCGAAAATCTGTCGCAACTCCTGGTCAGTCGCAACGTCTCGGATTCGCAGATCCGCCTGTTTGGTAAGATCGGGGATCTCTCGCTCAGTAGCGTGCTTGAATAGCGTGTCAGGATCGATCTTCCTGGCTTGCACGCGACGTCGCCTTTCGGACTCGTCTGTCGTAACAGCGACAACAAAAACCTGCTTTGGCTGCAACCAGCCAAGAGTCTCGCGCATTTTCTTGTGGCGCAGACTGTCAAGCACGAGAATCCTCCCCTTTTCCGGTGGAGAATCTAGGACGGAGAGGGCGAACGCTAGCGGCGAAAGATCGACTTCCCTTTGACCGTTGTCCGCGAGCACTTGCTTTTCTTTGGCATCCTCCAGCGAGGCTGCGTGCGACGACTGTTCCACCACTGAGCGGCGAAAGCTCCTGCATTCAAGTGAGAACTGCTTTGCAAACCGTTCGGCAAGCTCGCCGCGTCCGACCCCTGTACCACCGGTGAAGACGACTAGGCGCAAGTCTGCCAGCTCGTCGCCGGCACTCTTGAGGAAGTGCTCATGGGAAGACCGAATCTGGGCCGCCGTCTTATCCAGCTCGAAAGTACGGGACTGCAGTTCCAACTCGCGTTCAGGTTTCGAGGCTGTTGCCCAAGCGGCGGCAAGGGACTCGGGACGGTGAGGAAGAACCCATCTCATCAATTTTGCGATTTCTTTTCGTGATTCGTCGCTTTGCTCGGAGCGAAACTTTTGAAATGCACGAATGATCCAGCGCTCCAGGTACGGGTAGAGTGCGGCCGACGGTCCCAAGAAAAAAGTCCCGCCACGCGCTTCGAGGGGTGACGCGGGCAGCGGAGCCGCGGGTAGATCGAGGGCCTTGGCCGATTTCGCGAACACATCTCCAAACCAAAGCGCGACAGTATTGGGTTTAAGCGCGCTCGGAACGTCGGCATCCACAGGAAGCGCGTGACCACCCCGGATGAGCTCTTCAACCTGGGGTCGCGTAACACCGCGTCCGCGATGCGCTGACGCCGAGGCGAATCCTAATACCCGGACGCTTGCATCGTCGGCGACGACAACGGGAGCCATCCCGAATGATGCGGAATTGGGTTTATCGAGGAGTGCTATAGCTCTTGCCACTAAAGACCTCGCTCAAAAGCCGCGACAACTTCGTCTTCACGAAAATGATGCAACCCTTCATCCGCCGGGCGACCGACGAGGTATCTGATTCCATCGATAGGAAGGTCATCCCCGTAGTTTTCGTGAAGCTCCTTCCAAGCCTCATGAGCAAGCGCAACCGCCTCGATGTCCCCTCTGGCAATGCTTGAGAAGGAACGCACCTCCCAAACCCACAGGCGCGGATCAAGTAGTCCGCTCTTGGCGAGAACCGCATCGATACAGGTTTGTCTCGCATCCTTGTAGCAACCACGGCGCGGGGCAGCTCCGGCTATGTAGCCCCGAAATCCGCCGAACGCATCCTTTACCTCGGTTACCCACGCGTCCTCCCATCGGTGCGGGGACACGTGTGTGAGATCCTCGAGAGCCCGCGCGGCTTGATCCTCGGTCAGGTGACCAAACCCGCCAACGCAACCCGCGAGCCCGCCTGAGTCGCAGCGACTCACACCGTGTGGATCGCGAGTGAACCACTCAGAGCCAACGATGAGTCCGATCCGCCCGAGATCCGGATGGAGAAAGGCAGCGTATGCATACACGGGCCGTCGTGCTGGATCGATCTTGAGGATAGCCTCCGCTCGCGACACCGTCGCGGGGTCCATCGGGGGCCTGGGACCTAGAGATGTCGATCCTGTGAGCACCGCCCCGGCTTCGGCGATGGGATCGGCTGAAGTGTTTTTCTGGTGGGGAAAGGCGTGGCCGAATCGGACCATGGGTCTGAGCTTCAAGAGAGAATATTCCGTTTCCCACCAGTTGCCCAACGCCACGTCGTTTCACGTCACTTCCCATCACCTGCCGTAAGAGGCGAGATCCAAAATCCCCACTGTTTACGCTGGTCGCGCGTGTTCGACCGCCTTTCCAAATGTGGGGCCTTCAAATCCCGCCTCCCCGAACCAACCTTAAGAGAAGCTGTACGAGAACAAGGACTTAGAAAAAACACTGACCCGCTCGGTTTTTACCGACGGCGGCGACCTAGCCGGCTGACGACTCGAGCTACACGCTCGGACCGTTCCGCGGATATGGTCCGCCGACGGAAACGGGAATGCCGACGGTGGGCCGTGACACGAATGTCGTCGATCGTGCTATCGACGCCGCGGGTGCGAACGCTGATGCTGGCGGTGAAGCATCTCGATCCCATCATGGGGATCGACATCCACATCGTGCAGCCGCCGGGGCCTGTGCCGCCGCCGATTCCCTCCGTACATCGGAATCGTGCTCGATGTTGTGGACTACATCCCCAAGATCGGCGCGACTGTCTACATCAACGGTCTTCCGCGGGGAACAGGCGGCACGGCCGGACAGGCCATTCCCTCGCACATCCCCATGGGCGGCGTGTTCGTGAAGCCGCCGACCAACGAGAGCGAGCTTTTCCTGGGCAGCGCGACGTCGCCGCCGACGACAATCCTCTCGTCTACGGCATGCTACCGGTGCTCACTTGCCAGGACATCGGCATGCCGGCCCTGCCGCGCCTGAAGAAGCACTCGACGCCCAAGTCGCTGATGTTGCGGTCGGAATACCGATCCCCATTCCCGCCGGACCGCCGGTCATGGTGGAAGGCCCGCCCTCGTTTCTCGCAGCGCTCAAGTCGCTGGCGCAGACGTTGGCGTTTGGCGCGGCCATGAAGGACTGAAGAAGCTGGCCGGAAAGAGCAAAGGCCTGCAGCGCGGCATCAAGCGCGCGTCCGATTGGGGCCCACGACCGCGCCAACAAGCTGATGGACAAGGTGCGGCTCTCCAAGCTCGCCGCACGGGCGACCGCATTCGCAACGCGGTCCACGAAAAGATTTGCTCAGTCACCGGGCATCCCGTCGACGTGGCGACGGGCGCAAGCCTCGTCTGCGAATACGCGCCTGCACAGCAATTCGCGGGATTCGCACCGTACGTCCACCCTCAGCGGTTTCGTTGGCGTTCAAGCAGAGCGAAAGCCGCGCCTTGAGGATCGTCACACCCGCACACTCGCTCGCCGTTCGGCAAGGTGATCGGCTCGAGCACCAACCCGCCAGCAGCGCGCGTGGCCATCATCGCTGGCTCGAGCGCGTCCACCTCGAAAAAGAAGAGCCAATGTGGGTGCACGCCCGGCCGCGTCGCGATGTCCGCCAGCGCGCCCACGCTCTGGCCACCTGGCCGCCACGCGAACTGCTCGAAAGTGCCCCCTGGGCCGAGGTCGATCGGACTGGTGAGAGCCCAGCCGAACAGCTCGCAGTAGTCCTGCGTCGCGCGCGCGACGTCGTTCGTGTTGAGCACGTGCCAGACGACTTCCACGGCAGGCTTCGAATTTTCCAAAGGAGGCGTGGACAAAGCCACTACGGCTCCGCCGGGGTCGCGAAGAACCACGGCTCGCCCGCCGGCAACAGTCGGCGGCGCGGGACCGAGCTGTATTGCGCCGCGCTCGATGAACCGCGCCATGGCGAGCTCCACGTCGTCCACCGCGAGATACCCGAGCCAATGAGGCTTCGCGCCGCGCGCGAGCGCTTGCTCGTGAAGTGGCCAGATCACCGCGCGGTCGTGACCGAGGATTTTCGGATAGAACGCGCGCGCCGCCTCCGGGTCCGTCGTGCGCAGCTCGAAACGACAAAACTTCGCCATGGCGGCCCGAATGCCACGAGGAGCCGTGCGCAGCAAGCGCGCCGCGCGTCCCATGGGAGAGTAGGCTTGGAAAAGTACGCTTCTCTTGAGCGTCGAGATTTCGCCGCCCGACCACCTTTGCTTGGAGTCATCATGCGACACTTCTTCATCACCCTTCTCGGTGCGCTCGGCTGCGTGAGCGGCGCGCTCGGCTGCGCGAGCGGCGCGGGAAAGGCGCCCCCCGCGACCGACGCCGGAATTCCTCCGAGCGATGTCCTCGATGCGACGTCGTTCGACGGGACCAAGCCCGGCGAGGAAAGGGAGGTCGCGGGAGTGAGGCTCACCTGGTGCCCGCCGGGCACGTTCACGCTGGGGAGCCCGCCGACGGAGCTCGAGCGGCGCCCGGGCGAGGACCAGGTTGCCGTGACGCTCACCAGGGGATTTTGGATGGCAAAATACGAGGCCACGCAGGGGGACTGGAAGCGGGTCGTCGGCGCGTTGCCCGGTGAATTCACCACGGAGCTCCTCGAGGGGGACGATTACCCTGTGGGCAATGTCAATTTCGCCGAGGTAGAAGATTTTTGCCGCAAACTCACCGAGCTGGCGCGAAAATCGGGCGCGTTGCCCGAGGGTTGGGAGTTCCGTCTGCCCACCGAAGCGCAATGGGAGTACGCAGCTCGCGCGGGCACCACGACGGTGTTTTCTTTCGGCGACACGCTGACCAGCTACCAGGCCAACTTCAAGGGCAAGTCGTATGGCGTCGTCGAGCAAGGGCCGTCACTCGGTCGCGCCACGCCCGTCGGCAGCTACCCCGCCAACGCCTGGGGCCTTCACGACATGCACGGCAACATCTACGAGTGGTGCCGCGATTGGTTCCACTTGGCGTTCCCGGGCGGCACCGATCCCGATCTCTACGACGCAGCGGACACGGCTACGCGCAATGGCACCGGGGACATTTCGCGATCGCGGCGCGGCGGATGTTGGGCTGACGAAGGTTGGCCCCTGCGAGCAGCGTTTCGCCTGCGTTTCGAGCCCGCGCGCCGGTATGACCACATCGGGTTTCGCGTGATCGCCGTGCGCAAGTGAAGCGCCCGGCCAGCCGCGTTCGTACGTAGCCGTCGATCGAATCGTCACGGCCCGCCGAAGGTGCGCGAAGTCACGAAAGGCGCACTGGGCGGGCCGTGCTGTTGTACCGGTCGCTGCGCGCAATTACTCGGCCGGGCAAGCGCCGGCGGTCAGCTGAACGCTGACGGCGTCGACGGTGTCGTCGTCCTTGACCAAGGCTCGCGCTTCGCCCCACGGCTCGCCCGTGCTGCATGCGCCGTTGCCGTCGCGGTCGTTGATGGCTCGCACCAAGACTTCTTTGCCCTCGAGCGGCGCTTTCGCGTCGAACGCGGCGAGCCCCTGAATCGTGATCGAGTGGACGAGCGCGGGCTTCGCGGTCTCGACCACGTCGAAAAACTGAACGGTGATCGGACCTTCCACTCGAACCGTCGAGGCTAGTTGGCCTTTGACGTCGATCTCACGGGATGCGCCACACCCGATACCGGCGCACATGAGCAAAGCAAGCGGAGCGGCCATAAGCGATTGACGAGTGATCATCGAGTCCTCCTTGCGCCAAAGGCGCGCGTTCGATCGGTTGGTAGAGCAACCGTCGTACCAGCGCCTTTTCCGCGCGTTATCGCCGCGATTCGCGGTCTTGGCCGCGCGCGAGGCCCGCGTCGGGCAGCCGCTGTGGCGCGCTTCGGACACAGTGTGGCCCAAGACCGCGCCGCGCGATGACACCGTGCGGCTGATTCACGCGCGGCAACGGTTACAGCCCTGCGCCCGGCGGCCAGGGCGCTTCGCCTTGCCCTTGGGAGACGATGCTGGCGGGGAACGGATCGGGAAGCACATGCGTCTCGCTGCGCGTGGCGTCCCAATGAACGTGCGGTTTACCGGCTTTGGTCGTCACGTCGAAGAGCATCTTGTCGGGCGCGCTGAACGTATAGCGGGCGTCGATGTAATTGCAGCCGTCCACGGGAAAACCTTGCTCTTTGACGGCACAGAATCGGTAGTAGCCCCGAGCCGTGTCGTATTCGACGAGCTGCAGCCGTGTATCCCGCTTGGCGCCGGCGAGAAAACCGCCGTTGCGGTAGGCGAGCACGTCTTTTCCTCCATATGTCTCGATATTGAAACCCCACACGACGGTGTTCTGCGGATCGAGCTGGAGCTTGCCGAACATGAAGCTTGCGCTGGTCGGCGCGAAGTCCACCGTCATCGGAAACGCCGCGTTGAGAGGACCGCTCTGGTTCGTACCCGACCATTTGCCGACGATGCGCTGAAGGAAGTCGATGCCGATGATCTTCTCGGCGCCGGGGGGCGTACCCGGGGGCATCGAGGCGTCAGGAGCTCCTCCGCCGGGAGGCGGATTCGTGCCGCCCGATCCGGTTCCTGGGCCCGCGCCGCCTGTGCTCGATCCGCCGGCTCCCGTCCCGGTTGCACCCGAGCCCGTACCCGCGCCGCCCGCGCCCGTGGCCGATCCAGCTGCGCCTGTGCCCGAGCCCGAGCCGCCCGAGCCGGTGCCCGCGCCGCCGGTGCCGGTGCTGGTTGCACCGGTCGTCCCCGCCGTGGCCGTGCCGGTCGTCGTGCCCACGCCGGGGCCGGCGGTCGTCGATCCACCGCCATTCGTCGTCGTGGCCGCGCCGGAGCTCTTGCGGGTATTGCTCCCCTCTTCGGACGTGCAGCCGGCCCATAGTTCCAGGGCAATGAAGGACAGCAACGACGCCCGCATCAACCGCCCGAGGGAGCACCTCGGAAGAGAATGGGAATCCATGATCACCTCCGTCTATGCAATGTTCAAATTGTATACGTTGTTTAGATCGTCCCTCAGCTAGAGGTGCAGCGTTCGCCGTGCCTCGGGCGGTCCCGCTTTCGCGCGTATCGCTTTTTTCCGGTGCGCGATTGAAAACTTGAAATGGCGGCGGAGTGGCGGGGCGCGCGCGATGGGCACAGACTTGTCTGCAACGCGGCAACGCGCTGCGCTGCGCCTAGCGCTTATCCATGGCCGCCAGCACTTGGCGCACGAGCGGCTCTGATCTCCGGACGGACTTGCCGACTTTGCCGAGATGTCCGTCGATCGCGAGAAAGGCAAGGCCGTGTACGATGCTCCACCAGCCGAGGACCTCTGCCTCGGTGATCGTCTCCGCGCGCTTGCCCTGAAGTCCGCTGACCAGAACTTTGCGCACCAGCTGGTACGCGCCGAGCGCGGCGCTCGCAATCTGCCCAGGTCCTACGTGCGCTTGCACACCGTAGCCAACCATGATTCGAAACCGGGTGGGGTGTTCGATGGCGAAGCGCACATAGGCGACGCCGACGTTCTGCGCGCGGAGGCGCGGCGAAGGTGCAGCCTCTAGCGCAGCTTCGCGCAGTACGGCGCCGAAGAGCTCGAAGCCCTCTTCGGCGACGGCGGCGAGGAGCGCGTCTTTGTCCTCGAAGTGGTGGTACGGAGCGCCCGGGCTGACCCCTGCGGCCCGCGCGGCAGCGCGCAGGGTAAATCCCTGTGGACCGCGCTGCTCGACGAGACGCAAGGTTGCGTCGAGAAGCGCCCGCCGGAGGTCGCCATGGTGGTACGCCTCCTTGGATGAGCGGTTGGTCACTGCGCACCGCATCTTGCCGTAGAACGCGCCGCGGTTCCAGGCGCCTGCGCGCGCCGGCCCGGTCACCGCCGGCACGAAGGCGGCGCGAGTGGTCAGCCAGGGCGCCCGCCCGCGAGCCGGCTGCGCTTTTTGCCGAGATCGGCTCGGGTCAGTCGTCGTCCGACTTCGCAGCGACTTGATGGTTGATGATAGCTGGATAGGACTTGGTGCCCATCATGCCCTTCCAGAGCACCTTGTTGAACTTCGCCGGCGGTACGCGGTCGGCGTCGGAAAAGTCGAAGCCAGCCGTGACCCGGGCCCAGTACTTGGCGTCGTGTTGGGGCTTGACGTCCGCACCATCGGCGAATTTTACGCCGAGACCGCTCAGCGCCTGCTCGAGCGCGGTGCCCTTCAATACGGTCGAGGCTTCGGCCTGGTAACTCCACGCGCCCGAGGATCGGATGTCGAACACATCGACCATCGGTCGCTGAAACGCCGTGTTCAGGTTGATGTGCTCCGTGCCGAGAATGTCTTCGATGGTGCGCAGCGCGTTGACCTGGCTGTAACGCGTGCCGATGACGGCGCCTTTCTTCACATAGGGGCCAATCATGTACGTCGTGGCGCGGTGCGAATCGACGTGGTCCGGCCCGTCCTGGCAATCGTCCTCGGTGACGATGAGCAAAGTGTCGGAGGCATAACGACTCTCCGAAACGGCTTGAACGATCCGCCCGACGGTGAGGTCATTGTCGGCCTGTTGAGTCTCGGGGGTGTTCACGCCACCTAGCGCCGTCGCGAAGCTGCCCATGTGATCATGGCTCACGCGCACCAAAGAGAGGCTCGGCAGGTTGCCCTCCGCCGCAAATTGTTCGAATTCGCGCTTCCACTCGTTGTAGCGCCACAGATCGGGGTAGTTTTGGTCGTAACCGCGGAAGTAGACGTCGGTCAGCGCAGAGAGTGAAGGTTCGAGCGGCGCGACCTGGACCACGCCGGCGGTGAACGGGTCGTTGACCGGCGCAGCGATGGTACCGATGCTGCCGATGTTGTTCACGAGGAACCCGTAATTGCGCACTGTCCCGCCCGCCCTCAAAACGGCAGAGAAAATGTAGCCGCCTTGAATCCCGAAAGGCGCATCGGAAGAAGCGTGGTTTCCCGTCCCCGTCAGTAGGTTGGCAGTACCGCCCGGCAGGGTGGCGGTGGCATTCGAATAGTTGGTCGTCCCCGCCGGACCGCCGGCGGCGTCGCGCTCGGCGACACTGCCGAAATTCACGGGCACGTTGCGGTTCGAGCCTTCGGACTCGTACGACAACCCGCGACTCACGAAAGCGTAATTGATCTGCTGCGTGATGGCTTCGGTGTTGGTGACCCGCCCCTGGAGCGTCCAGGACCACCCATCCATGCTGCCGTCGCCGGGATCCATGAAGTTGTCGAGCGTGACGAACTCGCGCGCGAGACGATGGTTATTGGGCGTGATGCTCTCTCCGAATTGCGTGAGCGAGCTGTCACCGTTCGAGCCGTTGCCGAGATCGCCGAGAATCTGGTCGAAGGTGCGGTTCTCCCTGACGATATAAATGACGTGTTTGATGCGCTGGCGCAGAAACGCCATGACACGCTGTTCGTCGCGGCCGGTCTCGGTGCCGTAGAAGTTGTTCTCCGCGACCCTCCCGGTCAGCCGATCGAGCTCGTAGGACGTGGGGACTCGTGCGCTGACGAGAGAGGCGCGCTCGAGCTGGAACTGATATTGGTTGGAGGCTTTGGACGCCAGGGCCGCAGCGGCATTGCCGCCCGGATACGTGATGCTCGTTATCGAGGCCGTGGAGCTCGCCAAGTGACCGGGGTTGGGGCCGGTGATGCTTTTCCCATTGACGATGTACATCCACTTGCCATCCGCGCTGAAAGTGATGTCGTGCGGCTCGTAGGCGGTGGGGATGAGCCCTTCGACGCGGTAGGCGCGCGGGCCGCGCAGCGGAATGACGGCGATGGAGTTGGCGCCGGCGTTGACCGCGTAGGCGGCACGACCGTCGGGTGAAAGCGTCACCGAGAAGGTGCCCGCGCCCGTATAACGCGGCGAACGGCGCCGGCGATCGTCATCGTCGGGCAAGAGACCAGCCGGGGCGCGCACATCGATCTTCGCGACGATCCTGTGGGTGGCGGTGTCGATCACCGCCACCTCGTCGGCGTTGTCTTGCGCGACGAACAGCTTGGCCCCCGACGCGTCGAGCGTCATGCCCAAAGGGTTGCCGTCGAGCTTGATGCGCTTGATCAACCGGCCCGCGGTTGCGGAGCTGATATCGACGACGTCGACCTCTCGATTGCGGTCCGACGAAACATAGGCGGTGCGATTGCCCTTTACGACGACCGCGAAGGGGAATGTGCCCCCCACCCCTCCCTGTGCGCCCTCGTTGTTGGCAAAATACGGGCGCAAGTCGTGCTCATATCGTACGGTCTTCGTCGTCGTATCGATCACGCTGATCGAATCGTTGTAGTTGTTCGCGACCACGAGCGTCTTGCCGTCGGCTGAAATACCAAGGCCGCTCGCGTTCGGGCTCACGTTGATGCCGAGACCCAGCGCGCCGTGACCGAGCGGAATCGTATGGCTCGGGGACCATGAGGCGCCGCTCTTCGCGTAAGCGTAGACCACGTCGTCTCGACCGCCAGCAGCGTAGAGGGTGCTCCCATCGGGCGAGAACACCAGACCGACGTGGGCGTTCGTCTGCTGGATCACTTGGGACAGCACCGGCGCTTCTCGGTGCGCGCCGCTCACGTCGTAGAGGAAGATGTATTGTGTCGAGTTGGCCGTGTCGGTCGTGCCGTCGGGTTTGATGAGCGAGTTGTGCCCGCGCACAGGATCGCCAGCGTCGTGCCATCCGGGCTGAGCTGCGAGCGCACCGCCTCACCAGCGACGAAGTTCGGATACGCCGCCAGCCCTGGATTCAACAGCTGCTGCACCGCCCCCCGCGGAGCAGTGGGCGTGATGAATTGGCCGGTCACGAGCTGCAGCGGCGCCGCGCTGAACTGCGCGGTCTGCGCGACCGCGCAGGGAGAGAGCGCTACGACCGAAGCGGAAATGCCGTACCGGAGGGAGGTGAGAAGCATTCGTTTCTTCATCGACGTCTCCTTGTTGTCGCTTTCATGCCTGGGCCCCCGAGCTGGCCGGCATGTTGGGCCCGCGTCGCCGGAGGCAACCCCTGAGCAGATTGGGCTGTCCGTATGACATTGAGAAGAAGTGTGCGTGAAGCCCGCGCGCCGGGGCACCCTCGGGACCCGGGCGACTAGAGACGCTCAGTCCGAGCTGCGCGCCGCGACCACCGAAAGGGTGTGCGCAACGAGCTCGAGCTGGCCATCGACGAGAGAGGCCCACGACCTCGATTCGCGAACCGCCACCGACTGTTCACCAGATCTTCGAACTCTACGCCACCGGTGCGAGTAGTCGTGATCCCGAGGAAGGAGCCACGCCGGTGAACACTCGTCGATTGGCAATGTACGTCACTCTTACCGCGATCTCGACCCCTGCGCTCGCGCAGTCTTCCCCGGCGAGGAGCAGCGAAATCCATCAACCCACCGAAGGGGCCGCGGTCGCAAAGCCCTCTGGGGAATCGGCGAATGCGGAAGGGGAGAGCAATCCCCCGAGTGCCGCCGAACCTAGGCCGCGGGGCGCTGAACAAGCGTCGGTCGAAGGGGCCTTTCTTCCGTTCACCATCGGTCCATCGACGGCCGAGACGTACGGAAGAATCATTTCCGGGTACGACGGCGCCCGCGAAGACTTCGTCTACGAGGCCTTCGCCGACGCACACGTTATCGGCGGTCTCGCCATTCGCGCCGGCTATTTGTCCTCGGATCTCTCGGGACACGCGAGCGCGTTGCTCGGCGCTCGTTTCCAATTCCTCTCGCAGGAGAGACAGGGCTTGGATATGGCTGCCGGTCTTTTCTATATGCCGCAAGATCTCGATGGCGAAGGACTCGTGAAGGCCCGGCTCTTGTTGGGTCGCAACGTTGGAGTGGTTCGTCTTTTTGCCAATGTCGGATACGGCCAGGACCCCGAAGCCGACGACGGGCAAGCGGAGCTCGCGATGGGCTTACTGCTCCCCACCGCACCTTCGCTCCTTCTCGGCCTCGACGCCCGCGGCCGGGCCCGGGTTTTCTCGACGGACGAGAAACACACCGGCATCTACGAGCCCATTTTCGACGTAGTCGTCGGACCCGTTGCCCATTACGTGCTGGGCCCCTTGGTGCTCACGAGTCACGCGGGCTGGAGCAGCGTGGTCATCCAAGGACCACAAGGTGCGCCCCAGCCGACCAACGACGTACGCAACGGCGTGTCGGCGCTCGCTTCCGTGGGATTTGCGCTCTGATGGCTTGATGCCCGCTCGGTGACAGTCACCTTCTCGGAGGTGTCGATAGAATGCGGCTATCGCACCCAGGAAGGCTCTTTGAGCTCAGTCTCCGCCACGTCAAACATGTCGCGCTCTACTGTGTGCAAGTTCCTGAGGTGCCGCGCGAATTCGTCCGAGGTCAGACCCATCTTGAAGTCGATTGCTTCTTGGAAGCACGAAACGACCTCATCGTGGGCGGCGAGCTCTCTCGCGATCATCGCGTCGATATCGCTTCGATCGTTGGCAATGAAACGCGCGAGCTTCCCTACGACGACATCGACGACACTCATCGCCGACACCTCGAAATGTTGGAGTTTCGCGTTGAGCTGCTCGAGTGGAACACAGACAGGGGTTTGTCGCCGGAACGGGATCCCGCGCCGGACGATGTCAACGTACAGGCCGCGTCGCTTGTGGATCGCCGTGTCCGGACCAGCGATCTCGATCAGCCGCGCCGCGATCGGGTAGGTCAGTTCGTCGGTTTCGAGAATGTCGCTGTCCTTGGTACCGCGGTCATACGAGGTCTGGAGCATCAGCGCTGTCGACCCGATGATGCGCAGGGGGATTGTCGGACCCGGCTGTCGCCAGGCCGCGTCGACCTCCTGCAAGAACGCCTCAATCACCGACACGTGCAGCCCTCAACGCCATCGTGAAGTCCTTCGGCTGCAGCGCAGTTGCGATTCCCCATCGACGGGAGACTTCGGAGGAGGAGCCGAGAACGTCCCGCAGTGTGGCTTTGGAACGGATGTTCCCGTCGAGAATGTCAGGAGAGCTGTTCTGGGATGGGATGGCGTGCTCCTTGGCGAAGTCGAGAGCCGTTTGGAGGACTAGCTCGGCCCTTCGGTAGCGCTGCGCCCACACACGTGGGGGCGCACGCTGAAGCTCTTCTCGGAGGGCGTGGCATGTATTGTCGACGAGCCAATCGAGGCGGCGTTGTAGGCCGATCGACGCGAGCTTGGCGCGTACGGCGTTCAGGTTGAGCTCGTCGATGTGAAGAACAAGGACGGGAGCCAATGCTGTGATGAGTCTGGGCGTCCCGGATACAAGCGTTTCATACAGCACCGTGGCGGTATCTTCGAGCGCCGTTGTTGGTAGAGCGTCTTCACGCTGCTGCAAATGACGACCGCCCAGTCGAACGAGGGCGTTTTGAAGGTCGGCAGAAGTGTCGCGCGCAGTTTCGCTCGTGAAATGATCGATGCCGACGTTGAATAATTTGAGGATGTCGAGGAACTGGTCAGCAGTGAAAGTCCCGTCGCCGTTTTCGATCTCGCTGAGGCGTGCTTGAGAAAGACCCAGGCGGCCAGCCACCTCGGCTTGGGTCCACCCTCGCGCTTTGCGAAGCACCCGGACCTTTTCTGCGATCTTCGAGCGACGGTTTCGCACGTCGATGAAGGTAGAGCCGACGAATCGAAAAGTCGATACATATATCGAAATATCGATAATATGTAGGCAAGTTGCTATAATCGCAAATGAATATTTCGTACTCAGCCTGGCGATTGATCGCGCTGCAGCCGTCGCTCTCGCGGATCGCAATCGCGCGGTCGAGGGAGCATCAAACCGATCCCCAGCGAAGGCACTGCCATTGGGCCCAGTAACAGACGCTCGGCCGCTCGATCGACCGATGATTTTCTCGCTGAGGGGTCGAGCAAGGGCCCGGCTGATGCATGACGGCGGGCAGGTACGGCCAAGTGGGAAAGGATGGACCTATGACCACCGCAAATCGGCTCGTCGTTGCACCCGACGCACTTCCTCGCAGCACTTCCACCAACGCCGGCAGCCTGTCGCCCGCGCAAGAGCATGGGTCGGCAGGTCGCCGGAAATTTTGGACAATCGCGCTGCTTGCCGCTGCCACGGCATGCGTCCCCGCACTTTCCGGATGCAACTCGCGCGACGAGGGCGGCGGCGACACGCCCCAAGGGTTCACGAGCGAGGGGCTCGCGAATGTGCACGCCACGATGGCGGGTTATGTCGATAGGGGAGCGTTACCCGGACTTGTGACCCTCCTCGATCGGGGCGGCGAGGTTCATGTCGATCCCATCGGACGTTCATCGATCGGCGGAGAGCCGATGCGGCGCGATACGATCTTTCGGATAGCGTCCATGACGAAGCCGATTACGGCGGCGGCGGCGATGATTCTGCTGGAAGAAGGCAAGCTGCAGCTCGACGAGTCGGTCGAGCGCCTCTTGCCCGAGCTGGGAAGCCGCAAGGTTCTGCGGCGGATCGATGCGCCGCTCGACGACACCGTCCCCGCCAAGCGGTCGATCACCGTCCGCGATCTGCTCACGTTCACGATGGGTTTTGGCATCGTGTTCCCGTTCGACACCTATCCGATTCAAAAGGCCGCGACGGAGCTGCGTATCGGCTACGGTCCGCCCGAGCCTCGTTCTGTCCCCGATCCCGACGAATGGCTGCGCCGATTCGCAACCTTGCCGCTCATGTTTCAGCCGGGCGAGCGATGGGCCTACAACACCGGCGCCGACGTGCTGGGGGTGCTCATCGCTCGCGCGTCGGGCAAACCCTTTGACGCGTTCTTGCGCGAGCGCATCTTCGAGCCGCTCGGCATGAAGGATACGGACTTCAGCGTCCCACCGGCGAAGACGGGCCGTTTCACCGCCAGCTATTTCGCCAATCCCACCACGGGTGGACTGGATCTGTTCGACAGCATTCAGGAGAGCGCATGGTCAGAGCCGCCCGCCTTTCCTTCCGGCGCGGGTGGTCTCGTCTCCACGGTGGACGACTATCTCATCTTCGCACGCATGCTGCTCAGCAAGGGCAAACACAACGGTGTTCAGATCCTGTCGGCGGCGTCGGTCGAAGCCATGACGACCGATCAACTCCTGCCTTCACAGAAAGTGGAGGGCGATTTCTTTCCGAATTTTTGGGCGACGCGTGGCTGGGGTTTCGGCGTTGCCATCATCACGCAACCGGACGACGTGTCGCAGGTGCCGGGCCGGTACGGCTGGGACGGTGGCCTCGGTACGTATTGGTTCTCCGACCCCGGTAGGAATTTCGTCGGAGTCCTTCTCACCCAACGCTCGCTCGACGAGTCGGGCCCGGCCAACGATTTTTGGAAGGCTGCTTATCAGGCGATGACAGACTGATCCCGTAGCTCGGTGCCCATCGTGAACGTCAGCGTCGCCCTCAAATCGAGCGGCACCAACAGGATCGTGAGCTCGGTTCAGGGCTTTTGCTCGAACGCTTCGTGACCCTCACGAAGCTAGAGCGCGCCGAACTTCTACGCGCGCGCAATCGCTTACGGCATTGAAGCGCGGCCGAGGGCTCGAATTGGGCCCTCGGCCGCGCTCTCTCTACTGCGCACTGCGACCGATGCGGGTGCGACCGATGCGGGGGGCCGAAAGGTTGAGGAGCAAGAATCCCGGATAGACCAGGAGACCTCTGGGTCTTTTGGCGGAATTGCGCCCTTTATCGTGGCGGCCAGAGCGATCGATGTCGACGGTGCTGCGAGTGTTGCAGAGCAAAGTCGCCGTCATTTCCGAACATGCAGATGAGCGTGCCAGACG
>Ga0193706_1000788_pt1 | contig 15985 bp, 12 predicted proteins | sample U3c1metaG_FD_160130 | JGI IMG/M metagenome (GOLD analysis project Ga0193706, IMG submission 160130) | Soil microbial communities from a riparian zone of the East river system, Colorado, United States - U3c1 | ecosystem: Environmental > Terrestrial > Soil > Riparian zone | place: USA: East River... | reverse complement strand
TTGGCCGTCGCCTCGTCCATCATCTGAATGGCGACGCCGAGCCGGCCACGGCTCACGCGCCCCGTGGTGAGAAGTTGCGGCAGGATCTGTTTGACGTCGTCGATCGGGATCGCAAAGCCGATGCCCTGCCCGGCCGGATTGATGGCGGTATTGATACCCACCACTTGGCCGGAAATGTTGAGCAAGGGCCCTCCACTGTTTCCTGGGTTGATGGCGGCGTCCGTTTGGATGAAGTCATCGTAGGGCCCCGCGCCAATGGCGCGACTCTTGGCACTGACGATTCCCATCGTCACCGTGTCCCCAAGCCCGAAGGGATTGCCAATCGCGACCACATACTCGCCGATGCGGGTCGCCTCGCTCGACCCGAGCTCCACTGCTGGAAGTTTGCCGGCGCCGACCAGATCCAAGACGGCGACGTCGAGCTGCGAATCGCGACCTCGCACCGTCGCAGTGAACTCACGCTCGTCGAGCAATCGAACCTTGACGGTCTTGGCATCGGCAACGACATGGGCGTTGGTGATGACATGTCCGGCGTCGTCGATGATGAAACCAGACCCGAGTCCTCGCCTTTGGAAGCTTCGGTCGCCTCGCGGCGTGCCCCGCGGATTCTGCTGACCGAAGAAGAAGTCGAACGGAAGCTGAAATGGAGCTTCGGACACTTTTGCTTCTGCGGTCACCGTGATGTTGACGACAGCTGGGCGCACTCGCGCCACCAACGTTGCTACGTCGGGGGCACCGCCAACGACGGCGCCCGGAGCCAGCGGTGCCGCGCTCACCGGTGCCGCGCTGGGCGAAGTGCCGATCGCTCCTTTCGAAGCCGACGCGAGCGCATCGCGGTCTCCCATTTTCAGACCGCGACACCCAAGGGCGCACGGCAGGAGAGCGAATGCGACAAATTGCGATCCGTATTTGTATCGAGTGTGCATGTCGGGACTCCGCCTAACCAAAAGAAATTTGCGTTCGCTTGCTTCTATCGAGCCGCCCGGACGGAGCCGGTCGCGCGGATTGCCTTATTCCCAACGCGCGAAAACCAACCGCTCCGTCCGGGCACCCAGAACGTCGCCTCGGCATGAATCACCTGGACGACTGCATGATCTTCGTGCCGATCGCGCTGGCGGTGAGGAACATCGAAGCGCCCAACGCCAGCAAGCCAACCAAGCTGAGCGTCACGGTCGCGAATCCGATGAGCGCGAGAATGCCGAGCGCCGCGCCGCCGATTCCAACCAACTGGACACCTCCGCCCATCGCGGGTCCTCGGTCCATACGGTCGATGCCTGGTTGGTACGACATGGTCGTGAGGTCGATCACGGACCCGCTGTCGAGTCTTTCCTTTCATGCACACTCCTTCGTTCGCAGGCATTGGTCGTGCCGGTCTACACGACGCAATGCCAGGCTCCGGTCGAGATTCTAAGTCGCTGGCCCGTCGAACCAACGTCGTGGGGAAGGCTGCGATGTCTCCAACCAAAGGTGCAGCGCCTGGCGCGGCGCAGACTCGACGTACAGGGTAGCAAAGACGCGCCCCGTCTCCGTACGGGCCCATGACACCTTCGAGGAGAGCGCATGAATGGTCGAGACATGAAGATGTTGGGCGCCGAGCGAAGACGCTTTTTGCGCACCGCGCTCACGGGAGCGGGCGTCGCTGTCGCGGCTTGCACGAGATCCGTTTCGGCACCCGGCGGAGGTGGGGAGGCGCCGCGAGCGGGGGAGCACGACGAAGCGGAAGTGACTCCGGGAGAAGATCTCATGCAAGAGCACGGCGTGCTCGAGCGCATCTTGCTCATCTATGACGAGGCCGCGCGCCTTATCGACCGCAGCGAGGCCCTCGATTCCGCCGCCATCGCGAACGCCGCGGGCATCGTCCGTCGATTCGTCGAGGAGTACCACGAGCGGAGCGAGGAGCGGGACGTGTTTCCTCGACTCGAGACGGCGCGGCGCGAGACCGAGCTCGTGGCGATACTGCGGCGGCAGCATCAGCGCGGTCGCGAGCTTACCGACGAAATCGTCCGCCTCGCCAAAGGGGGGACGGCAACCGCGCGGCTCGCCGAGGCGATGCGCGGCTTCCAACGCATGTACCGACCACACGCCGCGCGCGAAGATACGGTACTCTTCCCAGCGTTTCGCGAGGTCGTTGGCGGCAAGGCTTACCATGAGCTTGGCGAGAAATTCGAAGAGGAAGAGCACAAAAAATTCGGCGAGCACGGCCTGCAAGACACCGTCGCCGAGGTCGCGCGCATCGAGTCGGCGATGGGAATTGCTGATCTCGCCAGGTTTACGCCGTGATTGAAGATGTCGGCGGGCGCCGGTCGCTGTCGGGGGACGACTCGGTGCGCGCGAAGATCCGCTCGTGATCTCCGGCGCGCACGCCCCAACGCGACTGGCGCGCCGGCTCGGCACGTTCGATGCCGTCGTGGTGGGGCTCGGCTCGATGATCGGTGCCGGCGTGTTCGCGGCGTTCGCGCCTGCCGCGCGCGCTGCGGGCAACGGACTTCTGCTCGGGCTCGCGATCGCCGCGTTCGTCGCCTATTGCAACGCGACGTCGTCGGCAGCGCTCGCCGCGCTGTATCCGCAATCAGGGGGAACTTACGTCTATGGTCGCGAGAGGCTCGGCCCCTTTTGGGGTTTCATGGCCGGCTGGGGTTTCGTCGTTGGCAAGCTCGCGAGCTGCGCGGCGATGGCAATGACGTTCGGCAGCTATGCAGCCCCGCGCCTGGCCCGCCCCGTCGGAATCGCCGCGGTCGTCGCGCTGACGACGACGAACTATTTCGGAGTTGAGAAGACGGTGAGACTGACGAGGATCATCGTGGTCTTCGTTCTGGCGGTGCTCGCGCTTGTCGTCGCAGCGGTATGGCTGGGTGGCTCGGCGGAGCCCGGTCGACTCTGGCCCATCACGATAACGAGCGCCTCCGGCGTTCTGCAGTCCGCGGGCTTCCTCTTCTTCGCCTTTGCTGGCTACGCTCGGTTGGCGACGCTCGGCGAAGAAGTGGTGGAACCAGCGCGTACGATCCCTCGCGCGATACCGTTGGCGCTCGGGATTGCCTTGGCAGTCTACGTGGCGGTCGGCGTGAGTGTGCTGGCGAGTTTGGGCGCCGCAGAAATGGCCGCATCTTTCGCACCGCTGACGCGGGCGGTCGAGGTCGGAGCTTTCGCGGCGCTCTCCCCGCTCGTGCGGATGGGGGCGGCGGCAGCGGCTCTCGGGGCACTCTCGTCGCTCATCGTCGGAGTAAGCCGAACCGTTTTCGCAATGGCATCGCGACGCGATCTGCCGGCGAGCCTGGCGAAAGTGCATTCACGCTATCGCGTTCCTCACCGCGCTGAGCTCGCAGTGGGCGCCGTCGTTGCCGTTGCGGTCGCCGCGGCAGACGTTCGCTCTGCGATAGGATTCAGCTCCTTCGCGGTGTTGACCTATTACGGAATCGCCAACGCCGCCGCCTGGACCCTCGAGCGCGAGCAACGACGGTGGCCGCGCGCGCTCGCCGGTTTGGGCTTGCTCGGGTGCGCATTGCTGGCGCTGACGCTGCCTTTCTCCTCGATCGTCGCCGGCGCCGCTCTCCTGGTCGTAGGTGCGCTCGTCTACGGCGGACGGCGTTGAGGTCGGAGGACAGCTAGGTTAATATCATTGCCCTTCGGCAATTCTTGCTCGGCGTCGCAACCGCCCATCGATGCATTTCGTCAATGGATTCAAGCAAGTCTGCGCTGCCTTCACAGCGCCGATGGGGTCGCGCACGCAACCGCTCGGGTATAAAACGCTCGAGTAATGCTTGCTCGTTACTTCCGACGAAGGTCCCAAGAGGGGTAACTACGACGTCGCGGCGGCGCCTCGCCAGTTAAGAGTAAGGTGTTCAATCTGATGGATCCGCAAACCTGCTTCTGGGTTGGCATAGGGACGAGTATGGGCCGCGGCGTGCTAGCGCGCAGCGGGCGACGCATCTGCCTGCGCGGCCCCTGGATCCTCGCACGGCGGTGTACCGCTAAAGGCCGCCTTTGAAACGAATGTTTTCGCTGGCCGCGGCGTTGGCGGGGGCTCGCACCTCCGACGAGGTTGCAGAGGTGATGGTGCGGCAGGGGGTCGATGCCCTCCAAGCTTCCACCGGCATCTTCGTGCAACCTCGACCGGATGGTTCGCTCCGAATCATCGCCTCGTACGGCATTGTCGAGCGCTTCATCGAGGAAAATCGTCATTTCTCGCCCGATGCTTCCTTTCCTGCGGCCCGCGCCTTTCGATCCGGTGAACCGGAATGGGTCGAGAACGAGGCGGAATACGCGCGCCGCTACCCGAGCCTCGCATCCCACCCAGAGACCCGCTCCTGCGCAGCCGCGGCGCTGCCGCTCGTCTTGGATGGCCGAGTCATCGCGGTCGCCGCATTCCGGTTCGACGAACCCCGCACCTTCGATGACGAGGAGCGCGCCGTCATGGTCGCCCTCGGCAGTCAAGCGGCCCAAGCTTTCCAGCGAGCACAGCTCGAAGCACGCGAAGCGCTGGCGCGCCACTGGCTCGAGGCGCTGGGAGGGCTGGCGAGCGCTCTTTCGACGGTGCTCACGCGCTCCGAGGTCGTGGAGGTGGTTGTCGAACGCGGAATGAAGACAGCGGGGGCCGATACCTGCACGATTTACGTGTTCGATGAAGACAAAACGGCGTTGACGCTGATTGGCGATCGCGGTGTGAGCCGAGCGATCGTCGATCAAATCCGCTTCATTCGGCCCGAATCGGGCAACCCCGTATTGAGTACACTTCAGACGGGAAAGCCAATCTGGGCTGAAACAGAAGCCGACTACATGGCCCTTTATCCGGCGCTGGTGACGCACAAGGCAGAGGGTCCGCGAGCGCGCGCATTCTGGAGCTTCCCGCTCATCTCCGAAGGGAGATCGTTCGGTCTTCTGGGAATGGGCTTTTACGCGCCGCGCGCTTTTTCGGCCGAGGAGCGCAAGTTCGTGCAGACGTTCTGTCATCATTGCTCCGAGGCATTGCGGCGCGCAGAGCGCTTCGAAACCGAACGCGCGGCGCGCGCGGCCGCCGAGCGGTTGCAAGGCTCGCTGGAGACGACTTTGCGCAGCATCGGCGACGCCGTCATTGCGACCGACGCGAGCGGGCGCGTCGCTCTCATGAATCCGATCGCCGAGAGTCTGACCGGCTGGAGTGAATCGGAAAGTCGCGGAAAGCCGCTCACGGAAGTCTTTCCGATTTTCAATGAACAGACGCGCAAGGAAGTGGAGAGCCCGGTCGACAAAGTCCTGCGCGAGGGCAGGGTGGTCGGTCTCGCCAACCACACCGTGCTCCTCAGCCGCGATGGCACGAGGGAAATTCCCATCGAAGACAGCGGCGCTCCCATTCGCGGACCCGATCAGACCATCCAAGGCGTGGTCCTCGTTTTTCGCGACGCCAGCGTGCGGCGGCGCGAAGAAATCCGTCGCTCATTTCTGGCGCAGGCAGCGGCCGTCCTGTCCGAGTCGCTCGATTACCAGACGGCGCTCGCGCAAGTTGCGAAGCTCGCCGTCCCCGAGGTGGCCGACTGGTGCACCGTCGACGTGCTGGAGGAAGGGCAGAGCCACACCAAGCAATTGGCCATGGCCCATATCGACCCGGCCAAAGTTCAGCTCGCGCGCGAGCTGGCCGAGAAGTATCCCCCCGATCCCAAGGCGGCGACGGGGGTGCCCAACGTCCTGCGCACCGGCCGTTCCGAGCTTTATTCCGACGTACCCGAATCCCTCCTCGAGGCGGGGGCGCGAGACGCCGAACATCTGCGCATCTTGCGCGAGCTTCGCCTGCGGTCGGGAATGATCGTGCCGCTCATCGCGCGCGGAAAAGTGCTGGGAGCCATGACCTTCGTCTACGCCGATGCCAACCGTCGCTATGCGGAGGACGACCTCGAATTTGCCGAGACGCTGGCCCAGCGATGCGCCGTCGCCATCGACAACGCGCGTCTTTACGCCGCCGAAACTCGCGCTCGCAAGAACGCTGATTTGGCGAGCGAGGCAAAAGACGAATTTCTCGCGACGGTGAGCCACGAGCTGCGCACGCCGCTCACGGCGATCATGGGCTGGGCCAAGCTCCTCGCTTCGCCCGTGCTCAATGAGGCGAAAAGGAGCCGCGCGCTCGAGACGATCGACCGCAATACCGTCGCCATGGCCGAGCTCATCGACGATCTTCTGGACATGTCGCGTATCGTGAGCGGCCGGCTCCGCATCGATAGGCACGCCGTCGACCTCGCGCATGTGCTGCGATCAGCCATCGACTCCATTGCACCTACGGCGGACGCGAAGCAGATCCGGATCACCCCCTTGTTCGACGCGGATTCGGCCGTTCTCGCGGGCGACCCGGGGCGGCTTCAACAAGTGTTTTGGAATCTGCTGAGCAACGCCGTGAAGTTCACCCCGCGGGGCGGCTCGGTGGACGTGGTTTTGCAGCGCGTCGATCTCTCGGCCGAGATCCGAGTCACCGACTCAGGACGCGGAATTGCCCCCGACTTTCTTCCCTATATTTTCGATCCATTTCGCCAAGAGGACGCGACTTCCACCCGGGCCCGCGGGGGTTTGGGCTTGGGCCTCGCCATCGCGCGCCGGCTCGTCGAGCTTCACGGCGGCAACATCGCGGTGCAAAGCCACGGAGATGGCCGCGGCGCGACGTTCACCGTCACGTTACCGCTCAGTGCCGTCGCCGCGACGATGACCGACGCGCAGGACAGTGCGCGCGCAGTGACCAAAGCGCGCGATCTCAGCGGGATTCATGTTCTCGTCGTCGACGATCATGCTGACGCCCGCGATCTCATTCGCGCGGTCCTCGAGACGTCCGGCGCCAAGGTCGATACCGCGGGCGACGTGGACGAAGCGATGCTCGTCTTTACCCAGCGCATCCCCGACGTGCTCATTTCGGACATCGGAATGCCCGGACAAGATGGTTACGATTTGATCGGGAAGATTCGCAAACTGCCCGCAGAACGAGGTGGCGGCGTCCCCGCCGCTGCATTGAGTGCCTACGCGCGCACCGAGGATCGCCGGCGCGCGCTCAACGCTGGCTACTCGATGCATCTCGCCAAACCGATCGAGCCCGGCGAGTTGATCGACGTGGTCGCCAGCCTGACGCGGTTCGCGTCGGGCTCATTGGCGCCGAGTTCGCCCAAAGCCTGACGGGCGCGCTTGCTGCACGCGCCCGTCTGACGAACCGCGAGCCAGGGGGGGCGCTTCACCGGAACGTGAGCGACCCCACGCCGTAACCGGCCGGCGTTTCCGAGTACGTGTGCGCGCGGGGGTGTCGTTCGGAGTGTCGATCGCACCACAGGCGCGCGCGATCGCTCGCGCGCTGCACCTCGAGACAGTCGGGACAGGGCGGGACGATCTGTTCGTATGTTGGTATCGACTTGGGCCGGTACACCAAAACTGGGCACGGCGCGAGGCGCAGGAGGCTTTCCGCCACGGATCCCTCGAGTAGTCGATCGATGCCGGCGCGGCCGCGCGTTCCTACGACGATGAGGTCCGCTCCGATGTCGCTGGCGAGCTGCACGACCTCGATGTCGACTTTACCCGCCGCTAGATGCAAGAAGATGCGCGCTACGGAGTCCGGAAGGTCGGCCGCCAGCTTCTCGAGCTTGGCGTGCGCGTCCGCTGAAAGATTGACGACACCGATCGCCCGTTCCCCATGGACGGCCGCGACATTGCCGTCGGGAAGGACGTGCACGACGTGGAGCTCGCCCCCCGCCGCGACCGCGACTTCCGCCGCGTACGCGAGGATCTCCCTGGACAACGCCAGGAAATCGATTCCAACGAGTACGATCGAGTGTTTCCCCTGATTTTCGCCGCTCGTCACGTGATTCATGAATCCTCCGGCTTGCTGTACGCGTTGCCTACGCGGCGTGCGCGTGCGTGCGTGCAACGAGTGCCCATTGCCATCAGCCGATCTTGCAGACGCCGTGCCGGCAGCCCGAGCGCCCCGGTTTCCTGCTCCTTAGGCCCGAGGGGAAGGGCGCTGACCCTTCCCCTTGTCCGACGATCAGCCGCCGTCCGAGGCGTCGCCCGATCGACCGTCACTCACGTCCGTGGAACCGTCACCGCCGCCATCGGCGCCGTCGCTGGCATCGGCAGCGGCATCAGCGTCAGCGCCGCCACCTGCATCTCCGGCGTCGCTGCTGACGATGAGTAGCAGCGAACGAGCCTGCGCCAAGTGCATGGTGACCGCGTCGCGCGCTATCGTCAGTTGCATTCGAAGCGCCGCGTTGACTGCGGACGGCAAGAGTACGTCCGTGATCAGCGTCAAAACCTGAGAATGCATCTCGACTTGATCAGTCATGTAAGCCCGGTCGAACGCAATCCCCTGCAGCGGCTGCAATGCTTGCAGCTTCTGCATTGCCATCGCGGTGAGCTGGACACTCACCGGGCTCTCGGCCGGGGTCAGCGCTGCGCCCGCGTCCGCGGCCACGTTGAGGAGGTCGCGATCAGCAGCGGAATGGTCGGTGTTCATACGTGTTGCAAAAGCTCGGACATCCGTGTTCACAGCCCTCGTCTCGGCGAGCATCGCCTCTTGAATTTCTCCGAGATTGGCGGCGTGCATCACGCCTACGATTTGTCCGTCCGAAAGTCGGAGAGCGTCGGGTGCGTCGCTCGCGTCGGCGGTTTGACCTCCGGTGCCTGCGCTGCCGGCCGCTCCGCCGGCGTCACGTCCACCGGCCGCTCCACCCTTTCCTCCGGTGGTTCCCGCCGCGCCGCCCGCTCCGCCCGTCCCTCCCGCTCCTCCAGCCGCATCAACCGCGCCACCGCTGCCACCCTTGCCGGCAGCGCCACTCTGACCGCCGCCGCCACGTCCGCCCGTTGCAGTCGCGCCCGATCCACCGCTGCCGCCGGAAGCGCCCGTCGTCGTGTCGTCATCACCAGAACAAGCCGGCGCACCCACCACGCTGCTGGCCAAGACCACTAACGATACCCAATGCCCGAGTCGCATCTTATTCTCTCCTCTTCGCCCTAAACGCCGACGCGATCGATAGCGCGCGCCGTACGAGTCGGGTGCGGCGTGTTTACGCAGCCGCGACACGCAGCGCCACGGGGCGGCAGGCTTAGGACAATTGGCCGTATGGGATCGTTCGAACTTTGGCCGTCCGGTAAAGCCTTTAACGTTTGCGGCTTACTTGGTGGCCGGTTTCGCGGCGGCAGGAGGGTCGTTGGGCGCGCGCGCGTCGACGTGCAGACCGTCGAATTGCCCCGCGCGCTCGAGTCTCCAGATGTCCTCGTCGGTGACATAGTCGCGGTGCAGCACTTCGCGTGCAATCTTCACTTTGGCGAGAAGCACAGGATCGGAAATCGCGTCGTGCCGCTCTTTACTGGGAAGCGCGGGAGGCTTCATCACCGAGAATGCGCCACGAACGGGATGCCCATCCAGGGTTTGCCCTTCCAAAAAATAGTCGCGCGAAAGCGTATCCGGCTCGGCGCGCGGGTCGAGCACGGCGTGGAGCTCGATCCCTCGGCCCGGGGGAACCACAGTCGCGCCGAGCACCGATCCCACCGGTGGAAAGGCGGGCGGCGAGCGCTGTCCGTCGAGGCGGCGCGTCGTGACGGTTACCTTGCTGATCGCGATCACCTCGGGACGCGTGTGCCAGATTCGAATGCCTTGGTCGACCACGCCGCTTGCCGATAGCTGCGGAAAGCGCGGAATGAGATCGGCAAAGAGGAGGATGGTGCCCTTGTAAGCGAAGGCTTCGAACGCCGGGTTCAAGAGCTCGATCGCATGGCGACCCTGGAGCGCGCGTCCGTCCTCGCCGAGCACCTCCACCATCACCAAGAAGTGCGAGTAGAGCGTGTCCTGCGCGCGCGCCGCGAAGCTGTGCGTTTGATGCGGTTCACGGCTCTCTTCGCGCATGCCGTCGCCGAAAGACCAAACGAATCTGCGCGGCCGGAACGACGTGACGGTGCCCGCGTCGGCGCGGGCCGCGCCCGTGCTCATGATGCGAACGTCCAAATCGAATTCATCCACCGTGTTCGGTCGGAGATGATGCTCGATGACCACGGCGGGAGCGGTATCGCAGCGCTTTACGCGAAAGGAAGGCACCGGGACGCTGGTGGCAACGTTGTTCTTTCCAAAAACGGTGACGCGGTGCGAAGTAGGCTGGCCGCGGTCATCCAAATACGAGCGCAAGGCGACCGGTGAGCCTCTTCCGGCGCCGACCTGATAGTGGAGAAACGCGTCGTTGCCGTCCGCCGTATGTGCTTGCACCGTCACCAGGTTTTCTTCCCCCTCGCACACCTCGTCCTTCTCGACGGTAACGGCGTCGATGACGGGTGCGGCGGCGGTCTCGCGCGATGGTCGCGGCGGGGCCTGCTCTCTTTGTTCGCGAGCTGGCGGATCGCTGACGTTCTGCGCCTCAGCGGGCGGCGCCGGCAGGGGCGCGGGCCGTCGCGACCTCACGATGGCGCAGGTGCCGAGGCACGCCAATGCCGCGAGCGCCCCCGCCTTGAGTGCTCGCGCGCGTCGCTCGTTCATGCCCCCATCAGTACCAACAGCCGTACACGTTTCCTGCCGAGTTCCACTGCACGGATTGCTCGGTATCGGCGGCCCAAACGCTCACGCCGCTTCCTTCCAGATACCCTTCCCACGGGTGGCCGCTCCAACCGCCGAGCCGATCGGGGCTGATCGATGTTGCCGTCGAAGCGGGATCGTCGCGCACGCTGGCGAACGTGTTGGCGCCGTCGTCGTCACTGTCGCACCGTCCGACGGCCATGCAGTTGGCCACCTGGCGCGCGGCATCGTCGCAGATGCTCTCGAAGCAAGTGACGTTGACGGCGAGGTTCTTCCAAAAGCCGATTCCCTCGTGGCACTCGCTCTCTACCGCGCCCATCAAACCATTCATGGCGTTGACGACGGCGTCGTGGGGATACGTGTAGGCCTCCACGGTACGCTTATCGGCCATGTATTGAGCATAGGCGAGAAATGTGGAACAAACGGCGCCGTTATTCCACGCCACGCCGCCGAAATTGACCCCTTCGATGAATCGGTATTGGAAAAGCGAATAGTTCGTCGGACGGGGCGGGGTTCCCACCAGAAGTCGATAGAGGCCTTGGCTGCTGTCCTGGCGAGACACCGTCCACTCGGAGGCCGCCGAGTCCCACAGCCACTTGGCGATGTCGCTTCCGTCGTCGCTCGGGCATTGCGCCGAGTTGCAGCTGCGCTGGTATCCGATGTGCTCGACCGAGGAGCCGCCGCCGTAGAGAAACGCGTAGATCGCACCGGGCGATACGATCGAGGCGCCGGGGTAACCGTTGCGGAGCTCGTCGGGATTGAGCGGTGTGCTGCAGTACGTTGGCCAATTGGTCGTCTCCGGCGAGTACATCGTCGCGTGTGTGACCCACCCATTTCCGTGCGCGAGCATGGAATGGGTGCGGTACTCGCCGACGCCGGAGAGCGTGCCCCCCACCGGGCCCTGTGATCGCGAAAGCACCAGCGCGCCGTCGGGGGCGTTCCACACCGCGGAAGAGGAACCACACGGCGTCGACTCGATCGCGGCGGCGTTCGCGGATCCTCCGAGCGTCACGAGGAAGAAAGCGGCCAGAGCCAACCGTGCGCCGCCTCGCAAGGGGGAAAGCCGGTGGACCCTCGCCTCTTTTCCGTTGTGCATAAAACCGGGACTGTCCAGCGAGGTAAAGTGCATCGTCCGCCCTCCGAAGTTGTGAGATCGCGCGGGCGGAGAACCGGACGCTCCTCGCCGTAGTCTTATCTACTTACCTTTCCGCTGTTGCAAATGGAAGTTGCAATTGGTCCCGAACCGTCGTCGGCATGCGAGCAATCAGCGGATCGCAACACGGAAGGGCTCGTTCGGCCGGCGTGCGAGGGATGCCACGAGCGCGGCGGGTCGGCGCGGACGCGACGCCGGACCGTGCACGATGTTCATCAGCATTCGGGCGTCGAACGGAGCACGCACCTTGGCGTCGTTGTCGAAATAGACGAAGACGTCCCGCCGCGTCGATGCGTCACGCCATCCATCGATGCGAGCCGCCCATCGTTCGAGGCTCCGGCGGCCATAGCCGCTTTCATAGAGCTTCGTCGCGCCATGCAGGCGCACGTAGACGAAGTCCGCGGTTACCTCGTCGAAGTCGGGATACCTCTTGGCGGTGTCGGCAATGCAGAGCGCCACGTGATGACGTCTCAGCAATGCGAAGAATGCTGGATCATGAAAGCTCGGGTGACGAACCTCCAACGCATAGCGAAGGCGGTGGTTCGCGCCTGCCGTCGTGAACGCGCGCCCTTCCACGCGGTGGTCGTGCTTCTCGGCAAGCCGAGCCGCGTCGCGCGTGGTTCTCGGTAGCAGGTCGAAGAACGCCGCGAGCCGGGCCGAGTCGAACACGAATCTGGGCGGCAGTTGCCACAGGATGGGTCCCAGCTTTTCGCCGAGGGCGAGCACGCCCGACGCAAAGAAGTTGGCGAGCGGCGTCTCGGCGTCCTTCAGCCGCTTCATGTGCGTGATGAAGCGACTCCCTTTGAGCGAAAAAACGAAGTCGCTCGGCGTCGCCTCATGCCAGCGCTTCACGCTTTCCGGCCTGAGGAGCGAATAAAACGATCCGTTGATTTCGATCGAATCGACGCTTCGGCTCGCGAAGGCGAGCTCTTGCTTGTGCGGCAGCCCGGTTGGGTAAAACACGCCGCGCCAGCCGGGATAATTCCACCCCGAGATCCCGATGTGCACGCCGTCCCTTCGCACGATCGCGGGTATGCGAACGTCGTGCCGAGGGGACGATGGTCAGAAGCGTGCCGTCAAACGGACCAACCGGGCGAGGCGCGGTCCGTGAGCCCTTGCTCGTAAGACGGGGACGCCTCGAGCTCGGCCTTCCATGCGTCGAGCAGACTGCGGTTGTCGTGTTGCCACGGATGAAAGCTCGGTCGGTAATATTCCAAATAGGGTTTGAACAAGGTCGTCAAGCGGCCCGGATCGAGGAAGAGAAACCGGAAGAGCCCGTACCATTCGCGTGGCGAAAACAGAATGCCGTCGGCCCACATCAAGCGGACCTGGTGCTCGAAGACCTTGGCCCAGAAGATCACGGTGGCGAAGACCATCGCCATGATGCGCTCGAGATAGCCGCCGCCAGTTTGGAGATACACGTCGTAGGCGACGGCCTTGTGCTCGTTCTCCTCGGCGGCGTGCCAGCGCCAGAGCGCAGCCATGACCGGGTGTGCGCCGTCGAGCATTCGGTCGTTGCTGAGGAGAAAGTGGGCGAGAAGGGCGGTGAAGTGCTCGAGGGCGCTGGTTGCCGCGAGTCGCCCGCGCGGCGTCGTCATTCGCGTCACTCGCGCGAGCAGACGCTCCACGCGTTGTTCCATCGCTTCGGCCGGGTAACCTTGGCGACGCAGCATCTCGTTGTAGCGAACGTGCTCGCGACTGTGGATGCCCTCTTGGGCGCAGAACGTGCGGGTTTGCTGGAGCAGGCGCTCGTCTTGCAATTGGCCGGCGTGCGCTTTGACGGCAGCGATGAAGAATCTTTCGCCAGGCGGAAAGAAGATGGAAAGGTTGTCGAAAAAGAGCGTGATCGCCCGCTTTCCGCCATGCCAATATCGCGGCACTTCGTCGCTGACATCGAATCGGAGGTTGCGAACTTCGAGCTCGGGTGCAGTCATCATGGCGAGAACTCTAAGGGCCCGGGTCCAACGCCGGCAGGTTCACCGGTGCCAAGTTCCTGTCATTTGGGGCCAAAGAGGCCCCGTGCAGGCAGATTCAGGCGCGCAGGCTGGTCCGCACCGGCCACGGGGGCAGCGGTGGCAACCCGAGGACTTCCCGCACCGGCGCGAACGACTGGCGATGGATGGGGCATGCGCCGTGGACGCGGAGGATCTCCACGTGCGCGCGCACCGGATATCCTTTGTGTCGCGCAAAGCCGTACGCCGGGTAGCGCGCGTCGTACTCCACCATGCGCGCATCGCGCGCCGTCTTGGCGAGGATCGATGCGGCAGCAATGCTGAGACTTTTTTCGTCTCCCTTGTCGATACGTTGCTGCGTGATCGCGAGGTCGCGCAGTCGCCGCCCGTCGATCAAAAGGTGCTGAGGCTCGACGGTGAGCGCTTCGACGGCGCGCTGCATCGCCAAGAGCCCCGCCCAGTAAATGTTGATGCGATCGATCTCGTCCGGTTCGACGAAAGCGACGGCCCATGCCAACGCATTTTCGCGAATCACCGGCGCGAGGCGGTCACGCTCCTTTTCGTCGAGCTTCTTCGAATCGTCCACGCCGGGCAGGCGCAATCCGGGCGGGAAGACGACCGCGGCGGCGGCGACCGGACCGGCCAAAGGGCTCATCCCCGCCTCGTCGATGCCGGCGACGCGCAGGACGCCCGCCGCCCAGAGCTCGCGCTCGTAGCGCAGAATGCCGCGCAACCGCTGACCTTCGGCGCGATGCTCGCGCCGTCGGCGGTCGACGGCCTGAAGGATCGCTTTGGCGGAAGGTCGTGGATCGGCGCGCAGGGCGCGTTCGATCGCTTCGGGCAAAGGCCGCGCGCCATCGACGTAGCGCTCGCGGATCTCGGCATACGAAAGGGGCAATCGGTTCATCGATGGCGCGTCCACTTGGCCTGACGCTCCGATTCTTTACCGCCACTTCGACGCAGGGAGTAGCCCAAACAGGCCTCGTGCTTGCGCTCCGGGGAAGGTCCGATAGCTTGCTCGTATGCTTCCCCACCTGCTGGTGGCGCAGCTTTCGGCGGCGATCGTCGTAACCCGCGCATCCGACGCTCGCGACTGTCCGGATACGGAACACCTCGCCGCTCGGGTCGAACGCATTTCCGCGAGCCCGCTCTCATCGCCGCAAAACGCGACCACGGTCGTCCGGGCCGACTTCTCGCGCGCAGGTAGCGCCTACGAAGCCAAGTTGCAGCTGACGGGGTCGCGCGAAGGTGAGCGCCTTCTGCGCGACGAGAGTCCCACCTGCGAGCCGCTCGCCGATGCGGTCGCCGTCGCAACCGCGGTGCTTCTCGATCCTGCGTCTCGTCCGCCCCCCGCCCGCGAGCCGCACGACCAAGCGCCGTCATGGTTCGCCATCTGGTTCTCGGGGCGCTTCGGGGCTGGGGCGGGGATCGTGGGGGGACCGAGCTGGGTCGCCGGAGGCGGGTTCGAAACGTCGCTCGGCCCGCTGACGCTGATCGAGCTCGGGGGGGCCCTGACCGGCCCGCAACAGAGCCCGCTCGGCGCCGGAACCGTCGAAGTTCGGCTTTGGTTTGCCGAGCTCGGTGTTTTTCGTTCACTCACAGGAGAAACGTTCAAGGTCGGTCCCACGCTGCATGTCATGGGAGGGGCGCTGCACGGCGAAGGCACGGAATACGCCGTGACATCGTCCGCTTCGCTCACCTGGTTGGCGCTCGGGGCGGGGGTGAGGGGCGACCTCGCCGTGGCGCCGCGCCTTCGTCTCGGCGCCCGATGGCGCCTGGTCGTACCCTTGCAAAACCACTCTTTTTCCGTGGGATATGTGGGCACGGCCTACGAATCGGAGGTCGTGGCCGGGGTGGCCGATCTCGTGCTCGATGTAAGGCTTTGGTAAACTGCGCAATTGAAGTGATGGCTGGAGAATCGGTGCCCCTCTAACCCATAGCGGGCGCTCCAACCAAGTCCGAGCCGTCGCGAGCATGACCGTCGAACGCATCTACGAGCTTCACGCGGACTTCGTTTTCCGCACTCTCCGCGCGCTCGGCGTGCCGGCCCGCGACGTCGGCGACGCGATCCAAGAGGTTTTTTTGGCGGTTCATCGCACGCTCGACGGATTCGAAGAGCGCTGTTCGATGAAGACTTGGCTTTTTACGATTTGTCGCAGCGTGGCGAGGGATCGACGGCGTCGCGCGCATCAACGCTACGAGGTGATCGATGGGGCGCTCGTCAGCAAGGAGCCGGACCACCGGTCCGACGCGAGTCTTCGCTTGGAGCACCGACAGCGACTGGCCGAGCTCGACGCGATCCTGGGGGCGATGGAGGAGGAGCAGCGGCTCGTGTTCGTGCTGTTCGAGATCGAAAGCATGACCGGCAACGAGATAAGTGAAGCA
>Ga0193706_1000787_pt1 | contig 15989 bp, 19 predicted proteins | sample U3c1metaG_FD_160130 | JGI IMG/M metagenome (GOLD analysis project Ga0193706, IMG submission 160130) | Soil microbial communities from a riparian zone of the East river system, Colorado, United States - U3c1 | ecosystem: Environmental > Terrestrial > Soil > Riparian zone | place: USA: East River... | reverse complement strand
GACTTCCGGTCCCGTCCGGCGTCCCCAGCTCCAGGCCTGCGACCTCGGCCTGCCGCGCCCCTTCCAGTGCGGCCGGATCACGGTGCCGATGCGCCGCGGCGACCCCGCCCTCGGCGTGACCCGGGTCGGGTTCGCGGTGAGGGCGCGCTCCGACCGCCGGCGGCCTTCGCTGGGCACGATCGTGGCGATGGATGGCGGCCCGGGCTACGCCTCGACCGCCGCGCCCTACGCGCGCTCGTTGGTCGCGGTGCTGGCGCCGCTGCTGCACCGGCGCGATCTCGTCCTCTTCGACGAGCGCGGCACCGGCCGCTCCGACGTCATCGACTGCCCGACGCTGCAACGGGGGCTGGTCCAGGAAGGGATCGCCGTGGCCGAGTGCGCCAACCAGCTCGGTCCGCGCTACGCCGCCTACACCAGCGCCGAAGCGGCGGCCGACCTCGAGGCGGTGCGGGGGGCGCTCGGGCTCGGCAGGATCTTCTTCTACGGCGACTCCTACGCGACCCTGTTCGCCCAGGCCTACGCGGCCCGCTATCCCGGCTCGCTGCGCGGCCTCATCCTCGACTCCGCCTATCCCGCCGACGATCCCTACTACCGGACGCTCCTGCCGGCTGGTCTGGACGGACTGCGGACCGCCTGCCGACACTCACCGCGCTGCTCCGGCGATCCGCTCGGCCGCTTCGCCCGCGTGGTCCGCCGCTTCCACGCCGCCGATCGTCCCACCGAGAACCTGCTCGACTTCCTGCTCCAGGCCGGGACGCTGGCGCCGCGCTCCTACCTCAGCCTCGACGAAGCCGACCGCCGCTTCCTCGCCGGCGACCGGCGCCGCCTCGACGAGCTGATCGCGCCAGGCCCCGCCGGCCACGGCGAGCTCGGCGAATTCTCCTACGGCCTCGAGATCGCGGTCGAGTGCAACGACTACCCGCTGCTCTGGGACCCTGACGCGGAAGTCGACGAGCGCGTCCGTCAGCTCTCGGCGGCGACGACCCGCCTGCCGAAGGACTACTTCGCCCCGTTCGGCCGCCGCGAGTACCTGCTCTCCTCAGCGGCCCATCTGACCAACTGCCTGACCTGGCCGCCGCCGCCGGGTGGCCTCGAGCCACCGGTGCCCGCGGGCTGGGTCGCCGCGACCACCTTCCCGACCCTGATCCTCGCCGGCCAGGTCGACGACATCACCTCGGTCGCCGAGGCGCGGCAGGTGGGGCGCCGCTTCCCCCGTTCCCACCTGTACGTCGTGCCGGATCGCGGCCACGCCTCGAGCCTCTATTTCCCGTTCCGCTCGCCGGCGGTCGGCGCGATCCGGCACTTCATCGCTTCAAGCTAAGGCAGGTACTTTTCCGCCTGCTTCTTCGCTTCTTCGATGCCCTTTTCGGCCTGGGCCTTGCCTTCTTCGATGCCCTTTTCGGCATGCCTGGTGCCTTCTTCGATGCCCTTCTTGGCGCTGCCGTTGCCGTCTTCGACTTGCTTCTTGGCTTCTTCGAGGCCCTTCTTGGCTTCTTCGGTTCCCTCTTCCAAGCCTTCTTCGGCCTTCTTGACGCCTTCTTCGACTTCCTGCTTGGCCGTGGCAGTTCTTTCGCTGCCGGTGCTGCTGGTGTCGTCGCTGCTGCCGCAGCCCGACCAGACGACGCCGCCGGCGACGATCGCCACCAACGCGAACATCGCGCTCAGCGCCCGCAACCTGGCGCTACCTGACTGTGCGTCTCTCATCTAGTTCTCCCCCGGGGTGGATTCTCAGAACGGATGACTCTACCGTTGGCCCGGTGACGGATGAGGATCAGATGGACGCGTTCGAAGGGCTGATCGCCGACGCGATCGACGCCCTTCCCGCGCAGTTCCAGGAGGTGTTGGAGAAGGTCGCGGTCGTCGTCTCCGACCTCGGCACCGAGCACCACGCTTACGGCATGTACTACGGCGACGGCGTTGCCCGCGAACGCTACGAGGACCGCATCGTCATCTACCGCGACACGCTCGAACGCGACTTCGGCCACGATCGCGAGCTGCTGGCCCGCCAGGTGGAGCGCACGCTGCGGCACGAGCTGGCCCACCACCTCGGCTGGGACGAGAGCGGCGTCGGCGGCCTCGGGCTCTGAGCCCCCGGACTAACGGACGCGGCAGTCGCGAGCGAGCGAGGTGTCGATCTTCTTGCCGTCGACGAAGTAGAAGCTGCCGCGGGCGAGGGTGAAGACCGCTCCCGGGAACCCCGCCGGGGCCGGGCAGCTGGCGCTGATGAAGCTGCGGGGCTGCCCGCGATAGGTATAGGTGCGGCCGATCGTCAGGTCGATCTGCGTGACCGATCCCAACCCTCCGGCCAGGGTCGGGATCTTGGCCGAGAGGATGGTTCCAAACTGGCCCTTGGGATTGCGCGAGATCGCCAGCGGCAGCACGAAGGTCGCCCGCACCGGGGTCGTGATGTAGAGGTGCAGAAGCAGCGCTGGCCTGCCCTTATCCCGGCCGTAGAAGGCGAGCATCTTGCCGGTGGCAAGGATCGGGCTGCTGTTGCTGCTGAATTCGACGCCGGCCTGGAAGTGGCCGCGTCCCACCAGGGCCGAGCGGCAGCGCTGCAGGGCCGTTTCGGTGCTGGTCGACTGCAGCAGGGGGCCGCTGCATTCCGGCAGGCCCTGGGTGGAGAGCCTGCCGTTGCGGTTTAGCGCAATTTCGATTCGCCGCACCGCCGGTGGGTGGCTGCCGTCGGTGGTCCCGATCGCGCCCTGGACGTTGACGGTTACCGGCGCCGGCCGGTCACGCGGCAGCGAGCGGGGGCTGAAGTCGCCGCTGAAGGAGATCCGCACGTTGCCGTCCTGACTGAGCTCCGCTTGGGCCAGTCCTGCCCCGAGCAGGCCGAGGATCACCAGGAAGGCGGGGATGAGAAGACGTGGCGGCATCGGCACTCAGTCTAGGCGCGCATTCCGCGGCCGGGGTTTAGCGATGGCTGAGGCTCGCGCTCCGAGCCGCGGCGTCAGTCGTCGTCGCGTTTGCGTTCGGCGGCGTGGGTGACCTGTTCGGCGCGGTGGCGGACTTCTTCGGTTGCCTCCCGGGTTGCGGCGATCGCCTCGTCGCGGGCGGCGGCGACGCCCTCGCTGGGCTTGCCGCCGATGATGTCGCGGAGGGCGTCCTTGTAGCGGTCGGTGCGCCGGTCCGGCGGGAAGCGTCCTTCGGCCTTGGCCTGCTTCTTCGGCTTGCGCTCGCCGTAGCGCCGCCGCGCCCAGGCGGAGTGGGGCTTGCCGATCCGGCAGGCACCGTAGAGCGCAAGCGGGAAGAGGAAGAAGCCGATGATCCCGTGCAGGCGCCGGCCCTTGAAGAAGCAGATCGCCACCACGATCACCAGCAGCAGGCCGGAGACGATCAGCGCCAACCAGCCTTCCGATTCGGTGCCGGTGTCGAGCGGATTGACGCCCATGACGACCAGCGCCATCCCCGCCGCGGCGATCACGGTGGCGTCGATCGAGCTGCGCCCCTCCTCGGCCCAGTAGACGTCGTCGAGGTAGACCCAGAGCGCGAACTCGTCGATCGTCAGGCCGGCGCCGACGCCGAACAGGAAGCCGCAGATCTCCGCCCAGGGGCTATCGCCGTGGGCGGCGAAGCCGAGCGTGCCGGCGATCATCATCGCGACGATCCCGAAGACGAGGTGGTGGAGGTGGACGCCGCTGTCGCTGACGACGCTGCCCGGCCACCAGGGAACCCTGGGGCTGCGCATCAGCCGCGTGCTCATGCGGATGAAGGCGAAGGAGAGGATGAAGCCGACCAGGACCAGGAAAACACCCTGGCGGCTGTTGGCGAGGATGTGTTCGTTCCAGAACTCGGAGACGAAGGAGGCGTAGATCACGCGGTCACCGTCGCTGTCATCGGGGTGGGCCTCGGGGCGGCTCCGTCCTTGGCGGCGATCAGGTCGAGCGTCAGCAGCACCGCGGCGATCGCGAAGATCGGCGTGAAGACGATGTTCGACGCCGCCTCCGCCACCCAGGTCGCAAAGAACGAGTCGCCGAGCAGGTCGTGGACGAAGTGGGCGATCAGCTCGGCAACCCCGTCGCCGACGAGCTCGACCGGCGCCAGGACGAGGAAGACCAGCCAGAAGTTGTGGCGGACCAGGGCGGCGCTGCGACGCAGGGCGCCGCGCACCGTGCGTCCCTCGATCTCCACCACCGGCCCCGAGAGGCCGAACCAGACGAAGACGAGGATCCCGGGGACGAAGAAGAGCAGCAGCCCGACGATCACGAAGGCGACGTAGGCGAGGTCGACGAGGATCAGCCGCCGGTAGTCGAGGCGGCGGGCGACCTCGGTGATCGACGGCGCCTTTTCGTGATCGGGGTGGGTGAGGGAGACGGCGACGGCGCCGCTGTAGAAGACCTCGCCGAGCAGCCCGGTCATCGTGATCGCCGCCGTCGCCCCGATCACCGCCAGGATCTGCAGGCCGTTGGCGACGTTGAGGGAGTCGGCGTCGACCCCGGTGGTCAGGGCGTCGAGAAAGCCGAGCGGGACGAAGACGACGACGGCAAGCAACAGCAGCGACGGCGCTTTGGCCAAGTAGGTCCGGACGATGCGGCCGTAGATGGATCCGAGCTTGCGGTGCAGGGTCACGCTAGTTGCGCCTGCGCCCGGACGGGTACCTGCCGCGATGCTCGAGCTTCGCCTGGCTCGACTCCGAGGCCGGCACCCGCTTGAGACTGCCGAGCTCGGGAGTCAGCAGTTCTTCGGCGCAACGCCGGTGCCAGTGGTGATGGTCGGTGCCGCCCAGCCGGCGCACGTACTGGACGACCGTGTGCTCGGCGCCGACGTCGATGTCGCCGTGGCAGCCGGGGCAGTGGTAGAGCTTGCGGGCGATGCCGCGGATCAGCCAGGTCTCGTCGCCCTCTTCATTCAGTCCGCGGAGGCTCCAACGGGTGCTCGGCTGGCCGTCGAACTGACCCATCTCATCGCCTCGACATCCAGGCGAACCCGGCGGCCATCGCCAGATTGGAGGCGCTGGCCAGCCGCAGGCCCAGCTTCGCGCCCGGCCTGCTCACCGCCGGCGACCCCGCCCAGAGCGCGTCGGTGGCGATCTCGGTGCCGCGCAGCCAGGCCAGCGCCTGCCAGTCGCCGGGGGCGCCGCGGCGCTCGGCGACCGCGTGGGCGGCGGCGAAGGTGAGCCAGATCGGCCCGCAGCGGCGGAAGAGATGCTTCGCATCCGGCGACGGCTCGTCGTGGCCGAGCGCCTTCAGGGTCGCTGCCGGGGCGACGATGGCGGCGCTTCCGAGCAGCAGGTCGAAGGCGATCATGTTGCGATTGGTTAGGCGCAGCGCCTGTTCGAGCGTCATCGGCTGTCTTCAATCCAACCAGATCGGCGCCGCAATACGCACGCGAGTGTGAGCTTGCAAGAAGGGAAAGGGTGAGGTTCGGCGAAATCGACCGGCGTGACCAAGACCGCGACGAAGTCCCCACAACTTAAGAGCCTTTCGGACTACATCCAGGAGCGTTTCGACGAGTTCTCGCGCTCCCAGAAAGACGTAGCCCGCTACATCGTCGATCACCTCGACGAGGCTGCCTTCCTCACCGCCGAGGAGCTGGCCCGGAGAGCGAGCACCTCGTCATCGACGGTGGTGCGCTTCTCCCAGGCCCTCGGTTTCGAGGGCTACCCGGAGCTGCAGCAGGCGGCAATCGAGGAGTACCGCACGACCATCGCCGGCGCCGCCACCAACGGCGGCGCCCTCTTCTCCTTCGACCACTCCGAGCTCGAGGGCTCGCTCAGCGCCGACTACGCCAACCTCGAGGAAACCGCTCGCAAGCTCACCCCCGAGCAGGTCGATGCCTCGGTCGCGGCGCTGGCCACCGCCCAGCGGATCGTCATCGTCGGCGTCGACCAGATGGCGTTCTTCGCCAGCTATCTGCGCCACACCCTCAGCCTGCTCGACATCCGCGCCGAGATCGTCGCCAGCACCGGTGGCGAGTCGTTGCAGCGGCTCGGCCGCATCGGCGAAGACACCCTGGTGATCACCCTTTCCGCCGGTCGCGCCCATCCGCTGCTGCTGCGGGCGATGAAGCTCGCTCTGCATCGCGGCGCCCGCACCCTGGCGATCTCCGACGCGACCATGTCGGAGGTCGGTGAGCACGCCGAGCTGACCCTCTACTTCTCCTCCAACAGCCCCTCGTTCGCGCGTTCGAACACGGCGCTGATGGCCCTGGTCCAGGCGCTGGCCCATGGCCTCTACGCCCGCGACGAAGCCGCGCACAAAGACCGCATTCGCGCTTACAAATTGAAGTAGGCGCGCGGGGACGGGCAAGTCGGCTCGCCCCCGTAATATGCGCTCCATGACTGAGCGCGCGACTTTCAGGCTGAAAACCGGCCTCGCCGAGATGCTGAAGGGCGGGGTGATCATGGACGTGGTCACTCCCGAGGAGGCGAAGATCGCCGAGGACGCCGGCGCCTGCGCGGTGATGGCGCTGGAGCGCGTGCCCTCTGACATCCGCCGCGACGGCGGCGTCGCCCGCATGTCCGACCCGGCGATGATCAAGGGCATTCAGGCCGCGGTGACGATCCCGGTCATGGCCAAGGTGCGGATCGGCCACTTCGCCGAGGCCCAGGTCCTGCAGGCGCTGGAGGTCGACTACATCGACGAGTCCGAGGTCCTGACCCCGGCCGACGAGCGCAACCACATCGAGAAGCTGGCCTTCGAGGTGCCCTTCGTCTGCGGCGCCACCAACCTCGGCGAGGCGCTGCGGCGGCTTGGCGAGGGGGCGGCGATGATCCGCTCCAAGGGCGAGGCGGGGACCGGCAACGTCGTCGAGGCGGTCCGCCACATGCGCGAGATCACCTCCGGCATCAAGTGGCTGGCGCAGCTGCGCCCCGAGGAGCTGGCCGCCGCCGCCAAAGAGCACCAGGCGCCACTCGAAGTCGTCCAGGAGGTCGCCGCCGCCGCCAGCCTGCCGGTGCCGCTGTTCTGCGCCGGCGGCATCGCCACCCCCGCTGACGCGGCGCTGATGATGCAGCTCGGCGCCGAAGGGAACTTCGTCGGCTCCGGCATCTTCAAGAGCTCCGACCCCGAGCGCCGCGCCCGGGCGATCGTCGAGGCCACCACCCACTTCAACGACCCCGAGCGGGTTGCCGCGGCCTCGATCGGCCTGGGCGAGGCGATGCCGGGGCTGGAGATCGCCGACCTCGCCGCCGCGGACGCCCTGCTGCAGAACCGCGGAGCCTGAGCTGCGCGTCGGCGTCTTAGCGCTGCAGGGCGATTTCGAGGCGCACGCCCGCACCCTGCGCCAACTCGGAGCTGCCCAAGTAGCCGAGGTCCGCACGCCCGGTGAGATGGAGGGCCTCGACGGGCTGGTCATCCCCGGCGGCGAGAGCACGACGATCGTCAAGGGCATCGCCTCGGCGGATCTGGAGCCGGCGCTGCGCGCCCACCACCAGGCCGGCCTGCCGATCCTCGGCACCTGCGCCGGCCTGATCGTCTGCGCCAGCGACCATTTGGGCTTCATCGACGCCAGCGCCCGGCGCAATGCCTTCGGCCGCCAGCTGCAGAGCTTCGAGGCCGACCTCGAGATCGCGGGAATCGGCGACGAGCCGCTGCGGGCGGTCTTCATCCGCGCTCCCTGGATCGAGCGCCACGGGCCCGGGGTCGAGGTGCTGGCCTCCTACGATGGCCATCCTGTGGCGGTGCGCGAAGGCACGGTGCTGGCCTCGGCCTTCCACCCGGAGCTGACCGACGACCCGCGCTTCCACGCGATCTTTATGGCGATGACTACGGCCGCCTGCGAGCGCGGAGCGAGAGAGCGAGACTTCCGGTGATGATTAGCGCGAACGAGCGGAGCGGGAGCCTGTGTGGCGAGCGCGCCAAGGAGGCGGCGAGATGAGCGACCTGAGGACCGAGGGCCTGGCAAAGATCCTGGTCGGCTACTCGACCGAAGTGAAGGAGGGTGAGGTCGTCTCGATAGACGGTGAGAGCGCCGCCGCGCCACTGCTGCTGGCGGTCTATGAGGAGGTCTTGAAAGCGGGCGCGAACCCGGTCCTCAACGTCGCCCTCGACGGCCAGATCGCCGCCTACTTCAAGCACGCCTCGGACGCCCAGCTGGAATGGATCTCGCCCTTCGCCGAGTGGATGGTCGACAACGCCGACGTGCGGATCGCGATCGGCGCCAGCACCAACACGCGGGAGCTCTCGGGGGTGCCGCCGGAGCGCCAGACCCTGCGCCAGACGGCCACCGGCGACCTGATGGCGCGGGCGATGAAGCGCAGCGCCGAGGGCGATTTCCGCTGGTGCTACACGCTCTACCCGACCAGCGCCTACGCCTCGGAGGCGGAGATGAGCCTGGCCGATTACGAAGACTTCTACTACGGCGCCTGCCTGGCCACGGACGGCGACCCGCTGACCGCCTGGAAACGAGCCTCGGAGGAGACGACGCGCCTCGCGGAATGGATCGAGGGCCACGAGGAGGTGCGGGTGACGGCGCCGGGCACCGACATCAAGCTCGGCATCGCCGGCCGCAAGTTCATCCCCTGCGACGGCCGCCACAACATGCCCGACGGCGAGTTCTTCACCGGCCCGATCGAGGACTCCGTGGAGGGCGAAGTCAGCTTCCACCTGCCGGCGGTGATCGGCGGCCGTGAGGTCTCCGGCGTGCGCCTGCGCTTCGAGGCGGGCAAGGTCGTCGACGCCAGCGCCGCCCGCGGCGAGGAGTACCTGCTGAAACTGCTCGACACCGACCCCGGCGCCCGCCGTCTCGGCGAGCTCGGAATCGGCACCAACTACGGCATCGACCGCGGCACCCGCGAGGTCCTGCTCGACGAGAAGATCGGCGGCACCGTGCACATGGCGGTCGGCACCAGCTACCCCGAGTCGGGCGGCGTCAACGAGTCCGCCGTCCACACCGACCTGGTCTGCGACCTCCGCCTCGGCGGCAAGCTCGAAGTCGACGGCGTGGTCATGCAGGAAGACGGCCGCTTCATCGTCTGACGGCTTGCTCAGATCTGAGTGAGGATGGCGACGAAGCCGACTACGAAAGTCGCCATCATCCCGCCGAAGAGCTGCAGGATCGTGCGATGGAGTTGCGCGATCTGACCGCTGAGTTCCGACCGCAAGCCACCCATCTCTGATCGCACCGCCGCGAATTCTGTTCCGATCTCTGATCGCACCGCAGCGAATTCGGTGCGCATCTCCAACCGTAGGATCCGAAATTCGGCCTGGACCTCCTTGAAGCCCTCATCCACACGGTGGTTGAGGTCGTCCAGCCGCTCATCGGTCCACGCGTCTCTCACGGCCTCCATGATGCCAGCTTAAATGGGCAGATGTAACGTGTTGTCCGCGAAACGTAAAGTCTTCGCGACGCGAGCGCTACTGGTTTGGAATCGGCGAGCCGGCCAGCAGGAAGAACCAGACGGTCAGGGCCAGGGCGGCGAGCATCACCGAGCCCATCAGCACCGCCTCGACCACGGTGACCGAGCTCTGCAGGCCGCCGGTGTCGCGCATGCTCTTCAGCCAGGCGGGCCGGATCGGCGTCAGGCGGTTGGTGCCGGTGATGCGGATGTAGAGATCGTTGAGGCGGCCGATCAGCCAGGCGACGATGAGGATCGAGGCGATGATCCCGACCGCGACGACGGCGTAGGGGCCGCCGCTGGGGAACTGGGTCTGGGAGAGCTTGGAGGCGATGTAGACCCAGCTCAGCGGAATCGCCGTCCACAGCGAGAAGGCGGCCAGCAGCATCGCCACGAAGACCAGCCCCGCGGCGATGGCGCGCACCGGATTGCGGATGTGCGTGTTTGCGGTCATCTCCCCACTTCATAGAATGGCACGCACATGTCCGGTCATTCCAAGTGGTCCTCGATCAAACACAAGAAGGGCGCCGCCGATGCCAAACGCGGCAAGCTCTTCAGCAAGCTCGCGCGGGCGATCATCGTCGCGGCCCGGGACGGTGGGGGAGACCCCGAAAACAACCCGACTCTGGCGACGGCGATTCAGAAAGCCCGCGACGTCTCGATGCCCAAGGACAACATCCAGCGGGCGATCGACCGCGGCACCGGCGCCGGTGCCGACGGGGCCGCGATCGAACGGATCCTCTACGAGGGCTACGGGCCCGGCGGGGTGGCGATCCTGGTCGAGGCGCTGACCGACAACCGCAACCGCGCCAGCGCCGAGATCCGCTTCGCCTTCTCCAGCCACGGCGGCAGCCTCGGCGAGCCCGGCTCGGTCGCCTGGATCTTCGAGAAAAAGGGGGCGATCGTCGTCGACGGCAACCGCTACGGCGAGGACGACGTGATCGTCGCGATCGACGCCGGCGCCGAGGACGTGCGCGAGGACGGCGAGCAGCTGCGGGTCCTCTCCGACCCCAGCGATCTCACCGCGGTTCGTGAAGCGCTGGAGGGCGCCGAGGTGGAGATCGAGTCGGCCGGCTTGGTCACGGAGCCGAAAAGCACGGTCGAGGTAAAGGGGCATGAGGCCGAGCAGCTACTGAAGCTGCTCGACGCGCTCGACGAGCAGGACGATGTGGATGAAGTGTTTGCGAACTTCGACATTCCTGAGGACGTGCTCGAAAAACTTGCGGCTTGAGGGCTTGCGGAGGAGGGGTGCCGATACGCCTCTCCGGGAATTTAGTCGCGCCCGCTGCGCGGGCGGCTCCGGATGTTGGTGCCCGCCTATGGCGGGCAGGAGACAGATTGCATATTGCGCGCTTCGCGCACATTCCCGGAGAGGCGTATCGGCACCCCTTCCCACGGAACCCTCGCAGCGGGATGGGAGCGAGCTTCGGAGCGCTCGCGTGCGTCCGCCACAGCATTCTTTGCCTGAGAGGCTCCACTCTTTCAGCCGTCCCGATAGTTCGTGTCGTCGGAGGGGTCTGGTTGCCCTCCATTCGAATGTGCGCGAAGCGCGCGAAATGCAATCTGTCTCCTGCGCGACCTTTAGGTCGCGCTCCAACCCCCGGAGCAACGCGCCCATAGGGCGCGGAGCGACAAATTCGAATGGAGGGCGACCAGACCCCTCCCTCGGGGGCCCCCACGGAAGGCATCCGACCCTCTTCCCAGAATCACGTCCCTATGCAAGTAGTAATGGGGATCGACCCCGGGGCAGCCAATCTTGGCTTTGGAATCGTGCGCGTCGAGGGCAACCACATGGTCGCCCTCGACGGCGGCGTGGTCGAGACCACGCCCGACCAGCCGATCGAGCGGCGGCTGGAGCGGATCCACCGTGCCCTGGCTGAGCTGATCGCCTGGCATGAGCCGCGGGCATTGGCGATCGAGTCCGTCTACTTCGGCAAAAACGTCCACTCGGCGACGGCGGTCGGCCAGGCCAGCGGGGTGGCGATGCTGGCTGCCGCCCAGCGCGGCATCAGCTGCTTCGCCTACACGCCGCAGGCGATCAAGATGGCGGTCTGCGGCTCCGGGGCCGCTGGCAAGAGCCAGGTGCAGCGGATGGTCGGAACCCTGCTCGGCCTGCCCGAGCCCCCGACTCCCGACCACGCCGCCGACGCCCTCGCGGTGGCGATCTGCCACGGCGGCAGCACCGCGCACCGCCAAGCGGTCGCCTCGGCCGATGCGACCGCTGCCGACCCGGCGCCGGAACGGATAGCGGGATGATCGCCGCGGTGCGGGGCGAGGTGATGGTCAGGCGGGCCGACCACGTAATCATCGACGCCGGCGGTGTCGGCTACCGCCTGGCGGTCTCGGCAGAGACGCTGAAGGCCGTGCCGGCGAGCGGCAGCGACGCCTTCCTGCACGCCGAGCTGATCGCCCGCGAGGACTCGCTGGCGCTCTACGGCTTCTCCTCCGAGGAGGAGCGCGACCTCTTCCGCCTGCTGATCTCGGTCAGCGGCGTCGGCCCCAAAGTGGCGATCGCGACGCTCTCGGGCGGCAGCCCCCGGGTCCTGCTGCGGGCGATCGCCGCCGGCGACGCCAAACGCTTCCAGGCGGTGCCGGGGATCGGCAAGCGAACCGCCGAGCGGATCATCGTCGAGCTGCGCGAGAAGGTCGCCGGGGCGCTCGAGGAAGAGGTCCTGAGCGTCGCGGGCGAGGACGGCGACGCCCGCTCGTTGGCTCGCGACGGCCTGGTCAACCTCGGTTACGCGCCGCTGGAGGCAGAGCAGCTGCTCGACGGCCTCGACGGCGAGGACCCGCAGGAGCTGGTCGCAGCGGCGCTGCGCAAGGCGGCCGCGGCGCGGAGCAGCGCGTGAGCGAGTCCCCCGACATCGGCGCCAACCGCATTCGCACCCCGGGGCTCGACGAGGAGCCGGTTCCCGTCGACGCCGAGGTCCGGGTCCACGACGCCAGGGCCGACGTCCCCGACGAGGACCTCGACCGCTCGCTGCGGCCGCCGACCCTGGCGGACTTCGTCAACCAGACCCAGGTCACCGACCAGCTGGCGATCTTCATCGAGGCGGCCCGCGGACGCGGCGAGCCGCTCGACCACGTCCTCCTCGCCGGTCCGCCCGGCCTCGGCAAGACCTCGCTGGCCCACATCGTCGCCGCCGAGATGGGGGTGCCGATGGTGCAGACGGCGGGCCCGGCGCTGGAGCGCAAGGCCGACGTCGCCTCCTTCCTCACCGCCCTGGAGCCCGGCAGCGTCTTCTTCATCGACGAGATCCACCGGCTGGGCCGGGCGGTCGAGGAGACCCTCTACCCGGCGATGGAGGACGGTGAGCTGCCGGTCGTGCTCGGTCAGGGCGCCGGGGCCCGGACCGTGACCTTGCCGCTGCCGCCGTTCACGCTGGTCGGCGCGACCACCCGGGCCGGCCTCTTGACGACGCCGCTGCGCGACCGCTTCGGGGTCTCCCACCGGCTCGAGCACTACAGCCCCGACCACCTGGCCTTGATCATCGAGCGCTCGGCGAAGATCCTCGGCGTCGAGATCGACCCCGAGGGTGCGCACACGATCGCTTCGCGCTCGCGCGGCACGCCCCGCGTCGCCAACCGGCTGCTGAAGAGGGTCCGCGATTTCGCCCAGGTGAAGGGGAGCGGCGAGATCGGCGCCGGCGTGGCGATCGGGGCGCTGGAGATGCTCGAGGTCGACGCCGGCGGTCTCGACCGCAGTGACCGCGCCCTGCTCGACACGGTGGCGACCAAGTTCGCCGGCGGCCCGGTCGGCCTCTCGACCCTGGCGATCGCGATCGGCGAGGAGCAGGACACGATCGAGGACGTTCTCGAGCCCTACCTGCTTCAACAGGGCTTGCTGAAGCGCACCCCGCGCGGGCGAGTCCTCACCCAGCGGGCCTATGACCACCTCGGCCTGCCGGCGCCGAAGGGCGCCGCGAGCCTCTTCTAGCCTCGCGCTTGTAGCCTGTCGGCTATGCCGTTTTTCATCTGCCCGAATTGCGGGCACCGGGAGGTGGGCGGCGAGCGAACCGCTGGGTTCAGCTCGCGCCCGAAAGGCTGCTCCAAATGCGGCTTCGGATTCGTGTTCGAATTACTCGACGATTATTATCCGGCACCCAATGCCGCCTTTTTCGTCTGTGACAAGCAGGAACGCGTGATCGACGCCGGCAAAGGCAGCTTCGAGCTGACCGGCCTCACCGACGAGGACGTGATCGGCCGCCCCGTGCGCGAGGTGCTCGGCCTCGACTGGATCGACAAAGGCGACGGCGACGAGGCCTCCGACACGAACGGCGACGGCGTCACCGACCCGATCGAGACCTCGCTGGAGTGGGGAGTGCGCTCGCTCGGCAAGCGCGTCTCCGTCAACGCCGAGGGCGACCTTCCCGCCAAGGCCGTGGCCGACGTCTTTCCCGCCTACGACGACGACGGCGGGCTGCTGCTCGTGCTGACTCCGGAGGGCTAGGGGAATGGGCAACCGGCGCCGCTATCTCTTCGTCCTGCTCTTCGTCGTCGGCCTCGTCGCCGTCTCCGGGCTGATCATCGCCAACACCTCGACCAAGCTCGGCCTCGACCTCAAGGGCGGCGTCGAGCTCGTCTACCAGGGCCAGCCGACCGGCCAGGTGAAGGAAGTCACCGGGACGGACATCGAACGGGCGATCGAGATCATCCGCGAGCGGATCGACCAGTTCGGCGTCTCCGAGCCGGAAGTCGCGCGCCTGGGCAACGACCAGATCACGGTCAGCCTGCCCGACGTCGACAACGCCCAGCGGGCGATCGACCAGGTCGGCACGACCGCACAGCTCTACTTCTATGACTGGGAGCCGAACCTGATCGGGCCAGAGCGAGTAATCGGTGGCCGCCCGGGACAGCAGCCTCCGCCCGGCCCGCTGAAAGCTTCCGAAAAACGCTGGGAAGACGCCGGCCGCGACGTCAAGAGCCCGGAGAACCAGCAGCTGATCTTCTCCGGGGCCTTCCCCGACGCCTACGGCGCCGCCCAGCTGGCCGCCGAACAGCCGCCGGCCGAGGACTGCGGCAACTGCTCGGTCACCAAGCCGCGCTACTACCTCTTCGAGCGCAAGTCGCCGCACGACCTGGTCGCCGGCCCTGAGCTGAGCAAGAAGGACCTCTACATCAGCCCGACCGGGGAAAAACGACCCCACAATGGGATCGTCGTCGAAGTGCCGGCCGGGACGATCCTGGTCTCCGAATATCCCAACGACGAAAGCGGCAAAGTCGACAAAACCGCGCGGCCCGGCTGGTACGCGCTCAAGGACGACCCGGCGCTGTCGGGCACCGACATCACCAACCCCAAGCAGGAATTCGGCGAATTCAACGAACCGAACGTCTCCTTCGGGTTCACCGACCAGGGTCGCGACTCCTTCCAGGAAGTCACCCGCCAGATCGCCCAGCGCGGCCAGGCGCAGGCGATCGGGCCGGTCAGCGGCGAACAGGCCGCGGCGCTCTCGGGCCACTTCGCGGTCGTCCTCGACAACGAAGTCAAGACCCGGCCGATCATCAACTTCTCCGAAAACTCCGACGGGATCGACGGACGTCAGGGCGCCCAGATCTCCGGCGGCTTTTCGAGCCCACAGGAGGCGCAGGACCTGGCGACGATCCTGCAGATCGGCGCCCTGCCGATCAACCTCAAGCTGATCAGCCAGACCCAGGTCTCGGCGACCCTGGGCACGCAGGCCCTCCACGCGGGGATCAAGGCGGGGATCATCGGCCTCGCCCTGGTCGTCATCTTCCTGCTCCTCTACTACCGCTTCCTCGGCCTGATCGCCTCGATCGCCCTGGCCGCCTACGGGGTGATCTTCTTCGCCCTGATCAACCTGATCCCGATCACCCTGACCCTGCCGGGGATCGCCGGGCTGGTCTTGACGATCGGGGTGGCGGCCGACTCCAACATCGTCATCTTCGAGCGAATAAAGGAGGAGGTCCGGGCTGGTCGCTCGATGGCGAGCGCGATCAGCGCTGGCTACAAACGCGGGATCAGCACGATCATCGACGCCAACGTCGTCACCCTGCTGACCGCCTTCATCCTCTTCGTACTGGCGACCTCCGGCGTCAAAGGCTTCGCCTTCGTGCTCGGGATCGGCACGATCGTCTCGCTGCTGACCGCGGTCGTCTTCACCCAGGCGCTGCTCGGCAGCATGAGCCGCTCGCGCCTGCTGAGCTCCCCGAGCGCGCTCGGGGCCGGTGGCACGGGGATGCGCTGGCACTTCGACTTCATGGGCGCCAGTCGCTGGTTCTTCTCTATCTCCGGCGTGATCCTGCTGGTCGGCGGCTTGGCGCTGGCCACCAAGCAGCTCAACTTCGGCATCGACTTCGAGTCGGGCACCCGGGTCAAGGTGGCTCTGGAAAAGCCCACCGACGAGGAAGGGGTGCGCGACACCCTCGACTCGATCGGGGTCAGCGGCGAGGAGATCCAGCAAGTCTCCGATCCGGTCTTCGGCGAAAACGTCTTCCAGATCCAGACCGGCGAGCTGGTTCCGGACACGGTCAAAGAGGCCCAGAACGCGCTCGGCCAGGAGTACGGGATCGTCGCCGACGGCTTTGACAGCACCAGCGTCGGCCCGACCTTCGGTCAGCAGGTGGCGAGCAGCGCCCTCAAGGCGCTGATCTTCTCGCTGCTGGTGATCTGCGGCTACGTGGCGCTGCGGATCACCAGCAGCGAGAAGATCAGCGCCTTGAGGGCGCTGCTCGCCACCTGCTGACCGAA
>Ga0193706_1000786_pt1 | contig 15992 bp, 17 predicted proteins | sample U3c1metaG_FD_160130 | JGI IMG/M metagenome (GOLD analysis project Ga0193706, IMG submission 160130) | Soil microbial communities from a riparian zone of the East river system, Colorado, United States - U3c1 | ecosystem: Environmental > Terrestrial > Soil > Riparian zone | place: USA: East River... | reverse complement strand
GTCGACTATGTTCACGAGGCCAATCCGCTCGACGAGAAGATCGAGACTCCCGGCGGCGCCTTCTACATCGACAGCGGCTCCGTCCTCTATCTGATCGGAAGCCGGATGGACTGGAAGGAAGACGATTTCGCCGCCGGCTTCGTCTTCGACAATCCCAACGCCAAGGGACAGTGCGGCTGCGGCGAGAGCTTCACGGTCTGACTTCTCCGCACATATGGTTAGCCTCCCGTTAACCATCGCGGCATATCCTGGGGCCCTCGGGTGACGGAGGGCGTATGAGCGACCGCGATTTCCTGCTCCAGGTCCAGGGCTACGGCCTGATGACCGCCGAGGTCAGCTATTACATGCCGGACCATCCGGCGCTCATCCAGCTGTTCGTCTGGCAGCAATATGACGTCGCGCCGCGCTTCCCGGTCCTTCACCGATTCCTCGACCATTGGCGCACCGACATCGACGCCGTGCTCCATTCGGTCCGGATCGCGCACCAGCATCTGATCCGCCCCGCCGAGTGGCGCGCGGTCGACGGAGTCATCACGATTAATTGACGGCTCCAACAAGCCGTCATCCTGAACCGACGGCCCCGACAGGCCGTCGCCCTGAACTTGTTTCAGGGTCCAGTTGCGAGCTTCTCGACCCTCATCCAGCTGGATGCTGAAATAAATTCAGCATGACGTGTGGGGGTCAGGCCGTCTTGGGTGAACCAGGACGGGCAATTGCCGCCACCGCCTTCTTACCCCAGGCCGACTTGCCCTCGCCGGCCCCAAGCCTCTTGCAATAGGCGTCGAGACCGATCTCGATCGCCATCCACATGTAGACGAACGACTGGAAGGCGATCCCGACGAAGAGCGACCCGATCATGTAGATGATGTGGGCGTGCTGGAGCGTGGTCGCGAGCGGGGCGATCCAGGCTTCGTCCCCCTCCGACCGGCGATAGCGGCGGCGCAATATCTCCATCCGCACCAGGCCGGTGATGTGGAGAGCCAGCCAGGCGAGGAAGCCGGGCCAGCCCTGCTCGCCGAGCATCTCGAAATAGGAGCTGTGGAAGGCCCTGCCCTCGTCGGTCAGGTTCGCGGCGACGACCACCTCAACATTGCCCGAGGCCTTGGTCCCGGTGGTCTGGAAGCTGATCTTGTTCTGGCGATAGGCCTCGAATCCGCCGCCGAGCGGATGATCCTGGACATAGTTCCAGGTCCAGGCCCAGACCGCGAGGCGGGTCGAGGCGGATTCGTCGCCCTGATAGCCCTCGATCGTGTCCATGCGCTGGGTGAAGCTTGCCGGCAGGAAGGGGATCGAGACCATGAGCGCGAAGGCGGTTCCGGCGATGTAGAGGAATCGCCGATTGGCATCGCGGAGCATCAGCACTCCGAGCGCCGCCATGCAGACCAGGCCGGTCCGGGCCTCGGTTCCGATCGGCATGAGAAGGCAGGCGAAGATGAGCGCGCCGGCGAAGGCGTTCACCCGCCAGTCGGTCGGGAAGACCGTGCCGTATTTCCTCAGATAGAGGATGATCGGGATGAGCCCGATCGCCAGGGTCGAGATGATGCTGCTCTCGTAAAGGCCGCTATTATTGTCGACTCCGAGGTTCAGGACCCCGTAGCCGCCGCCCGACGCTATCGTCTTGATCCCGCCGATGATGATGATCGTCGCCGCGGACAGGGTCATGAACAGCAGCAGCACCTCGAGCCTCAGCTTCGTTCTAAGCGTGAAGGGCAGGAAGATTGCGAAGATCAAAGCCTTCCAGGCCCAGTCCCATTTCTCCAGCGCCTCGACCGGGAAATCGGCGGTGAAGGTCGTGAAGGCCACCCAGGCGAGCAGGAAGCAAAGCAGCCATTGGCGGGGCGCCACCCTCAGGCCCTTCTTGTCGTCCCTGATCAGCCAGCCGAGGAAGGCCGCCAGGAAGAAGATCTGGGAGATCGGGATCGAGGTCAGCAGATTGTAGGAGAGGCGCTGAGGCGAGACGATGTCGATATAGACATAGCCGAGAACGAGCAGGAACGGCCTTCGAAGCCCGAATCCGAGCATCAGCACCAGGAAGGCGACGAGGGCGAGATCGCGCATCGTTCAGGCCTCGTCGCGCGCCCGCGCGGGCGGGACGTCCCGATCGAGATCGTCGCGGGAAAGCAGGCGCCATGCGGCGAGCAGCATCAGCCCGTGGCTGACCGCCATCGCGAACAGATCGATCATCGTGGCTTCACTACGCGAGGGCGGTTGAGGTTGCGTTAAGCAACACCTCCCTTCCCGGATTTCCGGGAGGGGAATGTGGGGTGGGGCGAGCGCAGAGCGCGAGCTTCTTAGTGACAGGGCATCAATGTCACCAAAGAGCCCACCCCCCTGCCCCCTCCCGGAAATCCGTGAGGGGGTTCAATGCGCGTAGCTAACGCGGGTTTAAGCAATCCCCTGTAGCGCGGCTTCGTGGGCGCTTTCTTCCTCGTTCGGGCGGACGATCCGGCCTTCGCCGAGCAGGCGCTGGCGGCCGCGCGCGCCCAGTTCGCGCGCCATGGTTTCTCGAAGCTCCAAGAGCGGCAATTCCCCGGCTGGCACCTTCTGCATGCGCCTTTCATCATCGGCGGGCCGGATACGTTCATCGACCGCGGCGAGGATTTCGCCGCGGTGGCCGGCACCTTGACCTGGGGCGAGAAGATGGGCCGGCCGGCGCTCGAGGCCATGCTCGACGAGGCCGACCTGCCCGCACCCGACTGGTCGAAGCTCGGCGGCCAGTTCGCCGCGCTCGTGCGCAAAAGCGGCCGTGCCTTCCTGCTCGCCGACTATTTCGCCGCCTTCCAGGTCTTCCACGATCCGGACATGCGGATCTTCTCGACGTCCCTGCTCTCCGCGGCCGCGGCTTTGCCCCGGCTGACCTTCGACCTTCAGGGCGTCTACGAATTTGCGTTCAACGTGGTGCCGGTCGGTAGCGACACCGTCTTCGCCGAGCTCAAGATGCTCGGGCCGGACAATATGGTCGAGCTGGGCGAACGCGGCGCGACCCTCCACAAGATCGCCAAGCCGCTCCCGGCCGAGGCCGAGAAAATGGAGATCGGCGAACGGATAGAGCGCCATCGCGAGCGGCTGGCCGCTATTGTCCGGCGTCACGTCGCTCATTTCGGCGACCGGACCTTCTGTCCCCTTTCCGGAGGGCTGGATTCCCGCCTCGCGCTTGCAGCCCTGCGCGCCGAGGGCTGCCGGCCGCGAATCTTCGTTTACGGGCCGGACGACGGCGAGGATGTGCGGATCGCGCGGGAGGTTGGCGCGGCCGAGGGGTTCGAGGTCGAATGGCTCGACAAGGAAGCGCGCTCGCTCGATCCGGACGCGTTCGCCGCCCAGGTCGAGCGCAATTTCCACGATTACGACGCCCTCCCCAATTATGGCGAATTGTTCGAGAACGGCATGAACGCCGCCGCGCGCGACGCCCGGCACGAGGGCGGCGCGCTCTCCGTGTCGGGGGGATGCGGCGAGATCTATCGCAATTTCTTCTTCCTGCCCGACCGGCCGGCCAGCGCGCGGACCGTCGCCCGCACTTTCTTCGCCCGCTTCGCTCCGGGCGACTCGACGGACAGATTCGACGAAGCCGCCTTCATCCGGGCGATCGAGGACAAGATCCTCTCGGCGCTCGGGCATGCCGGCGACCGCTCGCGCCTCCCGCGCGGGCTGATCGAGCAAATCTATCCGCGGATCCGCTGCCGCTCGGCCTTCGGGCGCGAGATCAGCCTCGAGGGGCGGCACGCCGCTTACCTGATGCCGTTCCTCGACCATGGGGTCGTCGCGGAGGCGATGCGGCTTCCCATCCATCTCAAGAATGCCGGCCGGTTCGAGGCGCGATTGCTTGCCGCAATCGACCCTTCGCTGGCGGCAAGACCCTCGGCTTATGGCCACCTCTTCACCGAGCCGCCGAGCCTTCGCCATCGCTTCAGCGAATGGTCGACGCGTGTCCGACCGACATGGCTCCGGCAGAAAAGCTATGCGCTGCGGCGGCGGCGGGGGCCGATGGCGGACGAGCATGGCGGCCTGCTCGGCCCCGAATATATGGGCCGGGTGGTGGATCTCGAATTCCCGGTCATGCGCCGATTCTTCAATCCCGAACGGATCAACGACAGCGGCCTGATGCGGCGCATCGCCTGCCTGGAATATTTCGCGGCCTATCTGGGCGGGAAGCTCGCGCACTAGCCCATCCCGGATTTCCGGGAGGGGAAGTTCCGCTAATGCCGCTCGAACAGCTTGATTCCCGGCGCCAGGCGATTGTCGCGGATCACCAGCCGCTCCCCGCTCCAGTCACCAACGAAGGCGGTGGGGCCGCGGAAGGCGGGGACGAGCGAGGCCTGGTTGTTCTCGATGATCAGGCCCGCGGAGGGATGGACCTTCGCCTCGGCCCGGACGGCGATGAAGGTGCCGAAATTGTCCTTGTCGTTACCCTGAAGGAAGATGTTGCCGGCGATCCGGCCGGTGGCGCCGTTAGGCAGGTCGATCATGTAATTGGTGTTCCGGCCACCGCTGTCGTCGAAGCTGGTATCGAGGATCTCGGCCCTGGGCGCGCGGCTCTTCACATAATGGCCGCCGGTGCCGCGCTCGAATCGCGAATTGGTGATCCGAAGCGCGCCATAGCCGCCGACATAAAGCGAATGGGCGCCATGGCCGTCCGGATGCTTGCCGAGCAGGCTGAAGGTCGAGCGGTCGATGGCGATCGTGCCGGTTGGATCGATCGCCGAGATGATTCCGCATTGGGCGTCGACGAATCTCGACCAGGAGACGTCGAGGTCGCCTTTCTCGATCCTGATCCCGGCGCCGTTGCCGTCCTCGACCCGCGTATGGGTGAAGACCAGGCCGTCGACCCGCGCCGATCGGCCGCGAAGCACCAGGCTCGCTTTGCCCTCGCAGATCCCGCCGTCGAAGATCGCCGTGCCGCGCCGCTCGGCGACGAAGGCGATCCGCCCCGCTTCCTGAACCGCGCAATCGCGATAGCGGCCCGGGGCGATCCGGATCGTGCCTTCGCCCTCCCCGATCGCCCGCACCGCGTCGCCGAGCCTCGCATAGGTTCGGCCAGTCTCCGCGACCCTGAACGGCGCGTCGCGGGGAGCGGCGGCGACCGGCAGGACGGCGGCCAGAATCAACGGCGCTGCGAACATGGCGCGCCGGAATAAAGGGATCGGCAAGGATTGGTGACTATGCATCGCGGCGGGCCTGTAGCTTAACCGCCAGAGCATGCCGCAGATTACGGCAAGGTGCAGGTAAAAATCCTGCGGGGCCCACCAACCATCCCTTTCCGCGCATGTGGCGCAGGATCAGAATCCCAGACTGAAGCGGATCGCGCCGCCGAGATCGTTCGGCGCCGCCTCGATATGGCCGGGATCGTTGCGCCAGAAGGCGTTGGCCGAGAGGCTGCCACCCCACAAGTTCCTGGCATAAGCCGCCTCGATGTCAATCTCACGGCCGGTCGGCGCCAGGTTGAAGAAGCGCTGGGCATAGCCGACGCTGCCGTCCGAATAATCGTAGCTGACCGGCATTTGGAGATCGAAGCCGCCCGACAGGACCCGAAGCGGCTGCATGATCCTGATCGCGACCGAATCTCCGGCGCTGAGCGCGCCGCGCTTGCTGATGTCCACCGCCCAGGCGTCGGTCGAAAGCCGGCCGTCATGGGCGAGGGCGGTGCCGGTCATGCTCGTCCAGCCGTGGCGATAGCTCGCGAATCCGCCCCAGCCCTTGCCGAGATCGAAGCTGGCGGCGCCGTCCGCGAACCAGCTCACCGAACCGCCGCTCGAATAAGCGGAGGCGAGACGGCCGCCGAGGATCGTATCCTCTTCCGTCAGCCGGGTCGCGCCGAGCGACAGCCGAGCCGGTCCGAAGCCGCGGTCGAAGGTCACCGAGCCGATTCCGTAGCCGGGTTGATTGCGGACCGGGATGAATCCCGGCCTGTGAACCTCGCCGCGCTCGCCGGTGACGGTGACCGCCGCGAAGCCGAGATCGTGGCGGACGCCCATGCTGGTCGAACCGTCGCCGTAAAAGCCCATTCGGGTCATCGGGTCGCGAGCGACCAGGAAGGCATTCTGGTGATGACCGGTCAGGCGCTGCTGAAGGGTCTTGCCGCTTTCCGAGATTCCGAGCGCGACCGCGGTCTTCTTTCCGATCCGGCTCAGCATCAGCCCCGACAAAATCCGCGCCTGGCGAGCATCCTCATGGGTGAGCCCGAGCTGGGCCATGCCGACCCAGGGCTGGCTGCTCTGGCGCCGGTTCACGGTGATCGACACGGCCATGCTGCCGCGCGCCGCGGTCGCGCTTCGCAAATCGCCCTGAAGCCCCTGGCCGAGCGGCTCCTCTGCCGGCGCCCGGTCGAGCGCGGTCAGGAGGTTCGCGGTGAATGCGCGGGAATAGCCGTCGAGGATGATCGCTCCGGCCATTTGCGATGCTGGGGTCCTGGCGTCGCCCATGGTGGTAGACGCGCTGCCGTTCGAGGAATCGGGCACCGGCTCCTTGCTTCCCGCCATGGTCAAAGCGCCCTGAGGCTGGAAGGCACGCGCGATGTTGAGGATTCCGTGGCCGAACTGCGCGTCGATTCCGCTCGCGCCCGCATCGTCGGCGGAATTGAACAATATCTGGACGATCTGGGCGCCGGTCAGGTTCGGGAAGGCGCTCGCCATCAAGGCCACCGCGCCGCTTATGATCGGCGCCGAGAAGCTCGTCCCGGAATAGAGGAAGCCCGTGCCATTATTGTCGATGGTCCGCACCCGGACTCCGAGCGCGGTCAGGTAGAAAGCGGCGGCGGTTCCGGCCTGGTTCGAGAAGCTCGCCATCTGGCGCTGGTCGTCCATCGCTCCGGCAATGATGACGTTGTTGATGCCCGCGGCGGCCGAGGCGCTGGCGAAGGTGCCGGGATTGGGGTTGCCATCGTTGCCCGCCGACATGACGATGACGACTCCGGCGGAGCTTGCGCGGCGGACCGCGTTCAGCATCGTGGATCCGACTCCGTCTCCGCCCAGCGAGATGTTGATCACCCGGGCGCCGTTGGCGACCGCGATGTCGATCGCCCTGGCGATGTCGATATCGTCATGCTTGCAGCCGTCGTCCGGATCACAATCGGTCGGATCGGAGGTATTCAGCGAGATGATCGTCGAATCGAAAGCGATTCCGACATTCTGGGTGCCGTTGCGCGCGGCGGCGATCACCGCCGAAACGGCTGTGCCATGGCCTTCATTGTCGACGATCCCGCGGCCCGCGGCGACGTCGCGGCTGGCCGGATCCACCTTGCCCGCGAACTCGGCGAGGTTGGGATTGATGCCCGTATCGACGACCCCGACCTTGACGTTGCGGCCCGTCCCGCCCGCATTCCAGGCGGCGATCGCGTTCGATGAGACCGCGCCATTCGAGCGGCGATATTCGGCATCGTCGAAATTGGTAGACGGAGCCGGTGGAGGAGGCGGAGGCGGGGGTGGGACCGGAGGCGGAGGGGGCGGAGGCGCCGGCGGTGCGATCGGCATGGGCAGGGGGCCTGCGCCGCCGGTGCTGCCGCCGCCACAGGCCGAGACCGCGAGCGCGGCGACGCACACGGTGAGGACGAGCGCATTCCTGCGAGCATGGGCCATAAACGGAACCCTCTACCTAAATATCTCGAATTTCTAGCTTTTTCCGATTCGGTTATGCTCCCCGAAAGCTTTCATTTTGCTGAAGGCGACATGTTGGGATACGGGCGGCCATGGACCCGTCACTGTCCCACATCGAGTGCTGGATCTTCGATCTCGACAACAGCCTCTACCCAGCGTCGGCCGATCTGTTCGCGCTGATCGACGAGCGCATGACCGCTTTCATACAGCAATTGCTCGGCTGCGGCCATGACGAGGCCAGGCGAGTCCAGAAGGGCTATTTCCACGAGCACGGCACCACGCTGGCCGGGCTGATGGCCTCCCACGGAGTCGATCCGTACCACTTCCTCGACTACGTCCATGACATCGACCTCGCCCGGATCTCGGCCGATCCCCGCGTGGTAGGCGCGCTGGACCGGCTGCCCGGCCGCAAGTTCGTCTTCACCAACGGCGACGAGGCCTATGCCCGGCGGGTCCTCGACAAGCTCGGGCTCGCCAATGCGTTCGACGGGCTGCACGACATCCATGCGATGAATTACGTGCCCAAGCCCGATCCGCGCGCCTATGCCGAGATGTGCGAGCGGCACGATATAGAACCGTCCCGGGCCTTGTTCGTCGAGGACATGGCGCGGAACCTGAAGCCGGCCAAGGCGCTCGGAATGACGACGGTCTGGGTCGACAACGGCTCGGAGCAAGCGGGGTTCGGCGCCGACGACAGCTTTATCGACTACAGGGTCGCCGATATCGGCGAATGGCTGAGCGAGATTGCCGGGGAGACAGTGGAATGAGCGCCGACCTGCAATCCGTCATCGATGCCGCCTGGGAAGATCGCGATTCGATCGGGCCGGGCGAGTCAGGCGCGATACGCGGCGCGGTCGAGCGGGCGATCGCCCTTCTCGATTCGGGCGAGGCGCGGGTCGCCGAGAAGGGCCCGGACGGCTGGACGGTCAATCAATGGCTGAAGAAGGCGGTGCTTCTGTCCTTCAGGTTGAACCCGATGGAGGTGATCTTCGGCGGCCCGGGCGGGGCGGTCTGGTGGGACAAGGTGCCGAGCAAGTTTCTGGGCTGGGACGACGATTCGTTCGGAGCGGCCGGCTTTCGGGCCGTGCCGGGAGCGATCGTCCGCCGTGGCGCATACATCGCCAAAGGCGCGGTTCTGATGCCGAGCTTCGTCAATATCGGTGCCTATGTCGGCGAGGGGACGATGGTCGACACCTGGGCGACGGTCGGGAGCTGCGCCCAGATCGGCCGCAACGTCCATATCTCCGGCGGCACCGGAATCGGCGGAGTGCTCGAGCCGCTCCAGGCCGGGCCGGTGATCGTGGAGGACGATTGCTTCATCGGCGCCCGCTCGGAAGTGGCCGAGGGCGTGATCGTCGAGCAGGGCGCGGTCCTGTCGATGGGCGTCTTCATCGGCGCCTCGACCAAGATCGTCGACCGGGCGAGCGGAGAGATCTTCATGGGCCGGGTGCCGGCCTATTCCGTGGTCGTTCCCGGCACTCTTCCTGGCAAGGACGGCGGCCCAAGCCTGGCCTGCGCCGTCATCGTCAAGAGGGTCGACGCGCGAACGCGCTCGAAGACCAGCATCAACGAGCTGCTTCGGGACTGAGCGTGGGCATCGTCACGCTCGCCTTGCTGCTCGCGGCCGCGCCTGCCGCGGCGCGGGAGTCGCCGACGCTCACGCGCTCGGAGCTGACCACGCTTTCCGAGGAGGAATTGGCGCGCCGGATCTTCGGACCGCTCGGCGCCGATCTGTACGTCACCAACATGACCCGTGAAGGGCGGCGTCCCTGGGAGGGCGGCTGGGTCTGGTTCTGGACGAAGCCGCGGAAGGACTGGCTCCGCGACGGCCTGTGCGTAGCCGACCGGATGGTCGTGCAGCTCGCGCCCGACCGGCTCGCCGTCGGCGACAATCCCGCCATGCACATCGCGAGCGTCGAGACCGGGACCGTCTATATCGTCCGCGACCGGAAGATGGCGACGAAGCTGAGCGGATTCGATCCGGACGAATTGAAGGGGCAGGACGAGGCGTGCGCCAAGCTCGATCCGCGCCGCGACTCCATCCCGGCCGACAGCGGCTGGCAGCTCATGTCGGCATTCGAGCTCATGAAGAAGCTCGGCGATGGCGCTCGTGCCGGTCGAGCGCCCGCGCCGATCGATTGCACGCATATCGATTTCAGCGGCCCGCCGCCGGAGAGCGAAGCGGAATGCCTCACCAGGCTCTCGTCGCTGGGCGAGGCTTCGGTTGCGGCCACGAAGGAATGCTCGGATGCGCGAGTCACCGGCACCTATTGTATCCGGGTTCAGACCTACGACCGCTTCATCTATTTCGTTCTGCGCTTCCCGGATCAGGCGCTGGAGCGGGTGATCGTCGAAGGGATGGAGGACACGTCCGCGGTCGAATGATAGTCTGGAGGGGCCCCGTCAAAAGGCCTCGGCGATCAGCTTCGCGCTTCGCTCGCTTTTCCAGTCCTCCATGCCCGTCATACGCCACAGCTCGCGGCCGTCCTCGTCATAGAGGATGGTGGTCGGAAGGGTTCCGACCCCAAGCTCCGGCATCAGCTTGAGCTCATTGTCGAGATAGGGCTCGAGCGAGTCGAACTTGCGCTCCTCGAAGAAGGCCGTGACCTTGTCGCGCCCGTCCGGATCCATGCTGATCGCGAGAAGCTGCAGCCGATCCTCGCGCTCGCCCAGAGCATCGAGAGTCGGCATCTCGACGACGCACGGCGCGCACCAGGTCGCCCACAGATTGACCAGCAGAGGCTTGCCCCGGAAATCCGAAAGCGAGACGAGATTGCCTTCCGGATCCTCGAACGTCGCGGAAGGCGCCCGAGTCCCGGCATGCGAACGGTCGAGCCGGCCCGTCGGAGCCGCCTGGGCGCCGCCCGGACCCTGCCATTCGGGCTGATCGGGCGCCTTGCCGGCCTCCGGCGCCTTGTCGCAGGCGAGGAGCGAAAGTGACACCAGCAGGATGAGGGCGCGCATCCACCGTTCGGTAGGTCGGCCGCGACCCGGCGGCAAGGCGGCGATTTTGGGTGACCCGGCGGGGGCCGCTCGTTTATTGGCGGTTGCGATGAAGCCGACACTCCGCCTCGCCCTTGCATCAGCGCTCGCGCTAGCAGCGGCGGCGTGCGGAAGCCGAGAGCCATTGGTTCCTCCCGCGGGCACGCACGTGGCAAAGCCGGCCCAGGCGCCGGCCGCTCCGACCACCGAGGAGATGCTGACCAAGCCCGACTTCGCCCAGCCCCCGCGCCAGGACGACAGCCTGCGCCGCTCCGAGGAGCGCGAGGACGATCCTTTCGACCTGCCGCCCGCCGGCTGACCGTTTCGGAGTGACGATGAAGAAGCTACGCAAGGCGGTGTTCCCGGTCGCCGGTCTCGGAACCCGGTTCCTGCCCGCGACCAAGGCGATCCCAAAGGAGATGCTGACGATCGTCGATCGGCCGCTCATCCAATATGCGGTCGAGGAGGCGCGCGAGGCCGGCATCGAGCAGCTCATCTTCGTCACCGGCCGCGGCAAAGGCGCGCTCGACGATCATTTCGACATCGGCTTCGAGCTCGAGACGACCATGCGCGAGCGCGGCAAATCGCTCGACCCGCTCGAAGGGACCCGGATCCCGGCGGGCAATCTCGTCTCGGTCCGACAGCAGGAGCCGCTGGGCCTCGGTCACGCCGTCTGGTGCGCGCGCCACATCGTCGGCGACGAGCCCTTCGCCGTCCTTCTCCCGGACGATCTTATGGTCGGCCGCGGGGGCGGGCCCGGCTGCCTCGCCCAGATGGTCGAGGCCTATGAGCAGGTCGGCGGCAACATCGTCTGCGTCGAGGAAGTGCCGGCCGAGCGGACCGCGAGCTACGGGATCGTCGCGCCGGGCGAGACGAAGGGCAGGCTGACCGAGGTGAAAGGCCTGGTCGAGAAGCCGAGATCCGAGGACGCGCCGTCGCGGCTCGGTATCGTCGGCCGCTACATATTGCAGCCCGAGGTGATGCGCGTGCTCGACAATCCGGTGCGCGGCGCCGGAGGCGAGATCCAGCTGACCGACGCCATGGCGTCGCTGATCGGGAGCCAGCCCTTCCACGGCGTCACCGTCGATGCCGAGCGCTACGATTGCGGCGACAGGATCGGCTTCGTCACGGCCAACCTGGCTCTGGCGCTGAAGCGCGACGACGTTGCCCCATCCATTCGCGCCTTTCTCGCCGAGATCGGGTGAGCTGCACCGCGATCCTGGTCGGCGACGGGCCGGCCCGCCGAATCGCGCCCGAGGAGGCGCTCGCCTATCGCGGCCCGGGATTCGTCTGGACGCATGTCGAGAGCGCTGGCCTCGATGAGCTGCCACCGGTAGTCGGGAACGACATGCCCGAGGTGGCGGTCAACGCTCTCGTCGCCACCGAGACCCGGCCCCGCTGCGAGCGGATCGAGGACGGGGCGATCGTCAACATAAGAGGGCCGGCCGCGATTGAGATGGAGGATTCCGACCGGCTCGTGTCGCTGCGTATGTGGGTTCGGCGAGGCAAGGTCGATTCGGTGACTCGCTTTCCATTGTCGGCGACCGCTGCGGTGATGGATCTGATGGACCGTGGGGTCATCCTCGATCCGGGCGATCTCGTCGCGGCCTTTGCAAGGGAGATCAGCAAGCAGCTCGATCCGCAGGTCGCCGACCTCGGCGACACGCTTGACGATTGCGAGAGCGCGCTCGAAGCCAGGAACATCTATCGCCTGCGTGCCTCGATCACCCGGATCCGTTCCGAGGCGATCGCCTTCCGGCGCTTCGTCGCTCCGGACCGCGATGCCCTGGTCGCGCTTGCAGGCTATGATTTCGACTGGCTGGCCGAAGACGACCGGCTCCACATCCGCGAGGCCGCCGACCGCTTCGCTCGAATGACCGAGGAGCTGGAGGCGGTGCGCGAGCGGGCAGCTCTGCTCCACGAGCAATTGACGGATCTGCGCGCCGAGGAGATCGACCAGAGGTCGTTGCTCATCTCGGTCGTCGCCTTCATCTTCCTGCCCTTGACCTTCATCACCGGGCTGCTCGGAATGAACGTCGAAGGCATACCCTATGCCCATTCGCATTGGTCGTTCTGGGGCGTGGTGATCTTCTGCGTCCTGCTCGGTATCGTCGTGCTCGCCTGGTTCGTGCGTAAAAGATGGCTGCGCGGCTGATCAGCCGCGCGAACGGTCCAATCGGAATCGCAGACTTCTACTCAAGCCTCGTCGCCCTCGTCCGAGAGATAGCGGGGTGGAATCGCGTGGTGGAGCGGGAAATATTGGAAGTAGGGCCGAGCTTGGGCGATCGCGCGCCGAACCGATGGCCGCGCCATCAGCCGCTCATAATAATCGGCGAGGATCCTGTGCTCCGGCGGAAACGGCTGAACGATTCCGGCGTAGAACATAGCCGGGGCCGCCGCGCAATCGGCCATGGTGAAACCTTCTCCCGCTGCCCAGGTTCGCGCTCCCATCCTGTCCTCGATCAGGTCGTAGGCATGGTTCAGGCCCTGCAGCGACTCGGCGCGGGTGCGTGAGTCACGCTCCGCTTCCGGGCGCAGCAGCTGAGCGATGTACCTTTGCATGGGGTCCATGACATAGAGGTCGAAGATTCGGTCCCAGAGCCGGGTCTCGAGCCGCTCATCCGGATCGCGCGGCAGAAGGGCGATCCTGCCGGGATGCCGCCTGTCGAGATGCTCGATCATGATCGAGGTCTCGGGAACGACCCGGCCGTCGTCTTCCAGAAGCGGGATCTTCGCGGTCGGCCACAAGGCCTGGAAGGCGGCCCTGGCCTCGGGATCGCCGAAGTCGACCATTCGCGCCTCGAACGGCGCACCATTCTCGTAGAGTGCGATCAGAACCTTCCAGCAGAATGACGAGAGCGGATGGTAATGCAGTATCAGCGCCATGCGCACCTCATCGTTCAAGCTCCGAACTTCGCCCTCAATTTCAGCATCGCAAGCGCGGCCCTGGCCGCCTCGCCGCCCTTGTCCTTGTCGTCGGGCCGGGCTCGGGCGAGGGCCTGGGCTTCATCCTCGACGGTCAGGATCCCGTTGCCGACGGCGAGCCCGTCAAGGGTCAGGGCCATGATCCCCCGAGCGCTCTCGCCGGCGACGATCTCGAAATGGAAGGTCTCGCCGCGGATGACCGTTCCAAGCGCCACGAACGCGTCGTAGCGGCCGGTCTCGGACGCGAGCGAGATGGCGCCTGGAATCTCGAGCGCCCCGGGGACGGTGACCGTCTCGTGGCTGTGGCCCTCGGCCTCGATCGCCGCGCGCGCGCCCTCGATCAGAAGGTCGGCGAGATGGGCGTAGAAACGCGCCTCGACGATCAGCACGTGCGCCATCTCAAGCGGATCCTTCGTCGGCCGGCGGGATCGGCCGTTCGCCGACGATCTTGAGCCCGTAGCCGCCCAGGGCGACCGGCGTATGGTGGGTGTTGGTGAGCAGGATCATGTCTTGAATCCCGAGCGCGGAGAGGATTTGCGCGCCGCCGCCATAATCGCGCAATTCCTCCATGTCCCTGGCCACCGCCTTGCCGGCGCGGACGTTGAGCGCCGAGGAGATCGCGTCGGGCATCGGGCGGTTGAGGACAACGATCACGCCGGCGCCTTCCTCGGCGATCGCGCGCATCGTCCGGGCCAGCATCCCGCCGCGGGCATTGGCCTCGCCGAACGCGTCGCCGAACAGGCTGAGCTGGTGCATCCGAACCAAAGTCGGCCTGTCCTCCTTGATCTCGCCTTTGACGAGAGCGACCTGCTCGCTGCCGAGCGCCTTGTTCAGGAAGCTTTTGGCGGTCCAGGTGCCGCCCCATTTGCTCTCGAACGCCGCTTCGCCGGTCTGCTCGACGAGATGATCCTTTTTCAGCCGGTAGGCGATCAGGTCGCGGATCGTTCCGACCTTGAGGCCGTGAAGCTGGGCGAAGGCGATGAGATCGTCGAGCCGGGCCATCGCCCCGTCCTCGCGCATGATCTCGCAGATCACTCCGGAAGGATTGAGCCCGGCCAGGCGGGAGACGTCGACCGCGGCCTCGGTATGACCGGCCCGGATCAGGACCCCGCCCTCCCTCGCAACGAGCGGGAAGACATGGCCCGGTGTGCAGATATCCTCGGGGCCCTTGCCCGCGTCGATGGCGACGGCGATGGTGCGCGCCCGATCGGCCGCGGAAATCCCGGTGGTGACGCCCTCCTTGGCCTCGATCGACGTGGTGAAGGCAGTTTCGAGCCTTGTGCCGTTGTGGCGGCTCATCAGCTGAAGGCCGAGCTGCTCAACCCGGCCTTTCGACAGAGCGAGGCAGATCAGGCCTCGGCCATGCTTGGCCATGAAGTTGATCGCGTCGGGGGTCGCCATCTGGGCGGGGATGACGAGATCGCCCTCATTCTCCCGATCCTCGTCGTCGACCAGGATAAACATCCGGCCGTTGCGCGCCTCGTCGATCAATTCCTCGGGCGAGGAGAGGAAGCTGCGCTCCATCAGCGTCTCAGCTCCATCATCCGGCCGATATAGCGGGCCAGGACGTCGATCTCGATATTGAGCGTCCGGCCGGGCTCGACCGAGTCGAAGGTGGTCTGAGCGGCGGTGTGCGGGATGATGTTGATCCCAAAGCGGATTCCGTCGGACAGGCTTTCCACCTCGTTCACGGTCAGCGACACGCCGTCGAGCGCGACCGATCCCTTGGGCGCGATATAGGATTCGATCTCCGGCCCGGCGATGATCGAGATCCGAAGCGATCCGCCCGTTTCGGCGACCGCCTCCACCTCGCCGACTCCGTCGACATGGCCGGTGACGATATGGCCGCCAAGCTCGTCGCCAAGCCTGAGCGAGCGCTCGAGATTGAGCCGGCCGCCCTCGCTCCACAGGCCCGGAGCGGTCTTCGAGATCGTCTCGGCAGAGACGTCGACAGCGAACCAGCTCTCGCCCTTGTCGACGACGGTGAGACAGGTGCCCGAGCAGGCGATCGAAGCGCCGAGATCGACGCTCGCCATGTCGTAGCCGCAGGCGATGCGCAGCCGAAGGTCGCCCCTTTGCTCCGCCGCCCCGATCCGGCCGATGTCGGTGATGATTCCAGTGAACATGGTGTGTCGCCCATATCCGTTCGAAACGAATATCCAAAGGGCTTCAACGGGAGGATTCACCGATCGGCCATGCACGGGAAGCGTCCAGGATTTTTAAAATGGGTAAGGAGTTGCAGCTATTGTCTAAAGTGGGTGAAGCTTCGGGGAGGGACAGGAATGCGCTCAAACTTTCTGTTGGCGCTTCTCTTGATAGCATTCCCGGCGGCCGCAGGGGCTCCAGCCGGACAGGATGAGCTGGTTTCGCGTTGCGGCGGCCCCTTCCAGCTGTGCGGCTATGTCGAACGGAGCAGCGGGGCGCAGCGCATCCCTCAGCGTTTCGAGATTGCGAGCCCGTTCAGCGAGGGGTTGGCCGCCGTCCGGATCGATGGGCTTT
>Ga0193706_1000785_pt1 | contig 16028 bp, 13 predicted proteins | sample U3c1metaG_FD_160130 | JGI IMG/M metagenome (GOLD analysis project Ga0193706, IMG submission 160130) | Soil microbial communities from a riparian zone of the East river system, Colorado, United States - U3c1 | ecosystem: Environmental > Terrestrial > Soil > Riparian zone | place: USA: East River... | reverse complement strand
GAACTCGAAAATGACTGAGTTTGCTTCATCATTCGCGAAGAGATCATCGCCGCCGGCGAATCACCTCCGGTTTTTGACGTCACGATCTCATCAAGATTGAAGCGGTTGACTGGCATTCTCAAAACGTGTGCAGTGGCCGCGCAAATTCCGAAACAACACGTGTGAAGAAGTACAACGTCGGCATCATCGGTTACGGCTGGGTCGCCAGCGCTCACATCCCAGCCATCAACGCCAGCGCCCAGGCACAGGTCACCGCGGTCTATTCATCCCGCAAGCTCGATGGCGCTGAAGTCAGCGCGAAGCACGGTGGTTCGATTCGCAGTTTCACGAGCGTCGATGAGCTGTTGCGCGATCCCAGCATCCATGTCGTGTCGATTTGCAGCTATCCGTACCAACATCGTCAGCACGCCAACGCCGCGGCGAAAGCGGGCAAGCACATCATCATCGAGAAACCGCTCGCGTTGTCGTGGGATGATTGCGTGGCAATCACGAATGCGGTCGATGCCGCGGGTGTGAAGATGTGTGTCTGTTTCGAGTGCCGTTTCTCCAGCCAGTTTCTCGCGACGAAATCAGTGATCGATCAGGGCTTGCTTGGAGACATTCATTACGGCGAGATCGATTACTATCACGGCATCGGGCCGTGGTACGGGCAGTTTCGCTGGAACACGCGCAAGGACGCCGGCGGCAGCGCACTGCTCACCGCGGGTTGTCACGCACTCGATGCGCTGTTGCTCTGCATGGGCAATGACGTTGCTGAAGTGACGAGCTACGACTCGAAGTCGAAAAGCGAAGTCTTCGCGCCGTACGAATTCAACACGACAAGTGTGACGATCCTGAAATTCAAAAGCGGCCGCATCGGAAAGTGCGCCGCCGTCGTCGATTGCTTTCAACCGTATTACTTCCATACCCATCTGGTGGGCAGCCACGGCAGCTTGCTCGACAACAAGTTCCATTCGGCACGCGTCAACGGCTTGAACAAAAACGCGTGGAGCAATCTCTCGATGAAGATGCTCGATTCCGGTGACGTGTCGGATCACCCATACACGACTCAGTTCCAGGCGTTCTTCGATGCGCTTGATCGTGGCGAGAACATGCCGCTCACCAGCCTCGACGACGCGATCCGCACGCATGAGGTGATTTTCGCGGCGGACAAGAGCGCGGCGACGGGCAGGCCTGTGAGTTTGTGATTCGCAAATGACGCAGATTTCGCACAGAAGAATGCGTTCCGATTCATCTGCGCAATCTGTGAAATCCGCGGATCAAACAAAATGTGCCATCGCCATCGCTGCACACCCGGACGACATCGAGTTCGTCATGGCGGGCACGTTGTTGCTGCTGCAGCAACGTGGTTGGGAAATCCATTACTTCAATCTATCGAGCGGCAATTGCGGCAGTGTGCGATACAACGCGCCGACGACGCGACGGAAACGTCTCGCTGAAGCCAAAAGCGCGGCGAAACTTCTCGGCTCCCATTTTCATCCGCCCATCGCTGACGATCTCGAAATCTTTTACAATGAGAAGTTACTGCGTCGGGTTGCCGCAGTGATTCGCGAGGTGAAGCCGTCAATCGTGCTCACGCATTCGCCTCAGGATTACATGGAAGATCACATGAACACGTCGCGGCTTGCGGTGACGGCGGCGTTTTCGCGCGGCATGCCGAACTTCGTCACGACGCCACGCCGAAAGCCCGTTGATGATGACGTGACGGTTTATCACGCCATGCCACATGGATTGTGCGATGGGTTGCGCCAGTCCATCACGCCTGACGCATTCGTGAACACGATTTCAGTTCACGACACCAAAGTTGCCGCTCTGGCCGAGCATCGCAGCCAGCAGGAGTGGCTCGATGTATCACAAGGCATGAATTCGTACGTTCGCGCGATGGACGAGATGTCGCGCGAAGTCGGTCGCATGTCGCGGCGCTTCAAACACGCCGAGGGCTGGCGCCGACATTTGCATCTTGGCTTGTGCGCTAAGGATGCCAATCCGCTTCGCGGCGCGCTCGGACGCGATTACCTTCAGCGCTGATGGCCGGCAATTTCAGCGAACCAATTTTCAAAGACTGGGCCAAGCCCGGACCCATTCCGCCCGGAGCGTTCGGGCGCGGACCTGAAGTCGAAGCTGGCGAAACTCTTGATGCCATCAGCGGTTATTTCCGACTTTTCCAACTCACCAACGGACACCGCTTCTCAACCGACGACGTCCTGACCGCTTGGTATGGGACGAGTTGGTGTCCGAACGCACGGACGGTGCTTGATCTGGGCAGTGGCATTGGAACCGTCGGCATGATCGCGGCGTGGCGATTGCAAGGGGCGCGCTTCGTCACAATTGAAGCGCAGGAAGAGAGCGTTCGGTTGGCGCGCAAATCAGCGCGATGGAACGGACTCGAAGCGCGTTACGAGATTCGTTGCGGCGATTTCCGCGACAGCGGCGTGTTGAGTCCTGAAGAGAAGTTCGATCTCGTGCTCGGCAGTCCGCCTTACTTTCCGCCCGGCAGCGGTGTGGAAGGAGATCATCCGCAGAAGATTGCGTGCCGATTCGAGATGCGGGGCAACATCGCGGACTATTGCGCAACCGCCGCGCGGCATTTGGATCGCGGCGGTTGGTTCGCGTGTGTCTTTCCGGTGAATCCAAGCGAACAACATGAGCGCGTGAAGGAAGCCGCGCGTGCGTCCGGCCTCACGATCGTGCGCTGGCGTTCGGTGATGTTGCGCGAAGGTGAACGGCCGCTGCTCGGCTTGTTCGCGATGGCGCGCGCCGAGGATCTGCCTGAACCGATGCGCAAACAATCATGGCAGGAGCCGCCGCTGATCATCCGAACGTGTGATGGTGCGGTGCATCCAGAGTATTCTGCTGTGAAATTGTCCTTCGGTTTCCCGCCGTGATGACAGGAGCGCGGACGGTCTCGTCCGCGCGAACATCGTAGCGGGATCACGAACTCGCGGACGAGACCGTCCGCGCTCCTGTCATGCTTCGATTTTGAACGGCATACCGATCTCGCGCCCAGACGCCTTCACCCGCAGACGCGCCACCCCTGAATGCATTCCCGGCTCCAATTCTCGCAAGACAGCGATGTAGTAATGATCGTTGCGATTTCCTTGCGGACCTTTCGTCGTGACTTCATTCGCATCGAGTCGCTTCCCATCTAGTGTCAGTTGCACGAGTTCCGTGATCTGGGTTTTCGGCACGCCTTGGTTGGTCGTCTCCCACCAGCAACGCACGCGCAGTGACGTGCCGTTCGCGGGAGCGGCTTTCTCAAACGAATCACCCGCCCGCAACAGCGTGACGATGGCGGGTGGACGCCGCAATTCATCCGGCTTGTCGCCCCACCATTTCCATTCGCTTTCGCGAGCGCGCAAAAATTCCTGCACGCCAGTTACGCCGCCGTGCATCCATGTTTTGTAGCCGCTCAGCGCGTCGTGACGAATCGCCGCCACCCAATCGTTCTTCAGCGCATTGAGCCAGCCGTGCCACGTTGGCTCGGTCGCCAGGAACATGGTGCGAAAGCCCGCGAGCCGTTCACTCCACCACCACGACTCGCCGCCGTGCGCGTCCTGCAGCGCGACGAATGGAATCTGTCCGCGATAGCGTTTCAGGAACGGCTCGGTATTCGTGAAGTCAGGATTGCCGAAATGAAACGTGCTGATCGCCGCGTACCCGCCGCGTTGCAGTGAATCGTCGAGAAACATGCGAACCAGCTCCTCGTTTTCGCCAAACTGCCAGAGAAGCCGACCGTTCGCTTTGACCAGCGGATCCAGTCGCCGCTCGCGAAATTCGGGCCACGTCACGGCCGGCGACACGCCAGATGTGCGTTGACCCAGCGCCGCACCAATACTCACATTTGCCGGCGCGATGATGTCGCTCGTGTGACTGTAAGTGCCCAGGCCAGGAACGTTCACCCAAGTGCCATACTCTTCATTTGAGACGAAGAAAGTGACCGGAACTTTGCGTTCGTCGGCGAGCGACTGCGCGCGTGTGATCCATTCCGCCTTCGCGTTCTTCGCGCCCCAAAGATGAATGCGCAACGAACGCGCGAGCTCGACCGCTTCGCTCGGACTGCCAGTGCCGGGAGCTTCGATCTGGATCGTGTAGAGCTTCAGGTCGGGTGGAAGAGATTTACGAATTGCGATTGGCGATTTACGCGGCAGCGGATCGTTCAATGCGCCGAGAGCATCCAAGGCATCGAGCGCGTAGTAAGTCGCGGTGGCGTTGCTCAACCAACCGGGACGATCACCGAATCCGCCGTCGCTGTTGGCGAGCGAGTGCAGATAGCTGATGCAACGCTCACGGTTCGTTGGCGTCGCGCCGAGTTGCTGCAATGAGCGAACGGCGGCCCAGGTGTAAGCCACGTCATCCACTCCGCCGAACTCGGGTTTTGGCGCGAAGGTGAATCCACCGTTGGCGAGTTGGCAGGCGCGCAACCACGCGATGGTTTGCGTTTTCTTCTCTTCGTCGCGGCGAAGTACGCGCAATGCCTGCAAGCCATACCACGTGTTCATCACATGGCCGTCGCTGCCATCGGAAGCGGGCGTGTTGTTGAAGCTCCCATTCGCGCGGCGGCGCGATGTCACGTAATCAATCCACGCTGGAGAGAGATCGTTTACTTTCAAACCAAGCAGTGGACGACAACGGATCGCGCCAGTCTCGGATTGGAAGATCGGCCAGCCGTGTTGTTCGTATTGTTTGAGGTAAGTCAGCGGCGCAGTCCATGCGCCGATCTTTTCACGGAACTCCGAGACGTCTTCATCGAGCCATGCGAGCGCCTGCACTTGCTGAAACTCGAACACGCGCCGCTCCTGCTCCAGCTTCTTCAGTTGCGATGGATGGTGAGTGCGCACGAACTCGGCAAGCGCTGCTTTTTTTGGCGGCGTTTGCTTCAGCACGTGATGGCAACCGATCACCGCGAACGTCGGCGTGAGATGCGATTGCTCCTGGTCTCCCCACGCATAACCGCCGTCCGGGCGCGCGAGTGTTTCCAAGTATTTCAGAACATCCGTCTGCCAGTCGCTCTTGGCTGCCAATCCCCGCGGAACAAACACAGCGCCCGCACTCGCGGCCGCCACGGTCTTGAGCATCGCGCGGCGATTCATGGCGCGGCCTCTTTCTTCGCAGCGTTCTGATTGCGCTGAGGCTTTTCCTTGATCGGCCATGTGGTCGAATCAACGCGTGCTGTCCGGAGATACGTCTCGAAGCGTTTGACGACTTCAGGATTCTCCGCGGCGATGTCGCGTTCCTCCGCAATGTCGGTCTTCAAGTTGTAGAGTTCGATCGGCTTGTTCGTGCCATGTCGCACCGCTTTCCAATCATCCATTCGCACGGCCTGGTCGAAGCCGCGTTCGTGAAACTCAAAGTAGAGCGGGGGACGTGCGATGACTTTTCCATCGAACAATGCCGGGACGATCGAAAAACCGTCCATGTTCTTCGGCGCTTTCTCGCCGATCAACTCCGCTGCTGTCGGAAGCAAATCCCAGAGTGCCCAAACCTGCTCGCTGAGGACGCCTGCTTTAATCTTTCCGGGCCAGCGCGCGATGCTCGGCGAGCGCAGTCCGCCTTCGTACATGTCGCGTTTCATCCCGCGCAGAGGACCGGAGCTTTGGAAGAATTTCGGCTGATAACCCGCGCCGTTGTCGCTCGCGAAGAAGACCAGTGTCTTTTCATCGAGCCCCAGTTCCTTGAGTAAAACCATCAGTCGCCCCACGTCCTTGTCCATGCGCGTGATCATCGCGGCGATGTTCTTCCACTGGGCCGGCCATTCTTCGTTCGCGTAAGGCTCCTGGCTCGGCACCTGGAACTTCCCGTGCGGAATCGTGAAGGGCAGGTAGAGGAAGAACGGCTTGTCCTTGTTCTTCTTCACGAAGGCGAGCGCGTCTTCCGCCATGAGATCGTGCGAGTAGGTTTTGCCATCGAGCGGCACCTTCTCCGTGTTGCGCCAAAGGTTCGTCGGGTAATAATCATGGGCCTTCAACTGGCAGTTGTAGCCGAAGAAATAATCGAAGCCCATTTTGTCCGGCGTGCTCGCCGAGCCAGGAAAGCCAAGTCCCCACTTGCCGATCATGCCCGTGGTGTAACCCGCGCGCTTGAAAAGATGCGCCACCGTGAACGTGTCTGCGGGCATCGGTTCCTGGCCTTCGGGTTTGATCTCTTTGTTGCCGCGGATCGGACAATGGCCCGTGTGCAATCCCGTCATCAGCGCGGAACGGCTCGGCGCGCAGACGGTCGTGCCGGCGTAAGCCTGCGTGAAGCGCATCCCTTCAGCCGCGAGCCGATCGATGTTCGGCGTTTTGATTTTCTGCTGGCCGAAGCACCCGAGGTCGCCGTAACCCAGATCGTCTGCAAGAATGAAGATCACATTCGGCCGCGGCGCACCGCGTTCCGCAGCGAACGAGATGCTGGCGAATGAAAAGGCGACCAGGACAACAGCGACGAAGCCGCGGCGAAAAGGTTTGTGGTTCACGCCGCGAATTTACCGGCCGCTTCGTCGATGGCGAGCCGCTACTTCGTCGAGGAATAATCCGTCGGCGCCATGTAGATGGAGATTACTCCATTGGATGCCGTTAATGAACCGCCGGCCTTTTTCTCGGACGCGTCCTTGGCGGCAACCCAGTCCGGATCTTTGCGAAACGCGATCCATGACGCCGCCGCTGCTTCCTTGTTCTTGTGCGCCAGGATGTAAACCATCCGTTGCTTGCCATCCTTGCCCGGAACCGGATGCCAGTATCCGACGTGTTCCATGCCGTGCTTCGTGAAGAGCTTCACCGTGTGATCGCGAAAGCGCGCATCAAGCGCCGCGAGATTTCCCTCGCTCGCCGTGTAGTCGCGTAATTCGAACACGCGCGGCGACGCTCCTTGCGATGACTTGATCTCCGGTGAGTAATCGGTCGCGCGCATGTAAGAGCGCTCCACCTTTTTCACCAGCGGGCCGTTTGCCTCCGACGCTTTCTGTGCGCTCTTCCAGTCAGGATCGGCAGGGAAGGATTTCCACGACGCAGCCGCGGCTTCCATGCTCTTGTGCGCCAGCACGTAGATGAGCGTGTTATTCGTGTTATCGATCGGTGTCCAATATCCGATGTTCTCCATGCCGTGCTTCTCGAATAGCCGGACGGTGTGATCGCGGAAACGTTTGTTCAAATCATCGAGCTTGCCCGGATGTGCGTAATAGGTGCGCATCTCAAAGACGCGTGTGTCTTTCGATTCAGCGGCGACGACGAATGCTGCGGTGGCGAGCAACGCAGCCAGCGTGGTGAATGTCTTCATGGGCGCCATCGCAGAGCAATTCGTCACCTGAGTCAAAAACAATACGCATCGTCAGAGGAAGCGAGAGGGGATCGCGCAACAAACTGCGCGCGCTCAACAAACTTCAGTCCCTCAGTCCCTCAGTTCCGACGATGGCGGCATTTCATCCATACCGCGTTCGAATTTTTTGCCGGCACGGACAAGGCACTCACTCCGAAGGCGGAGCGGCCAACTAGAGCAATTGTTCTCTGTCGTGGATGTGTTGGATTTTGATGAAGCAGCGGCAGAGCAAGTCGTGACGATGCGCGCAAAGCTCGAGAAAGCTGGGACATCCATCGGCTCTTATGACTTGCTGATTGCAGGTCACTCGCCTCTTGGCGCCCCGCTAAACGATCGACGAAACTCGCCTTTCATTGGCCCAGAGCACGCAGATAGTCGAATGAGTAAAGCCCGGTGCTGTGCCCGTCAGCCCACACCGGTTGAATCGCGTAGCCGCCGACGTTTCCGATGCGCGCGAGTTGCACCGACGCCGCGGTAAGCGGTTTGTCCGGATTCTTGTAGAGATTGCCCATGACGTCCATCTCGCCTTTGCAACCCGCGCAGGGACAGGCGCGACGCAATGTCTCGAGCTGGATGAAGCTCTCCGCGCCGTCATCCCATTTGATCGCGAGTTCATTCCCCACCTGTTGCAAATCCAAAGGCCTCATGAACGAAGCGTAAGGACGACGCGTGCAAAGGCAATAGTTAGACAAGTCTAATATTGTTTCTTGACCTGAAGACCAGCGCGCGTATTCTGCGCGTCATGAATTTGAGATGGGCCTTTCCGAGAGCCGTTGTGGCCTGTGCGCCGGCTGTCGCGTTGCTGGTTGGTTGTGGTGAACAGAGCGGCTCCTCGCCCGCCGCGTCAACGTCCGGCAAAATCAAGGTCACGGCCACGACGTCCATGGTCGCTGACCTCGTCAAGCAAGTCGGCGGTGATCGCGTGGATGTGACCGGGCTCATGGGGCCGGGTGTCGATCCGCATCTTTACAAAGCCAGCGCCAGCGACGTGACGAAGCTGCAAAGCGCTGATGTTATTTTCTACAGCGGTCTTTTCCTCGAGGGAAAAATGGAAGAAGTGTTCACCAGGATGACTAAAGGCGGCAAACGCGTTTACCCGGTGACGGACGCCATTCCGCGCGAGAAATTGCTGCATCCGGCCACGTTCGCCGGACATGCCGATCCGCATGTGTGGTTCGAGGTTCCGATGTGGGCGCAGTGTGTCGATGTCGTCGTGAAAGGCTTGAGCGACGCACGCGCGGCTGATCGCGAATATTTCACGCAACGTGGTGAGGAGGCGAAAAAGAGAATGGCTGAGTTGCACGATTGGGCAGTGAAACGCGCTGAGGAGTTGCCGAAGGAAAAGCGCGTTCTCATTACGAGTCACGACGCGTTCAGCTATTTCGGGCGCGCGTATGGTTTTCAAGTCGTTGGCCTGCAAGGCATCTCGACCGTCACGGAAAGCAGTCTTGCCGACATGTCGAAGATGGTGGAGTTCATCAAGAAGAACGACGTGAAAGCGATCTTCATCGAGTCCAGCGTGCCGCCGAACACGATCAAGCGCATCAGCGAAGACGCGGGCGTGAAGATCGGCGGTGAGATTTTTTCCGACGCGATGGGCACGCCTGGACGAATCGAGAACGGCTACGATCTGGGCACCTACGAAGGCATGATCAAACACAACCTGAACACCATCGTGAACGCGTTGAAGTAAGAAACCACCATGAAATATTTGCTCCAAGGATTGTTCATCGCGGCTGCCAGCGCCGGTGGCGTGCTGGGCGCGGAACCAGCGCCCGACAAGTCTTCTTATCATCTTTTCAATCCGACGCCCCGCGAATTGATGCGCGAGTTGAGCACGGACAGGCCGGACAAAACCGAGAGCGCCTACACGGTGGACGCGGGGCATTTTCAGATTGAAGCGGACATCGTGAATTACACCCATGATTCACGGAACGTCGCGCGCGATCGCAACATCGCGGAGAGCCTGGCCATCGCGCCGTTCAATTTCAAAGTGGGCCTGCGCGACAATTGGGACGTGCAGTTCGTGGTCCCTACTTACAACGCCGTGCGTCTTCGAGAGCGCAGCACGGGCCAGCGCAATACCGAGCGCGGCTTCGGCGATTTCGTTCTGCGCAGCAAAATGAATCTGTGGGGCAATAACGGTGGCGACACCGCCTTCGCGCTCATGCCTTACGTGAAGTTTCCCACCGCGGGCCACAATCTCGGCAACGACGCCTACGAAGGCGGACTCATCGCGCCGCTCGGCGTCGCGCTGCCGGCGGGTTGGGGTATGGGCGTCATGACGCAACTCGATTTCAACGAGGACGCCGACGGTCACGGGCACCATCCGGAATGGATCAACTCGATCACGTTTGCTCACGGCATCGTGGGCGACCTCGCCGGATACGTGGAGTTTTTCAGCGTCATCAACAGCGATGAAGATGCGAAATGGATTGGCACCGCGGACATTGGGTTCACTTACGGTCTCACGGAAAACATTCAGTTCGATGCCGGGATTAACGTTGGTTTGACGCGCTCGGCTGACGATTGGAACCCGTTCCTCGGCGTCACATGGCGATTCTAATCTATGATCTCTCCAGTGAAATCAGGCGCGAAGAACACCAATGACCGAGCCTCCGGCGAAAGCGGAGCGCCACCGCTCGAAGTCCACGATCTCACCGTCGCCTATCACAAGAAGCCGGTGCTCTGGGGTGTGGATCTCGTGGTGCCGCCTGGAAAACTCATCGGTATCGTGGGACCGAATGGCGCGGGCAAATCCACGCTTATCAAAGCCGCGATGGGGTTGCTCCCGATCAACAGCGGCTGGGTGAAAATCTTCGGGAAGGAAAAGAATTACCGTCGCGTCGGTTACGTCCCGCAGCGCGAATCCGTTGATTGGGATTTCCCCGTCAGCGTCATGGACGTTGTGCTGATGGGTCGCTACGGACATCTCGGTTTGATCAAGCGCCCCGGCAAACGCGACCGGGAGATCGCTCGGGACTGTCTCGACAAAGTGAAAATGCTTCCTTACGCGAATCGCCAGATTTCCAACCTGAGCGGTGGTCAGCAACAACGCGTCTACCTCGCCCGCGCCCTCGCGCAGGAGAGTGATCTCTACTTCATGGACGAACCGTTCGCCGGCGTGGATGCCGCGACTGAATCCGCCATCATCGAACTGCTTCACGAGTTGAAGAGCCGTGGGAAAACGATCCTCGTCGTTCATCACGATCTTCCGACCGCGCGCAATTATTTCGACATGCTGCTGCTGCTGAACATGCGTGTCGTCGCGTTCGGCCCCACGGATGAAGTCTTCACCTACGAATTGCTCCAGAAGACTTACGGCGGTCGCCTGACGATTCTTTCGGAAGTCGCGGAAGCCGTGCGCCAGCGTGGTGATGGAGGATAAAGTGAGCTTGAGAAGAACAACGAGGTACCTTGATGAAGCGCCGTCGCGACGCTCCTCATCCGCGTCCATCTGCGTTCATCTGTGGATTTCATTGTTCCTTCTGCTGTCGAGCGTTGGAACCAGTCACGCCGCCCGCATCGGCGATCTCGGCGAGACGAAAATTTTGGAACAGGCGATCCGCTTCTTCACCTTTCAGGATCCTTCGGTCCGCTACGCCTTGGTTGGTTCGATGTTGCTCGGAATCTCATGCGGCCTTCTCGGCTCATTTATCGTCGTGCGCAAGATGGCGCTTGTCGGCGACGCACTCTCCCACGCCGTTCTTCCCGGCGTTGCGATCGGCTTTCTGTGGAACATGTCGAAAGATCCCGTCGCAATCTTTATCGGCGCCACCATCGCTGGATTGCTTGGCACGGTCGTCGTACACGCGATCAAGCAGACCACGCATCTGAAGGAAGACACCGCTCTGGGGCTCGTGCTGGCGGTGTTCTTCGCGATTGGCATTTGCCTGCTCACGATGATCCAGCGGTTGCCCACTGGAAACAAAAGCGGCATCGATAAATTTCTCTTTGGCCAGGCGGCGGCGATTGGGGCGAATGATTTGAAACTGATGGCGCTCGTGACCGTTCTGTCCGTCGTCGTCGTGTACGTATTCTACAAAGAATTTCTCGTCACGAGTTTTGACAGCGGATTCGCGCGCGCCGTGAACGTGCCGGTGCAACTCTTTCACTATGCACTCATGCTGCTCGTCGCCTTCGCGGTCGTGATCGCATTGCAAGCCGTCGGCGTTGTGCTCGTCTCGGCGATGCTCATCACGCCCGCTGCCGCGGCATATCTGCTCACCGATCGGATGCATCGCATGCTTTGGCTGGCGTCGCTGTTCGGATTGATCGCTGGTGCTGCGGGCGCGTTCTTCTCGTTCCTCGGTCCCAATCTGCCGACCGGCCCGTTCATGGTGCTCGGCGCGACGTCCGTGTTCACTCTCGCATTCGTCCTCGGGCCGAAGCACGGCGTCCTCACACGCTGGTTGCGACAACGCTCCCGTTCCTCGCGCACGAAACGCGAGAACACGCTCAAGTCCATTTATCACGTGCTCGAAGCGCGCGACTTCAAAGGCGACGGCGTGTCCCTGCGCGAACTCGCCGAGCGCCGGCGCGAAACCGTCGAGGAAGCGAACCTTCAGGCCGCGCAACTCGCGAAGCACGACCTCGCGACATTGCACGAGGAAGGCAACGTGATTTTCCTGACGCCCATTGGCTTTCAACTCGCCGCCGCAATCGTGCGCAACCATCGCATCTGGGAATTGTATCTCACGAACCAGGCGCAGATCGCGTCCGACCACGTCCATGAAGATGCTGAGAAAATCGAGCATGTCCTGGGCGAGGAAGTCGTGCGTGAGCTCGAACGAAAACTCGGCTACGCCACGACTGATCCGCACGGACGCGCGATTCCGAACCTCGATGAAATCCGCCGCGCCGCCGCCAGCGGTTCCCATGACACGCTGGTGGGTTATGGAAAACGACCCTGACGCATGAACCTGATACCGCCATTCAACTTCCACGATGTCGTGATCGCCCCGTGGACGACGCAGATCGGCAGCTTCGGCTGGATCGCGCTCATGGGATTTTTCGTTGCTGCCGCGTGTGGTCTTATCGGAAATTATTTGATCCTCCGCCGCATGGCACTCGTGGGCGATGCAATCAGCCATAGCGTTCTGCCTGGACTCGCGATCGCCTTCCTCCTCGCGAACAGCCGCAGCTCAACCGTGATGTTCCTCGGGGCACTCGGCGCGGGAATCGTCACGACATTGATCATCGAAGTCATTCATCGGAAATCCCGAGTGAAGCAGGACGCCGCGATTGGCATCACCTTCTCCAGCTTGTTCGCCATCGGCGTCATCATCATCAGCGTCTTCGCCAGCAAGGTGGACCTCGATCAGGACTGTGTGCTCTACGGCGAGATCGGAAACGTACCGCTGGAAGTTCCGTTCGTGACGGTTGGACCGCTGACATTGGGGCCGGAATCGGTTGTCCGCATGGGCCTCGTCACTGCGGGCGTCGCGCTGCTGATCGGATTCTTTTACAAAGAACTTCTGATTAGCTCGTTTGATCCCGCGCTCGCAATGTCCGTCGGAATCAATCCAACGATCATTCACTACACTCTCATGGCGGTGCTCTCGATGGTGGTGGTGAGCGCCTTCGAATCGGTCGGGGCCATCCTCGTGATCGCGATGCTGGTGCTGCCCGGCGCCACGGCATCGCTGCTCTCACATCGCATGGGTTTGATTTTTGCGATCACCATTCTGCACGCGGCGCTTAGCTCCGTGCTGGGAGTGCATCTTGGGCTCTGGCTGAATTGCTCGCTCGCCGGAGCGATGGTGGTCATGGGCGCGGCACTCTTCGCGCTGGCGTGGTTGTTCAGTCCCATGCACGGGCTGATCCGCTGGTGGATGCGGCGCGGTGCGCTTGAGGAACCTGAGACGGCGTCGGTCACATCAAGCACCCCGATTTGACAAGTCGGCGCGGCAAAGCACTCTGCTCGCGAGCCGATGAAATCGTCCGCGATCACGCGCTGGTTTGCATCCCGCTTCACAGACCCCACGCCCGCGCAAGCCGCGGCGTGGCCGTTGATCGAAGCGGGAAAAAACGTGCTGATCGTGTCGCCGACTGGAACGGGAAAAACCTTCGCTGCCTTTCTCTCAGTATTAAACGAACTCGCGGTGCTTCACCAAGCCGGCAAGTTGAAGCACACGATCTATTGCATCTACGTCTCTCCACTTCGCGCGCTCAGTTACGACCTGGAAAAAAATCTGAACGAGCCATTGAAAGAGATCTTCGGCGAGAATTCTCCCATCCGAGTCGGCCTGCGCAGCGGCGACACGACACAGAACGAACGGCAGAAACAATTCACGAGGCCGCCGCACATTCTGCTCACCACGCCCGAAAGCCTCGCGATCCTGCTCAGCCAGGAACGCTGGCTGCCGCACTTGAGCAGCGTGCGCTGGTTGATCATCGATGAGATTCACGCGCTCGCTGAAAACAAGCGTGGCGCGCACATGAGCATCAGTTTGGAGCGGCTCAGCAACGTGCCCCCGGCATCTTGCCGGGCTGACGCGCCAGACCCGGCAGGATGCCGGGGGCACGTTATGCAGCGCATCGGTCTCTCCGCCACCGTTGCTCCGCTGAATGAAGTCGCCCAGTTCCTCGTTGGCACGCATCGCGAATGTGAGATCGTGGACGTGAGCGCTTCAAAGAGAGTTGATCTGCGTGTTTACTCGCCGCTCGGGAAAAATCCTTATCCGCCGAGCGGCTACACCGGTCAGCGGCTGATTCGTGAACTCGGCCGGCTGGTTGAGAACAACCGCACCACGCTCGTCTTCACCAACACGCGTTCGGGCGCTGAAGCTGCGTCGTACTGGCTGAAGGAAGCGTTGCCTGAACTCGCCAATCAGATTGAGTGTCATCACGCCTCGCTCGACCGCGATGTTCGTCTCGAAGTCGAAGATCGATTAAAGCGAGGCGAATTGCGCGCGGTGGTTTGCTCCACCAGTCTCGAACTCGGCATCGACATCGGCTCCGTCGATCTGGTGGTGATGCTCTCGACGCCCAAAGGTGTTAGCCGCGCGCTCCAGCGCACGGGCCGCGCGGGCCACAACATTCACGTGACGAGCCGCGGCTTGCTCATGGCCACGAACATGAATGATCTCGTCGAGTGTTGCGCTACTGCCCTGCTTGCGCGTTCACGGCAGCTCGATCCTGTGCGACTCCCGCGCGCGCCTCTCGATGTGCTGGCGCAGCACCTCGTCAGCATGGGTTGCATTCAGAAATGGACGCGCACCGAAGCGCTCGCGCTCGTTCGCGGCGCATATCCTTATCGCGACTTGCGCGATGACGAGTTCAACGACGTGCTGGATTTTCTCGCCGGCGGCGGCAAGGCGCTGCGCCAGCAATACACCGAAGTGTTCGGCAAGATTCATCTCGATGACGAATCGTTCGAGACCAGGACCGGAACCGTGCGTCGCGATCTGTTGCAAAACATGGGCGTGATCCCCAGCGAAGGCATGGTCGCGGTGCGTCTGAAGCGACGCACCCTCGGGAACGTTGAGGAAATCTTCCTGAGCAATCTCCAATTGGGAGACGTGTTCATCATCGCCGGGCGAGCCGTGAAGCTGGAGCGCGTTGGTTCGATGGAATGTTTCGTCACCGATGCGAAGCACGCCACGCCGACCGTGCCGCGCTGGAATGCGAACAAGATGCCACTCACAAACAAAGTGGCGGAAGAGATCGTGAGATTTAGAACCGAGATTCGTGCGCGACTTGAAGTCAGGGCGGGGCGTCCTCAATCCGCCGGAGACGAAGCGGCGAGGACACCATGCCCTACCGCTCTTACGACCTGGATTGCCGAGCGCCTCGACTGCGGACGCGCCAACGCTGATATCATCTGCCGTATTCACGCCGCGCAACATGAGATTTCGGAGATCCCCACGTCAGACTTTCTGCTCGTCGAGGAACTCCACTTCAGTGGACAAGAGGAAACTGAGTTGGTCGGCGAAAGCCCGAAGAAACGCGTCAACCAGGCGCGGCAACGTTTTATGCAAGCGTCGCGGCATTACTTCTTTCACACGCTCGTGGGCCGAGCCGCGAATGAAGCTCTGTCTCGCGTGGTGGCGCAGCGGCTGTCGCGCCTTCGCGGCGGCAACGCTGTCGCCACACCGGATGATTACGGCTTCGTTCTCACCGTGACGGCCGAGCAGCACTTCACGAGCGAAGAATTGCCGGTCCTTCTCTCCCCCGAAAACTTCGCGCGTGATCTCGACGAAGCGCTCTCGCGTTCACATCTGCTGAAGCATCATTTCCGTAACGCCGCGCAGGCAGGGATGATGGTTTATCGCAACTACTTCGGTGAGCGGAAATCCGTGCGCAAGCTTCAGTGGTCGTCCGAAGTGATCTTCAATGTGCTCCAGCAATATGAGCCCGACCACGTCCTGATGCGCGAAGCGAAGCGCGACGCCGTCCACACCTACATAGACATCGATGGGGCGATTGCGTTCCTGACCAGCGCGGCGATGAAGCCGATGCGCATCCGTCCGGTGTATCAAGTGCCACCGTTGTCGTTCGCGTTGTTCGTGACGAAGATCAAAGAGGCATTGCTCGTAGAAGATCCGCGCGAAACAAGTGAACGGCTGTTCAACCTGTGGTGGAGCAAGATTGAAGCAGCAACTCCGATTAAATCGTGAGCCGCACGCGTTTTCAAATCGGCGATGATCTTGACGTAGATGCGCGCCGTGCCGCGTGGTTCCCGAACGAGCGCGTGCTCGCGGTGGCGGACCTGCACCTCGGCTACTCCTGGG
>Ga0193706_1000784_pt1 | contig 16062 bp, 16 predicted proteins | sample U3c1metaG_FD_160130 | JGI IMG/M metagenome (GOLD analysis project Ga0193706, IMG submission 160130) | Soil microbial communities from a riparian zone of the East river system, Colorado, United States - U3c1 | ecosystem: Environmental > Terrestrial > Soil > Riparian zone | place: USA: East River... | reverse complement strand
GGGCGCTGCAAAGACGCCCCTTGGGTCGTGCTTCACGTCAAGACGAGGCGCCAGGCGATGCCCGCCGCGGGGCAGGCGGCGAGAACCGGGAGGGGCCCACCTTGAATTCGCCTTCGCGCAAATCTTAGGGGCGAACGCGAATGATCGTCTTCCCCGGGCGTCGCACGGTCGGGTTGAAGGCGGCGACGGCATCGTCGAGGGGCGCGATGTTGCCGAGGTTCGTCCGCAGTCGTCCGTCTCGCACCCGCTCGACGATCTCATTCAGTTGGGCGCGATCGGACTCGACAACGAAATCGACGGCCAAGGGTCCGACTATGGACACCAAAGTCCCGCCGGCGCGAACCAGGCGCGCGGACCGCTTCCCGATATTGCCGCCGATGAGATCGAACACCAGATCGACTTCGCCAACGTCTTCCAGGACCTCGTTGTCGAGGTCGACGAACTCGTTCGCGCCGAAGTCGAGCGCCGACTGACGGTCCGCGGCGCGTCCGGTGCCGATGACATGGGCGCCGAACTCACGTGCGAGTTGAGTCACCATCGACCCGACCGCGCCGGCCGCGCCGTGCGCGATCACGCGCTGCTCCGCCCGAAGGCGGCCGTGCACGATCAGTCCCTGCCACGCGGTGAGGCCCGAGATCGGAACGCTCGCGCCGACCGTGAAGTCGACGTCATCCGGCAGCGGCGCGAGGTTGCGTGCCTCGACGGCCGCATATTCCGCCAGGGTGCCGTCGCGATACCAGTCCGTGAGGCCGAACACCCGCTGCCCGACCGACAGCCCCGTCGTGCCATAGCCGAGGGCGGTGACCACTCCGGCCAGCTCGTGCCCGGGGACCGACGGTGTTCGGTCGCGGTCGAGGCGATCGGTCCAGGTCGAAGGCCAACCTAGCTCGGTGTTGACGAATCCCGACGCATAAACCTGAACGATGACATCGTTTATCGATGGCTGCGGCTCGGGCCGCTCCAACAGCTTCATCCCGGCCGTTCCGGCAGCCTGGTCGGTCACCACTATCGCCTTCATCTGTCACCTCCTTGAGTCGCGTACTCGCCTGTACGAGAATCCGACCGGGGACTCGTCCGCGCCAACTTTCTCTCAATTCTATTCGAACAGGCGCGCTGCCAGAAGGATTCACATTAGTCTTGGACGACCCAAAAGGCGCGTTCCGGACATCAAGCGGAGCGCTACACCGATATTTCCCAATGATGCGAGTGCCGAACATATTCATGTCGGATGTGCCATTCCCCATTCTGCGAAGCGAAACTGCCCTCACTCCAGGGTCAGCCGATGCGCCTGGGCCTCACGCGAATACGAGCCGATAAGCCACGCCCGCCGCAGCGCAGGCCGCGAGGGCCGGCAGTGGGCCAATCCGGAAGCGGAACATCGCGACGAGGGCGGCGAGGGTTAGCAGGACGGCGGCGGGATCGACGGTCGAGGGGATTGGCATGTCCAGGCGGAGCGGGCCGAGGCTTCTTTCCCGGACCTCGCCGAACAGGGTGTGAAGCGCGAACCAGATCGCCAGGTTGAGGATGACCCCGACGACCGCGGCGGTGATCGCGGAGAGGGCGCCGGCGAGGGCGCGGTTGCCGCGCATCTTCTCGATGAAGGGGGCGCCGAGGAAGATCCACAGGAAGCAGGGCGTGAAGGTGACCCAGGTGGTGAGGATAGCGCCCAGGGTCCCGGCCAGCATCGGGTTCATGCCCGTCGCCTGGCGGAAGGCGCCCATGAAGCCGACGAACTGGGTGACCATGATCAGCGGCCCGGGCGTCGTCTCGGCCATTCCGAGGCCGTCGAGCATCTCGCCGGGCGCGAGCCAGCCGTAGGTCTCGACCGCCTGCTGGGCGACGTAGGCGAGCACGGCATAGGCGCCGCCGAACGTCACTACCGCCATCTTGGAGAAGAAGAGCGCGATCTGGCTGAACACATTGTCCGGGCCGAGCAAGGCGAGGAGCAAGGCGACCGGCGCGAGCCAGAGGAGCAGGAAGATGCCCGATATCCTAAGCGACCAGGAGAGGCTGGGTCGCGCGTGCTCCGGAATGTGATCGCCGAGCGCCGTTTCCGCGTCGGGCACCGCAGCGCCGGCGCCGGACCCGTGGCCGCCACCGGCCGCGAAGGCGGCGCTGCCCGTCCTGCCGCCGAGCCAGCCGATCAGGCCGGCGCCGACGACGATCAAGGGGAACGGAATTTGCAGGAAGAAGATGGCGACGAAGGCGGCGGCGGCGACGGCGCGCATCACCCAGTTCCTCAGCGCGCGGGAGCCGATGCGCCTGACCGCTTCGAGGACGATGGCGAGAACGGCGGCCTTCAATCCGAAGAAGAAGGCCTCGACCGGGCCGAGATTGCCGAAGGCGGCGTAGAGCCAGGACAGGATCATGATCGCGACGAAGCCGGGCAGGACGAACAGGCCACCCGCGATCAGGCCGCCCTTCGTCTTGTGGAGCAGCCAGCCAATGTAAGTGGCGAGCTGCTGCGCCTCCGGGCCGGGCAGGAGCATGCAGTAATTGAGGGCGTGGAGGAATCTCTCCTCGCCGATCCAGCGTTTCTCCTCGACCAGGATGCGGTGCATCAATGCGATCTGGCCGGCTGGCCCGCCGAAGCTGAGGGCGGCGATCTTCGCCCAGACCCGGACCGCTTCGCGCAGGGTGATGCCGTGGGACGCGGCGGCGGTGGTCATGCCGCGGCTCCCAGCCGCACGGGGAGGCCCAGACCCGCCTCCAGCGCGCGATCGTAGATCAGGGAGGCGCAGGCGACGTCCTGGACGGCGGTTCCGGTGGAATCGTACAGGGTAATCTCTGCGTCCGAGGTTCGGCCCGGCTGGCGGCCGGCGACGAGCTCGGCAAGCTCGGCGTGGACGGCGCTCGGCTCGATCGCGCCGGCCGCCACCGCGTGGCGAAGGTCGCCCATCGCCAGGCATTGATCGAGGCTGTCGACGACGACCAAAGCGCGGGCGAACAGGGCCGGGTCGATCTCGCTCTTGTGCGGACTGTCGGCGCCGACCGCGGCGACGAAGCAGCCCGGCGGCACCAGGTCGGCGTCGAGGAACGGCTCGGCCGCGGTCGTGCAGGTGACGATGAGGTCGCAATGGCGGGCGGCGGCGAGGCCGTCGGTCGCCTCCGCGGCCAGGGCGGCGGCGCGCGCTTCGACGGCGAGCGCGCGGGCGCGATCGGGGAGGCGGTCCCAGGCGAAGAGGCGCTCGAGCGGGAGGATCTCGCGAAGCGCCTCGAGATGGGCCCGGCCCTGGGCCCCGCAGCCGCAGATCATGATCGTACGCGAATCCGGCCGGGCGAGGTGACGGGCGGCGAGCGCGGTCGCCGCCGCCGTCCGCCGCAACGTCACCTCGGCCGAGTCCATGATGGCGAGCAAGGCGCCAGTCTCGCCGTCGCAGAGGAGGATCGCGCCCTGGATGGTCGGCAGGCCGTGCCTCTCCGGATTGCCAGGGAAGTTGCCGTTGAGCTTCAGGGCTGCCCGAGGCGCGCCGATCCGAAAAGTCGCGCCCTTGGCGTGGAAGGCGCCGCCCTCCCCTTCCAGCGCCATCGGGGCAGGCGCGGCGGCAAGGCCGTCGGCCAGAGCGCGGAAGCCGGCCTCGACCGCCTCGAGCCAGTCGGCGGGGCGCATCAGGCCCGCCACGTGCTCGTGAGTCAGGAGCAGGGTGTCGAGAATGGCACCTCGCCGCACCGCGACGGCGGGGCTCACGCCTTCACCCTCGCCTTCGGCTGATGCGAGACCCAGTCGTGGGTCTCGTCGACCGCGTCGCGGCACCAGCGATACAGAGCGTCGTAGACAATCATGCCGGCATCGAGCTGGGCGAGATCGTCGGCGTACATGCGCGACAGGCCGAGCGATATGGAGAGAAGGCCGGCCGCCTGGGGCGCGAGGTCGGGACGGGCGGTGTCGGCGCCGCGGACGATGGGGGCGAGCCGCGACAAAGCCGGGAAGGCGGACAGGCCGAGCTCCTCGACCATGACATCGAAGGTGCAAAGATCTCCGCGGTGGCTCCAGTAAGCGCCCTCGACGTCGAACGGGACGGCGCCGAACCGCTCGGCCACGCCGGCGACCTCGGCCGGCGGCACGAACAGGAAGACGGCATCGCGGTCGACGAAGCGGCGGATCAGCCAGGGGCAGGCGATCCGGTCCACCTTGGGCCGGGCGCGGGTGACCCAGAGCGTCCGGCCCTGCCTGTCGCGCGGCGGCAATTTTTCCTCCGGGACCATGGGCAGGCCGGCGGCGGCCCAGGCCGCAGCGCCGCCTTCCAGAGTCTCGGCGGGCACGCCTTCGTGGCGAAGCCAGGCCGCCGTGCCTTCGCTGAGCTTCGCCCCCTTTTGGCAGGCCACGACTGCGGTCCGGCCGAGCAGATCCGGCGCCCAATCGGAGACGTTCTCGTGACTTCGGCGGATGGAAGCGGGAAGGAGGCGCGGATCGGCGGCGAAATCCTCCTCGGTGCGAACGTCGATGAGCAGAGGCTGCGAAGGGGTGCCGATCAGGCGGGCGAGCTTTTCGACGGTTATAGTGTTGGGAGCGGGCATGGAGCGTCCTTTCGAAATGCAGGACGCGATGCTTCAGCCTGTCGCCTCATGGGGTGATCGCGATCCCCATGGGGGGAGTAAAGCCCTTGGGGTCGGCGGTGTCAACGGACGTCATCCTGGTGGAAGCGTGTCCGGAGAATGGCGAAGGGACAGGCGCCATCGATATGGACGCGGCAAGGCCGGCAGCGACCGTGTTCATGGGTCCCGGATCAAGTCCGGGATGACGAAGTTCGCTGGATCCCGACCTCCGCCGGGACACAGGAAGGCGTGTCGCGCTCGCGCCGCGCTCGTCACGGTGTGGCCGGGAAGCGAAGCGGTGCAGAGGCATAGTTGTTACGGATGCGTTTCGAGTCAAACTGACGCGCCCGGGCACGTTTGTGGGCGATCGAATCAATTACCTCCATTTCGGATGAAGTTGGGGACTCGGCTTCATCGACGAGAACTGCGCCGCGCTCAGACGAAGCGCGGCCAGGCTCCACCGTTTTGGCTAAAAGGCGGGATGCTTTTAAGCGAATCCGCTTGCTTGACAGTCATTTACCCAGCGCGCAGCCTTTCGGTCAGCGGGGGACAAGAACAAATATGTTCGGCTGCCCTGCTTGAGCGCGGGCAGACGTGAAAAAGGGGCAGCGCGCGCTCATTCGCCCGTAACGTGGAGGATGAAGAGATGAAAGTTGAAAGCAATCGCGTTTTCGGCCGTATCAAGGCGCGCGAGCTCACACCGGAAGAAGCCGAGCTGGTCGGCGGCGGAGTCGAAGACGTTTTCCATTCGCGCTATTGCCCGAACAATGTGAGCGGCGGCGGCGTCGGCGAGACGGAGGGCTGCCTCGGCTGCACCTATACCGGCCCGTAAAGGTCGAATCCTTTTTCCTGGCGCGTGGCGGGCCCCGGCCCGCCACGCCCTTTTTAAGCCCGGCCAGTTCATGCGGAAAATCATCGTCTCCAGCTATGAGCGCGACGTGCACGCGGATGCCGTGCTGTGGGGGCTCGAGCGCATGGGCCATTCCGGTTTCCTGTGGCAGTCCCATCTATTCCCGGCGCGACAGGCACTGTCGATCGGGTTCGAGCCCGGAGAGCCGATCCGCCACTGGATGGATGGTGAGGGAGCGGCCGAGCCCGGCGAGGCCGCGACCGTCTGGAACCGCCGATCGCGGCCCCCGCAACTCTCCACGGACGTGGACGAGCGGGACCGCGCCTTCGCGCAGAGCGAGAGCGAGCAGCATCTCGCGGGCTTCCTCGCTACCTTTGCACCCGGCGCGCTTTGGGTGAACCCGCCGGCCGCCGAGAGGCTCGACACCAACAAGCCCGCCCAGCTCGCACTGGCTCGGCAAATGGGCTTCCGGGTTCCGCCGACGCTCATCTCCAACGCACCCAAGCGGATTCGTGAGTTCTTCGAGCGGCACGGCGGCGACGTCGTCTACAAATCCTACCGTCCGGAAAGCTGGACCGACGGCGAAGCCGGGGCCTTCGTCAACAACACCGCCGCGGTCACCGCCGAGGACATGGAGAATGAATCGGCGTTGGCCATGTGCCCCGGCATCTTCCAGGCTCGAGTCCCGAAAGACTTCGAGCTTCGAGTCACGGTGATGGGACGAAGCTTTTTCGGCGTTCGAATCGACGCCTCCGTACTCGACTGGCGAAGCGACAAGGCCGGAATGCACCTCGAGCCATTCGGGCCGACCGACGAAATCAAGGAGATGTGCAAAGCCTATATGGACCGGGCCGGCCTGGTCTTCGCCTGTTTCGACCTGATCGTCTCGCCATCATCGGAGACGCATTTCCTCGAGGTCAATCCGATGGGCCAGTTCCTCTGGCAGGAAGAACGGATCCCGGAACTGCCCCTGCTCGACGCCATGTGCGCCTTCCTCGCCTCGGGAGACCGCGACTTCGAATGGGACGAGGCGAGCGCGTCGCTTCGCTTCGAGGATTACCGGCAGTGGCGCCTCGGCGGCGGCGCTCAAGCGCGAGCGGCACAAACGGCGAGTGCGAGCGCGTGAAGATCGAGCCGCCTTCCCTGTTCCGCAAGGAGGTGCTGGAGCGGCGGGCGGACCGGATTCACGGAGACATCAGCCTGGCGGTTCCGATTTCCTGGCATGTCATCGGCTACACCTTGCTGACCGCGCTCGTCGGGGCGCTCCTCTTCATCGCCTTCGCCTCCTACGCTCGTGTCGAGACGGTCGGCGGTAGCATCGCGATGGACAGCGGAATCGCTCCGATCATCGCGCACCGCCACGGGGTCATCACAAATGTGCGCGTACACGACGGGGACCGGGTGAAGGCCGGCGCGCCACTCGCCGAGATCCGGTCCGAGGACTCGATGGCGGCGGGCGGCACAGCCACCGATTTGATCCTCGATGCGGTCGGGCGGCAGGCGGCCGGCCTCTCGAACCAGGCGGCGGCCTCGCGCGAAGCCGCGCGCGCCGAGGCTTCGCGCCTGACGGCGCAGCTCGGCGGGCTTCACAGCGAGCTGAAAAGCCTCGAGCAACAGGTCGCCGTGCAAAGGCAATTGCTGGCAAGCGCCAACACGGAGCTGGAAACAGTGCAGGATATCGCCAAGCGCGGATTCATCAGCCGGCGCGACGTGGTCCAGCGCGAGGAGAGCGTTCTATCGCGCCGGCAGCAGCTGGCGCAGGTGGAGCAGACGCTTGCCGCCAAACGGTCGGCGATTGCCGAGGCCGAACGCGGAATCGCCGAGGCTCGCGCCCGCCAGGGCATCCAGACGGCCGGGATCACCATTAGCGAGGCCGAGCTGACCCAGCGCCGGGTCGATGCTCAGGCCAGCCGGGGCTTCCTTCTCACCGCACCAATCGACGGGATCGTCACTGCGGTCTCCGCCAATCCGGGTCAGTCGGTCGGCGACGAGCAGGCGCTGATGACGTTGATCCCGACGGATGCCGCGCCGGTGGCGGACCTCGACATTCCGAGTAGTGCGATCGGCTTCATCGAGGTGGGCCAGGAGGTTCAGCTGGCCGTCGACGCCTTCCCCTATCAGACGTTCGGGACCGTCGATGCGAGGATCGTCGCGATTTCGGGCGCGACCGTGAACGTGAAGGATCCGTCCGGAGCGACGATCGCCGTCTATCGAGCGACGGCGCGGATCGAGCGGCCATGGGTGGCGGCGTTCGGCAAGAGGCACAGGCTGCTGCCGGGGATGACCCTGAGCGCCCGGATCGTCACCGAGCGGCAGAGCCTTCTCCACTGGCTGTTCGAGCCCCTGTTCGCGGTCGGCCGGCGATGAGCGCAATGCTCGACCTCGGCCTTTGGCGGCAGTCGAAAGTCCGGCTGACGCGCCAGACCGAGGTGGCAGAATGCGGCCTCGCCTGCCTGGCAATGGTGGCGAGCTATCACGGGCTCGACATGGATCTGGGCACCCTGCGCCGACGCTTCGAGCCTTCGATGCGTGGAGCGACGGTCAAGACCCTGATGAGCACGGCAGACCGGATGGGCCTTGCCTCGCGGGCCATCAAGCTGTCGATCGAGGATCTGGGCGACCTGAACATGCCCGCCATCCTGCACTGGAACATGAATCATTTCGTGGTGCTCGAGCAGGTTTCCCGCGGAAAGGCGCTCATCCACAATCCCGACGGACGCTCTCGCTGGTACCGGATGGACGAGCTTTCGCGCCATTTCACCGGAGTAGCGCTCGAGCTCGCGCCGGCCGACAATTTCGAGCCAGCCGATCTTCGCCAGCGGCTCAGGCTCTCCCAATTGTGGACCCGGATGCGCGGCCTGAAGCGGGTGCTTCTGCAGGTTCTGGTGCTCAGCGTGGTGCTCCAGGCGTTCGCGCTGGCCTCGCCTTATTACATGCAGATCGCGATCGACCGGGCGCTGCCCGCGCTCGACCTCAGCCTGCTTGCGGTGCTCGCGATCGGATTCGGACTGTTCGCCCTGGTCAATACGGCGGCAGAGCTGCTTCGGGCCTTCGTGCTGCTCAACGCCGGGACCCAATTGAGCTTCGGAGTGACCTCGAACATCGCCCGAAAGCTGCTTCGACTTCCGATTCCCTGGTTCGAGAAGCGCCATGTCGGCGACATATTGTCGCGCTTCCAATCGGTAGCCCCGATCCAGCAGGCGCTGACCCAGGGGGCCGTCGCCGCCTTGCTCGACGGCGTCTTCATTGTCTTCGCACTGCTCGTGATGGCCTTCTACTCGGCGGCGCTTACCGCCCTGGCCTTGACCGGCTTCGCCCTCTACGCGCTGGTCCGCTGGGTTTCCTTCTCGATGCAGCGCTCGGCGCAGGAGGCGACGATCGTCACCAGCGCCAAGGCCCAGTCGAACATGATCGAATCGCTGAGGGGCATCAGCGTGCTTCGACTCTTCAACCAGGAGGCGATGCGCCACGGCCTGTGGCAATCCCTGTTCACCGACGCGATGAACGCCAATATCCGGCTCGCGCGGGTGGGCGCCTGGCAGAATGCCGCGAACGGATTGATATTCGGCCTCGAGACGGTCGCGGCGGTGTGGCTCGCGATCGGGCTGGTCATCTCCGGCGGATTCAGTCTTGGAATGGTCTTCGCCTACTTTGCCTACAAGACCCTTTTCCTGACTCGCGGCGCATCCCTGATCGACCAGGCGATCGCCTTCCGGATGCTTGGCCTCCATCTCGAGCGGCTTTCCGACATCGCCATGTCGGACGAGGATCGCAGCTTCGGCGGCGCGGAGCCGGACCGGTCGACCCCGTTTGAGGGGAATGTCGAGCTGAAGCAGGTGACCTATCGCTATTCGCCGAGCGACCCGGTCGTTCTGAAGGGCATCGACCTGTCCGTCGCGCCCGGTGATCATATCGCGATCACCGGACCGTCGGGCGGCGGCAAGTCGACCCTGGCCAAGATCATCCTCGGCCTGGTCGAGCCGGAAACCGGCGAGATGCTGGTCGACGGCCTTCCGCTCGCCCGCCTGGGCCACAAAAATTATCACGGCAGCATCGCGGCAGTCCTGCAGGAGGATTGCCTGTTCGCCGGATCGCTCGCCGACAATATCGCCTTGTTCGACGAGGCACCCGACATGGGCGGAATCCTGGCGGCGGCGGACGCCGCGGCGATCCACGACGACATCGCGGCGATGCCGATGGGCTATGAGACGCTGGTCGGAGACATGGGATCGACCCTGTCGGGCGGGCAGAAGCAGAGGGTGCTTCTCGCCCGGGCGCTCTACCGGCGGCCGGTGCTTCTGGTGATGGACGAGGGCACGTCGCACCTCGACGCCGCACACGAGGCGCGGGTCAATGCGGCGATCGCGGCGCTCGGGATCACCCGGATCATCATCGCCCACCGCGCGGAGACGATCGCGAGCGCGGATTCGGTCTATGTGCTGGACGGCGGAGTGCTGACCAGGCGGGATTGAAGGCCGTTGCGAGGAAGGCCGCCTTGGGCAGAATTGACCGGCCCGTTCATTTCAATGGATCCGGGCGAGAGCGATTGGCGCCGCCGATTTCACACCTGGCCGTGGGAAATGGCCCATCGCACCCACTTTCCATCCCAAGAAAAAGACAAGCCTGAGCTCAGCAGAGGGAGCCAGTCTTTCATTGGCGCATGATTCCACAGGGCCATGAATCGTGCAATGTGTGGCGCCTGCCAGCGAAGGAATGCGGGATGAGGGATGCGTTCGCCGCCGAAGTAGCCGAAGAAGGGTCGGACTCGAGGATCGCGGCGATCCTGCAGGAGGCCGCAACGATCACTCGTATGGGGTTCGTCGCGGTTGCGCGGGTGACCGAGGATCGCTGGGTCGCCTGCCAAATCGAGGACAGGATCGAGTTCGGTCTCGATCCGGGCGACGAGCTGGAGATCAAGAAGACGATCTGCGACGAGGTCAGGGATTGCGGCACCAGGATCGTGATCGATCATATCGGCGCCGATCCCGAATGGCGAACTCATCCTGTGCCGGCACTTTACGGGTTCCAGAGCTATGCCTCCTTTCCCATCTACCTTGCGGACGGCAGCTTCTACGGCACCTTGTGCGCGATCGATCCGGAGCCGCGCGCCCTCAACGCCGCCGACACGATCGCCGCGCTCGAACGCTATGCGGCCGAGATTGCACGCATTCTTTCGGAAGGCCGAGGAGGAAGCTGAAGCGGAGAGCCGTCAGCATCAGTGCGAGCGATGAGGCTCGCAGGAGCTTACCTTGAAAGATACCGAAGGGCCGGAATGCTGTAGTTCGCCGGCTAGCGCGGGGAGCGTTTCGGCGGCCGCGGGAGGAGGCCGAGGCTGTAAGCGCGCTCCATATCCTCGTCGTAGATGAGATTGATCTCGGGGCGGTCGTAAAAGTAGATCGTGCCGCGCGTTCCCCTCGGAAGCGGTGGGGCCTGAATCATTCCGGGGCACGCCGGCGGGTCCATCCCCCAGCCTTGCCAGGCCGCGAGAATCGCGCCCGGCCGAAGCTTGCCCTTGTGGACCCGCTCCACCAGGAAACGAAGCCGCCCGTCCTTCCTGATGGTCCCGAGGACCCTGCCCGAGACGATGTCGGTGGAGGTTCGGAACACCCCCTGGATCATCTGCTCGCGGGTCGGGGGCGGAGGAGGAGGCTCGTCGCTGGGCAGGGGCGGCAGGCAGGCGGCGGCGGGGCCGGCGGCGAGCAGCATCCCGGCGGCGAGAAGTGCGTGCGTGAAAAGGCGGTTGCGGGGCATGTCGGTGGTCCACTCCGTATATGCCGCCCGTCCAATTGATGCGCCCGGCGCCGGGCAGCGTCAATAAGCGGCGGCGCGGAGCGGCAGGGTCATGACCGGGCGGTGCCTTTCATCCTCTATCTCGATCGTTCCCGCAGTGGTGAGGCCGTCGGCGCGGAGCCTCGCCTGGAGGATCCGGCTGGCGGCTCCGAGCGCCTCGCCGAGCGCGGCGACGTCGTCGGCGCAATGCTTGCCGAGAAGATCGGTTTCCTCGAAGGAATCGCCGCGGACGTTGAAGAAATAGCGGGGCATCCACGCTCAACGCCCGTCGCCGCGAGACTATCCCGGCGCAATCAGCATGAGACCGACGGCCAGCCCGGCGCGGCGGCGGCGGGAACAGGTCCGGGATCGGGCGCGATCCCGACGTAGAAAGCGAGCCAGAGGAAGGTCGCAAGCAAGGCGAGCGCGGCCCATGCACACATTTTCCAGCCGCTTGCCGAATGCCGGCGCATATCTTCCGCATCATTTGCCATTGCCTTGGCTCCAGGCTTGAACGAGGCATCGTCATTGCCGGCGCGGACGGTGAGCGTCATGAGCAAGGGCTGAGGGGCTGCTGAAAAATGGCTGAGGGCGGCTACCGATTCGATCGCTTCCTGCTCGCTCCGGAGGACAGGCGGCTGACCCGCGACGGCGCTCCGGTGGAGATCAACGCGCGCTATCTCGACGCTTTGGCGCTTCTCGTTCGCGAGCAAGGCAGGCTCGTCACCAAGGACCGGTTCCTCGAGGAGGTGTGGCGGGGCGTGCCGGTCACCGACGAGGCGCTGACCCAATGCATCAAGACGCTCCGTCGGCAGCTCGGCGACGATGCCGCGCGGCCGCGCTTCATCGAGACGGTGCCCAAGCACGGCTACCGGTTCATCGCGCCGGTCGAGCGCGTGGAGAAGGACGGCGTTCGGCCCGAATCGGCGCTGCCAGCCGCAGTCTCTCGCGCTGCCGGGCCCGCCGGATTCTCGTGGCGGCGCCTGTTCCTGCTCGGCGGGGCCGGGACGATCGGCGGCGGCGCGGCCGGGATCGTCGGCGGCCTGGCCTACGGCTTCGCCGGCGCCTCCCAGCCGCTCGGATCGGGCATGGGCACGGTCTCGGTGCTTCTGGTCCTGCTCTGGCTGACCCTCGCCGCGGCGCTGACCGGGGCCGCGGGCGTCGGCTTCGGGATCGCTTCCTCCTGGTTCGTGTCGCGCCGGTTCGGCGCCTGGAGCATCGTGGGCGGCGCGGCCGGCGGGATGGCGGTCGGCGCGGTGGTGAAACTGCTCGGAGTCGACGCGTTCAATCTCCTGCTCGGGCGGTCGCCGGGCGACATGACGGGGGGCGCCGAAGGGGCATTGCTGGGCGGCGCGGTCGGGCTCGGCGCCTGGCTGGCCGGGCGCGCGAGCAGCTTCCGGCGCGGAATCGCCGTTGCGGGAGCCGCGGGAGCGGCTGGGGGAATGCTGGTCATAGCGCTTGGCGGGCGGCTGATGGCTGGAAGCCTCGATCTGCTCGCGCGCTCCTTCCCAGGCTCGCGCCTTCGCCTCGATCCGATCGGCGGATTGCTCGGCGAGAAAGGTTTCGGCTCGATGAGCCAGCTTGCGACCGGAGCGCTGGAGGGCCTGCTGTTCGGCGTCTGCATCGTGGGAGCGATGATGCTCGCGCTCAGGAATCTGGAGGAGAGGACGTAAGGGGGTTTTGGGTTTTGGGGATTGGGGATTGGGGGCTCGGAGGAACGATATGAAGCTATGGATGGCCTGGATCGCGCTGCTGCTGCTCGTTCCCCTGTCGCCGATGTCGGCGGCGGCGCCGGCGCCCGCTGCCGCGCCCGTAGCGGCGGCCGAGGCGCAGATAAGGTCCACCGTTGCGCGCTGGTACGAGGAGCTGGGCAAGAAGGAGGATGGGCGTCCCTATTTGCTGACCGCGCCGGGCTTCATCGACGCTTCGCCCCATTATCTGCATGTGAACAACGGCTCGCGCGCGCTCGGGCCGCGGCTTTACACCTCGCTGGCGGCGACGGCGCTCAAGTTCGACTATGACCTGGACGGGCTCCGCGCCGATGCCGCCTTCGCCAGGGTGCAGGTGTGGGAACGCGGCTATTTCTACGCCTGGGCGGCCGGAACGACCTACGAGCGCGGGATGGCGACGACCTTCGTGCTCGAGCGCCAGGCGGACGGACGCTGGCTGATCCTCGCCCATCAATCCGATTCGATCGGGATCCCGCCGAACAAGGTCACAGACCCGATGCCCGACCTTCGCTCGCTCTGGGAGGCGAGAGAAGGCAAGGAGCCCGGCGGGGATTCCCCGCCGGGCTGAGCCACGGTCAGCCCATTCTTGCCGCCTTGCGGAACAGGGCCGCGGACACGAACCAAGGGCCGGCGAAGACCAGGGTCAGGACGATCTCGCGGGTTTCGACTGGCCCTGCCGAGCGCATGACGACGATCGGGACGAGCAGGACATAGGCGAGCCCCGCCGCAGCCATTGCGAGGGACATTGCCGGCGCCTTGAAGCGCGCGGCGATCGACCCGATCACCGCGACGAGCAGGACGATCCCGAACAGCAGATTGTTCGCATTGCCCTCGCTTCCGATCATCCCGACCGCGCCGTTGATCCAGATGAGCAGGAAGCCCGCCGCCAGAGCGCAGGCGGCGCCGGCGCGATAGGCCCAGTTCGAGGTCATCCTGACGGCGAGCTCGAAGACCAGGCCGACGGTTCCGATCATGACGATCGCGAAGATGAAATCCTCGGCCGTCCAGTTCACCTCGCTGGTGAACTGCATCGCGACCAATGGGAGCAGGATCAAAGCCGCCGCGATCCCCCACCCGACCAGACGCCAGGGGCTTCCCCGTCTTCCGCCTTCGACATTCGTTGCCATTGTCTTGTCCTTCCTGAAACTGAGCTTCTCGGTCTAACGGCGGCGGCCGGGCGCGGCATGAGCAAGTTGTGAGGAATTGCTGAAAAGCGCAGGCGGAGGCATTGCTGCCGTGATTGCGCGGGCGCGAAGCCGGTAACCGGGTCGCTTCGCTCCGCGCGCAATGACGGCATGAAGCGCTGGGAGGTATCGCATGGCAGAGCAGGACAGGCCGGCGTCGGAGCTGATCGACGAACGGATCGAGGCGCTTGGGGATTGGCGGGGCGAGACTCTCGCGCGGGTCCGGGCGCTGATCCGGGAGGCCGATCCGGACGTGGTCGAGACGTGGAAATGGCGAGGCGTACCGGTCTGGGAGCATGGCGGAATCCTCTGCACGGGCGAGACCTACAAGCAGGTGGTGAAGCTGACCTTCGCCAAGGGGGCGGCGCTCCCCGATCCCACCGGCCTGTTCAACTCGAGCCTCGAGGGCAATGTGCGGCGCGCGATCGATATAAGGGAGGGCGAACCGATCGACGAAGAGGCGCTCAAGGCGCTGATCCGCGCGGCAGGCGAGCTCAACCTATCGAAGACCAGGCGCTGAAGCCGCGCCTTTTCGCTGGACCGATCGGGCCGGCGGGCGCCAGATAAAAAAATGGAGTTCCTGATCGCCCTCGCCGCGCTTCTGCTCGGCCTTCCGCAGCCCTTGCCGGCGGGCGCGGCCCGGGACGAGCCGGGGAGCGTCACGATCGACCTGGAGGGCGGCGGGAAGGGCGCCGAGAGCCTGCCGCGAATCCTGGGGACCGGAGCGAACCGGCCCCTGGTCGTTCTCGACGCCGGCCATGGCGGCCGCGATCCGGGCGCGATCTCGCCGTTCGGTGCTCGGCGGGAGAAGGACGTCACCCTCGCCATCGCCATGGCGATACGCGACGAGCTCGCCTCGTCGGGCCGGGTCCGGGTGGCGCTGACCAGGGACGACGACCGCTTCCTGGTGCTTCGGGACCGGTACGAAGCGGCGCGGCGGCTGGGCGCGGACCTGTTCATCTCGATCCATGCCGACGCCTCCCCCAGCAACGACGCCGCCCGCGGCGCGACGATCTATACCCTGTCGGAGGTGGCGTCGGACCGGGAGGCCGCCCTGCTCGCCCAGCAGCAGAACGACGCCGACAGGATCGGCGGCGCGCCCCTGAGCGAGGATGCGAGCATCAACCGGATCCTGATCGATCTCGCCCAGCGCGAGAGCATGGACGTCTCGGCCGATTTCGCGACTTTGCTGAAGCGGGAGGCCGAGCCCTTCTTCCCGTTCCGGCCGGATTTCCACCGCTTCGCCTCGCTGATCGTCCTCAAGGCGCCCGACGTACCCTCGATCCTGTTCGAGACCGGCTATCTGACCAATGCCGTGGACGTCGGCTACATTCACTCGCCCGAGGGCCAGAAGCAGATCGCGCTGGGGATGCGTCGGGCGATCGAGGTGCATTTCGCGCGGCGGCTGGTGGATACGGCGCGGCGTTAGGGACCGTACCTCCCCACGATTTCGTGGGGAGGGGAACCATGCGCAGCATGATGGAAGGGTAATGTCGAGGCCCGGGCTTCTACCCCTCCCCATCTTCCGATGGGGAGGAACTGCCGCAGCTGCTTCACCGCCTTGAATTCATCGGCTAGAGCCTCGAAGGAATGAGTGCCGACGCCCCCGCCAATCGCATGACCCTGTATCGCGACAGCCGCCTGGCGGCCCGGGCGCGCGACGCGTGGGAGAGACGCTGGGTCAAGCTTCTCGCGGTGATCCTGCTCAGCCCGGTTCTGCTCTACATATTGCTGTGGCTGACCTTCGCCCAGAGCCTGCCCTCGGCCGAATCGCTTCTGACCTATCAGCCGCCCCTTCCGACGACCTTGCGCGATGTTGACGGGGCGCCGGTTCAGAGCTTCGCGCGGGAGCGGCGGGTCGAGCTGAAGTTCGACGAATATCCGCCGCAGCTGGTCAACGCCTTCCTCGCCGCCGAGGACCGCACCTTCTTCAGCCATGGCGGGATCGACTGGCCGGGGCTGGTCGGCGCGGTGGTCGACTATGTCTCCAAGT
>Ga0193706_1000783_pt1 | contig 16073 bp, 16 predicted proteins | sample U3c1metaG_FD_160130 | JGI IMG/M metagenome (GOLD analysis project Ga0193706, IMG submission 160130) | Soil microbial communities from a riparian zone of the East river system, Colorado, United States - U3c1 | ecosystem: Environmental > Terrestrial > Soil > Riparian zone | place: USA: East River... | reverse complement strand
CATCTCGTCCCCCACGCCTTTTGCGGTGACGCACTACCTGAGCGGTCGCAGCGTGAGCTCCCGCATGTCGGAAAGCATCGGCAGCCCGAACCAACTAACGGTCGCGCCGGTGGTGCAATTCCGGACGAGCTACGCCTTCGTCGTCCCGTCGCAGCAGTTGTTCGCAACCAATTATCTCACCATCATCGCGCCGACCGGTGCAGCGGTCTCGCTCGACGCGCAAGCGGTAGCACGAGAAAAGTTCCTGGCGGTCGGTGCCAGCGGCATGTCGGTGGCCCGCGTTCCCGTCGTGGGCGCTACGCGGGTACACACCCTCACTTCCGACAAGGCCGTCGGCATCGTGGTGTTCGGTATCGGACCCTATGGAAGTTATGCGCTGCCGGGCGGCCTCGATCTGAAACCGACCGCGCCGATCGTCAGATAGGCGGGCGCTCACCGCTGGCACACGCCGCGGGTGAGCTAGGATGTGCAGCGATGCTCGCCCTGTCGCCCCCCGAATTGCTGGAGCTCATCCATACGCTTCCCGCGCATCGTACAGCGTTCGTCTGGGGGCCTCCCGGGATCGGCAAGAGCGCGCTCGTGCGAACGGCGGCGGATCGACTCGGCCTACCCTGCGTCGTGCTGCTCGGCACGCAGCTCGCGCCCGAAGACCTCATCGGAGTGCCCCGTATTCGCGAGTTGATGCCGGGGCGTTTCGCCACCGAGTTCTGCCCTCCCAGCGCGATCCTGAAGTCCGGCTCGTTCCTGCTCTTCGTCGATGAGCTCAATAGCGCGGTGCCTGACGTGCAAAAGGCCTTTTACTCGCTCATCCTCGACCGGCGGCTCGGTGACTACGAGCTGCCACCGGGCTCGCGCGTGGTGGCGGCGGGCAACCGCGTCGAGGACCGTGCGCTCGTTCGCCCCATGGCGACTGCGCTCGCCAACCGCATGGTGCACGTTGCCCTCGAGCCGAACGCCGAGGCGTGGTTGGGGTGGGCCAGCGCCGCGGGTGTGCACCCGCTCGTGCTCGCGTTCGTGCGCGCGCGTCCGGACCGTCTTTGCGAAGTCCCGCCGAGCGATGCCACCCCCGCTTATCCAACGCCGCGTGCGTGGCACATGTTGGCCGATTCCATCGCTGCCACGAGCGCACGGCTCTGGCCCGCACTCGCCGCAGGATCGGTCGGCGATCGCGCAGGCGCCGAATTCGCAGCTTTTGCGCAGCGTGCGCTGGAGGCGCCGACGCTCGAGCAGGTGGCCAGCGGCGCGGCGGTCGTCCCGCGCGATCCGGAGCTCATCTACTTTCTCGGCGCGAGCTGCCTGGCGCGGCTCGCTTCAGGCTCGCGCGAGGACGGCGAGCTCACTGGCAAAGTGGTGGTGGCGCTCGGCAACGTTTCCAAGGAGGTTGCCGTGTGGGTCGTCGATGCTGCCCTGACGCGCAAGGATCCATCACCGGCTCTCGCCGCGTTCGAAGCCGCCCTTCGCACGAGCGGCGCATCCACGCTCGTCGACGTCCTTCGACTGGGTCGCTATGTCAGAGAAGGTTGACCAGCTCGGCGACCCCGCCGCCGCCGGTGCGGGCGCGCTCGACAAGATCGCCGCCGCCCGCGTGTGGCTCCTCAAAGAAAAACCGTTCTTCGGAGTGCTGGCGCGCGCGCTCCTCGTCGAGCCGCGAGAGGACGTACGAGCGCTGCGGCTTTTCTCCGACGATCGATTGGCGGTAAACCCTCTCGTCGTGCTGCGCACGCCCTTTCCGAGTCTGTGCGCCCGCCTCGCGCACGTCGCGTTGCACGCCGCGCTGGGCGGGTTCGTACGGCGCGGCGATCGCGAGCCGGGGCGATGGAATCTCGCGCACGATCTCGCCATCGATCCGCTCGTGCGCGGCTCCGGGCTTCCGCTCGGCATCCCTCCGCCTCCCGACGACATTGCGCCGGGCTCGAGCGCCGAGCAGATCTTTCCGGCGGTACCCGAAACGGCTCGCCCGGGAGACGAATGGTGCGATCTCTGCGACGTACCAACGTCCGATCCGCCGCCGCCCGAGGCGAGCGGGGCCGTGGCTCCTGCCCCTCTGCCGTCGACCGTCGACGATCACGCCCGCGCGCTCGCCTGGAGAATGCGGCTCGCTACCGCGATGCAAGAAGAACGCGCTTCGGGGGGGAAAACATGGGGCGACGTTCCTTCCTGGATCGACGAGATGATCCGCGCCACGATCGAGCCGCCGCCCAACTGGACTGTGATCCTGCAGCGTTCGGTCTCCAACTTGACGCGCACCGACCGCACATGGCTCCGCCCCTCGCGACGTATGAGCGCCCTCGCCCACGAGCAAGGCGCGTGGCCGGAATGCGTCACCATGCCCGGTCGCAAAGTCGTGCTCGCGGGTCAGCTCGTCGCCATCGTCGATACTTCGGGTTCCATCGATGAGACCGTGCTTGCGCGCTTTCTCGGCGCGATTGCGGCGGCCGCCGCGGCGGAGGGAATCGAACAAGTGCGTCTCATGCAGGCCGACGCTGAAGTGACATCCGACGAAATCTTGACGCCGGCCGAGTTACTGACGGAACGCGTCGCCATTCGTGGCCGCGGCGGGACGAGCTTCGTCCCAGCGCTCTCGCGCCTCATCGACGAGTCGCGGCGCACCGTCGAGCGCTTTTCGGTCGTCTATCTCACCGACCTCGAAGGAATGCTTCCGCGCTCGCGCGATACTCGATCGCTCGATGTCCTGTGGGTCGTCCCTCGCCGCGCGCGGCGCAAGCCGCCGTTCGGCACGGTGGTGGAAATGGTCGAGTCGCGTTAGCGCTTCCGCTCAGTGCGGCAGAAGCCGGCGGAGAAAACCGATGAGGACGAGAAGAATCATCGGTGAAAAGTCGATACCTCCCACGACGGGCAGCACGCGCCGGATGGGACGGAGCATGGGCTCGGTGAGCGTCCTCGCAATGCGAACGAGGGGATGGTCGTAAGCGAGGCCAGTCCAGGACAGAATGACGCTCGCCAGGATCACCAGCGTATAGATATCGAGGATTCGGACGAGCAGCATTGCTGAGGAGCTCGCACGAAGGACCGGCGGCGGCAATCAGGGTCGCGATCACCGCCGCGGGGACGGTGCGCCGTGTCCGCTTACATGAGAGGGAACTGTGTGGCGCAATGTGGCGCTCGGCGTAGCCGTGCGTCGGCGTTATCCGCATTGCCGACGCGAACGCGCCCTTCGCGATAGCAAGCGCGCTTTCTAAAGTGATAGGTTGGAGGATGATGCGTTGGCAGGGAACGACCCTGGGGGCATGCATCGCGGTAAGCTTCGTGCTTTTCGCGGGGTCGGCCTGCGCGCAAGAAGATGCAGCCGCCGAAGCGCTTTTCAACAAGGGCCTTTCGGAAATGGAAGCGGGACGCTTCGAAACGGCGTGTCCGACGCTCAAAGAGAGCCAGCGGCTCGACCCCCGAATGGGCACGCTGTTCACGCTCGCGGAATGCGAGGCGAAGGGGGGCATGATCGCGTCGGCCGTGGCGCACTATGACGAGTACCTGCGTCTGTTCGGGCGCCTCACTCCTGCCCAAAAAGCGGCGCAGGCCGGGCGCGAGAAGGTCTCGGCTGCACAGAAAGCGGCGCTCTCACCGCAGGTGCCGTACGTCACGCTGCTGCTGCGCGACGCGCCTGCCGGCACCACGGTGAAGTGGGACGACATGGTCTTTCATTTGCCCGCGCTCGGCGTGCCTCTGCCCGTCAATCCTGGCGATCACGTCGTGACCACGCAAGCCCCAGGGAGCGCGAGCTCGGTGACACGCGTTACTCTCGAAAAGGCCGAACGAAAGCAAGTCGAGCTCAAAATTGGCGCGCCCTCGTCCGGCATTGCGAAGACAGCGCCATCGCCCGTTGCGCCTTCCCCCGCGCGCCCGAGCGGCGCACCCGCTGCTGCGGAAGCGGACGCCGGATCGTCGGAGAACTCCCGCCGCGTCTGGGTGTATGGAGCGGCCGGTCTTGGCGTCGCCGGTCTCGTCGTCGGATCGATCACCGGCGCCGTCGTGCTCGGCAAAAAAGGGACGGTCGACGACAACTGCGAGGGTACGCGCTGCAATGCAGCCGGCAAAGAAGCGGCGGACAGCGCGCAAACGCTGGGACTCGTGAGCACGATCGGATTCGGCGTCGGCATCGCGGGTCTGGCCACGGCCACGGTGCTTTTCTTTACCGAGCCCAAGTCGGCCGCCGCGTCGCGCACGTGGGCCCCCCTCGTCGCGGACCGCCGCGGGGGCATCGTCGTCGGACTCGAGCACAAATGGTGAAACGCAGCTCCACTCGATGGCTGCCGGCGTTGATCGTCGCCGGCACAGCCGGATGCACCGCGATCGTTGGCGTCAACCAGGATTACGAGCTCGATCCCACCGTCGGAAAAGGCGGATCGTCGGTCACCGCAGCCGGCGCGGGGCCGGGCGGCACGGGGGGAGGCGGTACGGGAGCCGCGGCAGGGACGGGCGGAACCGAAACAGGTGGCGCTTCCAGCGACGGTGGCGGCAACGACGCGGGCGGAGCGAGCGGCAGCGGTGGGAGCGCCGACGCGAGCGCCGGCGCGGGAGGCAGCAGCGGATCGCGCGCCACCGGAGGAGCATCGGGCGGCGGCGGTTCGGGCGGAATCAGCGGCGCTGGAGGCCTCGGGGGCGCCAGTGGCAGCACCGGTGCAGGGGGAGCGAGCGGCAACGCGGGTGTCGGAGGCAACGGTGCGGCGGGCAGCGGTGGAACAGGCAACGCCGGAAGCGCCGGGACGGCGGATGCGGCAGGCACAGGAGGAAGTGCGGGTTCCGCGGGCGCGGGCGGCTCCAGCCTCGACGCTGGCGATGTGTCCACGGATGGTGCCGCCGGCGCGCCCATCGACGCGAGCTCGGAAGCCGCTGCCGACGCACGCGAGGACCTCGGGTCGCCGTGCGGCCCAGGCACCAAGTTTTGCGGCGTGTGCGTGGCGACGGTCGATCCGAACTACGGATGCGCCGGCGTGTCGTGCGCTCCGTGCGAGCTGAATGGAACGGCGACTTGCACGAGCGGTAACTGCGTCGTGACCGGGTGCAACAATGGGTACCACCAGGCCGGCAACGCATGCTTGGTGAACGTGCCCGAGATCTGCACCAACGGCATCGATGACGACGGCGATGTGCGCGTCGACTGCCTCGACCCGGACTGCGCCGGCGACGCGAGCTGCACCGGCAAGTGCATGGATGCGATACCGATCCCGTGCGATACGATTGTCACCGGGCAAAACAACGGGGCGGCTGGATCGACGTCGCGCCTCGGCGCCTATAGCTGCTCTTCTGGCATGTACACGGCCAGCGAGTACGCGTACCGGTTTGCCGGTGGCGCCAACCAGCGCGTCTATGCCGAGATCTACGGCCTTAGCGGCAACCTCGCGCTGTTCGAAATCGGCGTTCCCAGCGGTTCGCAATGCGTCGCCGGAACATCCTGCGGCGCGTACAGCGACGGCGCCGCCAGTGCGGGAGCGGAAGCCATCGGGTTTATCGCCCAGCCCGCGCAAGATTATTACCTCCTGGTCGATGGATCGTTGGTGCGAAACTACTCGCTCTCGGTGCAGTGTTCGACGCTCGACGGCTGCTGGCCGCGCCGACCCATCGAGCCCGGGCAAAGCTTCAGCGCCACCAACAACCCGACCTCCGGTGCGTCCAACGTGACGGCGAGTAAGGTGCCCAGCTACAACTGCGGCGGCTTCAACATCGGAGAGACCGGGCCGGAAGCAGCGTGGATCTTCACCCCTACCACCAATGCCAATTACCGCGTATCGATGACCGGGTTGTCCGCCGACTGTGATCTTTTCGTTCTCCCCGCCAACGATTGCGGTGGCGCTTGTCTCGGCCCGACGACCTACAGTGACGGCTTCGGGAACCAAAGCGAGATCGTCAATTTTCAGGGCGTGGCGAACACCACGTACTACATCGTGGTGGACGGCTACTCCGACGCTGTTTGTAATTTCACGCTAGCGCTGACGCAGCTGTAAGCGAGCTTCATACAGCGCAAGCTGCTTCCTACATCGACGAGCCCCCGTCGCGCGTGGAAAGCTTATCTTGTATGTCCACTAGTCTCGCTGCAGGCCAGATTTTCGCGAACCGCTATGAAGTGGTTCGTTGCATTGGCTCGGGCGGCATGGGGGCCGTCTACGAAGTCATCCATCTCGAAACGGAACGTCGCCGCGCGCTCAAGGTAATGCATGCGCACTTTGCCGACAGTCCCGATTTTCGCGAGCGCTTCAAGCGCGAGGCACGGGTCGCCGCCCAAATTGACAGCGACTATATCGTCGACGTCTTCGATGCGGGTGTCGACGATGCGACCAAGATGCCGTTTCTGGCGATGGAACTTTTGCGCGGTGAGGAGCTTTCGCGGACGCTGAAGCGTGTGGTGCGGATGGCGCCCGAGGACGTCGTGACTTGTCTCTTTCAGACTTCGCTCGCGCTCGACAGGACCCACAAGGCGTCGATCGTTCATCGCGATCTGAAACCGGAGAACATCTTTCTCTGCGAGCGCGACGACGGCCCGCCGCAGATCAAAGTTCTCGATTTTGGGATCGCCAAATTCGCGACCTCCGCCAAGGGAACGAGCCAAGCGACCAACAGCGTCGGCACGCCGCTCTACATGGCGCCCGAGCAGTTTCTGCCGGGCGCGGAGGTCACGCCCGCGGCCGATATCTACGCGCTCGGTCTTCTCGCTTATACACTGCTCGTCGGTACCGATTATTGGCACGAGGAGCTCGAGCGCGACGAGAATGTCTTCGCCTTTGCGCTCATCGCCATGAAGGGCACCGTCGAGGAAGCGAGCACGAGGGCGCTCCGGGGAGCGAGCATGCCCCTCTCTCCCGCGTTCGACGTTTGGTTCCGCAAGGCGACGGCTGTCGCGCCTCTGGCACGATTCGCCACCGCTTCGGAAGCCGTCCGCGAGCTCTCCAGCGCGCTTCGGGTCAACCTTCCGCCGCCGCGCCCGACCGCCGCTTCGCTGCAAGGCGTCGGTGCCGAGCTCCTCAATCCAGATTTGGCGCACACCTCCCGAACCACGCCCGCCGGGTCCGCCGCGACGATGGAGCTGCCCGCGAGGCGCGGCAAAAGCCGCTGGGTCATGGCGGGTGGTGCTGCTTCCGTGCTCGCCATTGCCGTTGTTGCGCTCGGCATCCGTTCACTCGCCAAGAGCGGCGTGGACAAGGTCGGATCGCCGGTCGCGGCGGTCGCGCAACGGGCCGCCGAAGCTGTGCCGGCGGTCGCGCATGCTGCCGACCCCGTCCCTCCCGCGGTCGACACGGAAGTAAAACCGGCGGAGCCGCCCCAGGTGGCGCGTCTCGCGACCGCGCAAGCTGCCAAAGCGCGCCCCAAGCCGACCAAGGCGGCAACGATTGCGCCGCGCCTGCCGGCAAAGCCCATTTACTCGAGGGACTGAGCGCCCGCTTTTCCGATCCACGCGTCGAGGCGTACCGGTTCCAAACCGCGCTCGCGCATGGCCGCGAGAATGCGCGGAAGAGCCTCGCCGGCCGCCGGTTCGCGGTCGTCCCGCTCGGCCGCGTCGTGCAAGAGCACGATCGCGCCGTCCCGCAGGTGCGGCACCACCCGGCCTATGACACGACGCGCGTCGGTCGGGACGCCGTCACGCCCGCGCACGGACCACCCCACGATGGTCAGTCCCAGCTCGCGGGCGACGCGCGCGATACGCGGGTTGGTTTGTCCTACGGCTGGCCGGTAGAGACGCGGCCGCTCGCCGGTGGTCGTGGCCAAAAACTCGACGGCGCGCGTGAGGTCGGCTCGCACGCGCGCGGACGAGCGCAAGGAAAGCAGGCGATCGTGGCGATTTCCGTGTACGCCGACGAGGTGCCCGCGCGCGACGAGCTCGCGCACGATTTCCGGGTGACGCTCCCCTTTCTCGCCGATCACGAAGAACGTCGCGCGCGCGCCCGCCGCTTCGAGGGCATCCAGCACCGAGCGCGTGAAGCGCGGGTGTGGCCCGTCATCGAAAGTGAGCGCTACACCGCGCGCGCCGTCCGGGCCACGCCACACCACGTCGGCAAACATTTCGAGCGAGGGGTTCAAGACCCCCCATACGATGAGACCGGCGTACGCTGCGAGGGCTCCGAGCGCGAGCCACAAAGGCACCGGCGACCCCATGAGCGACCGCACCGTGAGCGCCAAAGCCACCGCGGTGGCCACGAGCAGAAGGGCGCGGCCCGCCGGCATCATGCTAGCCTTGACCCCGACGGAGGCGGGCTCTAGAAACCCGAGACGCCCGGCCAGGAACCGCACCCATGCCCTACATCATCACCGAGAACTGTACCGGATGCACGGCTTGCATGAAACGCTGCCCGACCGATGCCATCACCGGCGAGCGCAAGCTCTTGCATGTCATCGATCCGGAGCTCTGCATCGATTGCGGCGCCTGTGGCGTCGTTTGCCCGGACGAAGCCATCTACGACCACGAGGGCACGCTCTGCGAGATGTTGAAGGCCAACTCGCGCCCGATCGCTTACGTCGATCTGCAGTCGTGCGTCGGTTGCGAGTGGTGCGTTTGGGCCTGCCCGTTCGACGCCCTGGTCATGGGCAAGACGCCCGGAGCGGGCCCCAATGACAAGGGGGCCGGCTGGGAGATCGCGGTGCTGCTCGAGAAAAAGTGCGTCGGTTGCACCCTCTGCGAGCTCGACTGCCCTTATGACGCCATCCACATCTTCCGCAAGGATTCGGAGAAGGCGGCCTGGCAAGTGGAGCGCAACACGCGCTTCGAAGAAGAGATCGGCGTTCGTCCCGCGGCGCCCGCGCCCAATCCCGACGAAAAGGCTGCCTGAGCCAAGCGTTCCCGGCGCGTGCTGGGGGCCCGGCGGAGCGGCGCATGGCTGAATTCACCCGCTCCTTTCCGGATGATCCCGAGCTCCGACGCCTCGTCCAGGCGTTCGAGTCGGGGGACTACTACACCGTGCGCGCAGGGGCGGCTGCGCTTGCCGAGCGCGCCAGCGATCCGGACGTGCGGAAGGCCGCGCTCGAGCTGCGCCGTCGCATCGAACCCGACCCCGCGCAGTTGTACTTGCTCGCGCTCACGCTCGCTCTGCTCGTCTTTCTCGTGGCCTGGTTCTACCTTCACAAGCACTGAGCCATGCGTATCGCTCGCTTCAGCTCGGCGCTCGCGCTCGCCTGTGTTTCGCTCGCTGCTTGCGGCGCGCCCAAGGTGGCTCCGGCTGTCGAGCCCGCCAGTGCCAAGGCGCCCGAGTCAGCGGTCTCGCGATTTTTCCCGCTCATTGACGGAACCCAATGGGCTTATGACGCCGAAGAAGACGACACGGGGCAGAAGGGCCTCTTCGTCACGCGTGCCCGCGCCATGGCTGGCCCGCGTTTCTCGCTGGTAACGGGCCAGCGCTCTCGCATCGTCGAAGTGCGAGCCGAGGGAATCACTCGCGTCGAGACCGGTACGTACCTGCTTCGCGCACCTCTCGACGCCGGCGCGGAGTGGCCGGGCGACGGGGGCGCGATGGTGCGCGTCGCGGCCATGGACCGCATCGTCGATGTGCCAGCGGGGAAATTCGTGGGCTGTCTCGATACGGTCGAAGAGCAGCGCGGCGCGGGCGGTGAACCCGTGCGCCGCGTCACCACGACCTATTGCCCCGAGGTCGGCATCGTCTCGCTCCACGCCGAAGCATGGGAAAACGGGCGGCACATCGGCGAACGCGCGGTGCTGCGCTCCTTCGGAAAACCCATATCCATTCTCAAGAACTGACGCCGCTCGCGCCGCGGCGAGGGCGCGGCGGCTAGCCGCTCTTCTTGATGGAGATGCCGGAATCAGACTCGGTCTTTGCCGGCATCGGAGCGTCGGCGCGTAGTCTCGTCACCGAAGTCTTGGGGGCTGGCACGGTCGGATCGAAGCGCGCCAACTCTTTGCCCGTCACGCTGTCGGTCACCACCGTCACGCACTGCGTTCGAACCGCCCGGCGCGCCGCGATGACCTTGGCCACGATGATGTCGTGGACTGGTTCTCCCAGGATCTTCGCTTCACCGTTCTCGGGTAGTTCCTGCAAAACGTAAGGCATTATGCCAACCCCCAATCGCCAAGTACGTTTCCCATCCTGACCTTCATTCGCTTTCGACGCAAGAAACATGAAGTTGAAAACAGCGCCTACGCGGTTCTTTTTCATGTCCAAGATCGACCTGATTCTCGTCAAAAATGCGCGCGATCTGTCTGTCGTTGCCCGACATCAAGGAGACGCTCACTTGGGGGCAGCCGCACTCGCGTTGGGCGACAAGATCTTCACTTGTGATGGGCAGAAAAAGGCAAAAAGGTCATCGGCTTCAAGCGGAAGATGGATCACGCCGATGCCATGCTCGCCGACCCGCGATTTTGGCGAGCGCCGTGCGTCGGGCACAAAGGATGGGTATCGATGAATGCGACGCAAATCCGCCAATGGGAGGAAGTGCGCCTTTTGATACACGCGAGCTATCGGCTGCTTGCGCCCCAGAAGTCGCTGGCCGCGCTCGGCCAGGCCGCAGGCGCGATCCGCGCGCTCACGGTTCGTGCCGTTGCGAAGAAAAGCGTCAATGCATTGTCACCCAAGCGTCGCAGCAAGGCGGCCTCTCACGGGCGTCGCTGTCGACTCGCGACGGTGTCCGCAGCGACACAGCCGCCGGCATCCCACCGCGGCCAGGCGCTCAAGCCGCGCGCGCGTATTGGATCTTGTCGGATTGTCCCATGCCGTAAAAGCGAGCCAGGGCAGCGCGCATCTCGCTGCGCCGCCCCTTCTTCACATAAGTGATTTCCAGCCTTCGTACGAAGCGCGCGGCCAGGTCGTTGGCAAAGCGATAGCGATCGCCGAGCTCGGTCCCCTCGGGATGAGCGAAGCGAACGCGCTCATAGAGCTGCGCGTGCAAGCGGCGCGCGAGCTCGGGGTGCAATGACGCTTTGCTGAGTACGAGCAGCATGTACTTGTCGATCTCCGCTTGCAGCTCGAGCTCGAGCTGGGTCGCAGGGAGCTGGCGCCGCGCGCGGTCGACCACGTACACGAAGTGGCTCACTCCTTCGATGACCTGGCAGAGACCATCGAGGCGATGCGGCGTCGACAGGGCAGGCGTGCGAACCTCGATTTCCAGCGCTCCGTCGCCCGCCTCGCGGATGCGCACCGCTTCCCGTTCGCCGCGGCGGGCGACTTTGATGAACGGCTCTACCGCTGGAGCCTGCTCCAGCCGATAGAATCCCTCGATGCGGCGCTGCACTTTGAGCGCGAGTTCGAGATGGTCCTCGGGGGGGCGCGATCGGCGCGACGACGTCTTACTCAGTGAACCCCCCCCGTGCCCCGGTGGGGAACGAGCCCGCGGGCTCCAAGCTCTTTGGCGAGGGTGGCCGAGCCGGATCGAAGCCAGCGCTCGTACAGCATGACGATGCCGCGCTCGCCGCGCGCTTGCTGGGCGAGGGTGGCGTCCGCAACCGTGGTGAGGACATCGACGAACCGATCGAATTTCTGCGACAGCTCCGTGAACACGTTGTCCTCGGCATCGGGTCGCTTGCCCGCTGCTTCCTTGTCGGCGGGCGGGCGGCGGAGCATCGACGCCACTCCGCGGTAAGCCGTCGCACCGACGCTCGTGACGTACCCTACGTCGACGCCCCGATTCTCGATGTGGTCACCAAAGAACCCCGTGATGTAGAGCACGCCGTCGCCAAGGGCTCGTAGGCGCTGAAAGCGCTGCGCTCCGGTCGTGCGCATGGCTTCGTCGAGCAAGAATGCCAAGGGCCGATCGAATGTGTCGTCCCGCTCCGCGTTGGGGTGGGCGAAGTCGCTGAGGAGCGCGACGAGGTAGCTCATCGCTTGCTCGGTCGCCTCGATCTGGCGTGTTCGAACCGCTTCACCGACCGCTTCGTGAAAAAAGCCTCCGACGCTATTGGCCAACGCGATGCTCATCCGAACCTCCTTGCGCGCCGCAGCCGCCTAGAGCCGGCTGTGGAAAACCCCATCGAGTCTCATTTCGTCGAGGTCTTACCGATCAACTACGGCGCCAATGGCGGTAGGACAAAGGGTGCGAATGGCGGATGAGGGGCTATCCCTGAACAGGCGTTTCACGGTTAGCCACCGGAGACTCAGGCTGCTAGGCCGGGATTCTGCCTTGACAGTCGAGGTTTAGGGCCTATCTTGCGGGACGCGCTTGCTAGCAGTCGCCTGAGGTGAGTGCTAACAATCGCAATCCTGAACGAAGTTCCTAGCTTCGCTGCCCTTCGGGCGCGAGCTCGGGACTCGGGTGCCCAGGGAGGGAGGCCCAGACCTTTCTCCTGGCCCGAGCCTGGGGGGCTATCCAGCCCCTCGCGTCAACCATCCAAGAAGGAGTGAATCATGAGCATTCGACCGCTGCAGGACCGCGTGATCATCAAGCGGGTGAAAGAAGAAGAGAAGAGCAAGGGCGGGATCATCATCCCCGATAGCGCGAAAGAGAAGCCGATCGAAGGCAAAGTGATCGCGGTCGGCAACGGCAAGGTCCTCGAAGACGGTACGGTTCGAAAGCTCGACGTAAAAGCGGGCGACACCGTTCTCTTCGGGAAGTACTCCGGCACCGAAGTGAAGATCGACGGGGAAGAGCATTTGATTCTGCGCGAGGACGACATCCTTGGCGTGATCGAAGGAAAGTAAGGAGAACGCCATCATGTCTGCCAAGGAAATCGTCTACACGGAAGTAGCCCGCAACTTGATTCTTTCGGGAGTCAATGCCCTCGCCGACGCGGTCAAAGTGACGCTCGGTCCCAAGGGTCGTAACGTCGTCATCGAGAAGAGCTTCGGCTCGCCGACGGTCACCAAGGACGGCGTCACCGTCGCCAAGGAGATCGAGCTCGAGAACAAGTTCGAAAATATGGGCGCTCAGATGGTGCGCGAAGTCGCATCCAAGACGTCCGACGTCGCCGGCGACGGCACCACCACCGCCACCGTGCTCGCGCAAGCGATCTACCGCGAGGGCTCCAAGCTCGTCGCCGCGGGTCACAACCCGATGGAGATCAAGCGCGGCATCGAGAAGGCCGTCGAGTGCGTGGTCGATGCGCTGAAGAAGAGCGCCAAGCAGACCAAGGATCCCAAAGAGATCGCCCAGGTCGGCACCATCAGTGCCAACGGCGACGAGACGATCGGCAAGCTCCTCGCCGAGGCGATGGAGAAGGTCGGCAAGGAAGGCGTCATCACCGTCGAAGAAGCGAAGAGCTCGGAAACGACGCTCGAGGTCGTCGAAGGCATGCAGTTCGACCGCGGCTATCTCTCGCCGTACTTCGTGACCGATCCCGAGCGCATGGAAGCCGCTCTCGAGGACGTCTTCATTCTCATCTCGGAGAAGAAGATCTCCAACATGAAGGATCTTCTCCCCGTGCTCGAAGCGATCGCGCGTCAGCAGAAGCCGCTTCTCATCATCGCCGAGGACATCGAAGGCGAAGCGCTCGCCACCCTCGTCGTCAACAAGCTCCGTGGCACGCTCCAATGCGCCGCCGTCAAAGCCCCCGGCTTCGGCGACCGTCGCAAGGAGATGCTGAAGGACATCGCCACCCTCACCGGTGGTCAGGTCATCGCGGAAGAACTCGGGCTCAAGCTCGAGAACGTCACCGTGACTGACCTCGGCCGCGCCAAGCGCGTCACCATCGACAAGGACAACACCACCCTCGTCGGCGGCGAAGGCAAGAAGGACAAGATCAAGGGGCGCATCGCCGAGATCCGCACCCAGGTCGAAGCCACGACGTCTGACTACGACCGCGAGAAGCTCCAAGAGCGCCTCGCCAAGCTCGTCGGCGGCGTTGCCGTGGTCAAGGTGGGAGCTGCCACCGAGACCGAGATGAAGGAGAAGAAGGCCCGCGTCGAAGACGCCCTCCACGCGACCCGTGCGGCCGTTGAAGAGGGTATCGTTCCCGGCGGCGGCGTCGCGCTCATCCGCGCTCAGAAGGCCCTCGAAAAGCTCGAGGTTCCCGATGAGCAGAAGTTCGGCATCGCCATCATCCGCCGCGCCATCGAAGAACCGATTCGCCAGATCGTGCAGAACGCCGGCGAAGAAGGCTCCATCGTCATCAACAAGGTGCGCGAGGGCAAGGGCAACTACGGTTACAACGCGGCCACGAATCAGTACGGCGATCTGCTCGAGCAGGGCGTCATCGACCCGGTGAAGGTCGTGCGCTCAGCGCTGCAGAACGCAGCCAGCGTGGCGGGCTTGATGCTCACCACCGAGGCGCTCGTTGCCGAGAAGCCGAAGGACAAGGAAGCCCCCCCGGGTGGACACGGCGGGCACGGGCATCCCGAGTTCTGAGATACGCGTGAAGTAAACGGACGCCGCGGAGGTTTCGCGGGCCCGAGTAAGTAAGCAGAGCGAGCCGGTTCCGATACGTCGGAGCCGGCTCGTTGCCTATGGGACTCCGGCGCACGGCGCAACCCGACTGCCACCGCAAATCGCAAGCCGCCGCCGAACCCGTAGTGTGCACGAACGCGCTACCGTTCCCCTCGCCGTCGTTGCATCATGCGCGCGAAAGGCGGTTCCCTTTGGCACCCAGGCCCGAACACTTCGCTTCGCAGCCGTTCGACCATTCGAAAATTCCGTGGGTGCCGCTCGGACCCGGCGAATCGTTCAAGCCTCTACGCTTTCTGGGGAAGAACCGCGGGCGCGCGTTGCTTCTGCGGCTCGAGCCGGGCACGGTTGTGCCGCTCCACCGTCACTTGGGCGAGGTGCACGGTTTCAACTTGCAAGGCGAGCGAGAGCTGATCGAGAGCGGCGAAATCGTGGGACCTGGCGGTTATGTCTATGAACCGCCGGGGAACGTGGATTCGTGGCGGGCGGTGGGCACCGAACCGGTGATTGTCTATATCATCGCGTTCGGCGCGATGGAGTACTTGGACGAAAGCGGGAACGTGCTTCGACAGGACGACCCGCAGTCGCTTCGGCAACGCTATGTGGAGTTTTGCCAGGCGAATGGGGTCGTGCCGGTTCAACTCGGCGAGCCGTAAGCCGCCATCCGCCGCTGCTCCGGCGCTTTGCGTCGAACGCATGCACGCTCTTGACGAAGATACGCGTGACGGAATGGTGCGAGGGTAGGTTCTATTTACGGGATCTTGCCCACGCCGCCCCAGTTGACCACCAACGCCGGTACGCGATCGGCGGGATCCACGGTGCACGTATAGGGGACCGACGTGAGCGTGCCCGTTTGGGGGACCAGCACGCTCGAGCTGGTGATGATGGTCTCACTCTCCGGCGGCACGAACATGTTCCCGCGTTTGACGGCGAACCCTGGCTCGCTCGTACTGTCGGCCGACACGAGGCCGTTGCGCGCGCGCTCGAAGTAGTTGTTCTCGACCAAGGTCTGCGCTGAAAGGCGGGTGTTGATTCCGGTGGTGTATATCTCTTTGTAAAAATTGTTGAAGATGTGCCCGGTGCCGCCGCGGATGCTCGGCATGCGCGATCCGATGCGGAAGTAGTAATTGTGGTGGTAGGTGACGTTCCAGGTTCCGCGATCGGAGTCGCTGCTCCCGAGTAGGCTCATTTTCCACGAATCGTGAATGTGGTTCCAGGAGATGGTGACGTTCTGTGAGCCACCCCTCATGTCGATGGCGCCGTCGTGCTGATTTTTCTCGAGGCTATCGCCCTCGCCGTCGGTTCCGTCGGTCAAAGTCGGCGTGAAAAACGTGTTGTGATCGATCCAGACCTTGCTCGCTGCGTCTTCCAGGGAAATCCCGTCCCAACTCGGGTTGTGCCAGTTGCTGATGGTGAGGTTGCGGATGATGACGTTGGTCGACCCGCTGAGGCGCAATCCTCCGTTGTTGAGCCGCCCGCTATTTCCCGTGCCGATGATCGTCTTGTTGCTGCCAACATCGATCATGCCGTTGAGGGCGATCGTTGCGGCGACCACGACGACGGCCGCGTTCGTTCCAGCCACGGCGCTGGTGAAGGCGGAAAGTGAGCTGACCATCGTCGGCGTCGCGTTTCCGCCACCAGAAGTGCCCTGTCCGTAGCCGCAGAGTGCAAAGTTGGGCGTTGGTGGGGGCGTCAGATCCGGCTGGCAGATGATCTTCGTCCACCATGGCGGTAGGGCGACATTGGCAGGGACCGGCGAAGGATTGCTGATCACGTCGCACGCACTGCTGTCCAGGGCGACGTCGACG
>Ga0193706_1000782_pt1 | contig 16074 bp, 13 predicted proteins | sample U3c1metaG_FD_160130 | JGI IMG/M metagenome (GOLD analysis project Ga0193706, IMG submission 160130) | Soil microbial communities from a riparian zone of the East river system, Colorado, United States - U3c1 | ecosystem: Environmental > Terrestrial > Soil > Riparian zone | place: USA: East River... | reverse complement strand
TGGCGGGCAAGCTCGAATCGCGCGACGTGAAGATGCCCGGCGAGCTGCGTTTCTCGGCCGCCGGGACGGTGTTCTTGCGCTACGAAGGCCAACGACCCCCGGCACCCAAGGTCAGCGCGGCGGTCGATCTCAGCGACGGTCAGCGCTGGTGCGGGAACGTGGCCGGCGGAAGCGGCGACAAGCTGCGCTGGCAGACGGGCGTCGGGCCGGAGCTCGAGCTCTCGATCGACCACGTGACACGCATCGAGTTCTTCGGCCGCGTCGGTGAGCTCGACCGCGCGGCGCTCGAGCCCGCGGCGGAAGGCGACCGCCTCTACTGGGCGCACGGATCGACGCTGGAGCGCGTCGACGGCACCTTCGAAGCCTTTTCCGAGCAGGGAATCGCCTTGGAGAGCGTGCTCGGCAAGCGCAATTTTCCCTGGAGCGAGGTCGGCGCCCTGTTCATCGCGCCGCTGGAGCCCAAGCCGCCGATCAAGCCCGAAGCCGGCGTGCCCTTGATCGTGGATCTGGCCGACGGCTCGCGGCTGCGCGCGGGATTCCAGGCCTCGAGCGCGACCGGCCTGGTGCTGCGCTACCCCGGGATCGAAAGCCTGGAGATCCCCTTCAATCGTCTGATCGAGGCAGGGCTCGACGATGGTTCCTTCGCCTATCTGTCCGCGATCAAGCCGGCGCGCGCTCAGGAGGGGTCGCTGTTCGGCGACGACCTCGGACTGCGCTGGCCGCACCGCGTCGACCAGTCCGTGGTCGGCACGGCGCTGTCGGTCGGCGGACAGGCATTCACGCGCGGACTGGGCGTGCACGCGCCGAGCCGCCTGGAATGGGATCTCGCTCCGCCCGCGAATTCGAAGACCGGCTTCGCAGCGCGCGAGCTGATCGGCGTCGTCGGTGTCGACGACTCGGTGCGCTCGACGGCTGCGCGCGGATCGGTCAAGTTCCAGGTGCTCGTCGATGGAGTTTCGCGCTGGGACTCCGGCGTCGTCCGCGGAGGCGAGCCCGCGCGCGCGATGCCGCGCATCGATCTGCACGGGGCCAAGCAGCTCGCGCTGGTCGTCGACGCCGCGGAGGATTCCTTCGTCGCCGACCGCGCCGATTGGTTACGGCTGATCCTTGTCCGCGAGCCCTGAAGCGCGGCCGACGTCAGCGCCGCGGAAATACACGCCGCGATTCCCGCCCAGTCCCTTGGCGCGCCTCAAGGCCGCTTCGGAATTCAGGCGCAGGGTCGTCTGAGCTTCTTCCAGGTCGGTGCCATTGAACGTCTCGAAGCCGATGCTGGCGCTGACCTCGATGTCGCCCTTGGCTCCGGGAAGGCGGCCCGAGAGCTCCTTGATGCCGTCGAGCAGGCGCTGCACGACGTGGGCTGCGTCGACTTTCTTCGTGTAGGGCAGCAGCACGGCGAACTCGTCGCCGCCGATCCGACCCGCGACGTCTTCCGTGCGCAGCGCATTGCGGATCACGCTGCCGACGCGCGCGATGATCAGGTCGCCGACGGTGTGGTCGTGCAGCTTGTTGACCTTGCCGAAGTGATCGAGGTCGATCAGCAAGAGCGCCATGTCGAGCTTGTGGCGCTGGGCAGCCGAGATGTGCTCGCGCATGCGCTCCTGGAACGAGTGCGGGCGCAGCAGGTCGGTGCGGTCATCGTGGGCAGCCCGGTGACGCCACACTTCCATCTCGACCAGGCGCGAGGCGACCTGCTGCAGGTTCTGCACGCGCATCAGGAATTCCTCAGGCGGCGCGCCACGGTGCACCAGGTCCCAGGATCCTCTTTCCAGAGCGCGGCCGGCGGCCAGGGACGGTGCGGGGTCGCCGGGATCGGCGACGACCAGGACCGGCGGCAGGCGTTCGCCGCTGCGCGCTTTTTCGATCGCGCCGAGCTCCACGCCGCCCCCCTGAGCCAGGGGATCGATCACGATCACCGTCGGATGGATCTTGGCGATCCGCTCGAGGGATTCCCGCAAATGGGTGCTGCGCTCGAGCTGATATCCAGCGGCGGGAAGGCCCGCCAGCGCGGCCAGGGTCCCCTCGCCTCGGTGGTCACAAACGAGCACGACCGCGGCCTCCGTGCGAGCCGCGGATTCTTTTGCGGGCGTCGACTCGGGCTCGGATTGCGAGGGCTGGGAAGGGGGCTGATTCACGTTGTCCAAAGGCGCAAATACCGCCTCTGGCACGCTTTCGAGCGGGCGTGGCCCTGGGGAAGCTGGGCGGACATGGCCGCGAGAAGCATACTGGATGGGTCCGGACACGGCTGATTTTTAGGAAGTTGCTTTGTGTCCGGGAAGGTCTGAGGCCTCGCTGGAGTGCGAGGAGGGGGCTCGGGAGGAGCGATTCCATGCCCATCCTGAAGGGAAAGATTCTACCGGGAGATCTCTCGCAGTTGCAGTCCGATTGACTTCGAACTGGCTCCCGCTAAACTCTTCGGCCCTCCCTGTCCGGACTTTCCCGACAGAGATTTTCCGCGCTGCGTGCCCCCGTTGCTGGCACGAGGAACCTCCTCGTCGCCTCGCGCCCGGACGGCGCTCGGCGCGTTCTTCTTCAACGAGTTTCATGGACCCCCTGAACGCACAACAGCTGATCGACGCCGGAGTGCATTTCGGATGCCGCGTGTCGCGGTGGAATCCGAAGATGGCCCCGTTCATTTACGGGCGGCGTAATCTCATCCATATCATCGACCTTCGTGAAACGTTACGAGGTCTTTTGCGCGCGCAGAGTTTCCTGCGCGGCATCGCCGCTGAGGGCGCGCAGATCCTCTGGGTCGGCACGAAGCGGCAGGTCAAGGGCGTCATCCAGGACGCCGGCCAGCAGACGGGCATGCCGGTCGTCACCGAGCGTTGGATCGGCGGCACGCTGACCAACTTCTCCGTGATCCGCTCGCGCCTGCGCAGGCTCGAAGAGCTGGAGACGATGGAGGAGTCGGGCGCGCTCGCCATCCACTCCAAGAAAATGATCTCGACCCTGCGCCGCGAGCGCAAGAAGATCGAGCGCAACCTCTCGGGCATCCGCGAGATGACCGCGATCCCCGGTGCGATGGTCGTGATCGATCCAGGTCGCGAGTCGAACGCCGTCAAGGAAGCGCGCCGCCTCGGCGTGCCCGTGATCGGACTGCTCGACACGGACTGCGACCCGACGGTGTGCGACATCGTGATCCCCGGCAACGACGACGCGCTGCGTTCGGTTCGCCTCCTGCTCGAGCGCCTGGTCAAGGCCGTCGAGGAAGGCTGCGCCGCTCGCCGCGAGCAATCGGCGTCGATGGGCGAGAGCGAGAAGGGCGAGGTTGTTCCGATGAGCGACGAGCCGCGCCCCACGCGCGGCAACAAGCCGCCGCCTCCGCTGCGCCAGCGCCGCGAGACAGCCACGCTGGTGCCCGGTCTGGAGAAGGTCCAGAGCGTCGAGACCGACGAAGGCGCCTGAGCCGGCGAGCCTGGCTCCAGGCTCGAGGACGTTCCAGCGGAATTCCGCGCGCGAGAGCACGCGGGATTCTCACCCGACTTTTTGACCCAGCCGCGCACAGCGCACAGCCCGATGCAACCGACTCCCTCCCCCTCGAGGAACATGGAAATCACCCCGAAAATGGTGCAGGACCTGCGCGAGCGCTCCGGCGCGCCGCTGATGGACTGCAAGCGCGCGCTGGTCGCGGCCAATGGCGACATCGACGCCGCCTACGACTTCCTGCGCAAGAGCGGCCTGAAGACCGCCGACAAGAAGGCTGGCCGCTCGATGGCCGCCGGACGCATCGGCGCGCAGATCGCGCCGGGCGGTCAGTCGGGAGTCATGGTCGCGCTGTCCTGCGAGACCGATTTCTCGGCCAACACCGAGGACTTCGGAACGATGGTCGCTCGCTTCTGCGCCCACGCGCTGAAGCACAAGCCCGCCACGCCCGCCGAGATGCTCGCCCAGCCGCTCGAGGGCGGCCAGGGCAGCGTCGACGACACGCTCAAGCAGCTCGTCGGCAAGATCGGCGAGAACATGCAGCTCGTCAACCTGGCCCGCTTCGAGAACAAGGCTGGCCGGGTCGGCGCTTACGTGCACTTCAACAACCGCGCGGGCGCGCTGATCTCGATCACTTCCGACGCTGCGCCTGAGAAGATCGACGCGTTCATCAAGGAGCTCGGCATGCACATCGTGTCGATGCGCCCGAGCGCGCGCACGCGCGACGAGATCCCGGCCGAGACGATCGAGCGCGAGAAGGCCGTCTACCGCGAGAGCGACGACCTCAAGGGCAAGCCCGCGGACCGGATCGGAAAGATTCTCGAAGGCAAGCTCGAGAAATTCTTCCAGGGCGCCGTGCTCGGCGAACAGCCCTGGGTGAAGGACGATTCGATCACCGTCGACAAGGCCCTGGCGGCCGCGCTCGGCAAAAACGCGCGGATCGAAGGCTTCAGCCTGTTCCAAGCGGGCGCCTGAGCACGGTACAACCCTCGGCATGGCGTACCAGCGCGTGCTGCTCAAGCTTTCCGGCGAGGCCCTCGGCGCGGCGGAGACAGGTCACGGTCTCGATCCCGACGCGATCCAGCTGATCGCGCGCCAGGTCGCCCACGTCGCCTCGATCGGCGTCGAAGTCGCGATCGTCGTCGGCGGGGGCAACATCCTGCGCGGCGCGGAGTTCTCGCGCCTGGGCGGACACCGCGCCAACGCCGACTACATGGGCATGCTGGGCACCGTGATCAACGCCCTGGCCCTGTCCGACGCGATCGAGCAGTGCGGCGTCGACACGCGCGTGCAGACCGCGATCGAGATCCGCCAGGTCGCCGAGCCCTTCGTGCGCCGGCGCGCGATCGCGCACCTGGAGAAGGGGCGCATCGTGATCCTGGCCGCGGGCACCGGCAATCCGTACTTCACCACGGACACCGCGGCCGCCCTACGCGCGCGCGAGCTGGGCTGCGAGGTGTTGCTCAAGGGCACCAAGGTCGACGGCGTCTACACTTCGGATCCCAAGAAGGACAAGCTGGCCAAGCGCCTTCCCGTCCTGACCCACCAGCAGGTGCTCGAGCAGCAGCTCAAGGTCATGGACGCGTCTGCGATCAGCCTGTGCATGGAGTCCAGCTTGCCGGTGGTCGTGTTCAATCTCTTCGAAGAAGGCAACATCGAGCGGGTGATCCGAGGCGAGAACCTCGGCACCGTGATCAGGAGCTAACTCATGACGACCGCGCCGAAGATCCAGGACGACACCAAGGAAGTGATGGAGAAGGCCCTGCACCACCTGCAGGAGGTCCTGCGCGGCGTGCGCACCGGGCGCGCGACCTCGGCCCTGGTCGACAACATCCGCGTCGACTACTACGGAACCCCGACGCCGATCAACCAGATGGCGGCGATCTCGATCCCCGAGCCGCGCCAGATCGTGATCAAGCCTTTCGACATCAGCTCGCTGACGGAGATCTCGAAGTCGATCCAGAAATCCGACCTGGGGATCATGCCGCAGAGCGACGGCAAGGTGCTGCGCCTGACCATGCCGCCCCTGTCCGGCGAGCAGCGCAACAAGTACGCCGCGAAAGTGAAGGACATGGCCGAAGAGGCGCGCATCGCGATGCGCAACGGCCGGCGCGACATGAATAAGCACGCCGACGCGGACCTCAAGTCGGGCAAGCTGACCGAGGACGAGCACCGCAAGCTGCACGACAAGATCCAGGAGCTGCTCAAGGACTACGAGAAGAAGCTCGACTCCGTGCTCGACAAGAAAGTCGCGGAGATCAAAGAGGTCTAGCAGCCCGTTGAAAAAGTCCCTACTGCGGCGCAGCGTGCTGCGGTGATGCTGCGTCGCGCTCGGAAAGCTGTGCTCAGCGGCCAGGAAGGCCGCCTCCGCGCAGCTTTCTGTCGCGCTCCTTGCCTCACCTCGCACGCTGCGCCTCGCGACGGGACTTTTTCAACGGACTGCTAGGGCCTCCGGCCGGTCTCGCCGCGTCGCAGCGCCCCGGCAAGCGACTTGCACGCGCATCTTCGTGCGCTATGCTTTTCGACCCTGTCGCCCGCGTAGCTCAGCTGGTAGAGCAATTGACTCTTAATCAAAAGGTCGAAGGTTCGATCCCTTCCGCGGGCACCAACTTCGCCATCTGGCATGCGGGCGCGTAGCTCAGTCGGTAGAGCAACTGGCTTTTAACCAGTAGGTCGAAGGTTCGATCCCTTCCGCGCTCACCATCCACCCTTTTGTGCGCGTGGCGCAAGGAAAGGCGCTGCGCGAAGCGCGAGGCAACGCAGTGCGCGAGACGCGAGGCAGGGCTCAACCGGGCAGCACGGGCGCCGACACGCCCGGCACTCCGTCCTCGGGCGTGAGCCCGCCGAGCAGGCGATAGACCCGTCCCCAGTACAGCGCCCGCGCCACGCCGGTGATCGCGCCGAGCACCACGCCCGTGATCACGATCGGGTCGCTCGCGCTGAAGGCGAAGATCGCGACCACGGCGCTGATCGCGCAATCGACCAGCGTGGCCCGCAGGGTCGCCCAGGGATCGTTCAAGGTCAATCTCCAGGCGTGCTGCAGCGCGGAGACCACGCCGCGGCGATTCTGCGCCAGGCTGTGCAGCGCGAGCTGGAACAGCACGGAGACCACGGCGGCGTAGGCGCAGCAGAACAGGAGCAGCGGCCCGCCGACCAGGTAGGCGCGCCAACCGCGCTCCTCGCCGCCGAGCGAATGGAACACGGTCATGCCCAGGCCGAGCACGGCCAGGTCGAGCAGCAGCACGCAGATCCACAGCCCGAAGGTCGACCAGAGCAAGCCGCGGCCGGCGGCCATCGCATCGCGCAATCGCACCCGACCGTGGCGCGCCACGCACTCGTTCCAGTTCCAGGGCGAGGAGATGCGCGCGAGGCCCGCGACGAGCAGCATCAAGGGCGGCAGCAGGAAGGGCAGCAGCGTCCCGGCGACTTCCGCGGCTTCGTGATCGCTCGCGCCCGCGAGAGCTTCCCGCAGAGCGATCGCGGGGAACAGCAGGACTTTGGGGTAGACGAAGCCGACCAGCCAGACCCACGAGGGCCGCGCCGCCAGGCGCAGGGAATCCGCGAGCACCGTCTGGGCTTCGCGAACGCTCAAGCGGTCGCCGGGTTTTCCGATCCAGGTGGACACTCAGGTGCTGGTGCGAAGAGCGTCGGCGTGAATTTCCGGTCGCTTCACTGGAGCACGCCGGCCGCCGAGCGCGGTCGGGCACAGGCGCGCTCGATTTCCTCGACGGTCTTCGGGATCTCGCGCGTGAGAACCTCGTGACCCATCGCGGTCACCAGGAGGTCGTCCTCGATGCGGATCCCGATGCCGCGCCAGCGCGGCTCGACCTTCTCGTCCTCGGGGGCGATGTACAAGCCCGGTTCGACGGTGAGGACTTGACCGGCCTGCATCGGGCGCGAGGCGCCGGCCAGGACGTAGGCGCCGCAGTCGTGCACGTCCAGGCCGAGCCAGTGGCCGGTCCGGTGCATGTAGAAGCGCTTGTACGACTCGTTCTTCACGATCTCGGCCGGCGTGCCGGCGAGCAGCCCCAGTCGCGCCAGCCCTTCGCAAAGAACGCTCACCGCGACTTCGTGCACCGATTGGAACGTGTTCCCGGGCCTGACCTGAGCGATGGCCGCGAGCTGGGACTCGAGCACCACTTCGTAGAGCGCGCGCTGCTCCTGTGTGAATTTCCCGTCGATCGGGAAAGTGCGCGTCACGTCGCTGGCGTAGCAGTCGAACTCGGCGCCCGCGTCGATCAAGAGCAGATCGCCGGCGCAGAGCTCCCGGTCGTTCTCGTGGTAGTGCAGGATGCAGGCATTGGCGCCTCCCGCGACGATGTTGCCGTAAGCCGCGCCGCTCGCACCGCGGCGCAGGAAGGTGTAGGTCAGCAACGCGTCGATCTCGTTCTCGCGCATTCCCGGCCGCGTCTCGCGCATCGCGGCGACATGCGCCTCGGTCGTGATCGCCGCGGCCTTGCGCATCAGCGCGATCTCCGCGGATGTCTTGAACAGGCGCAGCTCGTGCAGCAGCGTCGAAGGATCGATCAGCTCGCTGGGCAATGAGAATTCCGAGCGCACCTGCGCGCGCATCTTCGCCAGCAGGCCGTGCACGGCGCGATCGCGCGCTTCCTCGAGCCCGCTGCGGTAGACGATGCGCTCGAAGCCCTTGAGCAGCTCGGGCAGCCTCGTCCACAGCTCCACGATCGGATAGGCAGCGTCGACGCCCAGCGCTGCCGGCGCCGCCTCGACGCCGAGCCGCAGTCCGGTCCAGACTTCCGCCTCGCGCTTTTTTTCGCGCAGGAACAAGATCGAGCGCGCCGCGGCGCTCCCTGTGGCGGGCAGCAACACCAGCACGGAGTCAGGTTCCGCGAAACCGCTCAGGTACCAGAAATCGCTGTCGGGGCGGAAGCGGTACTCGCTGTCGTGGTTGCGGATCTTGGCGCTGGCGGTCGGGATGATCGCCGCCGCGCCACGCTCGGCGAGCAGGGCCAGGAACCGCGCGCGGTTTTCCCGGTAGATGGTGGAGGCCTGCATGGTCAGGACACTAACTCGAAGCAGCCGTTCGCCCAAATCGTCAGCGCGCCGCGCGCCGCAGCGCGAAGCGTTCGCTGAGGGTGACCATCCCCAAGAACTTCCGCCGCGCCACGCTCGGGTCGCTCAGGTCGATGCGCACGCCCGCGAAAGCGGCCGCCGCCTTGGGATTCGAAGTCACCGGAAGTCCGAGCACGCTGGAAAAGCCACCCAGCGCCGCCTGGAACATCGGCCCATCGGGGACGCTGACCGGAAAGGCAAACTCCAATCCGTTCAGCTCCAGGAAGCGCGGAGCTCCGCGCGGCAGATTGGTCGGCCAGGAAATCGCGCGCGGCCGGAAGCGACCGAAGAGCGTGTGGGTCTCGTCACCCGGAGCGATGTCGAACTCGAGCACGCCGCCGACTTCGTCCTGGCGCATCCAGTCGACGTAGGAGACGCGCACCTGGAAATCCGCGAGCTCCGGCAGGACCACGCGCAGGTGCGCCGCGCCGCCGCCCTTGTGGTCGAAGTCGATCTGGATCCCGTCGCTCTCGAGTGAGACCTTCATCGAGAGCACCGCGGCCCCGACGTGCAGGCCCTCCATGTGCATCTCGCGCCGATCGATCCAGGTGCGGCCGAGCGACACCTCCGCGGCGGCGACCGGCGGCGGCGGCGCGGCGGGCCGCAGCAGCACGCCGTCGGGCAAGGGCGCGGGGATTCCACCGTCGCCGACTTCCGACGCGACACCAGGCAGGAACTGCGGCAGGAGCGCGGCGCAGACTCCGGGCTCGCTCCCGGTCGACGCAAAATGATCCCAGGCGTCGTCCCAGCGACCCTGGGCGAGGGCGATGCGCGCCAGCCGCGCGCGACGCTGGGCATCGGGCGAGTCCGCCCGGGCCTCCGCCCGGACCGCGGTAGCCCAATCGCTCCAGGCATCCGCGCTGCGCCAGGCCGGCGAGTCCAGATCGCCGATCGGCAGCGCCGGCAGGCTCGCAGGCTTCGTCTTCGGCCCTACGGACGCAAAGGCGCGCGCCGCGGGGCTTGGCGGCAAGCTCACCGCGGCATCGCTTCCCGAAGTCTGACCGCCAGGCGGCGCCTGGGTCAGCGAGGCGAGGGCCAGCAAGCAGGCGGAAGCGTGGAGGAGCGAGTTCAAGCCCTTGCAGGGGAGCGTGCCCGTGCGGCCCTGTCAACGCATCCCTGGCCCGCGAGGTTCGGCCTTGTGCCCGCGCGGGGGGCGAGCCACACTCCTTGCCAGGTCCATCCATGGCTCAACCCTCACAGTCCAAGCGCGGCATCGATCCCGAACTGCTTTCGATCCTGGCCTGCCCCGAGACGCACCAGGGCCTGCGCGAGGCCAGCGCGGAGGAACTCGCCAAGCTCAACGCCGCGATCGCGGCCGGCAAGGTGAAGAACACCGCCGGCAAGCCGGTCGGCCAAGCCTTCGAGGCGGCGTTGATGCGCGAGGACGCGAAGCGAATCTATCCCATCCGCGACGGGATTCCGGTGCTCTTCATCGACGAAGGCGTGCCGCTGTAGCTCGAGGCGAGTGCGTTTCACGCATCCAGGCCATCCGGGCAAGGCCGTGCGCCTGGCGTATTGCCTGAACGTGCACCCTGCCCAGACCCTCGAGGGCGTGGTCGAGGGCATCCGGACGATCACCCTGCCGCTGCGCGAGCGGCTCGCGCCAGGTCGAACCTTCGGCGTCGGCCTCTACCTTCCCGCGAGCCTGTTCGAGGGTGCGAAGCGCTCGAGCGGCCCGCTGCCCGGCTCGAGCACTTTCACGGCCGCTCGCCCCGTCGCCGCCGCCCTCGGTCCGGTCCTGGAAGCCAATGGACTCGACGCCTTCACGGTCAACGCCTTCCCCTACGGCGATTTCCACGCCGAGCGCCTCAAGGAGCGAGTGTTCGAGCCCACCTGGCTCGAAGCTGCCCGCGCGCGCTGGACCTTTGCCGTCGCCTGGCTCGCCGTCTCCCTGCCGCGGCCGCGGACGCCGCGCAACCATCTCTCGATCAGCACCCACACCGGAATGCATTCGAGCTCCGCGCGCGCCGCCAATTCCGAGCGCGGGATCGGCGAAGGCCTGGGCTCGGTCGTCGACGAATTGGAAGGACTGACGGACCAGCGCGTGATCCTCGCGCTCGAAGCGGAGCCGCGCGCGAATTGCGGCGACACGCGCGAGCTGCGCGCCCTGTTCGACCAGGGAATTTCGCGTGCGCGGCCCGGAGCGAAAGTCCGCGCGCACCTCGGCACCTGCCTCGACGCCTGCCACGCCGCCGTCGAATTCGAATCCGCCAGCGAGGCCATCGCCAACGCCGCCGCGAACGGCGCGGGCATCGCCAAGCTGCAGGTCACCAACGCGGTCCTCCTGCGCGATCCCGCGCGCAACCATCGCGGACGCGAAGCCTTGTTCGCGATGGCGGAACCGCGCTATCTCCATCAGGTCACCGGCCGCGGCGAGACTGGACTCGTGCGCGCCGGCGATCTTCCCGAGGTGGCAGAGGCCTTCGCTCGCGGCGACCCTGCCTGGAGCGAGTGCGACGAATGGCGTTGCCACTTCCACGTGCCGATCGATCAGGCCGAGCTCGACGGCAGCGGGCTCGAGACCACGCGCGCGGCGACCGACGCGCTCGTCGCTCTCGCGCTGCGATCTCCGGACTCATGGGGCCTGGACGAATTGCACCTGGAGATCGAGACCTACACCTGGGACGTCCTGCCCGCTCCCGCGCGCGGCAGCGGCGCGCTGATCGACAGCCTGGAGCGCGAGTACCGCCATGCACTGACGCTCGTGTCGCGCGCCGGCTGGGTCGAAGATTCAGGCAGCGGCGCGTTGACACGCTAGGGGCGGGGTGAGTATCGTCCCGCCCCACTTCATCGGGCCTGCCGGACGGCCCGCGGAGTCGCACTCCGGTGGCCCCATCGTCTAGCCCGGCCTAGGACACCAGGTTTTCATCCTGGCGACAGGGGTTCGAATCCCCTTGGGGTCACCATTCCTGCCCATCCCCGAGGGGACGAGTGCAGACGCTCGGAGCCTGAAAGGTCGGCGAGACTGAATCGGCGGCTGTCCGCGCCGTTCAGCGCCGCGTCTCGAAGCGCTAGCCCGCTCGCCATGGCGCACTCCAGTATGCGTTCGATCAGCGCGCGCCCGTGCGCTGGCGCGCCTGGATTTCGCGGATCGCGTCGGTGTCGGCCGACCAGGCGCGCAATTTTTCGACCTCGGGCGGCTCGACCAGCGGTCGCACGACGCGGAAGCCGACGAACTTGGCGTCGGTCAAATACCAGATGCTCTTCGGCAGTTGCGGATCCTGCTGTTGCCACGCTGCCAGCGACCCGCGGCGCGCGGAGCTGCGCAGGCGATCGGCGTCGTCGTCCCAGGAGCCGCCGCGCACGGAGCAAGGATAAAGTTTGGTCGGCCAGGCGATCGGCGCCTGGGCAAGGGTCTTGAAGCTCGCGTAGGACGCTTCGTCGTATTGATCGAGCACCCACTCGCACACGTTGCCGTGCATGTCGAAAAGACCCCAGGGATTCGGCTTTTTCAATGCGACGGGGTGGTAGGTCTCGCCCGAGTTCTCGAAGTACCAGGCGTGGTCCCCGAGCGCTGCCGTATCGTCGCCGAACGAAAAGGCGCTCTTCGTGCCGGCGCGGCAGGCGTACTCCCATTCGGCTTCGCTCGGCAGGCGATAGAAGCGGCCGGTCTTCATCGACAGCCACTGCGTGTACTGCCGCGCCGCGAATTGCGTCATCGAGATCGCTGGGCAGCGCTCCTTGCCCATCCCGAAATCCATAGGCACGTACGGCGGCGTCGGTCGGCTGACGGCGTCGGCCCAGGCGTCCTGCGCTTGCGCGGATTCGCCGCCCTGGAGCCGCGCTGCCTTGTCGAGCTTCATCTGGAAAGGCGTGTATTCGTCCCAGGTCACTTCGCAGCGGCCGATCCAGAACGCGGCGAGCTCGACGTCGTGCGCGGGACCCTCCGAGGGTTTTCGTTTTTTCTCCTCGGGTGCGCTGCCCATCGTGAACTTGCCGGCGGCGATCGGCTGCATCTCGAAGCGCGCCTTGGTGCCGACGATCACTTCGGTGTAGGGCTTCATCGAAGCTGCGTCCGCCGCGATCGCGTCGGGCACCGGGACAGGCGGCGGGCTGCCCGCGGGCATGTCGGGGTAGAGCGGTTTCTGCGCCGGCGCTTGCGACAGGACGAAGAGGAAGAGCTCGAGCATGGCAGGACGATACAACGTTCGCAGGGCCCGGTCAGGATCGCGGGGTGGAGCGCGTGTTACGATGCAGCGAGATGTCGGCTCGGCTGGTGACGCGCGTGATCTGGGCACTCTTCAGCTCGATTCTGATCGCCGGGCTGATCGCCCTGCTGACCGCCGGATGCGGCAAGGAGCCCGAGCGGCCGACCAACGTGCTGCTGCTGGTCGTCGACACGCTGCGGGCTGACCGCCTGGGCTGTTACGGCTATCCGCGCGCGACTTCTCCCAACATCGACGCCCTGGCCGCGCGCGGGACGCTCTACGAGAAGAACTACACCCAGGCCTGCTGGACCGTGCCGTCGATGATCTCGATGCTCGCGGGGGTCAGCGTCACGCAGGAGGAGAGCGTCTGCCCGACGGAAATCCCCTTGCTCTCCGAAGTCCTGGCCAAGCAGGGCCTGGAGACGATCGGTTTTCCGGCCAATGCCGTGCTGTGCAACAAGCGCGGCTTCGAGCGCGGATTCGAGACCTGGTCGGAGGCTCCGAACGTCGACGCGGTCGAGCTCGCGCGGCGCTTCTCGCTCTGGCATGGGGCGCGCAGCCACGTCGCTGGAAAAGCGAGACCGTGGTTCGCCTGGCTGCAGTTCATCGATCCGCACCAGCCCTACGAGCCCAGACCGGAGCACGATCTCTTCCACGGACCGCGGCCGGATCAGGAACGCGTCAGCGCGCGCTGGAAAGCGGCCCAGGGTGAAGCGACAGAGCGCTCGCAGAATCTGTCCGGCAGGAATCTCGACGATGCGATCGACTGGATGACGCAGAAGTCCAATTTGTACGACGGCGAGGTGCGCGCGTCGGACGACGGCGTGGGGCGCGTGCTCGAAACCTTGAAGGCGGCCGGCGAGCTGGAGAACACGCTGGTGATCCTGGTCGCCGATCACGGCGAGATGATCTACGAGCATCGCGTCCAACCCTACTTGATCAAGGATCGCATCGACCGCACCGGCGGCCTGCCCGATGGCGTCGCGGATCTGTTCGGCAACGGCCACCGTCCCTGGTACTTCGAGAACCTGTGGAACACGCCGATGATCCTCGCCGGGCCGGGAATTCCGGCGGGCAAGCGCGTCGACAGCCTGTGCGCGAATCTCGACGTCTATCCCACGGTGCTCGAAGCCCTCGACCTGCCGCGCACGAAGTGGCTCGAGGGCGAAAGTCTTTTCGGTGGAGCGACGACGGTGCGCGACAAGGTCCTGGCCCATGCCTATTTCACCAGCGCGGTGCGCGAGAAGGCGGGTCTCAAGTTGATCGAGTACTGGCCGCGTCTGTTCCTGCTCGAGGAGACGGCCGACAAGCCGAAGGCGCTCTACGACCTGGGCAAGGATCCGTTCGAGGACGTCGAGATCAGCGCGCAGCGACCCGAGCAGGTGTCGCGCCTGCACGATGAGATCGAGGCCTGGAAGAAGCGCGCGGAGCGCTCGGCGATCACCACGAATACGGACGCGCAGCACAAGGTGATGGAGCAGATGGGATACGTGGACGGCAAGTGAGGCGCGCTTCGATTGCCAAGGCCGTGCTCGGCTGGATTGTGGTTGCCGGCAGCGCGTGCGGGTCTGCGCGCACTGAGAAGAGCGAGCTCGCGCGCTTCGAGTTCGAAGCGGCGCAGATGGGGACTCAGTTCCGCATCGTGCTCTATGCACCGGATGCCCAGGTCGCCGGTGCCGCCGCGGACGCCGCCTTCGCGAGGCTGCGCGAGCTCGATGCACGGCTCAGCGATTACGATCCGGAGAGCGAGCTGTCGCGCCTGTCGCAGCAGAGCGACCTGGAAGTTCCCACGCCGTGGATCCCAGTCTCCAAGGACCTTGCGCGGGTGCTCGCTCGCGCGGACGAGATCTCCGCGGCTACTGACGGGGCGTTCGACGTCACTTGCGGGAAAGCCACGAAACTGTGGCGGCGAGCGATCCGCGAGGGAGAGTTGCCGACCGCGGAAGCGCTGGAGCAGGCGCGCGCATCGATCGACTGGCGCAGCGTCGAGGTCTCGCAGGAATTGGACAGGGTGCGGCTCGTGCGCCTCGGCATGGGACTGGACCTCGGCGGGATCGCCAAGGGCTACGCGCTCGACGAGATGCTGGTCGCGCTCGCCGAGCACGGCGTGCGCGCAGCCCTGGTCGACGGCGGGGGCGACGTCGCGGCGAGCGATGCTCCGCCCGGCGAGCCAGGCTGGCGCGTCGAATTGAGCGCGGTCACGCTGGATCAGGCCTCACCGCATCGGACCGTGATCCTTTCCCACGCCGCGGTCGCGACTTCGGGAGACCTGTACCGAGCCGTGCAGATCGGCGGGTTGCGCTACTCGCACATCGTCGATCCAGGCACCGCGCTCGGCTTGACCACGCAGTGCGGCGCGAGCGTGGTGGCCCGCGACGGCATGACCGCCGACGCCCTGGCCACGGCGGCGACCGTGCTCGGCATCCAAGGCAGCGAGCCTCTTTGGAAAAGCTTCGAGAGCTGCGCGTTCCGCGTCGTCGCGCGGACCGAGCGTGGCTTCGAAGTGCGCGAATCGCCGAGGTTCCGGCGATTTCAGGCGCGCTGAGCGCTTCCCGCAGCTTGCTCGCGCGCGGCCCTTGCGCCCCGCGCCGACTTCGAGCGAGGATGGCGAGCCCGCCCCGTGCTTCGCACCGCCCCCTCGCTCCTCAGGACACGCCCATGAGTCAAGAATCCCTTTCGCTTCGCACTTTCCTGCGCGGCACTTCGGCGAGCGTGGCCACGGCGGCGATCGCGCCGTACATCGCCGCGAAATCGATGCGACCCGGGGGCTCGGAGATGCTCAAGGTCGGCCTGGTCGGCTGCGGCGGGCGGGGGACCGGCGCGGCGTCGGAAGCCCTGCGCGCGGACAAGAACGTGAAGCTCGTCGCGCTCGGAGACGTCTTCTCCGATCACCTCGAGGCGAGCTTGAAGACGCTGCAGGGTGAAGCGGAGCTCAAGGACAAGCTCGACGTGCCGCCGGAGCGGCGCTTCGTGGGCTTCGACGCCTACAAGAAAGTGATCGAGGCTTCCGACGTCGTGCTGCTCTGCACCACGCCGCATTTCCGGCCGTTGCACATGCGCGCCGCCGTCGAAGCGGGCAAGCACCTCTTCGTCGAAAAGCCCGTCGCCGTCGACGCGCCCGGCGTGCGCTCGATCCTCGAGAGCGCGCGGATGGCGCGCGAGAAGAAGCTCAACGTCGTCTCCGGCCTGTGCTATCGCTACCACGATCCCAAGCGCGCCGTGATCGAGCGCGTGCACGCAGGCGACATCGGCGAGATCGTCGCGATGGAGACCACCTACAACACGGGCGGCCTGTGGCACCGCGGCCGCAAGCCGGAGTGGAGCGAGATGGAGTGGCAGATCCGCAACTGGCTCTACTTCACCTGGCTCTCCGGCGATCACATCGCCGAGCAGCACATCCACAGCCTGGACAAGATCGCCTGGGCGATGA